>JABLTH010014297.1_pt1 | contig 12065 bp, 12 predicted proteins | sample 7875711 | NCBI WGS metagenome assembly JABLTH01 (sample SAMN14941262, study PRJNA633318) | bioreactor metagenome | isolation source: bioreactor | place: China | collected 2019-03-05 | reverse complement strand
GTGTAGTCCATCGCGCCGTGCTGGCCGAGCTTCTCGACGACCTGCGCGACCGTCGACTGCTTCTGGCCGATCGCCACGTAGATGCAGAAGACGCCGGAGCCCTTCTGGTTGATGATCGTATCGATCGCGATCGCGGTCTTCCCGGTCTGCCGGTCGCCGATGATGAGCTCGCGCTGGCCGCGGCCGATCGGCGTCATCGCGTCGATGGCCTTCAGCCCGGTCTGGAGCGGCTCGTGCACCGACTTGCGCGCGACGATTCCGGGCGCCTTCAGCTCGACCCGGCGCGTCTCGGACGCCTGGATCGGGCCCTTGCCGTCGACGGGGTTCCCGAGCGCATCGACCACGCGGCCGAGCAGCGCCGTCCCGACGGGGACCTCGATGATGCGGCCGGTGCGCTTCACGAGGTCGCCCTCGCGAACGTGCGCCGACTCGCCCATCAGCGCGACGCCGACGTTGTCCTCTTCGAGGTTGAGAACCATCCCCTGCAGCTCGCCGGGGAACATCACGAGCTCGCCGGCCATCGCCTGGTCGAGGCCGTAGACGCGCGCGATCCCGTCGCCGACGGAGAGCACGGTGCCCGTCTCGGCGACCTCGACCGAGCGCCCGAACTCCTTGATCTCCCGCTTGAGAATGTCGGTGATCTCTCCCGGCTTGATGTCCGTGCTCATCGCTCCCTCACGAGGTTCGCGCGCAGCTGATCGAGCTGCGCGCGGATGCTTCCGTCGAAGACGAGATCGCCGACGCGGGCGACGATCCCGCCGATCAGCGCCGGATCGACGCGCGGCGTGACCCGCACCTCGCGTCCGGTCTTCGCCGCGAGCGCACGCTGCACGCGCGCGAGCTGCTCGGGTGCGAGCTCCGACGCCGATGCGACCTCGGCGCGAACGCGGCCGGCCGCCTCGTCGGCGAGTCGGTGGAGCTCCTCGGCGATCAGCGGGAAGTCGCGCATGCGATGCTGCTGCAGCAGGAACTCGACGAAACGCTGCAGTGTCGCGCCGAGCCCCATCCGCTGCGCGACCGCGGCGAACGCGGCGCGGCGCTCCGAAAGCGGGTAGAGCGGCCGGTAGAGAACGTCGGCGAACGCCGCATTCTCGGCGAGCAGCGCCGCGAGGCCGTCGACCTCGGCGAGCAGGGCGTCGGCGCGTCCCTCCTCCACCGCGAGCTGGAAGATCGCGCGCCCGTAGCGACGTGCGGCCGCGTGGCTCCGCATCGGGCTAGGCCCCTCCCCGCGCGGCCGGAGGCGACGCGCCGAGCTTCGTCACGAACTCGTCGAGGAGCTTCTCGCCGTCCGCCGGCGTCATCCGGTCGGAGACGAGCTGCGCCGCGAGCCGGACGGCGAGGTCCGCGGCCTCGGCCCGCAGCTCGGTCCGCGCTCGCCGCAGCTCCTGCTCCGCGGCGGCGTCGGCGTCGCGGCGGATACGCTCGGCGGACGCCTCCGCCTCGGCGAGGATGCGGCGGCGCTCGGACTCGGCGCGCTCGCTGGCCTCGCGTCGGATCTCGGCGAGCTCCGCGTCGATCCCGGCCATGCGGCGCTCCCACTCGGCGTACTTGAGCTCGGCTTCGCGGAGCAGCGTCGCCGCCTGGCCGAGGTCATGAGAGATCGTCTGCCGGCGGTCGGCGAAGAAGCGGCGGATCGGCTCGCGGCCGTACCACGCGATGAGGCCGAAGACGAGGACGAGGTTGAGCCCCTTGAGCACGATGTCGACGAGGCTCTCGCCGGCGGGCTCCGAAGCCTGCGCCGCCGCCGGTGCGAGCAGAGCAGCGAGCGCGAGCACGGCGGCGAAGCGCTTCACGACAGCGCCCTGCCGAGGATGCGCGCGGCGGCGTCGCTCGCGAGCGCCTCGACGTCCTGCCGGAGCCTTTGCCGCGCGTCGGCGAGCGCGGAATCAATCTCGGTCCGCGCGGACTCGATGCGGCGTTCGGCGGCCTCGCGTTCGTCGGCGACGCGAGCGGCCTGCGCCCGGCGCGCCGCCTCGAGCGTCGCCTTCCGCTCGGCGTCGGACGATGCGCGAACCTCGGCGACGGCGACGCGGTAGCGCTCGAGCACGGCCGCCGCGTCCTGCTCGAGCCGGCCCGCCCGGCGCCGCGCGCCGTCGATGCGCTCGCTACGCGCGTCGAGGATCTGGAACACGGGCTTGAACAGCAGCGCGTTCACGAGCGGGACGAGCAGCACGAACAGGACGATGAGCGGGACGAGCTCCGTCCATTCGGGAAACAGGACGAGTCCGTGGCCGCCGCCGTGGCCTTCGCTCGCGAGCGCAGGCGCAGCCGCGAGCACGCAGGCCACGGCCAGCGCCAATCCGGCAGGCAGGTGAGAGTGCGGGCGCGATCGGGTCGGCCCTCGGCGACGCGCGGCAACCACTCCGACCCTGCTCCTTTCCATCGCCTCGGGCGACCCGCCTCCGGCGATCCAGCACCTGCGGCGAAAGCCTCGCCCCTCTCCGCCGTTCCGGCGCCGGAGCGTCTCGTACCGCAGGAGCTTCGAGCGGAGCCCGAAAGGGCCGGGAGGCCAACGGGCCGCACCATCGCCGGCGACCCGCCGGGAGCGAAGCGCCGGCATGGTTGCATAGCCGGGGGGAAGTTCAAGACGGAGTCGGGGTCCCGCGCGAGGAAGCCGGAGCGTCCGGCGCGTCCTCGGGCCGGGGCTCTTCGCGAGCCTCTGCGGGCGCCGTCCCGGCGTTCCACTGGCCGTCGAACAAGGATCCGTCGGCGACGAGGAGCCGCGGCGCTTCGAGCCGCCCGCTCACCCGCGCCGAGGGTCGCAGCTCGATCCGTTCGCGCGCCGCGATCTCGCCCTCGCAGCAGCCGTCGACGAGCACTTCGTCCGTCTCGACCCGCCCCCGAAGCTCGCCCTGCGAGGCGACCCACAGGGTTCCCTCGGCGACGACCTCGCCGACGACGAGGCCCTCGACGCGCACCGCGCCGCGAAACGAAACCAGCCCGTCGAAGCGAGTGCCTGCTTCGACCAGCGTGGGAACGACCTCGCCTTCCGACTCCCGCTTCGTCTCTTTCACCGCCCCTCCAGGATCCGCTTCACGATCCGCTGCAGGTCTTCCGGTCCGAAGTAGTCGATCTCGATTCGCCCGCGCCCTCCGGCGCCCTGGATCCGAACGCGCGTCTGCAGGCACTGGCGAAGCGTGTCGACGAGCTGCGTCGTGTTCGGGTCCGCCGCGCGCGCGGCACGCGCGCGACGAGGCGGCGACGCCGGCCCGAGCCGGCGGGCTTCTTCTTCGGCCGCTCGCACCGACAGCCCCTGCGACACGATGCGGTCGCGCAGCAGGCGGCGGCGCTCGGGGTTCGAGAGGTGGAGGAGCGCCTTCGCGTGGCCCGCGCTGATGCGGCCGAGCTCGATGTCCTCCTGCAGCTCGCGCGGCAGCTCGAGCAGCCGAAGCGTGTTCGCGATGCTCGACCGATCGAAGCCGACCTTCGTGCCGATCTCGTCCTGAGTGAGCCCCGCAGCGGCGAGGCCGGCGTACGCGTGCGCGAGCTCGATCGGGTTGAGGTCGTGCCGCTGCACGTTCTCGATGAGAGCGAGCGTGAGGCGCTCGCGCGGCGCGGCGTCGGAGACGACGGCCGGGATCTTCGCTCGGCCTGCGGCGCGACACGCGCGCCAGCGTCGCTCGCCGACGAGGAGCTCGTAGCGGTCACCGCTCCGTCGCACGACGACGGGCTGCAGCACGCCGTGCTGGCGAATCGACTCCGCGAGACGCTCGAGCTGCTCGCCGTCGAAGCGCCGGCGCGGCTGCTCGGGGTTCGGGTCGATTCGGTCGACATCGATCTCGAGCAGTCCTGCCGAAGCGGGCGCTTCGGAAACGGCAGCCGCCGGCGCCGCGCCGGGGATGAGCGCCCCGAGCCCGCGGCCGAGCGCGCTACGTGTTTTCGTCATCGGATCCCTCCGTGCCGAACGCGCCGCCCCCGGGCGGCGTCGCGCACTCGTTCCTGCCTGCGTCGAGGCGCCGCAACAGCTCTTCCGCGAGCCGCAGATAGGCGAGCGCACCGCGCGAGCGAACGTCGTAGAGGAGAATCGGCTTGCCGTGGCTCGGCGCCTCGCTGAGGCGGACGTTGCGCGGGATCACCGTCTCGAAGACGCGCTCGCCGAAGTGCCGCCGCACTTCGGCGAGCACCTGCTTGCCGAGGCTGTTCCGCACGTCGACCATCGTGCCGACGATTCCCTCGAGCGTGAGCGCCGGGTTGAGCGACGCGCGAACGAGGTCGATCGTCTCGAGAAGGCGCGCGAGCCCTTCGAGCGCGTAGTACTCGCACTGGAGCGGGACGATCACGGCGTCGGCTGCGGTGAGTGCGTTGAGCGTGAGCAGACCGAGCGATGGCGGGCAATCGACGACGACGATCTCGTAGCGGTCTCGCACGTCGGCGAGCGCGAGCGCGAGGCGCCGCTCGCGGTCCGGCATCCCGACGAGCTCGATCTCCGCGCCGACGAGGTCGCGCCCGGACGGAACGAGGTCGAGGAACGCGAGATCGGTCCCGCACGTGACGTCCTTCATGACGCGATCGCCGAGAAGCGCGTCATAGACGTGGTGCGCCACGCCGCTCACCCCGAACGCGCTGCTCGCGTTGGCCTGGGGATCGAGATCGACGAGCAGCGTCCGGCGCTCCGAGACCGCGAAGCTCGCCGCGAGGTTGACCGCGCTGGTCGTCTTGCCGACCCCGCCCTTCTGATTTGCGACGGCGTAGACGCGGCTTCGGAAGGACATGGGGCGATTGAGATTCCCCCGGGGGAAGCTACGTGCTCCCCTACGGATACCACAGGCGACTGCGCGGCGCTCACGCCGGAATCGCCGTTCGCCTGCCGATCCATGCCGTCCGCTCGAGCCCCGTGATCGGGACCCGGTAACGCTTCAGCTCGGTCCGGCCGACGCCGCTCGGCGGATCGATCGGCGGCGCGGCCGCGCCGCCGGGGACCGCCAACCAGCCGCCCTCCGCGGCCCAGGGGAGCAGCAGGGCGAGAACGCGGTCCGGCCGCGCCATCGCCTGCGCAACGGCGCCCTCGTGCGGCTCGGGCTCGAGCTCGTCCGAGCGGCCGAGGAGCGGCCGAACGTTCGCGAGCCCGAGGCGGCGCACGGCCTCACGCTGGAAGTGGTGTTTGCGCTCGCGCGCCTCGACGAGCGTGAAGCGGCGCTCCGGAAAGAGGACCGCGAGCGGAAGGCCCGGAAAGCCCGCGCCCGCACCGAGATCCGCGATCGACGCCGCCTCCGGGAGAACGCTTCCGAGCGCGGCCGCGTCGAGCACCAGCCGATCGAGGATCGCGTCCGGCGTGCGGTGGGCGGTGAGGCTCATCCGGACGGCCCAGGTCGCCAGCAGCTCGCACAGGTCGAGGAGCTGACCGGGCGCATCCGGCGGAGGTGAGAGGGGCAGGGCGGCGAGCGCGGCGCCGAGGCGCTGGCGAGCGCTGCTGCGCTCCCAGCCGGGGCTCACGCGCGTTCCACGTGGAACGCGGCAGCCTTCGGCCGGCAGCGTCCCGGTGAGGCCGCGTGCCGCTGGCTCGGGCGCCGTTCCACGTGGAACGTCAGCCGTTGCCGTGCGACCCGCTCTCCGCCTGCAGGCGAGCCTGCTCGTACTCCGGAGCTCCTTCGGGCACCACGACGACCTGCCGGTAGCGCCCGGTTCCGATGCTCATCGTCGCAACCCCGTCCATCTCGCGGACGGCGACGTGGATCACCCGCCGATCGCGCGGATTCATCGGGTCGAGCGCGACCGACCGGCCCGTCTCTCGCGCGCGCTGGGCCGCACGCTGCGCGAGGCGCTCGAGATGCCCCTCGCGTCCCTCCCCATCGCCCTCGACATCGACCACGATGCGGCGCGCGTTCTCGTCGAGCCGCATCGCCACCTGGTTCGCGAGGAACTGGATCGCGTCGAGCGCCCGGCCGTCGCCGCTCGCGAGCCGCGCCGCCGCGGGCCCCCGGAGCTGCATCACGATGAGATCGCCGTCCGTCGCCTGCGAGACGTCGAAGGCTCCGAGGCCGAGTCGCTCGATCACGCCGAGCACGAAGCTGCCGGTTTCGGTGAGCGGCGTGCGCGCGGTCCCGGTCGAGGGGCCCGCATCGGGCTCCTCGGCCACCTGCCGCTCGGGCTCTCGCACCGGGCGCGCCGACTCGCGGTCGCGGCGCCCCTCCCGGCCGCCGTCACGGCGCGGCTCGCGTCCGCCCTCCCGGCTCTCACGCGGTCCGCGCTCCCTGCGCGGCCCTTCCTCGCGACGTCCGCCCGCCGGCGGACCACCGCGCCGGACGGGGACTCCGGCCGGCATCGCAACGACGACCACTCGCGCCGCGAGGCCGTAGACCTCGCCGGTCTCGGGCAGCCTCACTCGCAGCCCACTCGCGTCCGTTCCGAAATAGGCGCAGGCCTTCGCAACGGCCTCGTCCTGTGTGGCGCCGACGAACTCGCGCGCCTCCGTCCTCGTGTCGTACATGGGACCTCCTATCGCTTGCTGCGCTCGCGTGCGGTGGGCGTCGGAGCCTCGGCCACAGGCGCGGTGGGTCGGGTGAGCCAGTACTGGTGACCGGAGGCCAGGAGGTTGCTCACGAGCCAGTACAGGACGAGACCCGACGGAAACTGGTAGAAGAGCACGGTGAACATCACGGGCATGATCGTCATCATCATGCGCTGCTGCGCCGGGTCCGCCGTCGGCTGCGGTGAGAGCTTCTGCTGGAGCACCATGCTCGCTCCCATGATGAGCGGGAGGAGCCGCACGGGCAGGTCGATGCCGGGGATCGTGAAGAGCGTCTCCGGCGCAGAGAGATCGTTGATCCACCCGAAGAACGGCGCCTGCCGCAGCTCGATCGAGCTCTGCAGCGCGTAGTAGAGGCCGACGAACACCGGGAACTGGAGCAGGATCGGCAGGCAGCCGCCGAGCGGGTTCACACCCGACTCACGGTAGATCTTCATCATCTCTTCGGACTGCTTCTGTCGATCGTCCGCGTATTTCTCCTGCAGCGCCTTGATCCGCGGCTGCAGCGCCTGCATCCGCTTCATCGAGCTCATCTGCCGCGAAGTGAGCGGAGCCGTGACCAGGCGCACGAGGACCGTGAGGACGATGATCGCAACGCCGTAGTTCGGGATCAGCACGTAGAGCGCGCGAAGCAGCCAGACGAAGAGCTTCGTGAGCGGCGTCATCCAGCTGTATCCGAGGTCGATCGAGCGATCGAGATCGCTGCCGGCCGCCTCGAGCCGCGCCGCCTGCTTCGGGCCGATGTAGGCCCGGATCTCGCGTTCGGCCGACTGTCCGGGCGGAACCGAGACCGCCTGGAATGCGAGGCGCGTCTGCGCGGCCTTGCCCGCAGCGAGAGTCACGAAGGCCGCCGAAGCCTCCCGCGGAAGGTCCGGCAGCATGGCCGCGAGGAAGTATCGGCTCGCTGCGCCCGCCCACTCGACGTCGCCGTCGTAGACCGGATCCGCGGGCGGGCCCTTCGAGAACAGCCCTCCGAGCAGGCCGGGGTTACCCGCCGCCGTGACGAGCTGCTTGTGGACCTTGCCATCCTGCAGCGCGATCAGCGAGTAATCGGCGAAGTCGCGCTCCTCCGACGCGCGCTCCGGCCACAGCGTCTCGAACGCCGGGGAGATCGCGGCAGCGGACCCGTTGCTCACGCGGAGCCGGACCGTCACGAGATAATTCTCCGGGTCGAAGACGAACGTCTTGCGGACCGAGATCCCGCTTCGGGCGCGCTCGAAGACGACCGTGTTCGGTTCGGGCCTCGTCACCGAGAACGCCGCCTGGCCCCAGTCGCCGACGCCGAGCTCCTTGAACGGCGTCGAGAGCGCTCCTGCGTCGCCCGGCTCCGCCGTCGTCATCACGACGCGCGGATGTGTAGGCCGGGTCGCGTCGAAGAACTCCATCAGCTCCCAGTGACGAAGCTCTCCTCCGCGCGACGAGAGGCTGGCGCGATAGAGCGAATTCTCGATCTCGACGTTCTGGTCGGGCGCGTCGGTTTCGGGCGCTGGCGACGTCGACCGCGGCGGAACTGCCTGCTCCGGCACTACCGAAGCTGTTGGCTTTTCCACTCGATTCTCGCCGGCGTGCTCGGGAGCGGGCGCGACCGGGACGGCGGACTCCGGCGCTCCGGGAGTGTGCGCTGGCGTCTGGGAGTAGCTCCACACGCTGAGGACGAGCAGGGAGAGCGCAAAAGCGAGGAAGAGATTTCGGTCGATCATTACTGCCTAGGGGACCGGGTCGAGGCCGCCGGGGTGGAGCGGATGGCAGCGAAGCACCCGCCGGGCGGCGAGGCCGACCCCGCGAACGGCGCCGTGCCGCTCGATCGCCTGGGCTGCGTAGTGCGAGCAGCTCGGCTCGAAGCGGCACGCGGGGCCAAGAAGGGGCGAGATCGCGATCTGGTAGAGGCGCAGCAGCCAGAGGATCCCGCCGCGAACGAGCGCCGCGACCTGCTCAGCCACGGCCCGGCCGCTCCGGCGCGAGAAGGGCCTCGAGCTCTCGCGCCAGCGTCGCATAGCGGGCAGTCGCTGCTCCCGATCGAGCGATCACTACGACGTCGAGGCCACGGGCACGCAGGCCCTCGGCCGTCCGAAACCACTCGCGGACTCGCCGCTTCACGCGGTTGCGCTCGACCGCGCATCCGACCTTTCGGCTCACCGTCAGACCAAGGCGGCTTCGGGCGCCGTCGCCCGGCGCCGCGAGCACCACGAATCGCGCACCGGCTCTGCGCCGTCCGCCAAGCGAAACTCGCTGGAACTCCTGCGATTTTCGCAGGCGATCGCGGCGCTGCAGGCGCCGGCTCGGGCCCTTCACGGCTACTTCGAGGGCGTCGTCACCGAGAGCCGCCTGCGACCCTTGGCTCTGCGGCGCGACAGGACCGCCCGGCCGCCCTTCGTCTTCATCCGGGCCCGGAAACCATGGACACGCCTGCGACGGATACGGCTCGGCTGATAGGTGCGCTTCATGACGCTCGATCTCCCGGAACGCTGCTCGCCAACCGATCACCAGCGCGCGGCCGCCAACGTGACGCTCGGACGGGGCTTTCGGAACGGCGGAAGCTACCCGTGGCCGATCGCGCCTGTCAAGCGAACGCGACTTTGCGACGAGCGCGACCCCGGCTCGAGGCTCGACCGTGATAACATGCGGTCGGGGTGTGCCACCGGACAGCAGCAGGGGTTTCTCGGGCGCGGCGCCGGACCGCCGACACGCCGGGAATCGTAGCTCGTTCGGCCCTTTCATGAAGTTCTCGACCGTTCGTCCGCTCTCTCCTCCATTTCTACTCTCTCCATTCTCCAAGAGAACGAGGAAGTCATGAAGCTCAGCATCACGAAGTCCGAGCTCGCGAAGGCCCTCGCGCGTGTTCAGAGCATCGCAGAGAAGCGCAACACGATGCCGATCCTCGCGAACGTTCTGATCGAGGCGGGCAAGGATTCACGAGGGGGCGAAGTGCGCGTATCGGCCACGGACCTCGAGGTGGGGATCACGGGTACTCATCCGAGTGACGTCGCGGCGGAGGGGAGCGTCACCGTCGGCGCACGGAAGTTCTTCGAGATCGTGCGCGAGCTGCCGGAAGAGGTGATCACTCTCGAGACGACGCCGAATTCGTATCTCGAGATCCACTGCCTGCGCTCCCGCTTCGTGCTCGCAGGAACGACCGGTGAGGAGTACCCGTCGTTGCCGGCTGCGTCGCCGGAGCAGTGCGTCCGGCTGCAGGCCGCGGTCCTCAGCAACATGATCGATCGAACGATGTATGCGGCCTCGAGCGACGAGACTCGGTACAACCTCAACGGCGTCTATCTCGAGGTGCTCGAGGCCGAGCAGCGCCTGCGCATGGTCGCGACCGACGGTCACCGCCTCGGCTACGCCGATCGGTCGTTCGGCGCCGAGGTCTCGAAGATCGTCAGCGGCGTGATCATTCCGAGAAAGGGAATGGCGGAGCTCAAGCGGCTCGTCGACGAAGACGACGCCGACGAGATCGATCTCGGCTTCGCGGCCAACAACGTCGTCGCCTCGACTCCCAGCGTGAAGCTCGTGATGCGGCTCATCGAGGGGGAGTTCCCGAACTACCGGCAGGTGCTGCCGAAGAGCGCGAAACACCGCGTTACGGTCGACGCCGAGGCGCTCGCGCACGTCCTTCGCCGGGTACAGATCCTCGCGATCGAGGGGGGCCGGGGAGTTCGCCTCCAGATCGCACCTGGCAAGCTGACGATTTCGGCGAAGAACCCGGAGCTCGGCGAGGCGCATGAAGAGATCGATCTCGACTACGCGGGCGAGACCGTCTCGATCGGGTTCAATGCCCGCTACCTCCTCGACTGCATCGGCGTCTTCGCGGCGAAGGAGGTCGAAATCGGCCTCGTCGACGACCTCTCCCCGGTGCAGATCCGGCCCACCGACGACACCGATACGCTCGCCGTCGTGATGCCGATGCGGCTCTGACCCCGCCTGCGAACCGGATTCGGAGCCTTTACCGGGATTTCCAACCGCGATACCCTCGAAGGGACCTGCGGATCGCGGCGTTCCCTCCTTGCCCGCGCCCCCATCCTGCCGCAGCGCGACGCTCGTCCGAGAAGGGAAAAGACCGCTTCGTGACTTCCGACACGAACTACACCGGCGACAAGATCCAGGTTCTCGAAGGTCTCGACGCGGTCCGCAAGCGCCCGGCGATGTACATCGGGACGACCGGTCCCGACGGCCTCCATCACCTCGTCTACGAGGTCGTCGACAACTCGATCGACGAGGCGCTCGCCGGCTTCTGTCACGAGGTCTCGGTCACCATCCACGCCGACAACAGCGTCACCGTGACCGACGACGGGCGCGGCATCCCGGTCGACGAGCACTCGAAGATGAAGAAGCCGGCGGCGGAGGTCGTGATGACCGTCCTCCACGCGGGCGGGAAGTTCGACGACAGCAGCTACAAGGTGTCGGGCGGCCTTCACGGTGTCGGCGTCTCGGTCGTGAACGCGCTCTCGGAGGTGCTCCAGCTCGAGATCCGGCGCGACGGGAAGGTCTGGCGCCAGAGCTACCGGCGTGGCGTTCCGGAAGGCCCGCTCACCGCGGTCGGCACGACCGACAAGACCGGGACGAAGATCACGTTCCTGCCCGATCGCGAGATCTTCGCGTCGATCGAATTCTCTTTCGAGGTGCTGTCGCAGCGGCTGCGCGAGCTCTCGTTCCTCAATGCGGGAGTCCACGTCCGGATCCACGACGAGCGCAACGGCAAGGCCCACGACTTCCGCTACGAAGGCGGAATCGTCGACTTCGTGAAGCACCTCAACCACGCGAAGAAGCCGATTCACGAGCCGCCGATCCTCGTCTCCGGAACGCGGGAGTTCGAGGCGCGCAGCGGCCGGGTCTCCGTCGAGATCGAGATCGCCTTCCAGTACAACGAGTCGTACAACGAGGCCGTCTTCTCGTTCGCGAACAACATCAATACGGTCGAGGGCGGAACGCATCTCGTCGGCTTCCGCACGGCGCTCACGCGGAGCCTCAACCGCTACCTCGCGAGCCAGGCGAAGAACGGCAAGGGGCAGGTCGAGTCGCTCTCCGGGGACGACGCCCGCGAGGGCCTCACGGCCGTGATCTCGGTCAAGATCCCGCAGCCCGAGTTCGAAGGGCAGACCAAGGCGAAGCTCGGGACGACCGAGGTGAAGGGCCTGGTCGAAGCGCTCGTCTACGACCAGCTCGGCGCCTGGCTCGAGGAGAACCCGGCGGCGGCGAAGCTCGTCCTCGCCAAGGTGGTCGACGCCGCCCGGGCGCGAGCCGCCGCGCGCAAGGCGCGCGACCTCGCGCGGCGAAAGGGCGCGCTCGACAGCTACAGCCTTCCCGGGAAGCTGGCCGACTGCCAGGAGCGGGACCCGGCCCGCTGCGAGCTCTTCATCGTCGAGGGCGAGTCGGCCGGCGGATCGGCGAAGCAGGGCCGCCTGCGCGAGATCCAGGCCATCCTCGGCATCCGCGGCAAGATCCTCAACGTCGAGCGCGTCCGCGAAGACAAGATGCTCTCGAACCAGGAGATCCAGGCGCTCATCGCGGCGATCGGCTGCGGGATCGGCGAGGAGTTCGACGCCACCCGCGCCCGGTACCACAAGGTCGTCATCATGACCGACGCCGACGTCGACGGCAG
>JABLTH010029860.1_pt1 | contig 12066 bp, 12 predicted proteins | sample 7875711 | NCBI WGS metagenome assembly JABLTH01 (sample SAMN14941262, study PRJNA633318) | bioreactor metagenome | isolation source: bioreactor | place: China | collected 2019-03-05 | reverse complement strand
TGCGCGGACAACGTGCGATAGAGCTGCGTGGGATTCAGCCCGGCCTGCCCGGCCACCGCCTGGACCCCACCGAAGGCCTGCGTCAGCTGCCGCAGCACGGTCAGCAGCTCGCCCTGGTCGCCGCCGGCGATGACGTCGTTGATCACATCCAGCGCCAGCGCCGGGTCGTCGCGGTACAGTTCGGCCATGGCTTCGTCATGGGATCGGCTCCTACGTTTGCGGATGGATTCCGCTCCCCGCTTCTAATCGGGGTGGGCGGACGCAAGGCAGGGTTAGCAGACCGGCACATAGCCCCGGTGAGCCCTGAGGCTTCCCCGCCAAGACCCGCCCGCAGTCGTCAGGAGGCGTACATTGGCACTTCGGACGCGATCGAATGCCATCGGATGGCGAGCGTCCGTCTACGTGGCTCGGGCTGCTAAACCCGGTCGCTGTTGTCGCAGCGACAAGAAGACGGTACCCGGTATCGGCATTCAATGCGTTGCCGAATGATACCTTTTGTGGGGCCACAGACGACTTCCACACAGGCAGTGTGCTGCCACGGTGCATCGGGGCTGGAGATGCTTCATCGCCGAGGTGGTCTTGGCTTAGGTGCTTTCGTCACACCTTGCTCGTCCTTCGCGTCCGCTGATTGCGGACCCTACTTGAGGAAGAAGCCGGTCGCCAAATAGCAGGCGGCCGCTGCCGAAAATCCGAGGCGTGAACTCGTGCTATTCTTTGGTGCACAAGTACACCAAAGAACCAGGCCATGGACGTAGTAAATGAGGACAACGGCGCAGCACTCCGCGCCTTGATCGAGGGCGCTGGAATTACCCAGGCCGAAGCGCTTGCATTGATCAACAGAAGGCAGGCCTTTCCGATACCTATGTCCACTTGGAAATCGTACTTGGCGGCCCCCGACAGTGCCCGGCGACGCAATTGCCCCGAGGCGGTCATCAACCACGCCAAAAAGACTATCGGCAAGCTCAGGCAACAAGCTTGAAGCGGTGCACATCTGCACCTTGAACTGAACACTTTGGATGGAGTCAGTACATGGGTACGACCTATGAAACGGACGTAGTGGCATGGGCGAGCGAGCAAGCCGCACTGCTTCGCGCTGGCAATCTGTCGGCCATCGACGTCCTGCACATTGCAGAGGAGATCGAGGACGTGGGCAAAAGCGAGCAGCGCGAACTGGCAAGCCGTATGTCCATCCTGCTGGCGCATCTCTTGAAGTGGCAGTTCCAGCCTTCACGTCGCAGCAAGAGTTGGCAGTTCACCATTCGTACCCAGCGCAAGGAGGTTGCCTACGTCCTGAACGAGGCCCCCAGTCTGCGCGGCAAGTTCAACGATGCAGCATGGCTCGACATCGTGTGGTCGAAGGCCCGCAGTATTGCGAGCAATGAAACCGGCCTGGACCTCGATGTGTTCCCGGAAGCGTTACCTTGGGCCGTCGATGACGTGCTCTCGCAAGAGTTCTACCCGGAATAGCCAATGACGGTGCCGCAATACGCAAGGCACGCGCTATTTCCGGTGCCACTCGCCAGCACCTGACTCGGAAGACGTCTCACTCGACGTCTTCGCCGTGTCGCCTGCCAGTCGACCACAGTGCCGCGGCGCTTACCGCCGTCTTCCACCGCCTGGCCGCTTCCCGGCGCCGACGCCTGCCCCACCACCCCCCACCGCCTCGATCACCGGATACCGGTCGAAGATCTGCTTGATCCACTGCCGCAGCCAGACGATGGCCGGGTCATGGTGGAAGCGCGGATGCCAGTACTGGCTGAGCGCGAACGGCGGCAGCGTGACGGGTGGCTGTACCGTGCGCACGATGCCGTAGCGGCAGAACACATTGGCGAGTTCCTGCGGCACGGTGGCGATCAGGTCGGGCTGCTCGTCCATCAGCAGCGGTACGGCGAGGAAGTGCGGGGTGTGCAGGTAGATGCGGCGGCGCAGGCCGTGGCTTTCGTAGGCGGCGTCGTAGGCCGGGCTGGTGCGGCCGGCCAGGCTGACGGCGATGTGCGGCATGGTTTCGAACTGCTCGCGGGTGAGGTGCTCGCCGACGTCGCGGTTCTTGGTGCTGACGATGGTGGCGAAGCCGTGCATGAAGATCTGCTGCTGGAACAAGGTTTCCGGCGCGGTGCGTACCGAGCCGAGCAGCAGGTCGGCTTCGCCGGAGGCGAGCAGGGCTTCGATCTGCGGAATGGGGACCTGCATGGTGCGCAGCGTGCAGTGCGGGGCGATGACGCGCAGGTGCTTGATCAGCGGGGGCAGGAAGACCAGCTCGCCCATGTCCGTCATGCATAGCGTGAAGGTGCGCTCCATGGTGGCCGGGTCGAAGCTCGCCTGCGGCAGCACGCGCGTGCGCATGGCGGTCATCACTTCGAGGATGGGGCCGGCCAGGGCCTCGGCCTTGGTGGTCGGCGCCATGCCTTTGCCGGTCTTGACGAAGAGCGGATCGTCGAAGTAGTCGCGCAGCCGGTTGAGGGCGTGGCTCATGGCGCTCTGGGTGAGGCCGAGCTGCTCGGCGGCGCGCGTCACGCTGCGCTCGCGCAGCATGGCGTCGAACACGCTCAGCAGGTTGTAGTCGAAGGCATCGTTATGCATGGCGTACATTCCAATCATGTTCGTCATGAGGTTGAGGCATATTGAGCCGCTGCCTAGACTCCTGTCAACACGCCTCGCAGAAGGCGTCGATCACCGCGATCACCACAACACAGGAGACAACCATGGTCCGTTCCCACCCGCTGGGCTGGCTGCTTGCGCTCGCCGGCCTGTGCAGTCCTGCCGCCTGGGCCGATGTCCAGGTCGGCGTCACGCTGTCCCTCACCGGCCCCGCGGCATCGCTGGGCATTCCGGCCCGCCAGGCGGTCGACATGCTGCCGCGCGAAGTCGGCGGCGAGGCGATCCGCTACACGGTGCTGGACGACGCGTCCGATCCCGCCTTCAGCGTGCGCAACTTCCGCCGCCTGGCCGACGAACAGCAGGTCGACGTGGTGCTCGGCTCCTCGTCGACGCCGGCCACGCTGCCGCTGGCGGCAGTGGCCGCCGAGAAGGGCGTGCCGCTGCTGAGCCTGGCCGCCAGCGCCAAGATCGTGCAGCCGATGGATGCCACGCGCCGCTGGGTCTTCAAGGTGATCCAGAACGAGGCCCTGATGATGCAGGCCACGCTGGCGCGCATGCAGCGGGACGGGGTGCGCACGCTGGCCTTCGTCGGCTTCGGCGACGCCTACGGCGAGGCCTGGCTCGGCGAACTGCGCGCGCAGTTGCCGCCCGCCGGTATCCGGCTGGTGGCCGAGGAGCGCTATGCCAAGACCGATGCCTCGGTGGTGGCGCAGGCGCTGAAGGTCATGGCGGCCAAGCCCGACGCGGTCTTCATCGCGGCCTCCGGCACACCCGGCGCGCTGCCGCAGAAGACCCTGGCCGAGCGCGGCTTCCGTGGCAAGGTCTACCAGACCTACGGCATCGCCAACCGGGATTTCCTGCGCGTGGCCGGCAAGGACGCGGAGGGCGCGATCTTCGCGGTCGGGCCGGTGCTGGTGGCCGGCCAGCTCGCCGGCGCCAACCCGGTGCGCCCGGTCGCCGCCGACTTCGTGCAGCGCTACGAGGCGGCGCACGGCAAGCAGTCGGTATCGGTGTTCGCCGCCAATGTGTGGGACGCCGGCATCGTGCTGCGCCAGGCCCTGGGCAAGGCGCTGGCGACGGCCAGGCCGGGCAGCCCGGCCTTCCGCGCGGCGCTGCGCGATGCGCTGGAGACGACCCGCGACGTGGTGACCACGCAGGGCGTCTGCACCATGTCCGCCACCGACCATTCCGGCTACGACCGCCGCGCGGTGGCGATGGTGCAGATCCAGGGCGGCGACTGGAAGATCGTCGACTGAATCACTGAATCACTGAATCACTGAATTACCCAATCCCCGAATCACTGAAACCGGCCGATGCCCGCCCCACCATGCAGGCGCATCGCGCCGCTGCACATTGCAAAGGCTGGCAATGGCCGTGCCATTGCCGCACCTGGGAGAAACGAAGATGTTCATCCGCAATACCTGGTATGTCGCCGGCTGGGACAAGGAAGTCGGCCCGAGCGAGCTCTTCGCGCGCACCATCATCGGCATCCCCGTGCTGATGTACCGTGACGCGCAGGGCAAGGTGGTCGCGCTGGAAGACCGCTGCTGCCATCGCGGCGCCCCGCTCTCGATCGGCCGGCGCGAGGGCGATTGCGTGCGCTGCCTGTATCACGGGCTCAAGTTCGACACGGGCGGGCGCTGCGTGGAGGCGCCGGCGCAGCAGCGCATCCCGCCGCAGGCCAAGGTGCGCACCTTCCCGGTGGTGGAGCGGCACCGCTGGCTGTGGATCTGGATGGGCGATGCCGAGGCCGCCGATCCGTCCCTGATCCCGGATACGCATTGGCTGGACGATCCCGCCTGGCGCAGCCTCGACGGCTATATCCACTATGACGTCAACTACCTGCTGATCGCCGACAACCTGCTCGACTTCTCGCACCTGCCCTTCGTGCATCCCACCACGCTGGGCGGCAGCGAGGACTACGCCAGCGTGCAGCCGCAGGTGGAGCGGCTGGAGGACGGCGTGCGCATCACGCGCTGGACCCTCGGCACCGAGGCGCCGCCGTTTGCCAGGCAGGTGAAGCAGTGGCCGGGCAAGGTCGACCGCTGGAATATCTACAACTTCACGCTGCCCGCCATCCTGGTGATGGATTCGGGCATGGCGCCGGCCGGCACCGGCGCGCCGGAAGGGCACCGCGTGGATGCGGCCGAGTTCCGCGGCTGCCAGGCGCTGACGCCGGAGACCGAGCACTCCACGCACTACTTCTTCGCCCATCCGCACGACTTCGCCATCGACCAGCCGGAGGTGACGCGCTCGATCCACGAGAGCGTGGTGGCCGCCTTCGCCGAGGACCGCGACATCATCACCGCGCAGCAGCGCTCGCTGGCGCTCGAACCGGATTTCCAGATGATCCCGTTCTCCATCGATGCGGCACTGTCGCAGTTCCGCTGGGCGGTGGCGCGCCGCCTCGAAGACGAGGCACGCCAGCGCGCAGCGTCCCCGCAGGCAAAGGTGGCGTGATGGAACTGCTCGTCACCGCGCTGCGGCGGGAGGCCGAGGGGGTGCTGGGCGTGGAACTGCGCCACCCGGCCGGCGCGCCGCTGCCGGCCTTCGTGCCCGGCGCGCATGTCGATGTGGCCTTTCCCAACGGCTGCACGCGGCAGTATTCGATTGCCAGCAGCGCCGGGGATGGCTCCCGCTACTGGCTCGGGATCGGCCTGGCGCCGGCTTCGCGGGGCGGCTCGCGCTATGCGCACGAGCGCCTGCGTCCGGGCGACCGGCTCCAGGTCGGCGCGCCGCGCGCGCTGTTCCAGCTCGACGCCGATGCGGCGGGGCACCTGTTCATCGCCGGCGGCATCGGCATCACGCCCATCCTGAGCATGATCCGCTGGTGCATCGACCACCAGCGCTCCTGGCGCCTGCTGTACTGCGTGCGCTCGCGCCGCCATGCGGCCTACCTGGAGACGCTCGCGCCCCATGCGGCGCGCTGCCGGCTCCACGCCGACGACGAGCAGGGCGGTCCGGCGGACCTGCACGCCAGCCTGCGCGAGCTGCCCGCCGGCTGGCATGTGTACTGCTGTGGCCCGGGCGCGATGATGGACGCGGTGTCGGCCGGCGCCGGCGCGGCCGGGGTGCCCGCGCCGGCCGTGCACTTCGAGCGCTTCGCGCCGCCGTCCGCGCGGGGCGAAGCCGCCGAAGGGGGCGAGGGGGCCGAGGGAGCGGGCCCGGCGGACGGTGCCTTCGAGGTGGCGCTGGCACGGCAGGGCGGGCGTTTCACGGTGCCGGCCGGGCAGAGCATCCTGTCCGTGCTGGAAGGCCACGGACTATGCCTGCCGTCCTCCTGCCGCGAAGGCCTGTGCCGCAGTTGCGAGGTGCCGCTGCTGGCGGGCCGGGCGGACCATCGGGACTATGTGCTGAGCGAGGCGGAACGGGAAGCGAACCGCTCGATCCTGATCTGCGTGTCGCGGGCGGCGGGCGGGGAGCTGGTGCTGGACTTGTAGGCGGGGAGGGACCCGGCGCGATCGCCTGGCGGCATGCGCGGGCCCGCGGGTCCACGGGTCCACGGGTCAGGCCGGGTCAGTGGCCAGCCGCGAGTAGATGGAGAAGTCCCCGGGCCGGCCCCGCACCATCCGATAGGACCGCAGCAAGCCCTCGCAGCGGTAGCCGCAGGCGGTGAGCACGCGCGCCGAGCGGGCATTGCTGCGCAGGACTACCGCCTGCACGCGCTGGAAGCCGTAGTGGGAAAAGGACCACGCGGTGACCGAGGCGCAGACGGCGCGGGCGATGCCTCGGCCCCAGTACGCCGGCGACAGGTCATAGGCGATCTCCGCCGCGCGGTTGGCCGTCGACACCGTATGAAAGCCGATGGTGCCGATCACCCCGGCCGTCGCTTGGTCGACGATGGCCATGCGGCGGATCGAGTCCGGCGCGGCGGAGGCGAAGCCCTCGAACTGCGGCGCCAGGTCCGCCGCGGCGTGCAGGTTCCAGCTGGTGTGCTCATAGACCTCGGGCAGGCTCAGGTAGGCATACCACGCGGCCATGTCGATGGGTTCGATCTGGCGCAGCAGGATGCCGGGGAGGCCGGAAGAGGGCGGATGGTCGATTCTCACCGTCAAGTGGGATAAGTCCAGGTGAGGGCATTGTAGCGAGGCGCCCCGGCGCTTCGGCAGCCGGCGCGTCATCCGTTCGCCGGGTGGCTTGGCCGGACGGGCCGCGCGAGCGGCCTTGCCATCGCCGCCGGGGTGACAGCCGCCGCCTACACGCCTGCGTTCTCCACCACCCGTCCCTCGGCCCGCCAGCGCAGCATGCCGCCGGCGAGATTGGCCACCGACTCGAAGCCTGCCTGCCGCAGGATCACGGTGGCCTGGGCCGAGCGGCCGCCCGCGCGGCAGACGGTGACGACCGGACGCTCCGGCGCGATCTCGCCGCTGCGCGCGGCAAGGTCGCCGAGCGGGATCAGGCGGGCGTGGGGGATGCGCCCCAGCGGGCCGTCGAATTCGGCGGGTTCGCGCACATCGATGATCTGTGGCGCTTCCAGGTGTTCCTCCAGCCATTGCGGCTGGAGCTCCCAGATGCCGGCGAAGGTATAGCTGAGCGGCGCCCAGACCGGCTCGGCCTGCTGGGACGGAGCGCTGGCGGCGGCGCCGCACTGCAGGTTGGCCGGCACCGCGATGTCGATCTGGCGGGGATGGGGCAGGCGCAGGTTGCTGACATAGCCGACGAAGTCGCTCTCGCACAGTTCGCCGCCCAGGCGCGGGTTGAAGCGCCGTTCTTCGCCGACGCTGGTGACGGTGAGGCCGCGGTAGTCGTGCGCCGGGTACAGCAGGCAGGCGTCGGGCAGCGTGAAGAGCTTGTCCTGCACCGCGTGGAACAGGGCGTTGGCGTTGCCCTGCTGGAAGTCGGTGCGGCCGGTGCCGCGGATCAGCAGGCAGTCGCCGGTGAAGGCCATGCTCTCGTCGTCGAGCACCAGGCTGATGCAGCCGTTGGTATGCCCGGGCGTGGCGCGCACCAGCAGGTGGCGCGGGCCGAAGGCGACGGTGTCGCCGTCCTGCAGGTAGCGGTCGGCGCCTTCGGCGCCGCTGGCCGCGGAGATGGCGATGCGGCTGCCGGCATGCTGCTTGAGCAGCCAGGCGCCGGTCACATGGTCGGCATGCACGTGGGTGTCGACCGTCCACTGCAGGCGCAGGCCCAGTTCGGCGATCAAGGCCAGGTCGCGGCGGGCCTGCTCGAAGACGGGATCGATCAGCACCGCCTCGCCGCTGGCGCTGTCGCCGAGCAGGTAGGTATAGGTGGAGGAGGTCTGGTCGAAGAGTTGGCGGAAGATCAGCATGGCGGGGGTCCTGAGGGGCAGGCCGCGTGGTGGAGGGGCCTGCGGCCGGATCCTGGGGTGGTCCGGGCGTTGCTTGCATTCTAGTCCACCAGTTGCCGGTGGCGGGAACGGCAGCGGCCGGCCATGCCGGGACAGGGTGCGCCGATGGCGGCTTCGCGCTACAGTGCCGGCCACGCCACGCCACGCCACGCCACGCCACGCCCGGCCATGTGCCACGGGCAGACGTCATCCACTCACCAGGATCTTTCATGACTCTGAAGCAACGACTGCAACGCCCCGACATCGTCACCGCCCCCGGTGTCTATGACGCCTTGTCGGCGCTGCTGGTCGAGCAGGCCGGCTTCGAGGCCGCCTACCTGTCCGGCGCCAGCATCGCCTACACGCGCCTCGGGCGGCCCGATATCGGCCTGCTCTCGCTCGACGACGTGGCCTCGGTCATGCGCCATATCCGCGAGCGCGTGGCCCTGCCCCTGATCGTCGATGCCGATACCGGCTTCGGCAATGCGCTCAACGTGATGCAGACCGTGCGCGTGCTGGAGCGTGCCGGCGCCTCGGCCATCCAGCTGGAAGACCAGGCCATGCCCAAGCGCTGCGGGCACCTCGACGGCAAGACGCTGATCCCGGCGGCGGAAATGGCCGGCAAGATCCGCGCCGCCTGCGATGCGCGCCGCGATGCCGACACGCTGATCGTGGCGCGCACCGACGCGGTCGCGGTGGAAGGCATGGAGGCGGCGTTGGCGCGTGCCGAGCGCTATGCGGAAGCCGGCGCCGACGTGTTGTTCGTGGAAGCGCTGCGCAGCCGCGCAGACATGGGCGCGGCCATCGCCCGCCTGGGCGGCCGCGCGCCGCTGCTGGCCAATATGGTCGAAGGCGGCAAGACGCCGGTGCTGTCCGCGGCCGAGCTGCAGGCGATCGGCTTCCGCCTGGCGATCTTCCCCGGTGGCACGGTGCGCGCGTTGAGCTTCGCGCTGCGCGACTACCTGCAGAGCCTTGGCGCGCACGGTACCACCACGCCTTACCTGGACAAGATGCTGTCCTTCGCGGCGCTCAACGATGTCATCGGCACGCCAGGGATGCTGGCGCTGGGCAAGCAGTACGAATGAAGGGCGGCGCGGTCCGGCCGGGTGAGCCGACCGGGCCGCGCTGCGGAAGCAGGGTAGGGCGCGCGCGCTGCCGCCGCGCTTATCGACCCGGGGTCTGGGCGCGCAGCCGCGCTTCCTGCTCGCGCAGTTCCGGCGTCATGGCATCGCCGAAGTCCTCCATGCCGAACAGCGGGCGGATCTCGATCTCCGATTCGCTTTCCATCGGGTTGGGGCAGCGCTTGACCCACTCCACCGCTTCCTCCATCGACTTGACCTGCCACAGCCAGAAGCCGGCAATCAGTTCCTTGGTCTCGGCGAAGGGGCCGTCGATCACCGTGCGCTCCTTGCCCGAGAAGCGCACCCGCTTGCCGCGCACGCTGGGCTGCAGGCCCTCGCCGGCCTGCATGATGCCGGCCTTGACCAGTTCCTCATTGAACTTGCCCATGGCCTCCAGCAGCTCCGTGCTGGGCATCTCGCCGGCTTCCGATTCGGCGCTTGCCTTCACTATCACCATGACTCGCATTGTTCTCTCCTGTTGGGATCGGGGACATAGGGGGAGCCTGCCCTCCTTCGGCGGTTCTCGCGTGGCGGGCGGCTCTGATGGTACGACGAAGGAGGCAGGCGGAAATCGACAAGGACAGATGAAAATCGTTGGCTGGCGCGAAAAAGTGCTGATCGGGGCGCTACGTGAGCGACTCCTGTCGCCAGGGAGTGACGCATCGGACAAATGATCCGGTTGCCTTCATTGGTAAAAAGTAGCTTGCAATTAAATCGTGTACGATCTATATTCCTCTCCATGGCGAGCGCGACGGCGCAGGGATCCGAGGGGATCCCGAGCGGCAGCGGATCGCCTTTGCTGATTTTGCTGATGGCCTGTGCGGAATTGGGGGCTGGAGTCTTTCCCTGGTGTCGCTGCGGCAAATAAGTAGTGTGCGATTTAATCGTATGAAAATTCCGGCGGAAGCCTGTCGGCCCGCCCATCACAACCCAAGCAGGAGTCCTGTCATGTCGATCGAAAAAGTCCTCTACCGCGCCGAAGCCACCGCCACCGGAGGCCGCGACGGCCGCGCCGTCTCGTCCGACGGCGCGTTGGAAGTCAAGCTGTCCACGCCGCGCGAACTCGGCGGCGCCGGTGGTGATGGCACCAACCCCGAGCAACTGTTCGCGGCCGGCTATTCGGCCTGTTTCCTCGGCGCGCTGAAATTCGTCGCCGCGCGCGACAAGGTGGCGCTGCCCAAGGATGTCGCGATCACCGGCAACGTCGGCATCGGCGCGATCCCGACCGGCTTCGGCATCGAGGTCGACCTGCGCATCGCGCTGCCGGGCCTGGAGCGCGACGTCGCCCAGGCGCTGGTGGACAAGGCGCACACCGTGTGCCCGTACTCCAACGCCACGCGCGGCAATATCGACGTGCGCCTGACCGTGCTGTAAGACCTGAGCGAATGGTGCCAGGGCGTCGGGTCGAGCCCTGGCCAGCGGATCGCCGCCAGCGCGGCCGGCCATGCCGGCCGCTTTGCTGTGTTCTTGCTAGCCGATGCCGGCGGTCTGCGGCGCGTGCCGTAGCGCCATCTCGCTGAATACCAGGGTTTGGTGCGCCAACTCGGCCGCGAGCGACAGCGCGCTGTGCTGCGCGCAGTCATCGCCGGCGTCGGGGCCGCCATCGCCCGGCGCCTGCTCGCACAGCAGGCGCAGCAGCGCATGCAGTTGCGCGGCCTTCTGCTCGGCCACGCTCAGCGGGGTTTCCAGCGGGAAGCGCGTGGTCAGGTAGAGGTCGGGGCCGCTGCGTTCGGCGGCCAGGGTCTGGCGGGTGGGTTCGGGCATGGGCGTCCTCCAGGGCGATTGCAAGATCCGGCCGCGTGCTCGCGGCCGTCTACGTGGTCGGGACGCCAATCCCGGTTGCCGTGGTTGCGGCAACACAGTGAGCGTATCGCGGACTGATGGGCCGCGATGTTTCGGATCGAAACGTTTGCAGAGGTGGAGGGGCTGGCCATGCTGCGCGCTGCGCCTCCTGCTCCATGCGCATCAGCCGGATGCGTCACGGATGCGCTTCCCCCTGCCGCGGGTCCATGTCTCGCGTTTCGTTATCGGCATCGCCCGCTTTCGGCATGTACACCCAGCGTTGCCGGAAATACCCGCCGCCTTCGCGCCGGCTGCTGGTCACCAGCCGAATGACCGCGACCCGCATCGCCGGGGCATCGTCGTCCCGCATGAGCGGATAGTCCAGTTCGTACTGGTCGCCGTCTTTGGGCAATGCGGTACCGTTGCGGAGGGACGCGATGCGGGCATCCGCATAATGCCGGTTCTGCTCATAAAGGCGTTGCCAGAACGGGTTCAAGCGCTTTCCGCCGGCCTTTGCCTTGCACATGTCCTCGAAGTCCTGCTCCTTGTCATACCGGGTCACGGCCCCCGCGAGATAGAAGCCGGCCAGCGAATCGTGCACATAGTGCTCGAACAGGACAGCCTCCGTCCAATGGGGACGCTGGTGGTTTTCCAGGGGGGCGGCGAAGATGTCTTTCGCCCAATGCTCCCACGGCGTCAGCGGGATCCCGTTGTCCGCGTACAGGACCTGCATCTGGCTCGCCCCGGCGCGCTCGGCCGGGGACAGGAGCACGTTACGGTTACCGTAGATATGCGCGTTGTCGTCGGCGCGCGAATGCATCACCCGCAGGTCCCATTGCAGATTCTCATTCGATTCCTCCAGATCCTGCTTGTCCTGCGCCGTGGCCGCGTGCTGCGAAATCGATCCCTGTGGCGTGTGCAGCATCCGCGAGCGCCAGCGGTAATAGAGCCGCATGTGCTTGAGGTAGACCTTGCGGAAATCGGTTACCCCATCCGCACGCAGGCGCTGCATGTAGAGGTTGAAGGCCGAGAACACGCCGGGGTCAACCTCGAAGTCTCGGCGCACCCGCTCCTCCATGTTTTCCAGGCGCACAAACGGCACACCATGGACCAGTGCCGCCCGATACATGTGAACCAGTGGAATCTGCGACAGCAGCGCTGAGTGCCCGCCACGCGAGCGTCCCTGGTTGCCGGGCGCGTAGCCGCCGCCGACATCCGAATGCACGCCGGGAAAGAGCCATTCCTCGACGTTGCCGCCCACCACGCGGGTCAGGGGGA
>JABLTH010069155.1_pt1 | contig 12070 bp, 9 predicted proteins | sample 7875711 | NCBI WGS metagenome assembly JABLTH01 (sample SAMN14941262, study PRJNA633318) | bioreactor metagenome | isolation source: bioreactor | place: China | collected 2019-03-05 | reverse complement strand
GGTCCCAGGACCAGGCCAGCGTGGCATGCAGGGTGGCCTGCCGGTCCTGCCGGCTGCGGGGGCTGGTGAGCAGCTGGAAGCGCTGGCCCATGCGCTGCAGCATGGCGCCCGGGTCCATCACGCGGATTCGCGCGGCTGCCAGTTCGATCGCCAGGGGCAGGCGGTCCAGCAGTTCGACAAGCCGGGTCAGCGCCGCCGGGTCCCCGGTGGAGGCCAGTGCCGGGCCACCGACCGACTCGGCGCGCCGCATGAACAGGTGTATCGCCTCGTCGGCACTTAGCGGGTCGAGCGCGAGCGCCGATTCGCCCCGAATACCCAGCACCTCGCGGCTGGTGACCAGGAAGTGCGCCTGCGGCGCGGCCTCGAGCCACCGGCCCAGGGTCGCTTCGGCATGTGACGTGATCTGCTCGAAGTTGTCGAGTATGACGAGGCACTGACCCCGGCCGGCGATGGCGCCGCCGATCTGGTGCACCGGATCACCCCGGGTGAGCTGGAGATTCAGGCCTTGCGCGACGGCGTGGGCAATGCCGTCGACGCTGCGCGCCGGCGACAGGTCGCAGAACCACGAGCCGCCCGGATGGTCGCCGAGCCAGCCACGGGCGAAGTGCAGCGCCAGCCGGGTCTTGCCGATGCCACCGATGCCCAACACCGAGACCAGCCTCGTCCCGGCGTCGTAGAGTCGGGCAATGCGGTCAAGCTCGTGGGCGCGGCCGACGAACGGATCGCGTTCGGCCGGCAGGAAGTGCCGGATGTCGGCCATCGATCGCCAGCCTTCTGCGGTGTGGACCACGCGGTAGCTCTTGGCCGAGTCCGGCGGCGGCATGAACCGTGTCTCCCGGTCGCCGGCCTCGAACACCTCCAGCGGTTCCGAGATGCCCTTCATCCGCCAGTGGCCGTGCGACCGGCACGTCCATCGGCCGGCCGACAACGCGCCGGCGGCGTCGGCCGAGAGCAGGGTCTGGCCCCCGCGGGCCAGCGCCATGATGCGCGACGCGACGGCCTTTGCCAGGCCGTCGAGTTCCAGGGGTTTGGCGCCGCTGGCCACGTCTTCGGGCGGGTTCTCGCGCGCCAGGAGGTCGCCCCGGTGGATGCCGGCTCGCGTGGGCAGAGGAGGATCGAGTGCCGCCAGCTCGCGGTGCATCTGCATCGCGCAGCCGACGGCGTCGTCGACGCTGTCGAACACGAGCAGGAAGCCGTCGCTCTTGTCGATTTCCCTGCCGCGCCAAGTGCGCAACAGGCGCCGCACGATGCGGTCGTGCTCGCTCCACAGCCGGGACGATTCCGGGTCGCCCAGCTGCTCGGTCAGGCTCGTGCTGCCTTCGACATCGGTGAAGAGGAGGACCCGGAGCGAGGACATCGGGCGCATCTTGCGGCCTGGGGCCGCCCTGCGCAACGGCCGCCCCGTGCCGCGGGGCGAGGGTCACTCCGCCTTGATCTGCGCGTCCTTCGCCAGCTTGGCCCACTTCGGCAGTTCGGCGGCCACCACCTGGCCCAGCGACTCGGCCGTGCCGCCGACGCCTTCGGCGCCCTGCGCCAGCAGCTGGGTCTTGATGGCGGGGTCGGCGACCACTTCGTTGAGCGCCTTGTTGAGCCGCTCGATCACCGGCCGCGGCGTCCTCGCGGGCACGAACATGGCGTACCAGCTGTCGACCTCGAAGTCGGGCACGCCGGCTTCCACCATCGTCGGCACGTCGGGGAAGGCGGCGCTGCGCTTGAGGGTGGAGACCGCCAGCGCCTTCAGCTTGCCGGCCTTCACGTGCTGCGCGGCCGCCGGGATGGACACCCACAGCAGCGGCACCTGGCCGCCCATCACGTCGCTCACCGCCGGGCCGCCGCCGCGGTAGGGCACGTGGGTCATCTCGACGCCGGTCTTCAGCTTCATCAGCTCGCCGGCCAGGTGGCCGGGCGAGCCGTTGCCCACCGAGGCGAACGACAGGCTGCCCGGCCTGGCCTTCGCCAGCGCCACCAGGTCGGCCACCGTGTTGGCCGGCACGGCCGGGTGGGCCACCAGGATCTGCGGCAGCGAAGCGACCATGCCGACGGGTTCGAAGTCCTTCTGGGTGTCGAACGCCAGCCTGGGCAGGATGGCCGGGTTGATGGTGTGCGAGCTGAGCGTGAACAGCACCGTGTAGCCGTCGGCCGGGGACTTGGCGACGATGTCGGTGCCCAGCGCGCCGGCGGCGCCGCCGCGGTTGTCGATGACGATGCTCTGGCCCAGCACCTGCTGGAAGCGACCCTGCACGATGCGCGCGATGACGTCGGTTCCGCCGCCGGGCGGGTAGGGCACGACGAAGCGCACGGCGCGGTCGGGGTAGGTGCCTTGCGCGGTGGCCAGCACCGGCAGCGCGGCAGCCAGCGCAGCGGCAAAGCGGCGGCGGTTCAAGCCGTCAGCGGTCATCGGGGGTCCCTCCTGGTGTGGCGGCGAATCTATCGGCGGCCCCGGCGGCCGTCAAACAGGGCCAACACCGCCTGCAGCGTGCGGCGGTCGGGGCCGGCGGCCAGGTCCACTGCCTCGCTGCGGCTGTAGAACGGGCTCAGGTCCAGCCCGAGGCCGAGCGCGGCAAGTTCCACCGCGCCGCCTGTCTCCACCTGCGCCGCCACCTGCTGCAGGTGCCGGTCCAGGAAGTGGCGGCCGTTGGCCACCTGGGTGGCGGCGTCCATCGGGCAGCCGTCGCTCAGCACCACCAGCACGCGGCGGGCTTCGGGGCGCGCGGCCAGGCGCGCCGCGGCCCAGGCCACGGCCTCGCCGTCGACGCCTTCGCGGAACTGGTGGCCTTCGAGCAGCGCGGCCAGGTCGCGCCGGGCGCGCCGCCAGGGTGTGGCGGCGTCCTTGAAGACCAGGTGCAGCAGTTCGTTCAGGCGCCCCGGGTTCGGCGGCTTGCCGGCGCGCTGCCAGTCGCGCTGCGCGCGGCCGCCGTTCCAGGCGCCGGTGGTGAAGCCCAGCACTTCGCTGGTGGCGCCGGCCATGTCGAGCGCGCGCGTGAAGAGGTCCAGCAGCAGCGCCACGCTCTCGGCGTGGGTGCGCATCGAGCCCGAGCAGTCGACAAGGAAGCTCACGCAGGCGTCGGCCACCGGCTCGCGCAGTTCGCGCTTGAAGAGCCGGCGCTCGGTGGGCGAAGCCACCAGCTGCGCCAGGCGGCGGCCGTCGATCAGGCCTTCTTCCTGCGCGCCGGCCCAGTCGTCGCGCGCCGGCACCGCGAGCAGCGCCTTCAGCTCGCGCGCCAGCCGCGCCACGTTGATGGGCGCGGCGGCGAGGCGGCGGTCGAGCTGGGCGCGCAGTTCGGCCAGGCGGTCGGGGCGCACCAGCGCGGCGGCGCGCGCTTCGCGGTCGTAGGCGGTGGTGAAGGCGCGGTAGGCAGGGGCGTCGTCGGGGGCGATATCGCGCGCCGCGTTCACCACCACCGCCGGCGCGTCGCCTTCGTCGCCTTCGTCGAAGCTCATGCGCAGGCCGAAGCTCAGGCGTTCGTCGGCTTCTTCGGCGCTGGCGCCGCGCGCCAGCTCCAGCAGGCGGCCGGCGCGCAGCCGGGCCGCGGCCCAGTGGGCAACGGCCAGCGCGTGGGCCGCATACGCGGCTTGGTCGAAGCGCGTGGCGCGCAGGGCCGCCAGCGCGGTGCCGATGGCGGGCACCATCGCGCCGCGCGTGGTCTCGATGAGGTCGGCCGCCTGCTCGTCCATCGGCTGGCCGGCCACGCGCGCGCGGCACACCTGGGCCAGCGCGTAGAGCAGCAGGCCGTTGCGCGTTTCGGTCAGGCGCGAGCGCACGAAGGCCTGGCTCCAGGCTTCGAAGCGGTGCTGCAGGTTTCGCTGCACGCCCGGGTGTTCGGCGCCGGCCAGCGCTTCGCAGCGGTACTGCTCCAGCATCTCGAACACCGTGCGTTCGGCAGCTTCCTCCGGCGCCAGCCTGCGGTGCAACGCGGCGTCCGAATGCGCCAGCCGCAGCGCCAGCCCGTCGGCGGCGCCGCGGAACGACGCGAAGTCGTCTTCCTCCAGCGAGGGGTGCAGGTGGGGTGCGAACAGCGGCAGCGCCGTGCGGCCGCGGTGCAGTCTTCGCCCGCGGAAGTGCAGGTCGCGCTCCTGCGCCAGCGCGCGGATCGCAGCCGCGCAGAGTTCCTCCACGCGCTGCTGCCGGCGCGCCAGGGCGGCCGGGTCTTCGTGCGTCACGGCAGATCTTGGTCGAAGCAGCGCTGGAAGTACTCGGCCAGCACCGGCAGCTCGGCCTCGTCGCACTTGTTGGCGAACGACAGGCGCAGCGCGGTCGCCAGGTCGCCGAAGATGTCCAGGTTCTCGGCCCAGGTGATCACGGTGCGCGGCGACATCAGCGTCGAGAGGTCGCCCGCCGCGAAGCCCTGCCGCGTGAGGTCGGCCAGCGCCACCATGCGCCGCACCAGCGCGCGGCCTTCGTCGGTGTCCAGGCGCGGCGTGCGTGCCAGCACGATCGCGGCCTCTTCTTCGGCCGGCAGGTAGTTCAGCGTGGCGACGATGTTCCAGCGGTCGATCTGCGCGTGGTTCAGCCGCTGCGCGCCGTGGTACAGCCCGTTCAGGTTGCCCAGCCCCACTGTGTTGGCGGTGGCGAAGAGGCGGAAGAAGGGGTGCGGCGCGAGCACGCGGTTCTGGTCCATCAGCGTGAAGCGGCCGTCCTGTTCCAGCACGCGCTGGATCACGAACATCACGTCGGGGCGGCCGGCGTCGTACTCGTCGAACACCAGCGCCACCGCGCGCTGCAGCGCCCAGGGCACGATGCCTTCCTGGAACTCGGTCACCTGCTGGCCGCCGCGTACCACCACCGCGTCGCGGCCCACCAGGTCGAGCCGGCTCACGTGGCCGTCGAGGTTGACGCGCACGCAGGGCCAGTTCAGGCGCGCCGCCACCTGTTCGACGTGGGTGCTCTTGCCCGTGCCGTGCAGCCCCTGCACCAGCACGCGCCGGTTGCGCGTGAAACCGGCCAGGATGGCCAGCGTGACGTCGCGGTTGAAGCGGTAGGCGGTGTCGACCTCGGGCACGTGCTCGTCGCGTTCGGTGAACACCGGCACGACGAGGTCGCTGTCGATGCCGAATAGCTCGCGCGCCGTCGCTTCGCGCCGTGGCGGCAGGGCGGACAGGTCGGTCATGCAGGCAAACGCCGATGGACGAACATCATTTCGGGCGATGATATGGGAGCCTCACTTCTTCGTTTTGCCCACGGACCCCCGCATGAACACCAACGCCCGCAGCGTCGTCACCGGCGTGCAGAAGATGACCCCTTCCGAAGCCTTCGTCGAGACCCTGGTCGCGCAAGGCGTGGACACCATGTTCGGCATCATGGGCTCGGCCTTCATGGACGCGATGGACATCTTCGCGCCCGCCGGCATCCGCCTCGTTCCCGTGGTGCACGAGCAGGGCGCGGGCCACATGGCCGACGGCTTCTCGCGCGCCAGCGGCCGCCATGGCGTGGTGATCGGCCAGAACGGGCCCGGCATCAGCAATGCCGTCACCGCCATCGCCGCCGCCTACTGGGCCCATTCGCCGGTGGTGATCATCACGCCGGAGACCGGCACCCTGACGCTGGGCCTGGGCGGCTTCCAGGAAGCAAGCCAGCTGCCGATGTTCCAGGAGTTCACCAAGTACCAGGCGCACGTCAACAACAACAAGCGCATGGCCGAACTCACCGGCCGCGCCTTCGACCGCGCGCTGCTGGAGCTGGGGCCGACGCAGCTGAACATTCCGCGCGACCTGTTCTACGGCGAGATCCAGTGCGAGATTCCGAAGCCGATCCGCATCGAACGCGGCGCCGGCGGCGAAGCGGCGCTGGACGCGGCGGCCGAGCTCATCGCGCAGGCGAAGTCGCCGGTCATGATCAGCGGCGGCGGCGTCGTCATGGGCGAGGCCTTCGCCGAAGCCATCGCGCTGGCCGAACGCATCGGCTGCCCGGTGGTCAACAGCTACCAGCACAACGACAGCTTCCCGGCCAGCCACAGGCAGTGGTGCGGCCCGCTGGGCTACCAGGGCAGCAAGGCCGGCATGCGCCTCATCAGCGAAGCCGACGTCGTGATCGCGCTCGGCACCCGGCTCGGCCCCTTCGGCACGCTGCCGCAGTACGGCATGGACTACTGGCCGAAGAACGCAAAGCTGGTGCAGATCGACGCCGACGCCAAGATGCTGGGCCTGGTGAAGAAGGTCGACGTCGGCATCTGCGGCGACGCGGGCGCCGCCGCGAAGGCGCTGCTCGCGCGCCTGAACGCGCGCACGCTGGCCTGCGACGCCACCAAGGCCGAGCGCGCCGCGCGCATCGCTTCGGAGAAGGCGGCATGGGAGAAGGAACTCGGCGAGTGGACGCACGAGCGCGACGCGTTCAGCCTGGACATGATCGAGGAAGCGAAGGGCGAGAAGCCGTTCAGCGGCGGGCAATGGCTGCACCCGCGCCAGGTGCTGCGCGAACTGGAACGCGCGATGCCGGCGCACGTGATGGTGTCCACCGACATCGGCAACATCAACAGCATCGCCCACAGCTACCTGCGCTTCGAGGAACCGCGTTCGTTCTTCGCGCCCATGAGCTTCGGCAACTGCGGCTACGCGCTGCCCACCATCATCGGCGCCAAGGCGGCGCGGCCCGACCGGCCGGCCATCAGCTACGCCGGCGACGGCGCCTGGGCCATGAGCATGGGCGAGATCCTCACCTGCGTGCGCCACGACATCCCGGTCACCGCGGTGGTGTTCCACAACCGGCAGTGGGGCGCCGAGAAGAAGAACCAGGTCGACTTCTACAACCGCCGCTTCGTCGCCGGCGAGCTGGACAACCCCAGCTTCGCCGGCATCGCCAAGAGCATGGGCGCCGAAGGGCTGGTGGTCGACCGGCTCGAAGACGTGGGCAAGGCCTTGAAGCAGGCGGTCGACTGGCAGATGAACGGCCGCAAGACCACGGTGGTCGAGATCATGTGCACGCGCGAACTCGGCGACCCGTTCCGTCGCGATGCGCTGGCCAAGCCGATCCGCTTCCTCGACAAGTACAAGGACTACGTCTGAGCAATCGTGGCCTGCTGACGATCAACGCCGGCTCGTCGTCGATCAAGTGCGCCTTGTTCGACGCCGGTGGCGCGCCGGAGCGGCCGCTGCTGTCGTTCCAGGTCGAAGGCATCGGCACCGTCGGCGGGCCACCGGACCATGGGGCGGCGCTGGCGCAGGTGATCGAACGCTTGCAGGGCGCGCGCGTGCTGGCGGTGGGGCACCGCGTGGTGCACGGCGGCGTGTCCTTCGACCGGCCCGCTTTGGTCGACGACGCGGTGGAGGCGCTGATCGCCGCGCTGCAGCCGCTGGCGCCGCTGCACCAGCCGCACAACCTGGCCGGCATCCGTGCCGCGCGCGCCGCCTTTCCCGGCGTGCCGCAGGTGGCCTGCTTCGACACCGCGTTCCACCGCGGCATGCCGGCGCTGAACCAGCGCTTCGCCATTCCCGCCGCGCTGCACGAGGCCGGCATCCGGCGCTACGGTTTCCACGGCCTGAGCTACGAGTCGATCTGCGCCCAGCTGGGTGAGGACGCGCAGCGCCGCGTGGTGGTGGCGCACCTGGGCAACGGCGCCTCGATGTGCGCCATCCACCACGGCCGTTCGCTTGCCACCACGATGAGCTTCTCGCCGCTGGACGGCCTGCCGATGGGCACGCGCAGCGGCCGCATCGACGCCGCGGTGGTGCTGCACCTGGTGCAGCGCGAAGGCTGGGCGCCGGCGCGGGTGGAGCAGCTGCTGGTGCGCGAATCGGGGCTGCTGGGGCTTTCGGGGGTGTCGTCGGACATGCGCGCGCTGCAGGCTTCCGCAGCGCCTTCGGCAGCGCTGGCGATCGACTACTTCGTCGAGCATGCCCAGCGCGAGATCGGCTGGCTGGCCGCGGCGCTGAAGGGGCTGGACCTGCTGGTCTTCACCGGCGGCATCGGCGAACACGCGCACGCGGTGCGCGCGCGCATCGTGCGCGGGCTGGGCTGGCTGGGCGCCGTGCTCGACGAAGACGCCAACGGGCGGCCGCCGGGCCGCGTCAGCGCCGCCGGCAGCGCGCTCGAAGTGCGGGTGCTGCGCACCGACGAAGAGCGGGTGATCGCCCGCCACACGCAGGCCCTGGCGGCAAGGGCATAAGATCGCGCCCTCCCATGGGACCGCTGCGCCGACTCGCCACCTTCCGCAAGCCCGGCCTCGCCTGGCTGCTGTGGCTGGCCGCGCTGCTGCCGCTGGCGCAGACCGCGGCGCTGGCGCATGCGGCTTCGCACGACTTCGCCGCCCCGGCGTCGACCGACGACGACAAGGCGCTGGCCCACGCCGCGCATTGCGACCTCTGCCTGGCCGCGGCGGCGCTGGGCAGCGGCGCGCCGGCGCCTTCGCCGGTCGCGCCGCCGCTGCCGCCGGCCGCGCACGAAGCGCCGGCGGGCGCCCCGCAGGGCACGCTCGCCACGCGTGGGGCGTGGTCCTGGCAGAGCCGCGCCCCGCCCACCGTTTCCCGCTGACCGACCTTCGAGCATGGCCTCGCCCCTGCGAGGCCGTGCCTTTCGTTTCGTCAACGTGGAGCGACGCTTCCCATGTCCAGAACCTGTTGCGCGGGCCTGCTGCTCGCGCTGGCGGCCCAAGCCGCCACCGCCGCCGACGGTGCCGCCGCCGGCAACCCCAACACCTTCAACCCCGCGATCTCGCTCATCCTCTCGGGCCTGTACACGCGCACCTCGCAGGACCCCGGGACCTACGCCATCAAGGGGGCCCCGCTGGCCGACGGCGCCGAGGTCGGCCCCGGCACGCGCGGCTTCAGCCTGGCCGAGACCGAACTCGGCTTCTCGGCCAGCGTGGACCCGTTCTGGCGCGGCTCGGTGGCCGTCGCGCTGCACCCCGACGACGCCGTCTCGGTCGAGGAAGCCTTCGTGCAGACCACCGCACTGGGCAACGGCCTGGGCCTGAAGATGGGGCGTTTCTTCTCCGGCGTGGGCTACCTGAATTCGCAGCACGCGCACACCTGGGACTTCGTCGACGCGCCGCTGGCCTACCAGGCCTTGCTGGGCGGCCAGTACGGCGACGACGGCGTGCAGCTCACCTGGCTGGCGCCGACCGACCTGTTCGTGCAGCTCGGCGCCGAACTCGGCCGCGGCAACGGCTTCCCCGGCGGCGGCGACGCGCGCAACGGCAGCGGCATGGGCGCGCTCAGCGCCCACCTCGGCGGCGACGTCGGCGAAAGCCACAGCTGGCGCGCCGGCCTCTCGGTGCTGAGCGCCAAGGCCGGCGCGCAGGACCTGCTTTGGACCGACGCCGCCGGCAACGCGCAGTCGGCCACCTTCGATGGCCGCACCCGCGTGTGGGTGGCCGACGCGGTGTGGAAGTGGGCGCCCGAAGGCAACGCCACGCGCACCAGCTTCAAGCTGCAGGGCGAATGGCTGCGCAGCACGCGCACCGGCGGCCTTTCCGACGGCAGCGACGCCGCCAGCACGCGCAACGGCTGGTACCTGCAGGGCGTGTGGCAGTTCATGCCGCGCTGGCGCGTGGGCGCACGCACCGAACGGCTGAGCAACGGCAACGACCTGTTCAGCGGCGAAGGCGGCGCGCCGAAGCGCCAGTCGCTGATGGTCGACTGGAGCCCGAGCGAGTTCTCGCGCGTGCGCCTGCAGCTGGCCGAAGACCGCAGCCGCCCCGACGGCAGCCGCGACCGCCAGCTCTTCCTGCAGTACCAGATGAGCCTGGGCGCGCATGGCGCGCACAGCTTCTGAGAGGAGCGCGTCGATGAAGACGTTCAGGACCCTGGCCCTGCTGGCGCTGGCGGCCGCCGCGCTGCCCGCCTCCGCGGCGCTGAAGGTGCTGGCCTGCGAACCCGAATGGGCCGCGCTGGCGATGGAACTCGGCGGCCCGCTGGTGGACGCCAGCTCGGCCACCAGCGCCTTGCAGGACCCGCACCAGGTGCAGGCCAAGCCGAGCCTGATCGCGCGTGCGCGCAACGCCGACCTGGTGGTGTGCACCGGCGCCGAACTGGAAGTGGGCTGGTTGCCGGTGCTGCTGCAGCAGTCGGGCAACGCGAAGGTGCAGGCCGGCCAGCCCGGCCACTTCGCCGCCGCCGACTTCGTCACCCGGCTGGAGATTCCCGCCAGCGTGGACCGTTCGCAGGGCGACGTGCACGCGTCCGGCAACCCGCACATCCAGACCGACCCGCGCAACATCGCCAAGGTGGCGAAGGCGCTGGCGCTGCGGCTGGCGCAGGTGGACCCGGCACACGCGGCCGACTACCAGGCGCGCGGCGCCGACTTCGACCGCCGCTGGCAGCAGGCCACCGAACGCTGGACCGCCGCCGCCGCGCCGCTGAAGGGGCTGCCGGTGGCCAGCCAGCACAAGGCCTTCGTCTATCTGTACGACTGGCTGGGCCTGAAGGAAGTGGCGGTGCTGGAACCCAAGCCCGGTGTCGAGCCTTCGGCGGCTTACCTTCAGAGCGTGCTGACCGGCCTGAAGGCGGCGCCGGCGAAGATGGTGATCCACGCGGCCTACCAGGACCCGCGGCCTTCGCACTGGCTGTCCGAGAAGGCCGGCATCCCGGCCGTCAAGCTGCCCTTCACGGTGGGCGGCGACGACGCCGCGAAGACGCTCTTCGGCCTGTTCGACGAGACGCTGGCGCGCCTGCTGGCGGCGGCGAAGGCGAAGTGAGATGAACTGGAGCGCGCTCGACTGGGGCATCCTGGGCCCGGCGCTGGCCGCCGGGCTGGTGGTGCTGGCCACCCACGTGCCGCTGGGCGCGCAGGTGCTGGACCGCGGCATCGTGTTCATCGACCTGGCCATTGCCCAGATCGCCGGCCTGGGCGTCATCGCCGCCGACGCCGCCGGCCTGCCCGAGCATGGCTGGGCGGTGCAGGCGGCGGCGGTGAGCGCGGCGCTGCTGGGCGCCTGGCTGCTGACCTGGACCGAGCGCCGCGCCGGCGAGCAGCAGGAAGCGCTGATCGGCGTGATGTTCGTGCTGGCCGCCTGCGCCGGCATCCTGCTGCTGGCCGGCAACCCGCATGGCGGCGAACACCTGAAGGACCTGCTCGTCGGCCAGATCCTGTGGGTGAACCTGCAGCAGGTGGCGGTGCTGGCGGCGGTGTCGGCGCTGCTGCTGGCGGCGCTGGCGCTGGGCTGGTCGCGCCGGCTGGGCCGCTTCGGTTTCTACGGCCTGTTCGCGGTGGCGGTCACGGCTTCGGTGCAGCTGGTCGGCGTGTACCTGGTGTTCTGCAGCCTCATCGTGCCGGCGCTGGCGACGCGCGCGCTGCAGGGCCGTCGCCGCCTGGTCTGGGGCTACGCGCTGGGCGCCACCGGCTACGCGCTGGGGCTGGCGCTGTCGGCGCTGGCCGACCTGCCTTCGGGGGCGGTGATCGTGTGCACGCTGGCCGCGTGCGCGGCGGTGTTCGCCGCGTTGCGGCCGAGGCTGCTCAGCTGAGGCCGCTGACCGGCAGCGCGGCGCCGTGCACCGCGCTCGCGGCGTCGGAAGCGAGGAAGGCCACCACCTCGGCCAGCGCGCGCGGCGCGACCCAGCGCGCGGGGTCGGCCTGGGGCATGGCGGCGCGGTTCTCCGGCGTGTCGATGATGGTGGGCAGGACGCAGTTCACGTTCACGCGTTGTTCGCGCAGTTCGGCCGCCATCGACTCCACGACGCGGATGAGCGCGCTCTTCGAAGCGACGTAGGCCGCCATGCCGGCCGCGCCCTTCAGCGCCGCCGCCGCGCCCACGGCGACGATGCGCCCGCCGCCGCGCGCCAGCAGGTGCGGCACCAGCACGCGTGTGGTGACGAGGAAACTGCGCAGGTTGAGGTCGAGCATGCGTTCCCACTGCGCAGCCGGCGTCTCGTGCGTGGCCGGGCCCATCGCGAAGCCGCCGGCCAGGTGGCAGAGGATGTCGACGCCACCGAAGGCCTGCACGGCGGTGTCCAGGGCGCGCTGCACCTGCGCCTGGTCCAGCAGGTCGGCGCCGGCGACGACCTGCATCGGGTCGGGCGCCGCGCCGGCGGCGAAGTCGGACGGCCTGCGCACCACCAGCACGCGGCGCGCGCCGCGTTCGGCGAACAGGTCGCCCACCGCGCGGCCCAGGTGGCCGGCGGCGCCGGTGATCATGACGGT
>JABLTH010053097.1_pt1 | contig 12077 bp, 11 predicted proteins | sample 7875711 | NCBI WGS metagenome assembly JABLTH01 (sample SAMN14941262, study PRJNA633318) | bioreactor metagenome | isolation source: bioreactor | place: China | collected 2019-03-05 | reverse complement strand
TGAATCTTGAACATTGAATCTTGTATCTTGAGTCTTCCCTTGAGTCTTGAACATTGAATCTTGTATCTTGAGTCTTTTACTTCGAGCCAAAAAGACTCAACAATCAACACTCAATTCTCAATGCGCAATAAGATTCAACAAACAATGCGCAATTTTCAATGTTCAATGCTAATTCACAGGCTCCGCTTCTTTTGCCATTGTTGCATAATGATAATACGCCGCACAGGCTCCTTCGCTGCTTACCATCGGTGCGCCCAAAGGATGTTCGGGTTTGCACCTGGTACCGAAATTAGGGCACTGGAACGGTTTCTTCAACCCCTTCATAATATCACCACTGATACAGAGCGGGTTTTCTTTTGCTACGGGCAGATCCATCTTGAATTTCTCTCTTGCATTGAATTTTTTATAACGCTCATTTACTTCATAACCGCTTTGCGGAATGGTGCCAATGCCCCGCCATATTCTGTCGCTCACTTCAAATACTTCTTCCATGGTTTGTTTGGCCAGGCGGTTACCTTCCCGCTGCACATAACGGGTGTACTGGTTCTCTACTTTGTATTCGCCTTTCTCCAGTTGCTGCACGGCCATTAATATTCCCTGCAACAAATCAACGGGTTCAAACCCTGTGATCACAATGGGTGTTTGATATTTTTCAGCCACCGGGTAATATTCTTCCATACCCATGATGGTGCACACATGTCCGGCTGCAAGAAAAGCATCTATCTGGTTTGTTTCATCACCCAGTATCGCTTCCATGGCCGGCGGCACCAGCACATGCGATGCAAGAATGCTGTAGTTGTTCACGCCCTTTTTATCTGCCTGCACAATACTCAGTGCGTTGGCCGGCGCGGTGGTTTCAAAACCCACAGCAAAAAAAACAATTTCTTTACCTGGATTTTCCCTGGCCAGTTGCACAGCTTCCAGCGGCGAATATAAAATACGCACATCCGCACCTTCGGCCTTTGCTTCCAGTAAACTTTTTTGTGAGCCCGGCACACGCAGCATATCGCCAAAAGAACAGATGATCACATCCTCCTGTTTTGCCAAATACACGGCTTCATCAATAATACTTACCGGTGTAACACAAACCGGGCAGCCGGGGCCATGCACCATGGTAATTTTATCGGGCAGCATATCAATGATACCATTCTTAACCAAACTGTGTGTTTGCCCCCCGCAAATTTCCATCAGCTTCCAGGGCTTGGTGGTAATGGCATGGATCTGCTGCAGGTATTGTTGCACCAGTTCAGGATCGCGGTATTCGGCAAGATATTTCATTGTTGTTTTTTATTGGGTTATTGGTTAATTGGTTAATCAGTTAATTGGTATTGGATTGTTACTGTTAGTGATGCATCGTCGCACTAATAAACTAATTAACCAATCAACTAATTAACTGATCAACTATTCAATCTCCAATTCCCCCATCTGTTTTAAATATTCAAAAGTTATTTTTGCTTCTGCTTCATCCACCCTTCCAATGGCAACGCCCACATGCACCAGCACATAATCTCCCACCTGCGCGTCGGGCACCATGGAAAGATTAACTTCTTTGGTAATGCCGCCAAAAGAAACCTTTCCCTGCCGGAATGTTTCATCCAGCTGTGATGTGATGGATAATAATTTTCCTGGTATGGCAAGACACATAATAGTATGTTTAATGTTGTAATAATTCAAGTTTGCGCCCGGGCACATAATCGCCTGCGGGCCTTATTTCGGTAAATGCCAGCTGACCAAAACCAATGCATTCATCATTGGGACTCAGCTGCCGGTGAAAAAACAATTCGTACTCTCGTCCAATGATCTCAACAAGCAAATCCACCAACAATGCATTTTGAAACACACCACCGCTGCAGGCAATTTTTTTAATTCCTGCCCTTGCAGCTATATTTTTAATACTCATGGCCAGCGACACAAAAACCTTTCGTGCAATCACTGCGGTATCTTCTCCAGCAGTCATATCGCTGATCAGCGCATTGATCATGGGCTGCCACTCCAGCCTGTTCCTGTTAATGGTTAATGGGTAATGGTCAAAACTATCAGATGTACAGTTGCGTGCCGCAGCTTCCAGTTTTATGGCTGCTTCACCTTCGTAGCTATTGAACGATTGAATTTTTAAAATAGCTGCAATGCCATCCAGCAAACGTCCCATGCTGGAAGTAAGCAATGGTTGTTTTTGCTGCAGCAGTTTTAAATAGAATTCTCTTTCCGTTGCGGCGAACAGGTCTTTGATCAGCATCAGCTGGTCCATATTATTACGCAGCAGCGATACTGCACTCACCCGCGGCTCACGGCTCATCTTATCGCCCAGCAACTGCGGGAAATAATCGAGCTGCATATAACGCTCCATCGCACCATCATCCAGTAAAAAAAACTCGCCACCCCAAATTTGCCCGTCATCTCCATAACCGGTGCCATCCCATACCACGCCTAAAATGGTTTCTTCGCAATGCAATAAATTGTTTTCGGCAAGCACGGCCGCAAAATGTGCTTTATGATGCTGCACCATGGTTACAGGTATATTCCATTCCTCACCCAGCTCCCTGCCATGTTGCGATACAAAATAATTGGGGTGACTGTCAATAAGCAGCCGCTCCGGTTTAACCTGCAGCAGTTGCAGCAAATGATGCAGTGTGTTTTTAAAACTTACCTGCGACTCATAATTTTCCTGGTCGCCGAGGTACTGGCTGATGTATAAATTATTGCCGGCCGTAATGGCAAAAGCGCTCTTGAGTTCAGCACCCATGGCCAGTGTGCTTTTCTTTTTTGTAAAGGACGAAGGAAAAAAATTAGGTGCCAGTCCGCGTGAACGGCGCAAAACAATTTGCCGTTGCTGTTTGGGTGTAAACTGCAGCAGGCTGTCATCCTGCGGCGTTACTATTTCCCTTTCAAAACTGATGATAAAATCAGCATAATCGGTAAGCCACAATAACGCTTCTTCATCTTTGTAAATAATGGGCGATCCGCTAAGATTACCGCTGGTGGCCACCAGTGGTTTGTTCCATTGCTCCATCAGCAGCTGCAGCAACGGTGTATATGGCAGCATCACACCTAATTTATCCAAACCGGGTGCAATTACTTCAGTACTCAAACCGGTAAGCGGGTTATTTTTTAAGCTGCATAAAACAATCGGCGCCACCTTGTTTTGCAATGCTTCTTTTTCTTTGGCAGTAACTACCACATCCTGTTCCATCGTCTCCACATTGGGATACATTACTGCAAAAGGTTTATAGCGGCGCTGTTTCCTGTCACGCAATGTTTCAATGCTCAGCGGCCTGGTGGCATCACACATTAATAAATACCCGCCAATACCTTTTACAGCAATGATGTGCCCGTCTTTTAATGCCTGCAGTGTCATGATCAGTATACAATCCCAGTCGCTGCAAAGCACGGTGCCATTACTGTCGTACATGTGAACAGGAATACTGCATTGCGGGCAGCTGTTGGTCTGGCTGTAATGGCGGAGAGAGTGAATATCGCTGTATTCCGATTCGCAGCTGTTACACATGTGCAATCCTTCCATGGTGGTATTGGCACGGTCATACGGCAAAGCTGTAATGATGGAATAACGGGGTCCGCATTCAAGGCAGGTGGTAAAGGGATATTGAAAACGTTTATTGCGGCTGTCGGTAATTTCCTTTTTGCAGTGATCACAAATGGCGATATCGGGCGTTAACAACAAATCAGGTTTTGCTGTGGCATCGCTGGCGCGGATAGTAAAACCGTTGTATGCCTGCGGTGTGACCTTTTTAATATTGTAAGAACGTACAATGGCACTGGCAGGATGCCCGCTGATAATGGCTGCATAAAAATCATCTGCTTCTTTTTCTGTTGCATTGAATGCAATATGCACACCATCGTTGCCATTGCTTACCCATCCGCTGATGCCCAGCTTTTCGGCCACCCTGCACACGAAAGGCCGGAAGCCCACGCCCTGCACCAAACCGCCGATATGGATGTGATATGTGTTCATGTTTCTTTATTTGAATCCTGAACATTGAATCCTGAATCTTGAGTCTTCATTTGAGTCTTGAGGATTGCATCTTGTATCTTGAGTCTTTACCTCGAGCCGAAAAGACTCAACAATCAACACTCAATTCTCAATGCTCAGTTGAGGAGCTATTCACTTTCTACCTTGAGTCTTCCCTTGAATCTTGAACATTGAATCTTGAATCTTGAGTCTTATACCTCGAGTAGAAAAGACTCAACAATCAACACTCAATTCTCAATGCTCAATAATGATCCAATAACCAATTTTCAATGCTCAGTTGAGGAGCTATCCACTTTCTACCTTGAGTCTTCCCTTGAATCTTGAACATTGAATCTTGTATCTTGAGTCTTTACCTCGAACTGAAAAGACTCAACAAACAACAGTCAATTCTCAATGCTCAATAATGACCAAATAATCAATTTTCAATGCTGCATCTTGTGTCCTGAGTCTTCACTTGAATCTTGAACATTGAATCTTGAGTCTTGAGTCTTATATCTCGGGCGGAAAAGACTCAACAAACAACAATCAATTCTCAATGCTCAATAATGACCAAATAACCAATTTTCAATGCTGCATCTTGTGTCCTGAGTCTTCACTTGAATCTTGAACATTGCATCTTGAATCTTGAGTCTTATATCTCGGGCGGAAAAGACTCAACAAACAACAATCAATGCTCAATGCTCAATTAAAGACTCAACAATCAACACTCAATTCTCAATGTTCAATAACTATTCAACAACCAATAATCAACTTTCAACTAAGGCTCTTTCCCTCACCCAATCATACCATTGATTAAGCCCCTCCCCGCTCGTGCAGCTCACTTCTATAAATTCCAGTTTGGGGTTTACCTGTTTTGCATATTCTTTCACCTTATCCATACTAAAGGGAACATAAGGCAGTAAATCAATTTTATTGATCACACATAAAGTGGAAGTATAAAACATATCGGGATACTTAATGGGTTTATCGTCGCCCTCTGTTACACTGATGATGACCACCCGCTCGCTTTCGCCCAGGTCAAACATAGCCGGGCACACGAGGTTACCCACGTTCTCTATAAATAAAACACTGTGCTCCACCGGTTTCATTCCCTGCAGCACATGCAATATCATATGTGCATCCAGGTGGCAGCCCTTGCCGGTATTGATCTGCGCCACTTTTGTACCCGTGGCATGTATGCGGTCGGCATCACGGCTGGTTTGCTGGTCGCCCTCAATTACATAAAATGAAAACTGGTCTTTCAGATCCGTCAGCGTTCTTTCCAGCAATGATGTTTTGCCCGAGCCCGGCGAACTCACCAGGTTCATGGCTAAAATATTTTTCGCTTCAAAATAACCACGGTTCCTTTCGGCCAAAAGATTGTTTTCATACAGCACATCTTTCTCCACCTCCACAATGGTTTTGCCATGGCTATGGCCATGATCGTGATCGTGGTGCTGGTGACCGCCAATTTGTTTTAAAGGGGCATTGTTGTCCGCATCGCATCCGCAGGTGGCACACATAAAATAGTTTTTAGTTTACAGTTTCTGTTATTACAAGGGATTTCACCCTCAGTTCTTTTCCTTTTTTGATATTGCTGAAATGGCTGCCGCATTGCGGGCAGGGCTCATACAACTGCTGCATGGCAAAGGCCGTATCACAATCCATGCATATGGCATTCCCTTCAATACGGTTCACCGTTTTAACAGCCCCTTCCAGTATGGTGCCCTTCACGGCCTGCTCCCATGCAAAATCAAAAGCGGCCATTTCAATGCCGCTTAGTAACCCAATGTCCATTTCTATTTCTTCAATGGCCGCAGCATTGCTTTTTGCGGCTTCTTTTTCCGCAATGCCAATAATACTCATCACTATGGACAGCTCATGCATGGATTATTTTTTTACCGCAGCCTTCTTTTGTAACCAGTTTACAAAAAACACCACCGCTGCCACGGCTGCCAGTAACGGTATGGCATGCACCGGCTCAGTAAAATAATGCTTAATGGTATAGCCATGGGTATGACCATGTCCTTCGTGCGCAAAAACGCTTACAGTACTTAATAAAGCAGCAGCACACAGGAGATATTTTTTCATATACAAACTTTTTACGTAAACAATATTATTATTTGCATACGCTCGTCCTGATGATTTATGTCATGCCCTCAAATGACATAAATCAATTGTCATAGAAATATCAAGAAATACATTTAACCACGATTTCCTTTATTATTAACGGCTGCTTGCCATAAATCTTCCCTGCATGCAACACTCCAATGCAACGCAAGCTCCTACCTATTTGGAGGAGTTTAAAAGAAAAGGATATTCCCGCAAAGACTTTTTAAAATTCTGCACACTCATGGCCGCTTATCTCGGTCTCGAGAATTCAGCCATTGGCCAGGTGGTAAAAGCCATGGAAGCCAAGCCAAGGCTCCCGGTAATATGGCTGCACTTCCAGGAATGCACCTGCTGCAGTGAATCATTCATCCGCTCATCACACCCCATTGTGGCCGATGTGCTGTTAGACCAGATATCACTGGACTACACAGAAACCCTCATGGCCGCATCTGGTGTACAGGCCGAAGAAGCCATGATGAACACCATGACCAAGTACAAAGGCGAATATATATTGTGTGTGGAAGGCAGCGTGCCCACTGCGGCAGATGGTGTGTACTGTATGATTGGCGGCAAAACATCCATGCAAATTTTAGAAGAAGCAGCCGCAGGCGCCAAAGCCATTATTGCCTGGGGCAGCTGTGCATGTAACGGTTGCGTGCAGGCGGCAAAACCCAACCCCACCAGCGCAACACCCATACATAAACTTGTAAAAGGCAAGCCCATTATTAAAGTGCCCGGTTGCCCGCCCATTGGTGAAGTAATGGCCGGTGTGATCGTTCACGTGGTAACATTTGGCCGCCTGCCCGAACTGGATGGCCTGGGCCGGCCCAAAGCATTTTACAGCAAACGGGTACACGATACCTGCTACCGCAGGCCTTATTACGATGCCGGTTTATACGTGGAAAGCTTTGACGACGACAATGCAAAAAAGGGATACTGCTTATATAAAGTGGGCTGCAAGGGCCCCAGCACTTATAATGCCTGCGCTGTTACCAAGTGGAATAATGGCACCAGCTTCCCCATACAAAGCGGCCATGGTTGTTTTGGATGCAGCGAAGAAAACTACTGGGATAACGGCCGCATTTACGAACGTGCCTCCGCCTTCCCCGGTTTTGGTATTGAGGCAACGGCCGATAAAGTGGGCAAATACGCACTGGCAGCAACCGGTGTGGCATTGGGCGCACACGCCATCATGACCAATATCCGCAAAAAGAAACTCATCAAAAACCTTGAAAAAGAAGGTAAAGAGAGTGAGCATGAATTGAAAGAATAAGGATGATTAATAACGATTGCCGGCTAAAGCTTGCCGGGCCCTGACCCATGGTTCCGGTAAGCCCACTGGCAAATTCAAACACAATTCACTGCAATTAAAACTAAACACACTTCAATTTTAATACAATGAGCACACGTATAGTTGTTGACCCCATTACAAGAATAGAAGGCCACCTGCGTATTGAGGCCGATATTGAAAATGGTAAAATAAAAGATGCCTACAGCAGCGGCACCATGGTGCGCCTGCTGGAAGAAATACTCAAAGGCCGCGACCCCCGCGATGCATGGGCATTTGTGGGCCGTGTATGCGGCGTTTGCACCTCCGTACACTCTTTAACCTCTGTGCGCTGCGTGGAAGATGCGCTGGACATTGTGGTACCACCCAATGCAGAAATGGTGCGTAACATTATGTTTTGTGCACAGTACATGCACGACCATGTGGTGCATTTTTATCACCTGCATGCAATGGACTGGGTGGATGTGGTAAATGCGTTAAAGGCCGATCCTAAAAAAACATCGGAGCTGGCGCAAAGCATTTCCAACTGGCCCAAATCTTCTCCCGGTTATTTCAGCGACCTTCAAAAACGTATCACCAAATTTGTACAAAGCGGCCAGCTGGGTATTTTCAGCAATGGCTACTGGGGGCATCCTGCATACAAATTACCGGCAGAAGTAAATCTCATCGGCCTTGCTCACTACCTCGAAGCGCTGGAATGGCAAAAGGAAATTGTAAAAGTACACACCATCTTTGGTGGAAAAAACCCGCACCCCAACTTCCTCGTGGGCGGTATGGCCTGCGCCATCAGCACCGATGATGTGAGCGGACTGAATGCAGAAAGGCTTGCCTATGTTGGCCAGTTATTGCAGCAGGGTAAAGATTTTATTGAACAGGTGTACATCCCCGATCTGAAAGCCATCGCATCTTTTTATAAAGACTGGGGTGCTATTGGCGGCGGACTGGGTAATTACATGAGCTATGGCGATTTGCCATGGAATGGCTACCGCGATGCTTCTTCCTATAAATTTCCCGCAGGTGTGATACTCAATAAAGACTTAAGCAAGGTGTACGACGTTGACTTAAGAAAGGATGATGAAGTACAGGAGTTTATTGACAACTCCTGGTACGAGTACAAAGGCAACGGAGGTTTGCATCCATGGAAGGGCGAAAGCAAGATCAAATACACAGGCCCCAAGCCTCCGTTCCAAAATCTTGATACCACGCAGAAATACAGTTATCTTAAAACACCCCGGTGGAAAGGTAATGCCGTGGAAGTAGGTCCTTTGGCAAGGGTTTTGATTGGCTATGCAAGAGGGCATGAAGAATTTAAGCAGGTGGTGGATAAAACACTCACCGATCTGCAGGTGCCTGTAGCAGCGCTCTTCTCCACACTCGGCCGCACCGCAGCACGTGGTTTGGAAAGTGTGCTGGTGGCACAATGGGGTTTGGATTTTTATCACCAGTTGTTAGAGAATATTAAGAATGGCGATACCCGTATGGCCGACTCCACAAAACGGGATCCGTCTAAATGGCCCAATAAAGCATTAGGCGTTGGCCATGCCGAAGCACCCCGTGGCGCACTCGCACACTGGATCAATATCGAAGATGAAAAAATTGCCAATTACCAGTTAGTGGTGCCTACTACGTGGAATGCAAGTCCGCGTGACGCAAAAGGACAACTCTCTGCCTATGAAGCAGCTTTAAGAGACACACCAATAGCAGATCCCAAACAACCTGTAGAAATTTTACGCACCGTGCATTCGTTCGACCCATGCCTGGCATGTGCCGTGCATTTGTACGACGAGGAAGGCAAACATATTAACCGCATCAGCGTGCTGGGCGACTAACCATTAAAACATAACGTATGGCAAACACAACATCACCTGTTCACAAGCTGCGCCGCGTATATGTGTGGGAACAGCCGGTACGTATTTATCACTGGCTGAATGCACTGGCAATACTGGTGCTGATAGCAACCGGTTTTTATATTGCCAACCCGCTGGTGATACAAAGCGGTAAGGAACCCTCCCAGCGTTTTGTAATGGGCTGGGTGCGTATGATACATTTCATCGCATCCTATATTTTCTTCTTCAACTTTTTGTTCCGCATATACTGGGGCTTTGTGGGAAATAAATATGCCAACTGGAAACAGTTCATCCCCACCAGCCGCAAATTTTTTAAAGAGATGTGGCATGTATTTAAAATGGACATACTCATGCTGCGTGGCAAAGAGCACATGAGCGTGGGCCATAATGCCATGGCAGGATTTATTTATTTCTTTACGTTCATTGCGTATTTAATTCAATGCCTCACCGGTTTTGGCATGTATGCAAGTACCAGCACCAGCTGGTGGTTCCCTAAAATGTTTGCATGGGTGCCCTATATGTTTGGCGGCGATATTGCCCTGCGCCAGGTGCATCACTGGACGATGTGGTTCTTCATCCTCTTTGCCGTGATACATGTATACCTGGTATTTTACCACGATTACGTGGAAGGTCGTGGCGAAATGAGCAGCATGGGTGGTGGCTGGAAATTTATTGAAGAAGATGTATTTGATAAAAACATGGAGCTGCCCAATGAACCAAAGGCGGCCCCTGCAAAATAAAAACCTTATGCAAGACAAAGTTTTGATAATGGGCGTTGGTAATTACCTCATGGGCGATGAAGGTGTGGGCGTGCATGCCGTACAAAAACTGCTGAACGAAAAACTGCCTCCCTTTGTGGATGTGGTGGACGGCGGCACCGGCGGTTTTCACCTGTTGGAGTATTTTGAAAAATATCCAAAAGTTATTTTGATAGATGCTTCGCTCGATGGCAACCCCAGCGGTACGGTGCGGCTCATACATCCCAAATTTGCCAGCGATTTTCCCAAAGCCATGAGCACGCACGATATCGGGCTTAAGGATATGATCAGCAGCCTGCAACTGCTGGGCCGCATTCCCGAGATTCATTTGTTTGTGGTGAGCATTGAATATTTACAGATGCAGGGTGTGGAGCTTACTGAAAAAACGGAAGCCGTTTTACCATCATTGATCAAACAGGTTACGGAGCTGGCCTGGAGCCTTGCTGCCGACACCAAACAAACACCCGTGCTGTAAGCGTAAGAGGTGACACCAATGTTGGTCGCCTGACCAACATTTCTGCCGTTGTTGGTCGCTGACCAACATCTCAAAAAAACGGTCACCACTTATACAAAGTCTTCGTTTCAATTTAAGCAGTAGCATGCGAAAAAGCAAAGCCTGTAACCTTGTTGTTGCAGGCTTTGTTCTTTGCAGGGGATCATGTCGCACGATCCTATCGCCACTGTTGGTCGCAAGCCGTTGTTGGTCGTAGCCGTTGTTGGTCGCTGACCAACAACTTTTTTTGCCACTGTTGGTCGCCTGACCAACAGTGAAACCAATACCAGGTTTCATGTCCTCACGAACCGCAAAAAGCTTTACAACCTTCTAGCGTTTGTAAACCTTTTTTGTAAATTTAATCATGCAAACCGTAACCCTCAAACCCTTCCCCCATCGCGGGCAGGAATGCATTGGCATCTTCTTCCCCGCCAATACTGCTATACAGCGTGCAGCAAAAAAGATCAGCGGCATCCGCTGGAGCCAGACCGTTAAATGCTGGTATCTTCCCTTAAGCAAAGAAAATCACCGCATCATTTGTCTTAGCCTCAGCGATATTGCCCTGGTGGATGATACCGCACTCAAACAATTCACCCAAAAGAAACAGGCACTTGCCGCCACTGCACCGCAGCCCGCAATAAAAAAGGCAGCAGCCATCAGCAAAACCTCCGCCATTGCATGGAAGATCAGCAATGAAAATGCCGCCGAGCTGGAACGCTTTATACAGCAGCTGCAGTTAAAAGCATACAGTCCCTCCACCATCCGCACGTACCGCAACGAGCTGTTGCAACTGCTGCAGCTGTTAAAAAACAAACCCGTTACCAGCCTCACGCCCGACGATTTAAAGCGTTATCTCGTGTATGCAATGGAACAGCAGGGCATCAGCGAAAACACGGCCCACAGCCGCCTCAATGCCCTTAAATTTTATTTTGAACAGGTGCTGGGCAACGAAAAATTCTTTTGGGAAATACCGCGGCCCAAAAAGCAAAAACAGCTGCCAAAGGTTTTCAGCAAAAACGAAGTGGCGGCTATCCTTAACAGTGTAACCAATATCAAGCACAAGGTAATGCTCATGCTGGCCTACAGTGCCGGGCTGCGGGTAAGTGAAGTGGTGAGCCTTAAAACAAACGCGGTCGACAGCAGCCGCATGACCATCTTTGTAGAATCGGCCAAAGGAAAAAAAGACCGTATTGTAACACTCAGTCCCGTGCTGCTGGTGATGCTGCGGGAGTATGCACAAACTTACAAGCCCGATAAAAAAGGCTATCTCTTCGAAGGCAACACCAAAAATTCGCCCTACAATGCACGCAGTTTGCAGGAAGTGCTGTACGACGCCAAAAAAGCAGCAGGCGTAATTAAGCCCGGCAGCATCCACAGCCTGCGCCACAGTTTTGCCACGCACCTCATCGAAAAAGGCACCGATGTTACCATGATCCAAAAACTCCTGGGCCATAACGACCTCAAAACAACCATGATCTACCTGCACACCAGCAACAAAGACCTCCTCCGCATCATCAGCCCCCTCGACGATCTCGACCTCACCTGAATATCGCCATTGCTGGTCGCCGCCATTGTTGGTCGCCTGACCAACATTCCGGCACCGTGGTTTGTG
>JABLTH010070251.1_pt1 | contig 12081 bp, 10 predicted proteins | sample 7875711 | NCBI WGS metagenome assembly JABLTH01 (sample SAMN14941262, study PRJNA633318) | bioreactor metagenome | isolation source: bioreactor | place: China | collected 2019-03-05 | reverse complement strand
TCCCGCACCATCCGTCCGGGTCGCGATCAGGCGGGTTCCCGCGTCATCGACGTGACCGGCTACCCCGATACAGCGGAGCTGCTGCTGGTCGCCGACGTGCTCGTCACGGACTATTCCTCGGTGATGTTCGACTTCAGCGCCACCGGCAAGCCGATGTACTTCCTGGTGCCCGATCTGGAGCACTACCGGGGGAAGCTGCGCGGCTTCTACTTCGATCTCGCCGCGCGCGCCCCGGGCCCCCTCGTCCGCACGCAGGACGAGCTGGTCGCCGCGCTCTCCGATGTGTCGGCTCTCGCCGAGCACGCACCCAAGTACGTCGCATGGCAGGCGCAGTTCAACGGCCGGGACGACGGGGCCGCGTCTGCGCGCGTGGTCGATCGGATCCTGGATCTCGGCTGGCTGGAGGCCTGACGCGGCCGCACGCACGATCCCGGGCCCGGACGGGGTCAGGGCAGGGGCGTGTTCCGCGTGCCCAGCCGGGACGTGTCGACCGTGTCGTGCGCGCCGCGCAGGACGCCCATGAGGAAGCCGAGCCCCCACGACAGGTGCATGGTCGGGAGCACGGCGAGCGTCCAGATGCGCTCGCGGGCGGAGCGCGGGGGATCCGTCGGGCGTCCGGGGGCGAGCGCCATCGCGATCACCAGCACGGCGTATGCCATGAGCGGCAGATACACGATCGAGGCGAGCAGTCCCGGCACGCCGGACAGCACCCCGGTCACCTGGAGCACCGCGACCACGAGGGCGAGGGCGAGGATCACCAGGAGTGCGGGCGGCGCGAAGAAGCGCAGGCCGTTGCTGCGCCCGTAGCGGCGCACGAGCTCTCCTCGCCATGCGCCGGTCGAGCGGAACTGCCGCGCGAGCCGGATCCAGCTCTCGCGCGGCCAATAGGTCACGGCGAGCTGCGGATCGAACCACACGGTGTGCCCGGCCTGACGGATCCGCAGATTGAGCTCCCAGTCCTCACCGCGGCGGATGGACTCGTCGAACAGCCCCACCTCGTCGAGCACGGTGCGCCGCATGACGCCGAGGTACGCGGACTCGGCCGTGCCCTCGCGGGTGCCCCCGTGATAGCTGCCTCCGCCGAGGCCGACGGGCGAGTTGTACGCGCGGGCGACGGCGGCCTGGAACGGGGTGCGGCCATCGGCGCGCATGACGCCGCCGACGTTCGCCGCTCCGGTGCGCTCGAGCGTCTGGATCGCCCGCCGGGCGTAGCCGGGAGAGAGCTCGGAGTGCGCGTCGACCCGGATGATCGTGGGGTGGCTGCTCGCCCGGATCGCCGTGTTGAGCCCCACCGGGATGTCGGCGGCGGGGTTGTGCACGATGCGCAGCCGGGGCTCGCGAGCCGAGAGGCGCTCGGCGAGCTGGGTCGTGCCGTCCGAGGAGGGGCCGAGAGCCAGGACGAGCTCCGTGGGACCGTCCACGTCCTGCGCGAGCACCGACTCGACCGCATGCTCCAGGTACGCGCGTTCGTTCAGCACGGGCATCACGAACGACACGCCCGCGCCGGACAGCGCTGCACCCTGGTCGGGGGCGGACGGGTCGGAACGGCTCACCCGTCGATCCTTGCACGTCCGGCCTGCGAGACCGGCGGGAGCACGGCTCGGGCGCGTCGGGCTACCAGCGTCCGCCGTTCTCCCAGTACCGCCCGATGTCCTCCAGCGGGCGCCCCTTGGTCTCCGGCGCCAGCCAGACCACGAAGAAGAAGGCGAGGATCGCGATGACCCCGAAGACGGCGAACGCCCCTGCGCCGCCGAGTGCGTTCAGGATCGTGAGGAAGAAGGCTCCGACGATGACGTTCGCGACCAGGTCGCTGGTGAGCATCACGCTCGCGCCGAGCGAGCGCAGGTGCGCCGGCATCGCCTCGCCGGCGTAGACCCACACCAGCGAGCCGAAGCCGAAGGTGAAGCCGGCCGTGAACAGCACGAGCCCGATGAACCCGGCGATCGTGAGCGCCCCGTCGAAGTGCCCGCCCCCGATCGCGAACACGATCACCAGCAGCAGGTTGGCCAGCACCATGGTCCCGATGCCGATCAGCAGCACGGGGCGGCGGCCCATCCGGTCGATCACGAGCAGGGCGATGAACACCGCGACCAGACCGGCGACCTGCACCAGCGCGGAGAGGCCGAGCTTGACGATGTCGTCGGTGAAGCCCATCGCCTCGAAGATGCGTGGGCTGTAGTACACGATCGCGTTGATGCCGGTCAGCTGCACGAAGAAGCCGAGCCCGACCACGAACAGCGTGGCCCGGAGAAAGGGCTTGCGCAGGAGGTCGCGCCACGACGCCGTGTGGCCGGCGGCGAACCCCGCCGTGATCGTCTCGATCTCGGCGTCGACGTCGACCTCAGGACCCTCGATGCGCGCCAGCGTGCTCCGGGCTTCGGATGTGCGGCCCTTCATCACGTACCAGCGCGCGGTGTCGGGGAGGCGGAGCAGCACGAGAGTGATGATCACGCCCGGGATCGCAGCGAGACCGAGCATCCACCGCCAGCTCTCGGTGGGGGCGAGCGTCATCGCCACGAGGTAGCCGAGGATGATGCCGGACACCGTGGCGACCTGATAGAGCACGAGGAAGGCGCCGCGTGAGCGTGCGGGTGCGGACTCGGCGACGAAGACGGGCACGACCACGACCGAGACGCCGATGGTCAGGCCGAGCAGGAACCGCGCGATCACCAGCACCCAGAGGAACGGCGCGAGGCCGGACAGCAGCGAGAACGCCGCGAACGACACGGCGACGACGACCATCGTCGGCTTCCGGCCGATGCGGTTGGCGAGCGCGCCGCCGAACAGCGCTCCGAGGATCTCCCCGACGACGACCGTGGTCGTGACCCAGGACTGCGCGGCGGCATCGAGATGGAAGTCCTCGGCGAGGTACAGCATCGCGCCGCCGATGTTGGACGAGTCGTATCCGTAGATGATGCCCACGGTCGCCGCGGCGATGCCGACCAGCAGCGCCAGACGGGTCGTCCGGCTGTTGCCGGTCAGTGCAGAGCTCATTCGCGTCCTTCTGATGAGAGCGTCCCGGGAGCGGGCGGATTCGAGAGTACACCGGGGCTCAGACGACGAATCGCCACACGTATTCCAGTCCGTCGTCCGGGCGGAACCAGGCCAGCGTGACCACGACATCGTCCACGTCGGTGTCGCACAGGCAGATCTCCAGCTGCTCCCCTGGCCGCACGCGGCCCCAGAGCATCGTGCGTCCGGGATCCGTCGAGGTGCGGGCGAACGCCCGCACGAAGTCCACGCCGTCGGCGGCGTTCGTGACCACGGGGTGCGCGCGATCACGGCGGTCGATGCGCCACGGCACGGGGTAGGACGCGTCGGGCGTTCTCGCCGTCGTCGGATCGGGGGAGCGGGTCATGCCGCCACGCTAGGAGCGGGCGCCGACGGTCACGAGCCGCGTGCTGCGGTCACGGCGGCAGCGGTGCAGAACTTCTCTCGCGGCGCGGGTGTGCAGGCCGGTCAGAGTTCCTCGTCGGCGGGCTGCGTGGGATGCAGCCCCAGCCCCGGAGCCTCGGGATCGGAGATCGGCGCCGGCCTGCGACGAACGGCCTCGACGGCTCGACGGCCGACCACGCCGACGCCGCGTGCCGCGGAGCCGGCCGCGCCGGCGACGGCGGTGCCCGCGAGCTGCGCGCCCCGGGCTATCCGGCTCTCGATGCGCTGGGCGCCCTCCTGCGGTTCGAGCTCGGCGGGAAGCACAGCCGGCGGAAGCCCGAACGCACGACGCGAACTGGCCAGGACCCGACGGCCGAGCACGTGGTTCCCCGCACCGCCGATCACGGCGCCGACGCCGAACGGCAGTGCCTTGCCGAGGAACGAAGCCCCGCCGACGCCGGCGAACTGCTTGATGAGCATGTTCTTGAGCCGGTCGGCGAGGGGTCCCACGGCGGCCCGGGGGAGGGACTTCGTCACGAGCTCCCCCCAGTACGCGGGTCGGCCCGCCCCCTTGCCGGCCGCCTGGCCGGCCAGCTGGCGGATGAGGTCCACGCCCTCCTTGCCGAGCATGAGGGTCATCACCAGCGCTCGGGCGCGATCGGGGTTCTCGACCGTGATTCCGTGCACCTCGGCGATCGACTGGGCGAACAGCGCCGTCGTCTCGACGAAGCCGGCGGTCTCGACGCCCGAGAGCGCGAGGGTGACCCCGGTGCCGATCCCGGGGATCACGGCCGTGGCGCCGACCGCCGCACCGCCGGTCGTCACCGCGGCGAGGTAGCGCCGCTCCAGCAGGGTGATGATCTGCGCCGGGGTGGCGTCGGGGTGTCGCAGGCGGATGCTGCGGATGTGCGCGAGCACGAGAGGACGCTGCACCGCCAGCACCCGGTCGAGGCCACGGATGTGCATCGGATGCTCGGAGGATCCGGCAGGAGGCAGACCGCCCGCCCACGGTGCATCGTCAGGGAGGGAGTGGATCCGGTGCACGGTCTTGTCGCCCGTGCTGCGCTCGTTTCGCCCCATGGACCAGAGCCTATGTCGATCGTCCTGCGAGGACGCCCGAAGACGCGGAGAGCCCGTGCACAGGGCACGGGCTCTCGCGGGAAGGGGACGGGATCAGACGAAGAGGTTCGCCCGCTCCAGATCCTCGGCGAAGTCGACCTCGACGGCGTACAGATCCGAGATGTCCATCGGCTCGAGCAGCAGCCCGTTCTCGACGATCGCGAGCTCGAGACCGCGCTCGAAGTAGTCCTGGTCGTCGACGCGCTGCAGCTGGCGCATGAAGGCCTGCTTGTCGCGCGAGGAGATGTAGTTGATGCCGACGGCCTCGCCGATGCCGCCCTTGACGGTCTTGGAGAGCTCCTTGATGTAGCCCTCGGCGTCGACGGTGTACTTGACCTCTTCGTCGCTGACCTTCGCGGTGTTGACGGTGACGAAGGACTGGTCGCGCTCGATGAGGGCGATCGCACGGCCCAGGATGCGCGGGTCGAACACGACGTCGCCGTTCATCCACAGCACGCCGCTGCGCCCGGTGGCGGCGAGGCCGCGCAGCAGGCTCTTGGACGTGTTGGTCTGGTCGTAGCGCTCGTTGTGCACGTAGTTCACGTCGGGGAACGCCTCGATGATCGTCTCGGCGCGGTAGCCGACGATCGTCGTGATGCGGACGTCGTCGCCGAACGCCGCGTGGATGTTGTCGTGCTGCTGCTGCATGATCGAGCGTCCGTCGTTGAGCTCGGTCAGCGGCTTCGGGAGGGAGCGCCCGAGGCGCGAGCCCATCCCGGCAGCGAGAATGATGGTCTGAAGAGTCACAGAAAAGCTCCTGTTACGTGTGTTCACGGTCATGTCACCGATGGGACACTTCCTCGTGCCAGCTGCCATGGTATCGATCCGCCCTGATCGCAGCATGTGCGGGGGAGGCGCGATGCCATTCCGTTATCGAGTGCTCGGTGCATTCCCAGGTTCGTCATGGGCGACATCCTCTGCGTCGCATCCCGTCACTTCGGGCGGTCCGCCCGGATTTCGCAGCACCCGGTTGCTACCGTGAATGCATGACCGGAGCATCCCATGACCCTCGCGCGCCCAAAGACTCCTCGCCGCCGGCGAAGCCGCGTCGCACGGCGTCGGCCGCCCCGCGGGGCACCGCCGCGCAGACGGCGCGCGTGAAGGCGGAGAGTCAGGCCGCGGCCGCTCGCTCGGCGGCGGCGAAGCGCACGGCGGCGCGCACGAGCGCCGCGCGCACGGCCGCGGCGAAGGCGGCCGGGGAGAAGGCCGCCGCCGCCAAGGCCGAGGCCGCGGCGGAGACGGCCAAGGCGGAGGCAGCCAGGGTCGCGTCCGTCAAGGCGTCGGCTCCGACCGCGGCTCGCGCTCCGCGGGGGACGAAGAGCGCCGCCGCGAAGGGCACGACGCGGACCTCCGCCACCGCGACGCCGGGGGACGTCGCCGAGGAGGGCTCCAGCACCGCCGCCCGCCGGCCGGCCGCCGCCAAGACCACGGCCTCGAAGCGGACGACAGCGCCGCGCGCCACGGCGAAGACGACCGCGGCGAAGACGGCCACGGCCAAGACGACGCCGGCGACGCCGACGGCCGCCAAGCGGCCGAGCGCCGCGAAGAAGACCACCTCAGCGGCCGGGGGGACGACGAAGCGCGCTCCGAGGAAGCCGGCGGCGGCCCTCGCGGACGACGCTGCGGCGACGATCGCCGAGGTCGTGGAGCCGCCCGCCGCGGCGGCCGAGACGCGGAAGGCCGATCCGGCCGCCCGTGCAGAGGAGACCTGGATCCTCTCGCCCGAGGAGGTCGCGGCGGAGGATGATGCTCCTGTGGAGAGCGAATCTGGGGGCGCGTCGCCGACGACGGAGACCAGGACGAGCGCGACGGCGCCGGACGTGTCGGAAGAAGAGACCGAGCGGACGCTGGAAGACGCGTCGGCGAAAGACGAGACTCCGGCAGACGAAGCGGCGCCGGCAAACGAGACAGCGCCCGGAGAGGAAGCGCCGTCCGCGGAAGACGCCGCGCCCGCAGAGGACTCGACACCCGCAGCCGACGCCGCTCCGGAGACGGGGGAGCCGGAGCAGGGATCGGCGTCGCCGCGTGCGGCCGAGCAGGATGCCGCGCAGGATGAGGTGGTGCCCGCCGAGCGGCAGGCGCTCGTGGTGCGCGGCCTCGTCAAGCGCTTCGGCGACACGGTCGCGGTCGGCGGCATCGACCTGACCGTGCCCGCCGGCACCTTCTACGGGATCGTCGGGCCCAACGGCGCAGGCAAGACGACCACGCTGTCCATCATCGCGGGGCTTTTGCGGGCCGACTCCGGCACCGTGCGGATCAGCGGCATCGATCAGCGCGCCGATCCGGCCGCGGCGAAGAAGGCGCTGGGCGTGCTTCCGGACCGCCTGCGCACCTTCGACCGGCTGACCGGCCGGCAGCTGCTGCACTACTACGGACTGCTGCGGGGCCTCGCCTCCGACGTCGTGGAGAAGCGCGTCGCGGATCTGGCCAGGGCGTTCGATCTCACAGGCGCGCTGAGCCGTGTGGTCTCCGACTACTCGGCCGGCATGACCAAGAAGATCATGCTCGCCGGCGCCATGATCCACTCGCCGCGCGTGCTCGTGCTGGACGAGCCGTTCGAGTCGGTGGATCCGGTGTCGTCGGGCGTCATCCTCGACATCCTGCGCGCGTACGTCGCGCACGGCGGCACGGTCATCCTCTCGAGCCACGGCATGGACCTGATCGAGCAGGTGTGCGAGCGGATCGCGATCATCGTCGGCGGCGACGTGCTCGCCGAGGGCACGGTCGACGAGGTGCGTGCGGGGCAGACCCTGGAGCAGAGGTTCGTGGAGCTGTCCGGTTCGGCCACCGAGGTGGAGGGGCTGGAGTGGTTGCACACGTTCTCCGACTGAGGCTGATGCTGGCCCTCGGCGCCCTCCGAGGAGACCGCAGCAGGGTGACGCGGACGGTGGTGGCGCTGCTGCTCACCGCCGCCGCCACGACTGTCGCGATCATCGCGATCCGCAGTCTGTCGCACACCTCGGAGGCCGCGGCGCATGCGGTCATCGTGCTGGGCAGCTCCGCCGTCGTCCTGGGCTTCTTCGTCGCGCCGATCCTCGCGGGCTCGGTCGACCAGCTGGATCCGCGTCGCTTCGCGGTGTTCGGCGTCGACGACCGACGCCTTCCCGGGATCCTCGCCGTCGCAGCCCTCGTGAGCGTGCCGAGCCTCGCCCTGCTGCTGGTGCAGGGGGCCATCGTCGGCGTCGCGATCTCGTTCGGGACGCCGTGGGCCCTCGCCGTGCTGTCCGGGATCCTCACGCTCGTCACCGCCGTGCTGGCGGCGCGGGTCGGGATGGCGCTCAGCGCGAGGCTGCTGCCGGAGCGCCGCTCCCGCGAGCTCACTTCGCTCTTCGCGCTGGCGGTGATCGTGATCGCCGTGCCGGTGGGCGTGTTCGTCGCTTCGCTCGGCTGGGCCGGTGCCGTGCCCCCGGCGCTGCACTCGGCGGCGGGAGTGCTCGGCATGACGCCGCTCGGCGCCTCCGCGGCGTTCCCGTTCCTGATCGTCTCGGGTCAGACCGGCGCCGCCTGGATCGCCGTCGTCATCGCCGTGCTGACCGCCGCGGGCGTCGCCTGGGGCTGGACCGCACTCGCACACCGTGCGCTGACCACCACGGAACGCCCCACCGCGGTGCGCGAGCGCCCCGGCCTCGGCTGGTTCGGTCTGCTGCCGTCCAACGCCTTCGGGGCCGTGGCCGCGCGCAGCCTGGTGTACTGGCTGCGCGACCGCCGCTACATCATCAACGTCGTGATCGTGCCGATCGCCGGTGTGCTCACCGTCGTCCCGCTGATCGTCGCCGGCGTGCCGCTCGCCCTCGCGGCGGCGCTTCCGGTCGCCGTGATGGCGCTGTTCTTCGGCTGGCTGCCGCACAACGACGTCGCCTACGACTCCACCGCCTTCTGGATCCATGTCGCCAGCGGCGTGCGCGGTCTGCCCGATCGGCTCGGCAGGCTCGTCCCCGTCGTGCTCATCGCGATCCCCACGCTCGCCGTGGCGATCCCCGTGACGCTCGCCGTGATCGGTCGCTGGTCGCTTCTGCCGGCGTTCATCGGCGTGGTCGCCAGCCTGCTGCTCACGGGCCTCGGCCTCGCCAGCGTGACGTCGGTCGTCGCGCCCTACGGTGTCTCCCGCCCCGGGGACAGCCCGTTCCAGCAGCCCCAGCGCTCGCGCGGCGGCGCGCTGGGGCAGGCGAGTGCGCTGATCGGCGCCGTGGTGCTGAGCCTTCCGGCGCTGCTGCTCGCGTGGCAGCCCCTCGTGGACCCCGAGGCGTCGACCGCGCCGGCGTTCTGGGCCGGCATCCTCATCGGGGCGGCGGTCCTCGTCGTCGGCGTGCTCGCCGGCGGGCGGGCGTTCGACCGGCGCGGCGCGGAGCTGATGGAGTTCGTCGAGACGGTCTGACCGGTTCCTCGGATCCGGCGGAGCCCGCGGGCCCGTGCGCGATTAGACTCGCCGTCATGAGTACCCCGCTGGATGCCCCGGATCAGGGCGGCGTCGCCACCCTCGATCGCGAACTCGAGCAGCTCCTCAACGAGGAGCTCCAGGAGCCGGGAGACCACGAGCGGTTCTCCCACTATGTGAAGAAGGAGAAGATCCTCGAGTCCGCCCTCACCGGCAAGCCCGTCCGGGCGCTGTGCGGCAAGAAGTGGACGCCGGGACGCGATCCGGAGAAGTTCCCGGTGTGCCCCACGTGCAAGGAGATCTACGAGTCGATGGCCCGCTGACCCCGCGGGCGGTCCCGGGGACGGGTCCGCTCAGCGGACGTCCTCGAAGACGGTGGGGATCGCCGGATCCGACTTGCTGAGCGCGAGGGCGCGCACCGGCAGCTCCTCGCGCACCCGGAAGTGGTGCTCGCGCGCGGCGATCGTGCCCTCGGGCCCCTCGAACGCGGTGTCGATCTCGCCCTGGTCCACCAGCGTGACCTGCAGGGCGCGCCCGTCGGGGTGCTGTTGGGCGCCGAGCTCCTCGAAGCCGTCCGCCACCAACACGGTCTCCGACTGCGCGACGCCGTCCGCGAGCACCCGGAAGGCCGCCTTGCGGCCACCCTTCGACGCCTTGTCCGCGGACGCCTTCGCAACGGCGACCCAGCCGCCGTCGGAGCCCTGCCGGGCGACGAGCTTGTAGACCATGCTCGCGGTCGGGTACCCGGATCCGGTGACGACCGAGGTGCCGACCCCGTACGCGTCCACCGGGGACGCGGCGAGCGCGGCGATCGCGTACTCGTCGAGGTCACTGGTCACGGTGATCTTCGTGCCGGTCGCGCCGAGCTCGTCGAGCTGCGCCCGCACCTCCGCGGCCATGATCGGCAGGTCGCCGGAGTCGATGCGCACGCCGCCGAGCTCTGTGCCCGCCACGCGGATGGCGGTCTCCACGCCCTGGCGGATGTCGTAGGTGTCCACGAGCAGGGTCGTGTCCGTGCCGAGCGCGGCGATCTGCGCCCGGAAGGCGTCCTCCTCGCTGTCGTGGAGCAGCGTCCAGGAGTGCGCGGCGGTGCCCATCGTCGGGATCCCCCAGGTGCGTCCCGCCTCCAGGTTGCTCGTGGCGCCGAAGCCCGCGATGTACGCGGCCCGGGCCGCGGCGACGGCGGAGTCCTCCGCGGCGCGGCGCGAGCCCATCTCCGCCAGGGGGCGCTCGCCGGCGGCGATGCTCATCCGTGAGGCGGCCGTCGCGACGGCCGAGTCGTGGTTCAGCACGCTGAGCGCCAGCGTCTCGAGGATCACGGCGTCGGCGAACGTGCCCTCGACGGTGAGGATGGGGGAGCCGGGGAAGTAGAGCTCGCCCTCGCGATATCCGCGGATGGTGCCGGCGAACCGGTAGCCCTCGAGGTAGCGGAGCGCGTCGGCGTCGACGACCTTCGCGTCGCGGAGGTAGCGCAGCTCGTCGTCGCCGAAGCGGAAGTCGCGCAGCAGCGAGAGCAGGCGTCCGGTCCCCGCCACGACGCCGAAGCGGCGCCCTCCCGACAGGCGGCGGGAGAACAGCTCGAACACGCTCTGCCGCGCGGCGGTGCCGTCGCGGAGCGCGGCCTCCAGCATCGTGAGCTCGTACCGGTCGGTCTTCAGGGCGCTGGACGCGGTCATGGCGATCAGCATACGTGCGCGCGCCCCTCGCAGCGCGCGAGGGCGCGCGCCGACTAGGCTGGATCATCATGAACGACGCGCCGATCGGGATCTTCGACTCCGGAGTCGGCGGTCTCACCGTCGCCCGCGCGATCCGCGCGCAGCTTCCGCGGGAATCGTTCGTCTACATCGGCGACACGGCGCATTCGCCGTATGGGCCCAAGCCCATCGCGGACGTGCGGCGCTATGCGCTCGAGGTGCTCGACACCCTTGTCGACCAGGGCGTGAAGATGCTCGTGATCGCCTGCAACACGGCGTCCTCGGCGATGCTGCGCGACGCTCGCGAACGCTACGACGTGCCGGTCGTGGAGGTGATCGGCCCCGCGGTCCGCCGGGCGATCTCGACCACGCGCAACGGACGGATCGGCGTGATCGGAACGGTCGGGACCATCGGATCCCGCGCCTATCAGGACATGCTCGAGGTCAACGAGAACCTGGCGGTGTTCACGGCGGCATGCCCGCGGTTCGTGGAGTTCGTGGAGGCGGGCATCACCGACAGCCCGGAGGTGCTCCGCGTCGCCGAGGAGTACCTGGCGCCGCTGCGGGACGCGGGGGTCGACACGCTCGTGCTCGGCTGCACCCACTACCCGTTCCTGCGCGGCGCGATCGGCTACGTCATGGGCGAAGGCGTGTCCCTCGTCTCCAGCGACGACGAGACCGCCGGCGATGTGTACCGGCAGCTGGTCCGCGGAGACCTGCTCGCCCCCGCCGACGCGCAGCCCCGCTACGTGTACGAGGCGACGGGCGCCTCGGCCGACGACTTCACCGCCCTCGCCAACCGCCTGATGGGCCAGGAGGTGCGGGGCGTCCGGCTCGTGCAGACCGGCGTCATCGACCTTCCCCACCTCAAGGAGATCCCATGACCGAGCCCACCGTCCGCACCGATGGCCGCAGCGTCGACCAGCTCCGTCCGATCACGATCGAGCGCGGCTGGAGCGCCCAGGCCGAGGGATCCGCGCTGATCAGCTTCGGCAACACCAAGGTGCTGTGCACCGCGTCGTTCACGAACGGCGTGCCGCGCTGGCTCACCGGCAAGGGCAAGGGCTGGGTCACCGCCGAGTACGCGATGCTGCCGCGGGCGACCAACGAGCGCAACGACCGGGAGAGCGTGAAGGGGCGCATCGGCGGCCGCACGCATGAGATCTCCCGACTGATCGGCCGCGCGCTGCGCGCCGTGGTCGACACGAAGGCGCTCGGCGAGAACACGATCGTGATCGACTGCGACGTGCTGCAGGCCGACGGCGGCACGCGCACCGCGGCGATCACGGGGGCCTACGTCGCGCTCGCCGATGCGATCGAGTGGGGGCGCCGCAAGAAGTTCATCGGTCAGAAGGCGCAGGTGCTGCACGATTCCGTCGCCGCCGTGTCCGTCGGGATCATCGACGGCGAGCCCATGCTCGACCTCGCCTACGTCGAGGACGTGCGCGCCGAGACCGACATGAACGTCGTGGTCACCGGCCGCGGCCTCTTCGTCGAGGTGCAGGGCACCGCGGAGGG
>JABLTH010073302.1_pt1 | contig 12083 bp, 9 predicted proteins | sample 7875711 | NCBI WGS metagenome assembly JABLTH01 (sample SAMN14941262, study PRJNA633318) | bioreactor metagenome | isolation source: bioreactor | place: China | collected 2019-03-05 | reverse complement strand
GATCCGCTGACCACGCCGGAGCGCCGGCCGCGGGACGTCGAAGCGACCGGCCGGAGGGCTCGCAGCGTAGAATACTCGCCGCCTGTTCAACCTGAATCCCGCCAATGCCTGTCTCCTACAATTCCGCGCAGATTAAGGAGTGGCTAGGCCCCTACACGGTATCCAAGGCCCGCTCCTACGCGCGCGCGGTCTCCAAGCTTCACTGGATGGACGACGATACTTTGGCGGGCCTGGTGCAAGGCACGCGCAGCCTCCCCTACGCTGTGCATGTCTATTTCCATCACACGAAGGAAGACGTGTCGATGAAAGGCGAATGCACGTGCCCGGTCGGCGTTGACTGCAAGCACGTGGCAGCGCTCCTGATCGCCGCTCTCGCACACGGCGCCGATCCCGCGCACCACGCCGGCCTCGCACAGCGGCCCAGGCCGGCAGCCGTCGGCGTGCGCGCGGAATTGATGTCGTGGCTGGACGGTTTCCGTGCCAGACGCGCGGCGCCCGCTTCCTCGGCCAGGCAGAAGGCCGCCAAGGCCACCCATGCGCTGGCCTATGTGGTCGGGCAGACCTATCGCGGCGTCGAGGTCTTCCTGTACAAGGCCCGTGTGGGCGTGGACGGGTCGATCCGCTCGCTCGACGCCCCCTGGCAGAACCTGGAGAGGGCGCTGATCGAGCCGCCGAAGTTCGTCAGCGAGGAGGACCTGCCGATCCTGCGCGGCTTGTGGCTGGACCGCTCGCGTGGTACCTACACCGGCAGCTTCAGCCTGCAAGGTGCTAATGGTGCCGGCACGTTCGAGAAGCTGGTCGCTACCGGCCGGCTGTTCGCGTCTTCCGCCACGGGCCCGACGCATTCCGGCACGCGCTGCCTGGTACGCGGCGGGCCTGCGCGCAGTACACAGATCGTGTGGCAAGCACAGGCCGACGCGCGCCTGCGGCCAGTCTTGCAGACCGAGCCGCCGGCCGCCCTGCTGCTGACCGCCATCCGGCCATGCTGGTATGTGGATACGCATTCCGGCGAGGCCGGCCTCCTCGCTTTGCCATGGCCCGCGGAGCAGGTCGAGGATTTCCTGTCGATGCCGGCCATCACGCCGGAGGAATCCGCGCTGGTCGGCAACGTGCTGCGTGACATTGCGCCCGACCTGCCCGCCCCTCCGTCGCATGAGGCCGCGCCGGTGCGGATCGTCGACACCGCGCCCGTCCCCGTGCTGGCACTGGACACCTTGCCGACCTGGGCATCACCGCAGGATTTTGCTACAGTCAGCTTCGATTACGCAGAGCACAGCCTTCCGGCACACAGCAACACGACGCTGGTGCGCAACGCCGGCGAAGAGATCGTCCAGATCAGACGAGATGCCGACGCCGAACACCAACGCCTGACCGAGCTGCACAAGGCCGGATTGCGGAAACTCCGGGCTGATCGCATCTTCGGGCCAAAGCCGTTCCCGGATGGCATGCTCGGTCCCGACAACAGCGGAGACTGGCCGGAGATCGTGAAACGGGGCCTGCCCGCGCTCAGGGCGAGCGGCTGGCGCGTCGTGATGAGCGACGCGTTCCGGCACAACGTGATCGAGATCGAAGCGATAGACGGCACGCTGCGCCCGACTGGCGACGGCTGGTTCGACGTGGAGATGGGCATCAGCGTCAATGGCCGTACGGTGCGCCTGGAACCGCTGCTGGCAGACCTCTTCCGTCGCGATGCGCGCTGGTTGTCCGGCAAGCTGGATGCGATCGCCGACGATGAGGCGATCGACCTGAAGACCGATCGCAACGAGCGGCTCCGCCTGCGTGCCGATCGGCTCAAGCCGGTCGTACGCGTGCTGATCGACTTGTTCGACGCGCTCGGCACCGGCCTGCGCATTGCCCGGTGGGATGCGGCCAGGCTGCATGCCCTGGATCAGTCGGGGCGCTGGCAGTTTCACGGTGATGCATCGGTCCGGCAACTCGCGCAGCGCCTGATGGCCGGGCCCGGCATCGCCGACGTGCCGGTGCCGCGCGGGCTGCACGCCGAACTGCGCGCCTACCAGCGCCAGGGACTCGCCTGGATGCAGTTCCTGCGCGAGCATGGGCTGTCAGGTGTGCTCGCCGACGATATGGGCCTGGGCAAAACCGTCCAGGCGCTTGCCCACATCCTCACCGAGAAGGAAGGTGGCAGGCTGGACCGGCCGGCACTGGTCGTGGTGCCGACGACCTTGATGCACAACTGGTGCGAGGAAGCGCAGCGCTTCACGCCGTCGCTACGCGTGCTGGATCTGCATGGCCCTCAACGCCGCGATCGGTTCGACCGGATCGGCGCGCACGATGTGGTCCTGACCACCTACGCATTGCTGTGGCGCGACCGCGAGATCCTTGCCGGGCACGACTATCACCTGCTGATCCTGGACGAGGCGCAGTATGTCAAGAACGCCGCCACCAAGTCGGCGGCGACCATCCGCGAACTGCAGGCGCGACACCGCCTGTGCCTGACCGGGACCCCGCTCGAGAACCATCTTGGCGAACTGTGGGCCCAGTTCGACTTCCTGCTGCCGGGGTTCCTCGGCACCCGCCAGGACTTCACCCGGCGCTGGCGCACCCCCATCGAAAAGGGCGGCGATGCGGTACGGCGTGAACTGCTCGCGCGGCGCATCCGCCCGTTCATGCTGCGCCGGCGCAAGGATGAGGTCGCCACCGAATTGCCGCCGAAGACAATGATCGTGCGAACGGTCGAGCTCGAAGGCGCGCAGCGTGACCTGTACGAGACGGTACGTGCCGCCATGCAGGAAAAGGTCCGGGCGGCCGTTGCTGCCAAAGGCCTCGCGCGCAGCCATATCATCGTGCTGGAGGCCTTGCTCAAGCTGCGCCAGGTCTGCTGCGATCCGCGTCTGGCCAAGGTCGGGCAGTCGGCCCGGGTCAAGGAATCGGCCAAGCTCGGACTGCTGCTCGACATGCTGCCCGAACTGATCGAGGAAGGTCGCCGCATCCTCTTGTTCTCGCAGTTCACCAGCATGCTCGACCTCATTGCGGCGGAAGTGGAAAAGGCCGGCATTCCCTATGTCATGCTGACCGGGGATACCGCAGATCGCGCCACGCCGGTCAAGCGCTTCAAGCAGGGCGAGGTGCCGCTTTTCCTGATCAGCCTGAAGGCCGGCGGTGTCGGCCTGAACCTGACGGCGGCGGACACCGTCATTCACTACGATCCCTGGTGGAACCCCGCCGTGGAAAACCAGGCCACCGACCGCGCGCACCGGCTCGGGCAGGACAAGCCCGTGTTCGTCTACAAGCTGATCACCGCCGGCAGCGTGGAGGAGAAGATCGTCGCGATGCAGGAACAGAAGGCGGCGCTCGCCGAGGCGATCCTGTCGGAGGATGCCGCCGGCGCCGTCAAGTTCTCCGCCGAAGACATCGAGGCACTCTTTGAACCGATCCCGACGGCGCAGGCTGTCATGCCCGCGACGAAGGCGCGGTCTCGTACCAGGGCGGGAACATAACGGGAAGCGCGCCCATACGCGGCGGCGATGCGGCGGCTCACGCCATCGTTCAGATCGGCACAGGGCAGACTCCCCGTCCTGCAACAACGCACTCGCCGCCGCAGTGCGGCTGGCTGACGGCCGCCATCGACAGCCATCGACAGCCGTCGGCGCGGCGTAGAATGACCGCGCCCGCGCCGGCCCGGCGCGGCCTTGCTCACCGGATGCCATGCACGCGCCGCGCCCCTTCACCATCGACACGCCCGACGAAACCCTCGCCGCCGACCGCCTCGACGCCGCCAGCGGCATCCGCTGCCTGCTGCTGCACGGTGCCGGCACCAGCCACCGCGGCCGCTGGCTGGCGGTGCGCCAGGCCCTGGCCGCGCGCGGCATCGGCAGCCTCGCCATCGACTTCTCCGGCCACGGCGAGAGCAGCGCGCGCACGCCGAACTCGCTGGCCAAGCGCCACGCCGAAGCGGCCGCGGCCTTGTCCTGCCTGGATGCCGACGGCCCGCGCAGCGTGATCGGCATCAGCATGAGCGGCGAGATCGCCGTGCGCCTGGCCTGCGACCCGCGCCACCGCATCGGGCACCTGGTCACCGTGGTCGGCGCCGCCTACGACGAAGCGGCCTTTGCCACGCCCTTCGGGCCGGCCTTCAGCGCGCAGATCCGGCGCGAGCAGAGCTGGCGCCGCTCGCGCGTGTTCCGCGACATCGCCGCCTTCCGCGGCCGCATGACCCTGGTGCGCGCCGGCCACGACCAGGTCATCCCGCCCGAAATCGCCGCCACGCTGCAGGCCAACGCCGCGCAGGCGCAGGACGCGCGCATCGTCGACCTGCCCGGCGCCGGCCACATGCTGTCGGTGCAGGCCGCGCAGGATGCCGCACTGATGGCGCGGCTGTGCGCGGTGCTGGCCGAGGCGGTGGGAGCGCCAGGTACGGCCGCCGCCTAGATGCCGGTCAGCCGCCGGACCGTCGCGCAGGCCACGGGAGCGGGTTGGCGCCACTGCGCGAAGCTGGCCGGCTCCCACTCGCGCACGGCCAGCAGCATGCCGACACCATGCCGCTGCGCGGGAGGGGCAGCGCGCGACTCTTCATGCCACTGGGCCAGCCGGGCGCGCAGGCGGCGCAGCTCCTGCTGCAGTTGCGCCAATGCGAGGTCGGTCAGCATGGCGTGGGCGAATTCCAGCGCCTGCCCCTGTGCGTCGAAACGGCTGTCAAGGAAATCGGCCAAGCCTTCCTGCAGGAAGAAGGCGCGGATCGGCCCGTCCGGCAGCCATTGGAAATCGCGCATCACGCGCAGGCGGATGCGATCGCCGGGCAGCAATGCCAGCAGCCCCATCCGCTCCAGCACCAGCAGCCGCTTCAGGCATTCCGCGCGGGTCATGCGGTAGCTTGCGACCACCTCCTCCACCGACCAGTGATTCAATGCGCAGATGGCCACCAGCAGCAGCTTGCGGTCGGCCACCAGTTGCGCCTCCTGCGCGCGGCTGAGGCCGCTCAGCGCCGGCACGGTGTTGGCTGCCTCCTGTGCGAGTTCCGCCAGCGTCATGCCGAGCAGCGCGCTGACCTGCGCCAGGCGGTCCACGGTCATGCGCCCGCTGGCAAAGCAGCGCTTGATGCTCGCTTCCGACAATCCCAGCGCGCGTGCGACGTCGCCATACGTCAGGCCCTGCGCCTTCAGCATGCGTTTGATGACGGCAATCAGCATCGTGGCTTCGTTCATGGTCGCTCCTCTTCCGGCGGGTTCTGCTCAAGAGTAGCGGAATACGCTACCAGAGGCGGCAGTCTTCGCCACGATAGCAGCGAATCGTTTATCTATTCGATACCCATTGGCATGCTGCGGCGGACCCTATCCCTTACGGAGACCGCACATGCCAACCGAAGCCAGCCTGCACCACCTCGCCACCACGCTGCAGATCGGCGACATCGTCTTCATCCGCGTGCGCGCCCTGCCGTTCCGCGCGGTGGCGGCGGCGACCGCCTCGTGGACCAACCACGTCGGCATCGTCGTTGCCACGCACTGCGGCGGCGCACACGCCGAGGCGAGCATCGCGGAAAGTACCTTTCCCTTCAGCCGTACCACGTCTCTCGTACGCTTCGCGGACCGCTCCGAACATGGCCGCGTCGCGGTGGCGAGACCGCGGCAGGCGCTGACGCCGCCGCAGCAGCGGCACCTACAGGCTGCCGCCGGCAAGCGCCTCGGCATCCGCTACGACACCGGCTTCAACCTGCGCTCGCGCGGGCAGTTCTGCTCCCGCTTCGTGCACGAGGTCCTGGAGGAAGCCGCCGGCATCCACGTCGGTGAGGTCGAGCACTTCGCCGCCCTGCTGGCGCGCCAGCCGGCGGCATCGCTCGGCTTCTGGCGGCTGTGGTACTTCGGCCGCATCCCCTGGCAGCGCGAAACCATCACGCCGGCCAGCCTGCTGCGCAGCGCGGCACTGGAACTGGTGTTCGACGGGCATGTGAGTCCCCGCACGCACGGCGCCAGGGCCAGGCCCTGAGCACCGCCGTGCGGCCGTGCCCGCGCGGCGGTCCTCACGCTGCGCCGGGGTTGCCGCCGGGCCGCGCCGGCGTGACTACACCACGATCTCCTGCGCCCCCTGCGGTCGCCGCGCCAGCAGCGCCGACAGCTTCTTCAGCGCCGCGCCCAGCGCCGCGCGGTCGCGCACGCCGCCGAGCGAGATGCGGATGGCGCTGGCGGCCGCGCCGCCGGCCTGGAAGGCGCCGGCGGGCGTGACCGCCAGGCCCTCGGCGCGGGCCGCGTGGGCCAGGTCGGCCGGCGTCCAGTAGCTCGGCAAGGGATACCAGACGTGGATGCCCGAGGCGCCGCCATCGAGCCCGCCCGGCGCGCCACCCAGCACCTGCCCGGCCAGGCCGAGGCGCAGGCGCGCTTCCTCGCGCACGCCCTGGTGCAGGGCGTCGGCGCTGCCGTCGTGGATCCACTGCGTGACCAGCGCCGTGGTCAGCGGTGTCGACATCAGCGCGAACGAGCGCAGCGCCGCCAGGAAGCCGTCCTCGCCGACACCGTCGGGCAGCAGCACGAAGGCGGTGCGCAGTCCCGGCGACAGGCACTTGGACAGGGTCGAGATGTAGTAGACGCGCTGCGGCGCGAACTGCGCCAGCGGCGGCGGCGCGGCGGCGGCGAAGCGCCAGTAGGGATCGTCCTCGATGATGCGCAGGTCCAGCCGCGCCGCGGTCTCGGCCAGCGCGCGCCGGCGCGCCGCGGACAGGGTCGCGGTGGTCGGGTTCTGCTGGGTCGGGTTGAGATACAGCAGGCGGGCGCCGTGCGTGCGGCAGGCGCGCTCCAGCGCGTCGGGCAGCATGCCTTCGGCATCGCACTCCACCGCCACCAGGCGCCGGCCGAACTGCTCGGCGGCGGCGCGCACGCCGGGATAGATCAGCGGCTCGGCCAGGATGACGTCGCCGGGCGCGCTGAGCGCGAGCACCAGCGCCGCCAGCGCGGCCTGGGCGCCCGGGCAGACCACCACGCGCCGCGCGTCCACGCTGCCGAACATCGGCGCCAGCCACAGCGCGCCGGCCTGGCGGTCGGCCTGGCCGCCGCCGCCGAGATGGTAGGTCATCAGCAGGTCGGCATCGGCGCGCAGCAGCACCTGCGCCAGTCCGCGCTTGAGCATGTCCTCGAGATCGAGGCCGGCCGGCGGCGGCGGGATGTTCATGCCGAGATCGACCAGGCCCTCCAGTTCCACCTTGGGCGCGGTCACGTAGCTGCCCATGGCGCCGCGCGCCTCCAGCAGGTGGCGCCGCTTGGCCTCGGCGTAGGCGCGCGTGACCGTGGTCAGGTCCACCTGCAGCCAGTCGGCCAGGCGGCGCTGGGCCGGCAGCCGGTCGCCGACGCGCAGGCCGCCGTCGGCGACCGCGCGCTCGATGGCATCGACGATCTGCTGGTAGCGCGGACCGGCGCCGCGCACGAAGCCGCCGATCCAGGCCGGCGGCGGCGCGCCGGGTGCCGCGGCGTCCTGGCTGCCGCCCGTCCCTTCCGTCTCTTGCATGGTTCCGCGCTGCGTCATTTTGTCGCTGATGTATGGATTATGTCTTACTTTAGCATCGCGCCAACCAAACCAAAACACATACATCCAACGTCTTGTATGCGCCCCCTCTTCCGGCCGCCGCGTCCCGCGCGGGTCGGCACGGGCCGTGACGGGCCACGCAGCCGGGTCGGCGGATGGACCGTGTGCTCCGTAACCAAGATGCGTGATATGTGCGATGCAGCAGCAAGAGCCGACGGATCGCGGGCCAGCCCGTCCCGTGCCGGCTTCCAGGCATTCCTTCCCCCAGGCGCCCGGGCGGCCGCCGGCAGGCTGGCCGGCGCCGGCCTGCTGGTGCTGCCGGTGCTGCTGTCCGGCTGCAGCCAGCTGGAACTGATGAACCCCAAGGGCGCCGTCGGCGAGCAGGAGAAAGGGCTGATCCTGGTCGCCCTGTTCCTGATGCTGCTGGTGGTGGTGCCGGTGATCGTGCTGACGCTGTACTTCGGCTGGCGTTACCGCGAAACCAACACCCAGGCGACCTACGCGCCGAAATGGTCACATTCGACCCCGATCGAGATCGTGGTCTGGAGCATCCCCTGCGTGATCGTCGCGGTGCTTGCCGTGCTGATCTGGAAGACCACCCACGAGCTTGATCCATACAAGCCGATTGCCTCCCAGACAAAGCCGGTGCGGGTCGACGTGATCGCCCTGAACTGGAAGTGGCTGTTCATCTACCCCGACTACGGCGTGGCCTCGGTCAACCGGCTGCAGATCCCGGTCGACACCCCGGTCGAATTCCGCCTGACCGCCGAGTCGCTGATGAACTCCTTCTTCATTCCCCAGCTCGGCAGCATGGTGTACGCGATGGCCGGCATGCAGACCCGCCTGCACCTGGTCGCCAACCACACCGGCACCTACCACGGCCTGTCGGCCGCCTACAGCGGCGAAGGCTTCTCCGACATGCGCTTCGACGCCATCGCCAGTTCCCGCGCCGAGTTCGACGCCTGGGTGGCGCAGGCGCGCCGCTCGCCGCTCAAGCTGGACCCAGCCAGCTACCGCGAACTCGAGCAGCCCAGCACCAGACACCCGGTCACCGTCTACGCCAACGCCACCCCCGCCCTGTTCGAAGGTGTGGTCAACCGCTTCATGCGCGGACCGTCGGGTGAGGACATCTGCCGCAACGATGTCCGTGACACCCCCTTCGCGCGCGTGATCGCGCAACGCAACGGGAACCAGGCCGCAGAAGAACAGTAATCATGCTCGGAAAACTCAATCTCGACGCCATCCCCACCCACGAGCCCATCATCATGGGCACGCTGGCGGCCGTGGCCATCCTCGGCGCCGCGATGCTGGCCGCCATCACCCGCTACGGCAAGTGGACCTACCTGTGGAAGGAGTGGATCACCTCGGTCGACCACAAGAAGATCGGCGTGATGTACATCCTGCTGGCGCTGGTGATGCTGCTGCGCGGCTTCGCCGACGCCATCATGATGCGCACCCAGCAGGCCATCGCCGCCGGCGGCGAAGCCGGCTACCTGCCGCCGCACCACTACGACCAGATCTTCACCGCGCACGGCGTGATCATGATCTTCTTCGTGGCGACGCCGCTGATCGTCGGCCTGATGAACGTGATCGTGCCGCTGCAGATCGGCGCGCGCGACGTGGCCTACCCCTTCGTCAACTCGCTGAGCTTCTGGCTGTCGGCGGTGGGCGCGGTGCTGGTCATGCTGTCGATGTTCGTCGGCGACTTCGCCGCCACCGGCTGGGTCGCCTATCCGCCGCTGTCCGGCCTGGGCTACAGCCCGACGGTGGGGGTGGACTACTACATCTGGTCCTTGCAGATATCGGGGCTGGGCACCACGCTGACCGGCATCAACTTCATCGTCACCATCCTGCGCATGCGCGCGCCGGGCATGAACCTGATGAAGATGCCGGTGTTCACCTGGACCGCGCTGATCACCAACATCCTGATCGTCGCCGTGTTCCCGGTGCTGACCGCCACGCTGGCGCTGCTGTCTGCCGACCGCTACCTCGGCATGCACTTCTTCACCAACGAGCTGGGCGGCAACGCCATGATGTACATCAACCTGATCTGGGTGTGGGGCCACCCCGAGGTGTACATCCTGATCCTGCCCGCCTTCGGCGCCTTCTCCGAGATCATCGCCACCTTCTCGCGCAAGCCGCTGTTCGGCTACAAGTCGATGGTCTACGCCACCTCGTCGATCGGCATCCTGTCGTTCTTCGTCTGGCTGCACCACTTCTTCACCATGGGTTCGGGCGCCAACGTCAATGCCTTCTTCGGCATCATGACCTCGATCATCTCGATCCCGACCGGCGTCAAGCTGTTCAACTGGCTGTTCACCATGTACCGCGGCCGCATCCGCTACCACTCGGCCACGCTGTGGACGATCGGCTTCATGGTCACCTTCGCCATCGGCGGCATGACCGGCGTGCTGCTGGCGGTGCCGGGCGCCGACTTCGTGCTGCACAACAGCCTGTTCCTGGTGGCCCACTTCCACAACGTGATCATCGGCGGCGTGCTGTTCGGCTGCCTGGCGGGCATCAGCTTCTGGTTCCCCAAGGTGTTCGGCTTCACGCTGGACGAGTTCTGGGGCAAGGTGGCCTTCTGGTGCTGGCTGGTCGGCTTCTACCTGGCCTTCATGCCGCTCTATGTGCTCGGCTTCAAGGGCATGACCCGGCGCATGAACCACTATGACGTGCCGGGCTGGCAGCCGTGGCTGATCGTCGCGCTGGTCGGCGCGGTCATCATCGCCCTGGGCATCCTCGCCATCGCCGTGCAGTTCTACGTCAGCATCCGCCGCCGCGACGCCAACCGCGACCTGACCGGCGATCCCTGGGACGGCCGCAGCCTGGAATGGTCCACGTCCTCGCCCGCGCCCTTCTACAACTTCGCCCACGTGCCGCAGATCACCTCGCTGGAGCAGCACTGGGACGACAAGGAAGCCGGCCGCGCCTACCAGCAGCCGGCCCGCTACGAGGACATCCACATGCCGCGCAACACCGGCGCGGGCGTGATCATCTCGGGCTTCGGCCTGGTGCTGTGCTTCGCCCTGGTCTGGCATATGTGGGTGGTGGCAGCGATCGGCCTGGTCGGCGTGATCGCCACCTTCATCGCCCGCACCTATGACCGGGATGTCGACTACTACGTGCCGGCGTCGGAAGTCGCCCGCATCGAGAACGCGCGCTTCGCGCAACTGCGCGAGGCCGCCTGAGCCATGACCACCGTACTCGTTCACCAACAACCCGGCCACGCCCACGGCCACCAAGCTCACCAGGCTCACCACGCTCACCACGGGCATGACGACGGCTCCCGCACCACGCTGGGGTTCTGGATCTACCTGATGAGCGACTGCCTGATCTTCGCCTGCCTGTTCGCCACCTTCGCGGTGCTGGCCAACAGCACCGCCGGCGGCCCGACCGGGCGCAACCTGTTCGAGCTGCCCTTCGTGCTCGGCGAGACCATGCTGCTGCTCGCCAGCAGTTTCACCTTCGGCATGGCCATGCTGGGCATGCAGGGCGCCCGCCCCGGCCGCGTCAACGCCTGGCTGGGCCTTACCTTCGTGCTCGGCGCGGCCTTCATCGCCATGGAGGTCTACGAGTTCGCCGAGCTGATCCACCAGGGCGCCGGCCCGCAGACCAGCGCCTTCCTGTCGGCCTACTTCGGCCTGGTCGGCACCCACGGCCTGCACGTCAGCGTCGGCCTGCTGTGGCTGCTGGTGATGATGCACCACGTGCGCCGCTTCGGCCTGGACGCGCCGACGCGCCGCCGCCTGGCCTGCCTCAGCCTGTTCTGGCACTTCCTGGACCTGATCTGGATCTGCGTGTTCACCTTCGTCTACCTGCGCGAGTTCGTATGAAGCCCACCTCCCTGCATGCCCACCACGGCGCCCACCATGCCGGCCATGACGGCCATGCCGGCGGCGACCATGGCAGCCTGAAAAGTTATGTGATCGGACTGGCGCTGTCGCTGCTGCTGACGCTGGCCTCGTTCGGCGCGGTGATGACCGGCCTGGTGCCGCGCGGCATGGCGCTGCCCGCCATCGTGCTGCTGTGCGTGGCGCAGCTGGTGGTGCAACTGGTGTACTTCCTGCACATCGGCACGGCGCCCTCGCAGCGCGAGAACGCCGGCATCTTCCTCTGCTCGGCCGGGCTGATCGCCATCATCGTGGCCGGCTCGCTGTGGGTGATGCACAACGCCAACACCAATATGATGCCGACCACCATGTCGGTGGAAAGCGCCAAGGCACGAGAGTAGTCCGCCATGCGGGCGGCATCGGCCGCCCCGGCAGAAGGGGGCCCCATGAACCAGGACGAAGGCGAACACACCATGGCCGGCGGCGCGGACGGCGCCCGCCTCGGCATCGAGAGCGTCGACCGCAACGGCCAGCAGTGGTACCGGCTCACGCTGGACGGCAGCGGCGCCGCGGCGGGCACGCCGGCCGGTGTCGCGGTCGGCCCGGCCTTCCGCGCCGAAGAGCTCGGCGACGCCATCGCCGCCGTGCTGTCCGCCTACCTGGCCATGCGCGACCGCCGCGCGCCGGGCCACGAGCGCCTGGCCGACACCCTGCGCCGGGTCGGGCCCGAACCCTTCCGCGCCGCCGCCGCAGCGGCCGCCACCGCCGCCGCCGCCGCGGCCG
>JABLTH010063637.1_pt1 | contig 12084 bp, 12 predicted proteins | sample 7875711 | NCBI WGS metagenome assembly JABLTH01 (sample SAMN14941262, study PRJNA633318) | bioreactor metagenome | isolation source: bioreactor | place: China | collected 2019-03-05 | reverse complement strand
CGCCGCGTACGACGCGTTCGACGGCCTCGTCAATTGCGCGGGAATCGCGTCGCTCGAACCGGCGCTCGAGGTCGACGCCGCGCATTTCGATCGCGTGATGGCCGTCAATGCGCGCGGCGCGGCGCTCGTCGCGCGGGCCGTGGCGCGCAAGATGATCGAGCGCGACGGACGCGGCGCGGCGCACGCACGGGGCAGCATCGTCAACGTGTCGAGTCAGGCGGCGCTCGTCGGCCTGCCCGCGCATCTGAGCTATTGCGCGTCGAAGGCGGCGATGGACGCGATCACGCGCGTGCTGTGCATCGAACTCGGGCCGCACGGCATTCGTGTGAACAGCGTGAACCCCACCGTCACGCTCACGCCGATGGCGCAGTTCGCATGGAGCGAACCGGAAAAGCGCGCGCCGATGCTGGCCGCGATTCCGCTTGGCCGGTTCGCGCAGCCGGACGAAGTCGTCGAGCCGATCCTGTTTTTGCTGAGCGACGCGGCGTCGATGATCAGCGGCGTGTCGTTGCCGATCGACGGCGGATATACCGCGCGCTAGACCGCGTCACGGAAGTCGCGCGCTGCATTCGCGGAGCGGGGCAGTGTGCGGCTAGGGCGTGTTCACGCTAATAACGGGCTTGCGAACGTGCCTTTCCGCCCGCAGGGCAAGAAGAGAGGAGGCGCAATAGCCGTCGCTATTGCAACGACGAGCGACGCCGCCATGCGGGCGGAGAGGCACGTTCCCCTATTTGGAAAAATTCATTCGTGGGGCTGGCCCCCAGAAGGGCCGATCGCCGCGTCATGCTCCTCGCGAATACGTCGAGTATTCGCTTCGTCGCAATCCTCGCGCTCGGCCCTTCTGGGGGCCAGCGCAAGCCCGTTATTAGCGTGAACACGCCCTAGACCGGGTCCTTGCTCGGTGGTCCGTCCGGCTGCTGCGGGTTGTCGTGATGACCGGGCGGCGACGAGAACGGATCGTCTTCCGGATCGCGGTTCGGGTCGGCCGGTGGCTCGGGCGTCGGGGTCGTGTGATCGCTCATGGAGAACTCGCGCAGTGCGTGACGGCGGTGGCGCGGCGGACGCGCCTCGTCTCCGTTATAGCCAATCGGCCGCGCGTTTGCAGCGGGATTCTTGCGACGGGCGGTCGATCGTCGGAGAAATCCGCTTATTGGCGGTGTTCGTGCGGGATCTTGCGGGCCCCGGGCAATCGGAATCAGCGCAAATCCGCCGGTGTGTCGACGTCGCGCAGGATGCCGGGGTCGTCGACGTCGAGCAGGGTCACCGGCGCGCTGGCGAACAGCGCGCGGGCGCCCGTGTCGCCGTCGAGGGCGGCGAGCGCCTCGAAGTGGTGCGCGGCGAAACCGACCGGATGGCCGCGCACGCCGCGATGCGCGGGCGCGACGATCGACGCGTCGTCGGCTTCGAGCGCGCGCGTGACCGTTTCGTACGTGGAAGCCGCGATCCACGGCATGTCGCCGAGCGCGACGAGCCAGCCGTTCGCGTCGGGTGTCGTGCGGACGCCGGCCGCGAGGCTCGCGCCCATGCCGCGCAACGCGTCGGGCGCATAGACGACTTGGCAGCCGGCTTCGTTCAGCAGAATCGCGAGCTTTTCGGCGCCGGGACGCACGACGGCGATCACGTCGGCGGTGGCTGCCGCGAGATGGCGGGCCGCGGCGACCGCAACCGGCGTGCCGTCGGGAAGCCGGGCGAGCAGCTTGCTGTGCAGGCCGCTCGGGTCGAAGCGTTGACCAAGGCCGCCGGCGAGCAGGACGCCGGTGGCGAGTGACGCATAGGACATCGGCGCGGGGGATGTGAGACAGGTGCTGCGATTGTGCGGGAGCACACGGGGATCGGCAAGTGAGGATGTTACCGAGTCACGCGTGCCGGATCGGGAAAACCGTCATCGCGACGCTTCGTCGAGCATGCTTTCGTCGACAGGACCGTAAATTGCGTGCGATTCGTTCTGCATGACGGCCCAATAGCGATCGCCGAACGACCAGTGCCACCATTCGGACGGGTAATTCGTGAAGCCGGCGTGGGTCAGTGCGTCGATCAGGATCTGGCGGTTGTGCGCGGCCGGGCGGCTGATGAACGGGTTGTGCGTGTAGCACGCGCCGGAGGATTCCTGGTCGGTGGCGTTCATGACGCAGCCCATGTCGAGCTCGATGCCTTCGGCCGAGATCAGCGTCAGGTCGATGGCGGCGCCCGTCGGATGGGCGGCGACTTCCGGCGGTGCGACGTAATGGCTGGTCAGGGCGATCAAGGTGTCTTCGTCCGGCAGCGGATTCAGCGTCCGGCGCAGGTGCGCGAGATGCTCGGTGAAGTACTGGCGCTGCAGGGCCAGCGGGCGGTAGCCTTCCTTGACGTACAGGCGCAGGCCGGCGGGCAGCGCGTGCGCGGCGGCGATCAGCCGTTCCGCCACGCTGCGACGCACTTTCAGGAAATGCGGGCTCCTGCTCTCGATATCGCGTCGGTCGAGATCGACGGCGATGCGGTCATGGAAGGTAGCGAGATCGACGAACCCTTCGTGCGACTCCTGCAGGGCAACGGATCGGACAACGGTGTCGGAGAGCGATATCACGATAGCGGACGACGTGACGCGATAACGGTTGCGGGCACGAGCCGATGTCGGGTGAGGCGGCCGCGGGCGTTTTAGTCAGACGAATCGCCAATATGCCAGAGTCTCGGGGAAGATGCGCCGCGGCTCGACCCGCGGGCGGGCAACGCTTACCAGAGCGTCTTGACGTGCGCGTACGCGCGGATTTTCTCGTCGCGCGTGACGAGCGGCGCGCCGAGCCGACGCGCGGTCGCGACGATCATGCGATCGGCCGGATCCTTGTGGAACGCGCCGGGCAAGTCGGTGGACTTCGCGGCGATGTCGGCATCGATGGGCACGAACCGCATGCCGTCGATCTGCGCGACGGTGGCGAGCCACGCGTCGACGTCCATCGTCAGTGCGAGGCGATCGTTGCGCACCAGCATCGCGATTTCCCACGCGGAGATCGCAGACGCGGCGAGCGCGCCTTCGCTCCGTGCGCGATCGATCGCGCTTCTCGCCTTCTTGCTGAGTGCAGGATCGCCCGCCACCCACCACACCAATGCATGCGTATCCAGCACGATCACCGCGACGCCTCCCAATCATCTTCCGCAATCGGATCGAGCGGATTGTCGTAGCGCATGACCGACCCGCGCAATATGTCCAACGGCTGAGCTTCGCGCGAGCGATACGGCCGGATCTCGAGCGTCGGCTTGCCGTGGTCGGTGACGATCAGGCTTTCGCCCGACGCCTCGACGAGCCGGAAGTATTCGAGTGCGCGAGCCTTGAATTCGGATTTCGATACGGGAGCGTGCGGCATCATGATATGAGCATGGTCATTTGACGATGGTCATTTTAGGTCGGGCGGTGAATCGGCGCAAGCAATGTGATTTCGCCGGATCGGCGGAGTCCGGGCATCAACCGGGAGTACGGTGGAACGATGCGTACGTGACGTCCCGGCTTTCGCCCGGCATTCGTCGAGGCAAGGCAGGGTCTCGGTTCGTTACAATCCTTCGCTCGTTCGCGCGCGAGGGCATCTTCGAGAGGGAGGTGGCGCCGAGCGGTAAAACAGGAAGATAGAGAAGATGAACAACAAGAGAGTGTTTGCACGGATTCGTCAATTCATACGTCAGAATCCGATTGCGACGTTGTCAGCATTGGTGCTGTCATTTGGCGGGTTGCCATTGCTGCTCTATTCGAACAGTGTCGACCAGCTTCCGGATTTCACGTTGAGCGATCTGACCGGGACGCTGATCGCGACATTTGCGACAGAAGTGACATTGGCGGCTGCCGTCGGATGGTATTGCCTGCTGGCCGGCCTTGCTGCGCGATTCGTGTTGGTTCGTTTCTATCCCGATGATCCTGTCGGCACACCGCCGTCTCCTGCACCGTCGCCCAACGCAACGGTGCGTCAGAGACTGGTGAAAGGGCCATTTGTCGTGCTCGTGACCGTGCTGACGGCAGTGGTTTGGGTGGATGTCGGAGCGGTGGGCACGGGGGTGTCGCCATTTGTTCACTGGCGCGATACGACCATGGAGGTACTCGTCTCGACGGCTTATTTTGTCGCTTACATCACACTGATGTGTCTGGTTCTCTTCGACTGGCACGGGACAGGTGTGATACGACGTATTGGCCGCAAGGTTGTGTGGGGACTGTTGCTGGTAGCGACGATATTCAGTTGCGTGGCGTGGGCAATTGCGCGGCACGATCTCGGGCTCGTCGACACAGTCAGCAAAGCCGACCCGCATCCCGTTGCATGGGCCTGGCGTAGTATTGCCGCGTGTTCACTTGCCGGATGGTATGGATATGGGGCGATCGCGCTTGGTGTTCTCGCGTCGGTCATTGCTCTAGCTGTTGCCGTGTGGCGCTGGCGCATGAACCATTCTGGCTGGTCCGTGCTCCGTATGGTCATGGCCGCGGTGGCTCCATGGGGACTTCTCGGTTTGTGCAAGGCGGCCGAGGCTTACGGTATACGGGCCGTATTGTCCGATAACGCGTGGTTGCCATGGACCATCCTGGCGGGCGCCGCTGTTGCTGCGGGAAGTATCTGGCTTCTAATTGAACTGCTCCGACGCGTGCGACGGGCTTGGCAGGCTGGCAGGATCATTTCGATCGGGAGCCGACCAGGCTGGAAGCTGGTCGCGGCAAAAGCCGTGATGACGGCCGCATTCGGCATTTTTTCAGCGGTTGTGATGTTGTTCGTGGTGACGATCGTTGGAAGCGGAAGCCCGGTTGAACGGGACCAAACACTGATGACGGCTACCGCGTTGCTCGTCGTGCTGAACTGGATCGCATTTTCATTGCCTCGAGGATGGAAGCATCTGGCAGGTCTCTGCGCTTTTTCCGCCGCAGTGATGCTGTTCTTTGTCCCGCTTGTCGGTCAAAACCCGTTGCAATTTCCGCGGCTTCTCGTAACGGCGCTCGGGTTCGGGAATCGTCATGTCGCGAGCATTGCTCTGTCCGGTCAGCAATGCGCGACGCTTGCGCCTTATGGGGTGCATTGTGAAAAGGGGAAAGACGATGCCATTACGCTGACCAACGTCAATATCGTGAATCGTCTCGGAACATCGATGCAGCTTGAATTGCTGGTGCGTACGGATGCGGCTGGCGTCGCCGCGAGCGATGCGGGCGTGCAATCATTGAGTTCCGCACCTTCTGCGAAAGATTCTGGCAAGGCGAAACCAAAACGTACGAAGGCGAACCATCCGACATCATCGAACAAGGCGATGCCGAATTCGGTGCAGATGTTGACCCTAGCGGTGCAGCCGGCCGGCGTTATCGGCGTGGAGCGGTTGCGTAATGCGATCTATCGATGCGACACGTTGTTGTTGGACAAGCTTCAAGCCGCGAAGGACGTAGCAGCCAGTGAAGCCGTGACGGCGACAGGAGCGAGCACAGCTACAGCTTCGAGTGTGCAAGCGTTGGGGCAACGGTCGGCCCAGGTCGCCGCGTCGACGCCGCCATTTGTATGCGCGCGTATCACCGTGCCCAAGGATCAGGTCCTGGGGTATACAAGTGCGGGCGTGCGAACCTATGAAGCTGGCCTCTCAGGTTATATTCCTGCGCCGGCGAAGCAGAAGAAAGAATAAAGTCGTGTGTCGTTGATCGGCAGTTGGTGACCGACTCTTGTTGATACGGGAATGGGCGTTGCGCGTTACGCATCCGCCCACTTCCTCAACAGGTTGTGATAAATCCCCGTCAACGCGATGACCATCGGGTCCTTCGCGCCTTTTTCCGCGGAAAGTGCCTGAATCTGCGTATCGAGCTGGAACAGCAGCGTGCGGTCGCCGTCGTCGCGCACCATGCTCTGGATCCAGAAGAACGACGCGACGCGCTCGCCGCGTGTTACCGGCGTCACCTGATGCAGGCTCGACGCCGGATACAGCACGAGATCGCCTGCCGGCAGCTTCGCGCGATGGGTGCCGTACGTATCCTCGACACACAGCTCGCCGCCGTCGTACGCATCGGGTTCCTCGAGAAACAGCGTCGCCGACAGGTCGCTGCGCACGCGGAAATCCGTGCCGCGCAGCAGCCGGATCGCGTTGTCGACGTGCGTGCCGAACGTCTCGCCGCCTTCGTAGCGATTGAACAGCGGCGGAAACACCTTGAGCGGCAGCGCCGCCGAAAAGAACAGCGGGTGGCGCGCGAGCGCGTCCTGGATCGCGTCGCCCACCGCGCGCGCGGCAGGCGAGCCTTCCGGCAATTGGCGGTTGCGTTTCGCGAGCGCCGACTGCGCGCCGGACGTCGCGTTACCGTCGACCCATGCGGCCGCATCGAGGTGGTCGCGGCATTGCGCGACCTGCGCCTTGGTCAACACGCCGGGGATATGAAGCATCATGATGCGGATTCCATGCAGTGCGGCTGCGGCTGCAACTGCAGCGCCGCCGCACGAAACGCGTCGATCGGCGACGACGCGAGATACGCGCGCATCTTCGCGACGAACGCGGGAGTCGCGGTGGCCGGCACGCGCGCGAGCCAGCCGAGCGCCTCGTCGATGCGTCCGCGCTCGGCAAGCAGCCGCGCATAGTTGAACTGGCCGCGGAAGTCGCCGGCGACGGCGGCGCGGCGATAGTGGTCGAACGCGGCGTCGGGGTCGGCCGGTACGACCCAGCCGTCCTCGTAGAAACCGCCGATCAGGTTGATCGATTTCGCATGGCCGAGCGCGGCCGCGCGGCGGAACCAGTCGAGCGCGTCGGCGCGGTTCTCGTCGACGCCGTTGCCGAGCGCGAGCGCCGTCGCGTAGTTGTACATGCCCCAGTCGAGCCCCGCCTGAGCGGCGAGCCGGTACCAGTACACGGCGACCGGCGCGCACGCGGCCGTGCCCCAGCCGAACTCGTAGCACCGGCCGAGCATGTTCATCGCCATCGCGTGGCCGGCCCGCGCCGCGTGCCGGAACCAGTTGAACGCGGCCGCCGGGTCGCGCGCGACGCCATGCCCGTCGAGCAGGTACTGCCCGTATACGGCCTGCGCATCGACGATGCCGTTGTCGGCCGCCGCCGCGACCCACGCGGCGGCGCGCTCGGGCGGCCCGGCCAGGATGTCGGCGAACTCGCGCGGCGACACCGACGCGAGCGCCTTCAGCGATACAGCCTCCATCGATCAGTAGCGCGCGTTCAGCGTGACGAACGCCGAGCGGCCCGGGGCGATCGACGCGTAGTGCGCCGGGTACGCCTGGTCGAAGTAGGTGCGGTTGAACAGGTTGTTCACGTTCAGTTGCAGGTCGAGCTTCTTGTTGATCCGGTACTGCGCCATCGCGTCGAAGCGCCAGTACGACGGCACTGCTCGCAGGTTCGCGGGATCGCCGAACACTTCCGACATGTAGAACGCGCCGCCGCCGACCGTGAACTTCGGCGTCACGTCGTAGTTCGACCACATCGTGAGGCTGTGCTTCGGCGTGTTCGGGAAGCGGTTGCCGTCGTTCGCCGCGTCCTTGCCGTTGTCGCGCAGCGCGCTCTTCATGTACGTGTAGCCGCCGAACACCTGCCACTGCTTCGTGATCTGCCCTGCGACGCCGAGTTCGAGGCCCTGCACACGCTTGTTGCCGACCATCGCGTACTGGTTGTTCGGCAGCGTCACGCGCGCGTTGGTCGTGTCGATCTGGAACAGCGCGGCGGTGAGTGACAGCTTGTCGTTCAGCACGTTCCACTTGGTGCCGAGCTCGATGCTGCGGTTCTTCTCGGGCGCCATCTGATCGGCGTTCGGGCCGACGCCGCCGCGGCCCGGCGTGAGCGACTGCGTCTCGCTGCCTTCGCCGAGCAGCATGCCGGCCGGCGTCGACGACGTCGCATACGACGCGTAGATGCTGCCGTTCTGCGCGGGCTTGAACACGAGGCCGGCCTGCCAGTTCACGAGCGTGTCGTCGCGCGTATAGGTTTTACCGCCGTTGGCCTTGGTGTCGGTGAAGCGGGTCGAGTAGTCGTCGACGCGCACGCCGGCGTTGACCTGCCAGCGCGGCGTGATCTCGATCGTGTCGAAGCCGTAGATCGACTTCGTCGTGGTGCGTGCATGCGCGTAGTCGTTGTTGCGCGTGATCGAACCGGCCCACGGGTCGTTCGGGTTCGGCGACCACAGGCTCGTGCAGTTGTAGCCCGATGCGGCGCCGATGCCTTTCTGGCAGATCTTGCCGGTGTCGGTCGCGACGTTGTAGCTGTCGCGCTTGCCCCATTCGCGCGTCAACTCGATGCCGGTCGTGAAGCTGTGCTTGAACGGGCCGGTGCGGAACTCGCCGAACAGCTCGGTCAGGTTCGCCAGGCTGTTGATCGAGCTGTCGCGGTTGTTGTTGCGGCGCCAGACCTTGCCGTTCACCACGTTGCCCTGGCTGTCGTCCGGCTGGGTCCAGATGTAGTCCTGCGTCGATTCCGTGTAACGCGTGGTGTTGCGGATCGTCAGCGCCGACGTGATGTCGTGCTCGATCTTGATCGTGCTGATGTCCGACGTGGTCTTGCGGAAGTCGCGGTCGATCAGCCCGTAGAAGTTGTGGCGGTCGACGGGGGCCGGATAGATCGTGCCGACGTTCGCGGGTTTGTTCGACGCCGTATAGAAATACGGGATGCCGCCGTCGGGCATGTCGTCGGTCGACAGGTGGTAGTAGCTCGCGGTTACGCGCGTCGGCGTGCCGAGGCCGAACGCGATCGACGGCGCGACGCCCCAGCGTTCGTTGTTGACGGCGTCGCGGCCGGCGACGTCGTTGTTGTGGCTCATCAGGTTCAGGCGGAATGCGGCGTGATCGGCGAATTGCCAGTTGCCGTCGGCCGTGAAGCGGCGATAGCGGTCGGTGCCGAGGCCCGCGCTCGCGGCGGCGGTGGTGCCGAGGTGCGGGGCCTTCGTGATCAGGTTGATGCTGCCGCCCGCGCCGCCGCGGCCGCCGTATGCGCCGTCGGAGCCCTTGGTGATCTCGATGCGTTCGGTATTGAAGATCTCGCGCGTCGTGGCGCCCGTGTCGCGCATGCCGTCGACGAACATGCTGCCCTGCGTGTCGTAGCCGCGGATGAACGGACGGTCGCCGAGCGGGTTGCCGCCTTCGCCAGCGCCGAACGTGATGCCGGGCACGGTGCGCAGCGCTTCCGTCAGCGTCGACGCGCCGCTGTTCTGGATCAGCTCCTGCGGGATCACGGTGACGGATTTCGGCGTGTCGACGAGCGGCGCGGTGAATTTCACGGAAGCGGAGAAATCGGCCTTGTAGCTGTGCTCGGCCTTGCCCTGTACCTCGATCGGCGCGAGATGGCCTTCGGTGCCGGCCGGGGCGGGTGGCGGCGTACCGTCCGCCGCGAATGCCGGGCCGGCGGCTAGCACGCTGCACAAGGTGGTGAATTTACCGAGCTTCAGCTCGTCGGGACGTGACTTCATGGTGCGCTTCGACCTCGCGGTGTGGCCCCGGGGCGGTGTGCTGCGGAAATGTGCACGCCGTCGGGAATTATTACGATTTGTTTTCAGACGGCATTCTATGTAATTTCAACGTGAATGAGAAGCGTTCTTGTTCTCGTTTGTTGAGGAATTGTTGACGAATGTGACGGCGTCGTTGCGGAGGGAAGATTGGCCGAATGGCCAGATAGAAAGGGCTTGTCGGGCCGGTTAGAGTCGCAGTGTCGCGATTCACTTGGTATGACAGCAAAATGCTAATATGACTGCATTGAAAGCAATCTTGATGAGGCGCACCATGCCGGTGATCACCGTCCGAAATCTGTCCGATGAAGTGCATCGAGCACTTCGCATTCGCGCGGCCCAACATGGGCGCAGCACCGAAGCCGAGGTGCGCGACATTCTCGAACAGGCCGTTCTTCCGGGCGGGCGGCTCAAGCTGGGAACGATGCTGGCGACAATCGGGCAGGAGGCCGGCGGATTCGATTTCGACGCCCAGCGCGACAAGACGCCTGCCGATCCGATGAGCTTCGAATGATCCTTGTTGATACGAATGTCATTTCCGAACCGCTACGACGCGAGCCGAACGCGGCCGTGATCGAGTGGCTCGATGCCCAGAATGTCGAAACCTTGTTTCTGGCTGCGATCAGTCTCGCGGAAATACGATTGGGCGTGGCTGTATTGCCGGAAGGACGCCGGCGAGAGTGGCTGCATCAGAGCATCGAGCAGCGCGTGCTGCCATTGTTTCGCGGACGAATCCTGCCATTCGACGATGCTGCGAGCAAAGCGTATGCGAGCCTTCGCGCACGCGCTCGTGCCGCAGGTGTCGCAATTGCACCATCCGATGGTTTTATCGCCGGCACGGCCGAAGCGAACGGCCTGATCGTCGCCACGCGCGATGTCACGCCGTTCGAGGCAATGGGAATTCGCGTAATCGACCCGTGGGCGCGCTAACGAGCCCACGGCTGCCGGCCCCGCAGGCTGCCCCGCAATTGAAAAACGCGCCGTGCGATGCGGCGCGTTCTGCTTCAGGCAAGCGCGCCGCCGACCTGAAACGACGGCAGGCGGGCGCGAGACTCTGGATACGATTCAATCGACGCCGTGAAACACCGCGTCCTCCGGCCCGAGGTATGCCGGCGGGCGCCACGTCGCGTCGCGCATCGAATGCTGGACGAGGTTCTCGACGCCGAGCAGCACCGCGAAGATCGCCATCCGCACCGGAATGCCGTTGTCGGTCTGACGGAAGATCGCGAGGCGCGGGTCGCGGTTCAGGTCGACCGACAGGTCGTTCGCGCCGGGCCGGCTGTCGCGCGGCAGCGGGTGCATGATCAGCGTGTCGGGCTTGCACACCGTGTCGACGAGCGCCTGGTTGATCTGGAAATCCGGCGTGTAGCCTTCGAACGACTCGTCGGTGAAGCGCTCCTTCTGGATCCGCGTCGCGTAGACGACGTCCGCTCCGCGCAGCCCGGCCGCGAGGTCGGTGGTCTGCTCGATCACGTGGCCGTTCGTCGCGATCTGGTCGACGATGTAGGCCGGCATCTCGAGCGTCGGCGGCGACACGAGCGTGAACTTCAGCCCGCGGTACAGCGCGAGCAGCTTGACGAGCGAGTGCACGGTGCGGCCGTACTTGAGGTCGCCGACCAGCGCGATGTGCGCACCGTCGACGATCTTGCCGAGCCGGGAGAACTCGCGCTGGATCGTATAGAGATCGAGCAGCGCCTGGCTCGGGTGCTCGCCGGGGCCGTCGCCGCCGTTGATCACGGGCAGGTTGGTCGCGCGCGCGAACTCGGCCACCGAGCCTTTCTCCGGGTGGCGGATCACGAGCGCATCGACGTAGCCGGCCATCACGCGGCTCGTGTCGTAGATCGATTCACCCTTGGCCATCGACGAGAACGTGAAGCCCGTCGTGTCGCACACCGAGCCACCGAGCCGGCAGAAGGCAGCGCCGAACGACACGCGCGTACGCGTGCTGGCTTCGAAGAACAGGTTGCCGAGCACGGCGCCTTCCAGGACGCGCGAAATCTTGTGGCGGCGTGCGATCGGCTGCATCACGTCGGCCACGCGAAACAGTGCCTCGACCGATTCCCGCGAAAACTGGTCGACCGACAGCAGCTGCGGCTTGCCTTCGAAAAAGAACTGCTTGGCGAGCCCTTGATTATCTACGCTTTGCGTATAGCCGCTGCCTTCCGGTGCCGAGCGCTCGACGATTTCCGACACGAAGCGCTCGACGATCTCGGGCATCCCGCGCGATTCCTGCGAATCGTCGGGCAACAGCCAGGTGTCCAGCGCGCGCCGGCTGACGCCGATGCGATTGGCGAACGCTTCGCGGGTCATGTTGAGGCGGCGCATCGCGTCGCGGAGGAAGGCTTGCTGGGGGACGGTCATCGGCGGCTCCTGACGGAAAATATACGCGGTGCGTATATTAGTTCCTGGCGCGTTGAAGTCAAGGAAAATCTGCGCGAACCGGCTGTGTGGCCCATGTGACATGCGGCGGGTTCGTAGTGGCGCGTCGCGGCCGTCTCCGTATAATCAGGTCAGGCCCCGTGCCCGGTGTCTTGCCGGGTACCGCGCCGCATACGATTCGCCCGTCGGGCTTGTTGATTCGAAGGAGAATGAGAATGACGCGTACGATTGCTGCAATGCTGCTGGTGGTGACCGCCGCGCTCGCCGGTTGCAACACGGTCGCCGGTGTGGGCCAGGATATTTCG
>JABLTH010073597.1_pt1 | contig 12087 bp, 9 predicted proteins | sample 7875711 | NCBI WGS metagenome assembly JABLTH01 (sample SAMN14941262, study PRJNA633318) | bioreactor metagenome | isolation source: bioreactor | place: China | collected 2019-03-05 | reverse complement strand
TGTTGAGGTAATGAATGTTGTTGATGGTTTTATCTGCAGCCTGGTGAATATGCCCGCAAATAACGCCATCGCATTTGTTGACAGCAGCAACAGCACAAAGCTGTTCTTCATAATCAGAAATAAATGAAACAGCTGATTTTACTTTTGCTTTCACCACCTGCGAAAGTGAGTAATAAGGCAATCCTCTTTTTGAACGGTATTGGTTATAATAACGGTTGAGCCATAGCAGGAACGTATATCCAACATCGCCGAGTTTTGCAAGCCATTTTAGTTTTGTTGTAACAGTATCAAATATATCGCCATGAACTACATAATATTTTTTTGAACTGCTTTGCAGGATATGATGCCGTTTGATCATAAACTGTCCGAAGTTGAAAGGAAGAATTTCATCGAGAAAATCGTCATGATTGCCACGCAGGTAAATCACTTTTGTTTGGTACTTATGCATGTACTTCATGATGATGCGGAAAAAAGCAGTATGTTTCTTTTTCCACTCACCTGATTTTTTTAACTGCCATCCGTCGATAATGTCACCATTGAGAATGAGTGTATCGCATTTGTGCTCACTAAGAAAGTCTACCACTTCTTTTACCCGTGAATTGCGGATGCCGAGATGGATATCGGACAGGATAATTGTTTTATAATACGTCTTCACCGTAAAGGGTTTCACAAAGATTGAAACCAACTGTTAACTGATTATTGCTTTTGAATTAAGGAAGAATGAATAAATTGTAATGAAAATGTTACGCAGCTAATTCATTAAACCAATCAGTAATGGAGTACATACAGCATTTGTGTAAAGACAAAAAACTCAGGAAGGTGCTTGAGGAGCAGGATGCCCTTGTGCTGGAAAAGCGGAAAAAAATTTATTTACGGCTTTGCGCTTCTATCATGAGTCAGCAGCTTTCAACAAAAGTGGCCGAAGTTATTTATAGCCGGTTTCTTGCGCTATATGGAAAGAAAGAACCAACCGCTCAGCAGATTATTGATACACCGTTTGAAACATTACGCAGTATTGGTTTAAGTAATGCCAAGACAAACTATGTACATAACGTTTGCCGCTTTTTTATTGAGGAGAAAATCACAGATGCACAGTTGTATAAAATGAGCAACGAAGATGTAATTGCAAAACTTACACAGATAAAAGGTGTTGGCAAATGGACAACAGAAATGATCCTGATGTTTTCATTGCAGCACGAAGATGTATTCCCGGTTGATGATCTGGGCATTCAGCAAGCAATGACGAAGTTGTATAAGCTTGATCATTCAAATAAAAAGATCCTGTATGAACAAATGCATAAAGTGGCTGAAAAATGGAAACCATATAGAACCTATGCCTGTATTCATTTATGGCGATGGAAAGATAGGGAGTGATTAAGCATGAACTTCATTTCTGAAATTTCTGATTAACCTTTTCAGGATATAAAATTCTAGAGAATAAAAAGCAACAATAAATATTGCCGGAGAAAAGATAGTCCCGATATTGTGCTTTTCAAAAATCGCTTTGTACACCTCCAGTAAGAAAGTAAACGAAAAAATACTGCAGAGTATCCAAAAAGGAACACCGGCTTTTGTTTTAATAATAAATCTTGTTTTTTCTGCAGAGTTTTCTAATGTAACAATGATGCTTGTTTTAAACGACTTGGGTACTTTGTTGTTCGGGAAAAAATCACTGTAAAATTTATATTGCAATGGCTCCGTGGATAAAAGTTCGCCTCTCAGCAGAGGTATATCATGCCAGGATTCTTTCTCACACTTTTCATTAATGATATTAAAGTAGTTATAAGGCTTTTTGTTGCCAATAAACTCCAGTTCTGTTTGAGGAAAAGCAAATAGTTTCATTGTTCAACGGTTCAAATAACTACACTTTCGCATTTCTTCAAAAAATCTTCATCAATCGTTGCACCAATTCCATTTGCTTCGTCTATTTCAACTACACCGTTTTCTTTAAATATCATTCCTCCAATTACAGGATCTTCTTTCAGCATTAAAGGTGTGTCTAAGTCATAATGCACAATCAGGTCGCTGCTGTAAGCAAAATGAACCAAAGCTGTAATTGCTAAACGGCTTTCCATAAAACATCCCACCTGTAATTTCAGGTTGTTTGCTTTTGCAACTTCAACAATCTTCATTGCACGGTAAATGCCGCCGCTCTTTCCAAGTTTGATGTTGAAATAATCAACTGCATCCAGTTTTGCCAAACGTTCTGCATCATGCTCATCAAAACAACTTTCATCAGCCATAATTTTTATGGGACTGTTTTTTCTTACAACAGGCAGCTCCATATAATTCCATTTGGCAATCGGTTCCTCACAATGTTCAATATCAAATTCCTTTAACGCATTTAATGTTGCAATTGCTGTTTCAACATTCCAGCCCTGGTTGGCATCAATTCGTAATGGAAGTTCATTGCCAACAGCTGCACGAATAGCTTTTATTCTTGCAACATCATCTTCAGTTGTTGTGCCAAGCTTTACTTTAATAAAAGGAAAACCTTCATTCTTGTACTGCAATGCTTCACCTGCCATTTTCTCCGGTGAGCCCAGGCCAACAGTCATGTCGGTTGTAATTATTTTGTTTTTATTTCCGCCAAGAAATTTATACAAAGGTTGCTGCGCATGTTGTGCAGCAATATCATACAACGCCATATCAAACGCACTTTTAATGCTTTCGTTACGTGTTATAACATAGTCCATTGCTTTTGCGCAGGCTTCAATATCCAGTGCATCTTTTCCCTTTAATGCTTTGGCTAAATATTGCCCGACTATAAAACAGGTGTCCATGCTTTCACCATTAATACTCATATATGGACTGCACTCACCCCAGCCGCAGATCCCTTGTTGTGTGTTGATCTTCACTACAACATTGTCAGCATCGTATTGCGGACCAAGCGATATAACAAAAGGTTGTTTAAGCGGAACAGAGAGTTTGTAGATTTCAACAGAAGTAATTAGCTGTGCCATAGAATGAAGTTATAAAAAAAGAGCCTTCATAACGAAGGCTCTTTTTTTATAAGATGCTGTTGCTTATTTCATCAGCTTCAGTTCCTTGATGATGTTTGATGCACCACCCAATTTATCAATGCACCACAATACATAACGGATGTCAACACAAATGGTGCGGTTGAGATCTTTGTCAAAAGCCATTTTATGACTTAATGCTTCGTAGTTACCATCGAAAGCAAGGCCAATTAATTCGCCATTGCCATTAATAACAGGCGAACCACTGTTACCACCGGTAATATCATTAGTGGTAATAAAGCCAATTACCAGTTCACCACGTTGCTTATCGCCATACTGACCAAAATCTTTTTTCTTCAGCAAATCAATTTGTTTTGATGGAAGATCAAATTCATAATCACCGGCTTTGTATTTTTCAAGTAAACCTTTTGATGTGGTTACATAATCATACTTCACCGCATCTCTTGGCACATAGCTTTTTACATTACCATAAGAAACACGCATAGTGAATGTAGCATCAGGATACATTTTCTTAGCCTTTGCAGGATTCATTTCAAGAATTCCTTTCAGGTACAAACGACCAAGATCATTATTCTTGATGGTGAATTCCTGGAAGCGTGGCATGAACTTAACACTGTAGTTTTTAAAGAAAGCACTTGCAATAACAAATGCCGGATCTTCCTGCAGTTTTACAGCTTCAGGATTTGCAACAAATGCGTTCCATTTTTCATCGTTCAGGATCATGGTGTTTTTGAAAACAGAAGCAGCATAAGCTTTCCATGTTGATTCATCTTTCAAATCGCCAAAGCTTCCTTTCACACCTTCAAAGAAACCAATTGGGTATTGCTCTTTCGGAATATCGTTATAAAACATCTGCAATACCGCACCAAGAATATTCTGATCACTTGGTAAATCATGATCTTCTAAAAATCCTTTGCGTGCTTCAACTGCAGCATTCACAGCTTTTGTTACATCATCTTTTGTTGCACTTGTTTTTACCAATGCAGCTTCCAGCTGAATGAGTGATGCTGCATAAGCAATAAGTGGTGAACCAAAAATACCTTCGTTCATGTAAACACGGTGCTTGGCATAAGGACGCCATGCTGCATACACTTTTTCCCATTCAGGAAAAATGTTTTCATATTCAGGTTTTCCTTTTGCCCAGTTAATGAATTCAGCTTCTGCTTTTTTCTTTTGTCCGGCTACATCATATTTCAGTAACTGTTTTGTTTCACCATCATAAAACTTCCAGTAGTTGGCAACACTTGCATAGTTGCTGGCAAGTTTCAATTTGGTGCCGGCATCTTTCTGCATTTCAGTAAACATGTATTTCAAACGTACATCACGCAGTTTAACAAGTGTTGGGTTGTTGATGTCAATTGAAAGATTTACACCCAATGAAGTTTCGTAGCGGTTGGTGCTGCCGGGGTAACCCCAGATCATTGCAAAATCACCATCCTTCAACGGACGAATAGATACAGGTAAGAAATATTTTGGTTTAAGTGGAACGTTTGCTTCGCTGTATTCAGCAGGCTTTCCGTCTTTGCTCATGTATACACGGAAAATGCTGAAGTCGCCGGTGTGGCGTGGCCATTCCCAGTTGTCAGTATCGCCACCAAACTTACCTACACTTTCTGGTGGTGCACCAACTAAACGAACGTCTTTATAGCGCTGGTAAATAAATGCCAGGAACTGGTTGCCTTTAAACAACGGACTAACACGGCATTCAATAAATTCATCAGCTTTTGATAAGCGCTTGTTGATAGCAGCAAGTACAGCTGCTTGTTTGTCTGCTCTTGCTCTTCCCAATAAAGTACCAAGCGAATCGTTTACTTCTTTGGTTACATCGTCAATACGTACAAGAAACTGTACAGTAATGGCTGAACGGATTTCTTCCTGCTGGCCTTTTGCATAAAATCCATCACGGAGGTAGTTGTGTTCAACAGTCGATGCAGTTGCAATTGCATCATATCCGCAGTGGTGATTGGTGAATATCAAACCCTGGCTGCTTACAATTTCGCCTGTACAACCATTGCCGAAAATAATGATGGCATCTTTCAGCGATGCTTTGTTGATGTTGTACAGCTGATCTTTGGTAAGCTTTAATCCTTTTTTCTGCATTTCGGAGTACACCTGCTCGCCAAGTAAAAGCGGCAACCACATACCTTCATCGGCATAGCTGCGTAATAGCGAAAGGGCTAATACAACCGTTATTAGAATCTTCTTCATAAATAATTGATTTTTTAGTGCAACAAACGTACGTTAAAAACAAATTGATGCAAGAGGAATTTTATGTAACCGGCCGAAGCACTTTGTTCAGCTGCATTGGCGTCGCACTCTTCGGCAGCAGTAAGTTTAGTGATCGTTTTTTCGTTCGCTGATTTCCTTTTTAAGTCTTTCCCTGATGTCAATTTTAGCACCGGCGAAAACAAAAACAGTAGTACCAAATTCCCTGGCATTGCTGTTGGTAACCGAACCGGCAATAAATGAGTTTTGAAAGTAAGGCGAGGTTTTCTGCAGCTCCGTTTCAACGTCCTTTTTTTCTTTAATACGGATCAGGTTGTCATACCTCTCCGATAAATCAAACCAATTGATATAATCTGCATTAAACGAAACAGCTTTTATGTTTTGTTTGCTGTAAAAGTTTATAGCACCTGTTTGTCCATAGTTATCACAAAGCACAAGTGTTTTTCCTTTAGTTGCAAGTGCAGCATAAGCGCTGTCGGTTTTCTGCGCCAGTTCTTTCCAGCCAAGCATATCAGCAAAATCCTGCGGAAGGTTGTGATCTTTTCCATCCTCCCATTTCAGCAAACCAAACGCTTTGTATTTTTCTGAATGTGCAAGAATATATTCCGGTGTTTTGTTCGGAAACCCGATGGAGTACATCGGAATAAAAAACAACATAGGCAATACTAACAACAGGGGTTGTAAATATCTTTTCCATCCCTCTTTTAAAACAACCGAGAGATAAACCGAACCAAAAGCAATGTAAACCGGGTAAAGCCCGATGGCATAGTATCCTTTCGCCTTCAGGTAAGTGAACAAGGCAAGTGTAAAAACAAATGCCCAGAAAAATGATTGATAATTTCTGAATGGTTTGTAAACTAAAAGTCCAATCAATGCTGCAATAATTACAATCAGCGAACCGGTAAAAAACATAAGCTGGTTCATTAAGAAATCAGAGCGTTTAACATTCACCAGTTGAGTTGCCGCTAATTCCTTCATGTGATGAACAACAGGGAAATTATTTTGATACTGCCAGATGATATTCGGAGAAATTAAAACCAGTGCAAGTAAAACAGCAGCATAAAAATGTTTCTGCACAAAGATCTTTCGCTGTTTGCTGATGAGTATTGCAGGAGCAAATCCAATCAAAAGGAAAACAAGATTATACTTATTTAAGAATCCAAGAGCAAAAACAACGGAAGCTGCATACAGCCATTTGTAATGTTCGGTTTTAAAGTATTTAACAAGGATAAAATAAAAAACAGTCCAGCATGAAATATCAAACGAGTTGGGCTGGTAAAGAATATTGATGCGTAGCAAAACCGACAGCAGTACGCTTGTTGATCCTAACACTAAGGCAAACAGGTTCCCCCCCAATTCTTCAATAATTTTCCAGACAACGAGGATGGTTAATGCGCCAAACAATGCAGGAAAAAATTTAATCCAGAAAACAGAGTTGCCCAATAATGAAACAAGAACAGAAATCCAGGAAGTAAATGGTGGTACAGATAAATAACCCCATGCTAAATGTTTTGCCTGGTCAAGGTGCAGAAACTCATCCCTGTGTAATTCGTAAGCAGGACTGATTAAGCTGTATTGCAAAATAAATTTCACAATAATAAACGCAGTTAAAATCAATTTTCTTTTGGTCATTGATGCTTGTGTTAATCAGGAGTAGGGTTATCCCTGTTTCAAATTTATTTTATTGTGTTACTAACCTGACCTTCTTTTTTTTAAATGGCAAACCCTGCAACGGAAGGGTGGCATTTAAAATTGAGCATAAAACCAGCTTATTTCTAATAAGAAACACTTAAAAACACTCAATTAAACATGACATGAATATTAGTGCTAATGTCTATTGTCTGCAAACCTTAGCTGGGCTAAATTTGTATTTACTGTGGGATAATTTGTCCCCCGAAAAACTATTTTAAATCCGATCTTATGAAACAAACTTCAACATGGTTTGTAGCTCTGCTGACTTTCATAAGTTCGTGTGCTTATTTCAATACGGTTTCAGCTCAATTAAAAATTCAGGCGGGTAAAAGTTACATCAATATCAGCAAGCCAACAGGTGGTGTAATTGAAAACGGAAATGAACTTGAAATAAGAGCTGTGTTTTCTGTTTCCGGTTCAAGCGTTTACTTCGCCCGCTATAATGATACATTACCTGCAGGTACAACTTACAAAGCAAACTCAATCCGCTTTTCAACAAATGAAGGTCTTGTTTACGGAACACCATTACAGGCATCAGGTTTATTGACAGATGCAGGTAGCGATGATGAAGCTGTTTATAGTGGTGGCATTATCCGTGTAAATCTTGGAAGCTTATCAAGATCTGGTGGTCAGACAGCTGCTTACAATGCAGCGTCTGCATCAACACCAATTGATGTATTGCCTCCTGCATCGGGTTGCAGAATTTATAATAATGGAAGACCAAGTAACTATGGAAGTACCTGTATTATTATGGTCACATACAGAGTTTATGTTAATACTGCAGCCGGTGGCACATTTAATATTCCAGGTGGTGCATTCCGTTATAAAACAGCAAACACATCCAGTGAAGTTACATTGCCAAGTATTGTAAAACCGCTGAATAAAATGACGGTAATGGTTTCTCAAGCGTTACCTGTTTGCAGTTCAGTAGGCAACAACTCTATTGCGGGCAATGGCGGTAATTTTGGTAGTGGTACAACTCAAAACTTAAGTCCTGCTCCCGCTGCAGGTACAGTGGTTCCTGGTTACCAGTGGCAACCATTTACTTCAGGATCTGGACCAAACGACAGCATGTTTACAGTTGCCAATAATACCAGTACTGACGGTACAATTAATTCTTCGCTTCCATATCCCAGCAGTCCATCAAGGTTGTTTGGTTTTTGGGATATTATCGGTGATCATACAAATGCATCAAACCCACTATTAGGAAATGCACCAACAACACCGGGACAAACCGGGGGTTACATGGCCGTGGTAAACGCTGCATATGGCATTAATAATGCAGTACAACAAACAGTTACCGGTCTTTGTCCTGATACGTATTATGAGTTCTCTGCCTGGTTCAGGAATATTTGCCGCCGATGCAGTTGCGACAGTTCGGGAAAAGGTACAGGTACAACCGGATTTAAAAGTTATCTGTCGCCATCCATACCAAACACAGTTGATTCATCAGGTGTTTCACCAAATCTTACCTTTCAGATTGATGGAGTGGATCATTACACAACAGGAAATATTGATTACAGTGGCCAATGGGTGAAGAAAGGATTTTTATATAAAACAGGTGCTGCACAAACTTCTTTAAATATTGTAATCAGGAATAATGCGCCGGGAGGCGGAGGTAACGACTGGGTAATGGATGATGTGATGTTTGCAACCTGCCTGCCGGGATTGGAAATGAAACCAACATTAAATCCAACTTATTGTGATAATTCGCAGGTTGATATATCAGTGGTTGTTCAGACTTTTTACAACAACTATTCTTATTATCAATGGGAAATAAGCACCGATAATGGTGTAACCTGGAATAATGCACCTTTAGCGCCAACACCACAAACGCTCAGTTACACTTATGCTGCTCCCAATTACATTGATACGGTTCAATATCCATCATTTATTGCAACGCAATCAATCAGTGGATATAAATACAGGATCAGAGTTGCTACATCACTTTCTAATTTAAGCAACTCTTCATGCGCTGTTTATAATACAACCGATGTGATTACGATTAATGTACCACCTGCTTGTGTTATTCTGCTTGCAGAGATTGTAAAATTGAAGGCAGAAGCAAAGGATAACGGAGCTGTTATAACATGGGTTGCAAAAAATGAAGAACAGATTTCTTATTATGACATTGAAAGAAGTGACGATGGCGTACACTTTAAAAAAATAGGAACAGTTCGTTCTGCACAAAATGGATTGAATGAAAGCAGGTACTCGTTTAACGATGTTACAAAACCCGTTAATAAAGTTTTTTACCGTTTGAAAATGACTTCAGCAAATGGTTCTTACAAAATGAGTGATGTAGTTGAACTTTATTCCGGCGGTATAAAAAAAATGGAGCTGCTGAACCTTGTTAACCCATTTGACCAGGATATAAAATTTATTTTGACTGATATTAAATCAGAAATAGTTACAGTCATTGTCAGCGATATGGCTGGCAGGGTATTGTCTTCAAACCAGTTTGAAGTTTCTGCTGGAAATAACAATATTCAACTCGGCAATCTCGGTAACCTCCAAAAAGGGACCTATATTCTGCAGGTGAAATCTTCTGATACCGTGGTGAATAAATTTGTGCAGAAGAGATGATCAGGCAGGTATTCAATCATTTCCTTACGACACTTCTAAAAAACTTTTTGAAAAACCAACCTCCTTCTACAAATGAAATATTAATTTCATTGCTTACTAAAGGAGCTCCGGATGCTTAAATATCTCCAATTGAAACAGCTGTTTGATGTTAAAAAAATGCAAGATGAGGTTACGCAACTAGAGGGGCAACTCTGGAAACTACACTATAACACAAAATGTTACGAAGGAAACTGGAGCATTTTGCCATTACGTTCTATTGGCGGAAGTGTTGATAACATTATTGCAGTTCATTCAACCGCTTCGGAGAATGCAAATGTGTATCAAAACACACCATTGCTGAATCAATGTACTTACCTAAAATCTGTACTTGATTTTTTTGAATGCGAAAAAACTTCAGCACGCTTAATGAAGCTGCATTCCGGGGCAGTTATTAAGGAGCACAGAGATCAGGAAATGAGTTATGAAGAAGGCGAAGCACGAATACATATTCCGGTGTTTACTAATCCAGGTGTTGAATTTTTTGTTGATGATGAACGGATAATTATGCAGGAAGGCGAATGCTGGTATTTGAATCTTTCATTAAGACACAGGGTAAATAATTTTGGGGATACCGATCGTGTACATCTTGTAATTGATTGTAAGGTGAACGACTGGATGAGAAATTTATTTGCTGATCCATTATTACTGCAAAAGCATATTGCAGAAGAGAAAAAGCAACCGATGAGTAAAGAAGAGAAAGAAAAGATTATTGAGCAACTCAGGTTGATGAATACAGAAACCTCAATTGAAATGGCAAACAAAATGGAAAAGGAATTATGATAACACAGGATGGACGGTTTGAAAAAATTATCGGTTTTCTTAATGAAATAGGAATCGAAACCTGTTATCGAAAACTGGATGATGAAGATTGTTTCCTGCCTGGTTTTTTAATTGAAAACGGTAAGATTATCATTGATAAAGACAAGCTTTTATATCCCGGAGATATTTTGCATGAAGCTGGTCATATAGCTGTTGTTCCCGCAGCAGAAAGAAAAAATCTTAAAGGCCCATTGATTGCAAAACGGAATGATGCACCTGCGGAAGAAATGATGGCTATTGCGTGGAGTTATGCTGCCTGTATTTATCTGAACATTGACCCTGTATTTGTTTTTCACGAGCAAGGCTACAAAGGCGGAGGATTAAACATTGTAGAAAATTTCCAGGATGGACGATATATTGGTGTGCCTGTGTTACAATGGTTGGGAATGACGACTACTGATACGCAAAGCGGCTTTCCTGTTTATCCTGCAATGATTAAGTGGTTGAGAGATTAGTTGTAGTTTTTCTAACGGTTATTATGTTTGTTTTTATCAAGTTCCTGAAATAATAAAAAGGCTTGCTCAAGATAAGAAGGAACTTTATTCAACTTCATTTGCTCTGTAAAAACCTGTTGTGGGTGCTTGGCATGGTAAAGGCTACGTTTATTAATCATTTCTTCCATGTTCGCATCAAGAGATAAATTAAGTAACTGATAGAGTTTTCTCGTAATAGTTGGTATTCCCTCAGAATAATTGAAGGAGAAGGCGATCGTATCTTTTGCCTTTATTTCAATTGTTTTTTTGAAATACGTCGTCAGCACATCACCCATATATGCATCAAAATCAGCAATGTTATTTCGTTCTCTGCTAAAGCCAAAAATTTCGGGTTCTAATATACCGGGAATTGCCTGTAATCCACGTTGCTTTTGCTGTGATTCTATTACTTCAAGAGGATTTCGATATAAAAGTATAAATGGAACAGAAGGAAAGAGTTTCCTGTATGTCTCATAAAAATGCAAATGCCAGCTATCGGTTTTTATAAAGAAGAACTTTGAGTAAATGCTTTTTTTTTGTGCGTATAGCCTGATAGATGCAGATAAATAATTTTCAATATCGGAGAAGTCAACATCCTTTTGTTTAAAATGCAATCGAAGCAACTCATCAAAAAAAGGAACTTCTGAAAGAACAATGTTCCTTTTGTCGCAACTCAGCAATTGTGAAAGTAATGTTGATCCGCAGCGGGAAACATGAAAGATGATTGCAGCCGGGGACGCCGTTTCTGTGTTCCTGCTCTGTTCTGTAATGGTATTGAGATCAGTATTGATTATTTGCTCTTTTCTGTTTTCAGAAAGTCTTTTACAGATGTTGATTGTATCATCAAAGAAGGGTTCTGTAAATTCTTTATCACCTGTAAAGAGCCATTCACACAACAGTTTATTGTTGGAACTTTTCAGTTTCCACGGAACCCTCTTCTCTAAATTATGTGCAGTATCTGCATCCATCTTTTGTTATAGCTTAATGATATCGGAGAAAATATGGCAATAACTGTTTATACTTCCCTGCATTTAATTCCCAATTCTCTTTCCACACGAAGTATTTCTTTTTGCTTAAGCAAATCATTAGGCTTGCAGAAAAATTTCTCCAGCTTTTCAGCATGCATTTCAGTTAAACCTTCAAGGGATGAAATACGATTTCCATTCACATACAGCTCCTTCAGATTAAGTAATTTTTCAACCGGTTTTATTGATTCGATCAGGTTGTCCTGTACATATAACATTTCGAGACCGGTTAAGTTTTCAATTCCT
>JABLTH010140376.1_pt1 | contig 12088 bp, 10 predicted proteins | sample 7875711 | NCBI WGS metagenome assembly JABLTH01 (sample SAMN14941262, study PRJNA633318) | bioreactor metagenome | isolation source: bioreactor | place: China | collected 2019-03-05 | reverse complement strand
TGGGTGAGGTCGCGGCTGACCACGATCAGCGTGCCGTCACGGCCGCCTTCCTTGAGACTGCCCAGTTTCATTGCTTGGATTCTCCTGCACAGCGGCCTTAGCCGCAGCCTTCAACGTAATCGATTTGCGGCGGCACGCCGACCCGCCAGCGCGTCACCGTGCCGGTGGCGTCGGTTTCGAACACCAGCGCACTCTTGTCATCGGGCGAGGCGATCCGCAGGTACTGCGCGCCAGCCACGTACTTGTGCGGTGTGACCTGCACGCGATCGCCATACAGCGCGCGGATGCCAGCTACGTCCATGCCGACCTTGCCGCCGCCGGGCGCCGCCTCCTTCGCCGTGCCCACGTCGTAGCGGGCGAAGCGCCCCTGCTCGAACAGGAAGCCAAGATCATGCGGCTGCTTCACCCACACCGGGCGCAGCCAGGAGCAGGCGCCGGCGGCACCCACAGTGCCGGCCAGGTCGCCTTGCCAGGCGCGCCGGAATGCGGATTCGTCCATGCCAAAGCGCATGTCGCCATAGCCGTCGAAGCGCGCCAGGCCGTCACTGGGGCGGCTGTCCCCCGTCGCACCTTCGGCGGAGTGCGCGCCGGGTGCCGCCATTGCCGTGGTCGACGGCGCGGGCGCGCTTGCGGCTGCCGCCGGTACCTGCTTCGGCCCCGCGCCGGACTGTCCGCTGCAGCCAGCGAGCATCGCCGCCAGCAGCATGATCGGAACCACGGCCTTCACGCTTGCTCCGGGTCGAAGTGCTTCGCGATGCCCTGCCAGCACGTGTAGTAGTCGTCCTGCAGCTGCGGCGCGGACAGCGCCTGCGCGCTGGGACGGAACACCTTCCGCGTTTCGAACATGAAGGCCATGGTACCGGTGAGGTGGTCCGGCTGGCTGAGGTCGGCCGCGGTAGCCTTCTCGAAGCTCGCCGCGTCGGGGCCGTGGCCGCTCATGCAGTTGTGCAGGCTCATGCCGCCGGGCGCGAAGCCACCGGCCTTGGCGTCGTAGGCGCCCTCGATCAGGCCCATGAACTCGCTCGCCACGTTGCGGTGGAAATACGGCGGGCGGAAGGTGTGCTCGGCCACCAGCCAGCGCGGCGGGAAGATCACGAAATCCAGGTTGGCCGTGCCGGCGGTGTCGCTGGGCGAGGTCAGCACGGTGAAGATCGACGGATCCGGGTGGTCCACGCTGATCGAGCCGACCGTGTTGAAGCGGGTCAGGTCGTACTTGTACGGCGCGTAGTTGCCGTGCCAGGCGACCACGTCCAGCGGCGAATGGTCGATGCCGGCCTGCCACAGCGCGCCCTGGAACTTGGCGACCAGTTTGAAATCACCCTCGACGTCTTCCCAGGCCGCGTTGGGCACCAGGAAGTCGCGCGGCAGCGCCATCGAGTTGGCGCCGATCGGCCCCAGGTCCGGCAGGCGCAGCAGCGCACCGAAGTTCTCGGCCAGGTAGCCACGCGCCCCGGCATCGAGCAGCTGGACGCGGAAGCGGATGCCGCGCGGGATCACCGCGATCTCCAGCGGCGCCACGTCGAGCACGCCCTGCTCGGTGAGCAGGCGCAGCCGACCGAGCTGCGGCACGATCAGCAGCTCGCCGTCGGCGTCGTAGAAATAACGCCCTTCCATCGACCGGTTGGCGGCATAGATGTGCACGCCGATGCCGCCCTGCTCGGCCGCACCGCCGCTGCCGGCGATGGTGACCAGGCCGTCGAGGAAGTCGGTCGGCACGCTCGGCAGCGGCCACGGGTCCCAGCGCAGCTGGTTCGGCGTCGCCGGCGCCTCGTCGAAACGATTGTGGAACGTGGCGTGCGCCAGCGGCGCGAACGGCTTGTGCATCGCCGCCGGGCGGACGCGGTACAGCCAGCTGCGGCGGTTCTCGCGGCGCGGCGCGGTGAACGCCGTGCCGGACACCTGCTCCGCGTAGAGCCCGTGGGCCACCCGCTGCGGCGAGTTCTGCCCCGTGGGCAGCACGCCAGGCAGCGCCTCGGTGGCGAACTCGTTGCCGAACCCGGACTGGTAACCGTTACCGACCATTGTCGTCATGGGGTGTGTTCCTTCAGAGCACGCCGCGCTTCATCTGGTCGCGCTCGATCGACTCGAACAGCGCCTGGAAGTTGCCTTCGCCGAAGCCCTCGTTGCCCTTGCGCTGGATGATCTCGAAGAAGATCGGGCCGATGCAGTTCTGGGTGAAGATCTGCAGCAGCTTGCGCTGCTTGGTCTCCGGATCGGCGTCGATCAGGATCTTGTTCTTCTGCAGGCGCGGCACGTCCTCGCCATGCTCGGGAATGCGCAGGTCGATCACGTCGTAGTAGGTGTCCGGCGTATCCAGGAACTCCACGCCCTGGGCACGCATCGCCTCCACCGTGGCGTAGATGTCGTCGGTGAAGCAGGCGATGTGCTGGATCCCCTCGCCGTGGTAGGCATCGAGGTACTCGTTGATCTGGCTCTTCGGGTCGCTGGACTCGTTCAGCGGAATGCGCACGATGCCATCCGGCGCGGTCATCGCCTTGGACACCAGGCCGGTCTTGGCGCCCTTGATGTCGAAGTAGCGGATCTCGCGGAAGTTGAACAGGCGCTCGTAGTAGTCCGACCACTTCTGCATGTTGCCGAAGTAGAGGTTGTGGGTGAGGTGGTCGATGAAGGTGAGCCCGAAGCCCTTCGGGTTCTGCGCCACGCCCGGCAGCGGCTCGTAGTCGCCATCGTAGATGCTGCCGTCGGTGCCGTAGCGGTCGACCAGGTACAGCATGCAGTCGCCAATGCCCTTGACCACCGGCGCATCCACGGCGCGAGTAGCAGCCTTGTGGTCGATGGCCTCGCCGCCGTTGCCGAGCACGGTATCGAGCACTTCGGCCGCCGGCTTCCGGAAACGGATCGCGAAGCCGCAGGCGCTCGGGCCGTGCTGGGCAGCGAAGTCCGCAGCGAACGAATCCGGTTCCTCGTTGAGCAGGAAGTTCACCCCGTTCTGACGGTAGACCGTGATCGCCCGGCGCTTGTGGCGCAGAACGGCGGTGAAACCCATGCGACGGAACAGCGCGTGCATCTCCGGCGCCTGGCTGGCCGGGGCGGCAAACTCGACGAACTCGAAGCCGTCGATACCCATCGGGTTCTCGAACGTGGTCACCTGCATGCCGAGATTGGGCTGGGCGGCGGTCTGGGGCTGGGCGTTCATGGCGCTCTCCTTACGTCAGCTGCGCTAATGTCACGGATGCGGCTTTGCAGCATGCGCTGCCGGTGCGAAAGTCCGCATAAGCCCTTCTTTATAGTTACAATTGAAACCAATTGCAAGGAGCGTCGCCGCAGTGTCCATCCCTCGCAAAGCCACCCCGCCCGGCATCAAGCACGCCCCATTGGAGCTGGAGCACTTCCTGCCCTATCGCCTGTCGATCCTGTCCAACACGATCAGCCAGGGGATCGCCGACGACTACCAGCGGCTCTACGACCTCAGCATGACCGAGTGGCGCGTGATGGCGGTGCTGGCCCGGTTCGAGGGACTTTCGGCGCGCGAAGTCGCCGACCGCACGGCGATGGACAAGGTCGCGGTCAGCCGCGCACTGGCGCGGCTGGTGGAAGCCGGCCGGGTCAGCCGGCACATGGCCGACAACGACAAGCGCCGCTCGGTGCTCGACCTCACCGAAGCGGGCTGGGCGATCCACGACGTGGTCGCGCCGATGGCCCGCGCCCGCGAGCAGGCGCTGCTGGACAAGCTCGACGAGGACGAACGGCGATGGCTGGGGCGCATCCTGGACAAGCTGCAGGAGCGCTAGAGCGAGGAGTGAGTGGAGAGGAGTGGGGAGTGAGAGAGGAGCAAGAGCGTCGGCTGCACTCTTCGCGCAGCCTCCGTCACTCGCCTGGCCTTTGATGCACGAGTTCGGAACCGGGTGAGGAGTGTGAGACGTGAGAGGAGTGCCCCGGTCCCGGCGCAGGCCTTTCTCTCACGTCTCACTCCTCTCCACTCACTTCTCGTGCCTCTACTTCACCCCATGCATCAGCCGCGCGATCAACGGCGCGGCGAGGAACAGCAGTGCGCCCGGCACCACCAGCAACCAGAAGCTGAAGGTGAAACCGGATAGCGCCGAGGCAACGGTCATGCCGCTCTCGCCGCTGACGTGGCCGGCGAAGATCCCGGACAGGTTGTTGCCGATGCCGGTGGAGAGGAACCAGCCGCCCATCGCGAAGCCGACCATGCGCACCGGTGCCAGCTTGGTCACCATCGACAGGCCGATCGGTGACAGACACAACTCACCGACCACCTGCAGCACGTACACCAGCACCAGCGGCCAGAACGGGATGTGTCCGCTGCCATCGACCAGCCGCGACAGCGCGAACATCAGCACCACGAAGGCCAACGCGTTGAACAGCAGGCCCAGGCCGAACTTGCGCGGGATCGAGGGTTCGGCCTTGCGTCGGTCCATCCAGCCCCAGGCCAACGAGACGAACGGCGCCAGCAGCACGATCGCCAGCGGCGCGACCGACTGGAACCATCCGACCGGGAACGTCCAGCCGCCGAACATCTGCCGGTCGACCAGGTTCTGCGCGAGGAAGTTGAACGAGCTGCCGGCCTGTTCGTAGAACATCCAGAACAAGACATTGAAGGCGAAGATGATCAGCATCGCGATCACCCGGTCGCGCTGCACCGCGCCTTCGCGCAGCCCCTCGACGAACAGCATCACCGCCAGCGCCAGGAACATCGCGCTGAGCAGCCACTGCAGTGCGATCGCGCCGGCCCTGGCCATCAGCAGGTAGACCAGCGGGATCGCCAGCACGCAGCCGACCGCCACCCAGACCACACGGACCGGCGAGGCCTGCGCCGGCGCCGGCTGGCCCACGCCCTTGAGCTCGCCACGACCCCATTCGAACCAGACCAGGCTCACCAGCATGCCCAGGCCCGCAGCGAGGAACACCGCCTTGTAGTTCTGCTGCATCGGCGTGTCGCTGAAATACGCCGCCAGCCAGCCGGTGACCAGCGGTGCGACCAGGGCGCCGCCGTTGATGCCCATGTAGAACAGGGTGAAGCCGCGGTCGCGACGCGGATCGCCCTGGCCGTAGAGCTGGCCGACCATCGAGGAAATGTTCGGCTTGAACAGCCCGTTGCCGACGATCACCGTGGCCAGGCCAAACAGGAACACCTGCTGGTCCGGCCACATGATCAGGAACAGACCGGCGGCCATCACCACCGCGCCGAGCAGGATCGAGCGCTGGTAGCCGATCACCTTGTCCGCCACGTAGCCGCCGAACACGGCGGCCGCGTAGACCAGCGCCAGATAGGCGCCGTAGGTGCGGCTGGCATAGGCCTGGCCGGACGGATCGCCGTCGAAGAACTGCGCCACGATGTACAGCGCCAGCGCCCAGCGCATGCCGTAGAAGGCGAAGCGCTCCCAGAACTCGGTCATGAACAGCATCCACAGCGGGCGCGGGTGGCCCAGCGTCTGCGGATAGTCCGGCGCGGTCGGCGCGGGCGCGGCGGTGTCGATCATGCGGACGTCCCCTCGGTAGATTCGCAATATTTTGCGAACCCTAGCCGGTCGGGGTGGGGAATGCATCCGCAGGCCGTCGGAGGCCCAGCAAGAGTAGGAGCACACCCTGTGCGCGACCGCCGTGCGTCTTGCGGACCGCACACGTCGCCCACAGGGTGGGCTCCTACGGGATCGTCGCCCTGCTCATTTCACCCCGTGCATCAGCCGGTTGATCAGCGGCGAGATCGCCAACAGCAGCACGCCGGAGCCGGCCAGCGCCCAGAAGCAGAAGCTGAAGCCGGACAGTGCCGAGGCCACCGTCATGCCGTGCTCGCCGCTGATCGAACGTGCCACCAACCCGGAAAAATCGCCCCCCGCCGCCAGCGACAGGAACCAGCCGCCCATCGCCAGGCCGACGAAGCGAGGCGGGGCGAGCTTGGTCACCATCGACAGGCCGATCGGCGACAGGCACAGCTCGCCCAGCGTCTGCATCACGTAGCACAGCACCAGTGGCCAGAACGGGATCAGCCCGGTCGGGCCGAGCAGGTACTTCAGTGCATACACCAGTACCACGAAGCCCAGCCCGTTGAAGATCAGGCCGAAGCCGAACTTGCGCGGGATCGACGGCTCCGCATTGCGGCGTCCCAACGCGCTCCACACCAGCGTCACCAGCGGGGCGAACACCAGGATCGCCAGCGGCGTGACCGACTGGAACCAGCCGACCGGGAAGGTCCAGCCGCCGAACATCTGCCGGTCCACCCAGTTCTCGGCCAGGAAGTTGAGCGAGGTTCCGAACTGGAAGTAGAACGTCCAGAACAGCACGCTGAAGACGAACACGATCAGCATCGCGATCACGCGATGCAATTGCACGCGATCGTGCCGCATCGCCTCGACGATCAACGCGGCCGCCACACCCACGAACAGCAGGCCGAGCAACCACTGCAGGCCGTCGGCACCGACATAGGCGAGCATGGCGTAGATCAGCGGCACCGCCAGCGCCGTGCCGACCAGCACCCACAGCACGCGACCCCGACCTTCCATGCCCGCCAGCGGCCGGCCCACGCCTTTCAGGCTCCGCCGCCCGAACCAGAACCACAGCATGCTCAGCAGCATGCCCACGCCCGCCGCACCGAACACCACGCGGTAGTTCTGCTGCATCGGCGAGTCGGTGAAATAGCCAGCCATCCAGCCGGTCAGCAGCGGCGCCACGAAGGCGCCGGCATTGATGCCCATGTAGAACAGGGTAAACCCACGGTCGCGGCGCGGATCGTCGCGCCCGTAAAGCTGCCCCACCATGGTGGAGATGTTCGGCTTGAACAGGCCGTCGCCGGCGATCACCAGCGCCAGCCCCAGCATCATCAACGGCTTGCTCGGCACCAGCAGGGTGAACAGTCCCGCCGCCATCACTCCGGCGCCCAGCAGGATCGAGCGCTGGTAGCCGATCACCCGGTCGGCGAGGAAGCCACCGAAGATCGAAGCGGCGTAGATCAGCGCGGTGTAGGCGCCATAGATGCCCGCCGCCCAGCCCTGTCCGGCCGGATCGCCGTGGAAGAACTGCGCGACGATGTAGAGCACCAGCGCCCAGCTCACGCTGTAATACGCGAAGCGCTCCCAGAACTCGGTCATGAACAGCATCCACAGCGGACGCGGGTGGCCGAGCAGTTGCGGGAAGTCGGGCGCCGCGTTCGGCGCGGCGGTGGACGTATCGGTCATGGTGGTCTCGCCCCGGAAAGTCCCCGGATCGTGCCAGAGGCGGACCGCCGCGTCAGCCGCCGTGTGGGCGCAAGGTCGTGCGCACCTCGAACAGCTCGGGGAAGAACTCCAGCTCCAGCGCGCGCTTGAGGAAGGCCACGCCGGACGAGCCACCGGTGCCGCGGCGGAAGCCGATGATCCGCTGCACCGTGCGCATGTGGCGGAATCGCCACAGCTGGAATTGCGTCTCCAGGTCGACCAGGTCCTCGCACAGCGAGTACTCGCGCCAGTAGCGGTCGGTATCGCCGTAGATGCGCTCGAACACCGGCAGCAGGTCCGCATCCGTCACGTGCGGTTCGCGCCAGTCGCGGACCAGATGACGCTCGGGTATCGCGTGCCCGAAACGCGCCAGATAACGCAGGAACTCGTCGTACAGGCTCGGTGCCTCCAGCACCGCGCGCAGCCGCGCCTGCCCGGCCGGGTCGTGGTCGAACACCTTCAGCATGTCGGCATTCTTGTTGCCGAGCAGGAATTCCATCAGCCGGTACTGCAGCGACTGGAACCCGGACGACGGCCCCAGCGTCTCGCGGAACTCCAGATACTCCGATGGAGTCATCGTCTCCAGTACCGCCCACTGCTCGATCAGCTGGCGCAGCACCGACTTGTAACGTGCCAGCACCTTGCGCACCTGCCAGACCTGGTCGCGGCGCAGGAAATCCATCGCCGCGGCCATCTCGTGGATCACCAGCTTCATCCACAACTCGCTGACCTGGTGCTGCACGATGAACAGCATTTCGTCGTGGTGCGGTGGCTCGCTGCGCGGCTGCTGCGCCGACAGCAGCACGTCCAGACGAAGGTAGCCGCCGTAGGTGAGCCGCCCTTGCAGGTCGGTTTCGATGCCCGCTTCCAGGTCGCGGCGGTTGTCCGTCATGTCGGCGTCATTCCCCGTCAAAAACCGCATGGTAGCGCCATCCGGCAGCCGTCCCGTACTGCCCCGCATGCTGCGCCGTGCCTTGCGGCAAAACCGCCCGGCCTGCTATCAATTGCAGGATTTTCTGGGAGTTTTGTGCGCCAGCGGGAGTTCTCCCGGCGCACCCCCAGCGGCCTGTGCGCCTCCCCTTTTCCCACCTTCGGAGCGACTCGTGTCGATTGCCGCCAAGTTTGAGATCGAATACCTGCAGTACCTCGATGCCGAGGGCAAGCAGGTGCGTGACGACCTGCCTGCGTTCACGCAGGACCTGGAGTACATGGTCAAGCTGTACAAGCTGATGATGTCCACCCGCGTGTTCGATGCCAAGTCGATCGCGCTGCAGCGCACCGGCAAGCTCGGCACCTATGCCAGCTGCCTGGGCCACGAGGCCGCCCACGTCGGCATCGGTTCGGCGATGAAGCCGGAAGACGTGTTCGCACCCAGCTATCGCGAGTACGGCGCCCAGCTGTACCGCGGCGTGCAGCCGCGCGAGGTCTACATGTACTGGGGCGGCGACGAGCGCGGCAACGACTACCAGAACGAGCCGGCCCGCCACGATTTCGCCTGGTCGGTGCCGATCGCCACGCAGTGCCTGCACGCGGCCGGTTCCGCGCTGGCGTTCAAGATCCGCGGCGAGAAGCGCGTGGCGGTGTGCACCATCGGCGACGGCGGTTCGTCCAAGGGCGACTTCTACGGCGCGATCAACATCGCCGGCGCGCAGAACCTGCCGATGGTGGCAGTGATCGTCAACAACCAGTGGGCGATCTCGGTCCCGCGCAAGATCCAGTCCGGCGCGCCGACGCTGGCGCAGAAGGGCATCGCTGCGGGCCTGTTCTGCATCCAGGTCGACGGCAACGACATCATCGCCGTGCGCAAGGCGATGGAGGACGCGCTCGAGCGCGCCCGCAACGGCCAGGGCGGCAGCGTGATCGAGGCGGTCACCTATCGCCTCGGCGACCACACCACCGCCGACGACGCCCGCCGCTACCGCGGCGAAGATGAAGTGAAGGAAGGCTGGTCGAAGGAGCCGATGAAGCGCCTGCGCAACTGGCTGGTGGCCAAGGGCGTGTGGGACGACGCCAAGGAAGAAGCCTGGAAGGCCGAGTGCGACGACTGGATGGACAACGAGGTCAACGCCTACCTCGAGACCAAGACGCAGCCGATCACGGCGATGTTCGACTACACCTACGCCGAGATCCCGGCTGACCTGGAAAAGCAGCGCGACCTCGCGCTCTCGCTCGAAAACAAGGCGCACTAAGTCATGGCACAGATCACCCTTATCGAAGCAGTCACGCAGGCGCTCGCCTACGAGATGGCCCACGACGACTCGGTCGTGGTGCTGGGCGAGGACGTCGGCGTCAACGGCGGCGTGTTCCGCGCCACCCAGGGCCTGCAGCAGAAGTTCGGCGAGCTGCGCGTACTCGACACGCCGCTGGACGAGACCACCATCGCCGGCGTCACCGTCGGCATGGCCGTGCAGGGCATGAAGCCGGTCGCCGAGGCGCAGTTCGAGGGCTTCATCTACCCGATGATGGAGCAGATCGCCTGCCACGCCGCACGCATGCGCAACCGCACCCGCGGCCGCCTGACCGTGCCGGCGGTGTTCCGCGCCCCGTGGGGCGGCGGCATCCACGCCCCCGAGCATCACTCGGAAGCGAACGAGCACCTGTTCACCAACATCCCCGGCCTGCGCGTGGTGATGCCCTCCTCGCCGGCGCGCGCCTACGGCCTGCTGCTGGCGGCGATCCGCGATCCGGATCCGGTGATGTTCTTTGAACCCAAGCGCATCTACCGCCAGTACAAGGAAGAGGTGCCGGACGATGGCGAGGCGCTGCCGCTGGACGTGTGCTTCGTGCTGCGCGACGGCACCGACGTGACCCTGGTGACCTGGGGCGCGCCGGTAAAGGAATGCCTGGAGGCCGCCGACGCGCTGGCCGAACAGGGCATCAGCGCCGAGGTGATCGACGTCGCCACGCTGACCCCGCTGGACTTCGACACCATCGCCGAGTCGGTGAGCAAGACCGGCCGCTGCGTGATCGTGCACGAAGCCCCGAAGACCGCCGGCTTCGGCGCGGAGATCGCCGCGCGCGTGGCCGAGGAATGCCTGTACGAGCTGCTCGCCCCGGTCGAGCGCGTTACCGGCTACGACATCCACACGCCGCTGTACCGCCTCGAAATGAAGCAGCTGCCGAGCACCGCGCGCATCGTCGACGCCGCCAAGCGCGCGCTGGCCGCGAGCTGATCCTCAGCGCCCCATTTGGAACCAACGTCATTCCCGCGAAAGCGGGAACCCATTTTGATCTTCTCCCAGCGAAGCAATGGATTCCCGATTTCGCGGGAATGACGGCAAAAAAACCGAGATTTCTCCCGCCTGCGCGACGCGCGCCAGACAACGGAAAACCACCATGGCTGACATCAAGACATTCCACCTTCCCGACCTCGGCGAAGGCCTGCCCGACGCCACCATCGTCGAGTGGCACGTGAAGGAAGGCGACACCGTCAAGCTCGACGCCCCGCTGGTGTCGATGGAAACCGCCAAGGCGGTGGTCGACGTGCCCTCGCCGTACACCGGCAAGGTGACCAAACTGCACGGCGCCGCCGGCGACATCATCGAAACCGGCGCCGCGCTGGCCGATTTCGAGCCCGACCCGAACGCCAAGCAGCGCGCCGAGGCCGAGCCGACCGGCCACCACCACGCACCGCCGAAGAAGGCCGCCCCGGCGCCGGCACCCGCCCCGGCAGCCACCGCGGACCGCGAGGACGAGGGCACCGTGGTCGGCGCCATGGTCAGCGGCAACACCGTGCACGTGGAACAGGCCGCCGATGTCGGCGGGGTCAAGGCGGTGCCTGCCGTGCGCGCGCTGGCGAAGAAGCTCAAGGTCGACCTCACCCGCGTGCGCCCCAGCGGTGCCGGCGGCGTGGTCACCCTGCAGGACGTCAAGCAGGCCGCTGCCAACGGCAACGCCGCGCTCGGTGTCGCCTCGGCGCGTGCCGTGCCGGAATCGGCCGGTCGTCACCTGGCACCGCAGCTGCCCGAGCCGGGCCCGGCCCCCTCGCGCACGCCGGTCTCGCTGGCCGGCAAGCCGGTGCGCACTGCGCCGCCGTCGCAGACCGCCAGCGGCCAGCCGGAGCAGCTCAAGGGCGTACGTCGGACCATGGCACGGGTGATGGCCGAAGCCCACGCCAACGTGGTGCCGACCACCCTGGTCGACGACGCCGACCTGCACGCCTGGATCGGCAAACAGGACATCACCGCGCGCCTGGTGCGCGCGATCGTCGCCGCCTGCAAGGCGGTGCCGGCGCTGAACGCCTGGTTCGACGGCAAGAACCTCACCCGCACGCTGCACCCGCACGTGGATATCGGCATCGCCGTGGACACCGACGACGGACTGTTCGTACCGGCCCTGCGCAACGCCGACATGCTCGACGGCAACGGCGTGCGCGCGGCGATCAAGCGCCTGCGCACCCAGGTGGAAGACCGCTCGATCCCGTCCACGGAACTGTCCGGCTACACCATCAGCCTGTCGAACTTCGGCATGTTCGCAGGTAGGTACGCCACGCCGGTGGTGGTACCGCCGACCGTGGCGATCATCGGCGCCGGCAAGCTGAGCCATGACGTGGTGGCGGTGATCGGCGGCATCGAAGTGCACAAGCGCATGCCGATCAGCCTCACCTTCGACCACCGCGCCGCCACCGGCGGCGAGGCCGCGCGCTTCCTCAAGGCGCTGCTGGACGACATGGCCCTGCCGAACTGAGCGAACAGCCAGTGACACGGAAAGCCCGGGAGGTTCACGCCTCCCGGGCTTTTTGTTGGGCGCCCGCGCTGCCGTAGGAGCCCGCTCGCGGGCGATGCTCTTCTCTTTTGCTTCGTGGCAGATCAGGAGCAGGAGCATCGCCCGCTAGCTGTGTAAACCCACCAGGTTGTTCATGTCGATGCGAGAGATGGGCGGTCGGTAGTCGAGGCTGGCGTGAGGGCGGTGCCAGT
>JABLTH010026951.1_pt1 | contig 12096 bp, 10 predicted proteins | sample 7875711 | NCBI WGS metagenome assembly JABLTH01 (sample SAMN14941262, study PRJNA633318) | bioreactor metagenome | isolation source: bioreactor | place: China | collected 2019-03-05 | reverse complement strand
TACGGCATCGAGGCAGCGGCCCGCTACTACTACAACGTCACTGCCGCGGCGCTCACGCCCGCGCAGGCGGCCAGCCTCGTCGCGATCGTCAACGAGCCCACCGGACTGAAGATCGACAACCCCGCGTCGACGACGAACGGCGCCGCCAACGGCTACGCCAAGAACAAGGATCGCCGCGACTACATCCTCGGCAAGATGTACGAGTACAAGAAGCTGACGAAGACGCAGTACGACGAGGCGCTCAAGACCCCGATCACGCCGGTCATCACGCCCTCCGTCCGTGGCTGCCAGACCGCAGGCTCGGCCGCGTACTTCTGCGACTACGTGCAGAAGATCATCCTCAACGACGAGTCGTTCGGCAAAGACGAGGACACCCGGGCCGCCAACTTCAACCGCGGCGGCTACAAGATCTACACGTCCCTCGACCTCGACCTGCAGAAGGTCGCGGAGGACACGCTCAACTCTTACGTGCCCAAGGAGTACAAGTTCGACATCGGCGGTGTGCTGGTCGGCGTCCAGCCGGGAACCGGCCGCGTGCTCTACATGGCCCAGAACAAGGATTACAGCCAGGACCCGGAGGTCCTGAACACCAGCCCGAAGTACTCCAGCATCAATTACGCGACCGATTACCAGTACGGCGGCTCTGGCGGCTTCCAGGTGGGATCGACGTACAAGACATTCACGCTGGCGGAGTGGCTGAAGGAAGGCCACTCGCTGTACGAGACGGTGAACGCGAACGTCCGCACGTACCCCAGCGGGACCTTTAAGGGGTACTGCTACCCCGGAGGTTCCTATCCATCGACGGGCGCACGCTGGCCCACGAACGACAGCTCGGGCGAAGAGGGCACGCGAAGCGCCATCCAGGCGACGCAGCTCTCCATCAACACCGCATTCGTCTCGATGGCCTCGCAGCTTGACATGTGCAAGATCCGCGACACCGCGCAGGCATTCGACGTGCACACCGCCAAGGGCGAGGAACTCGGCACGAACCCCGCGAGCGTGCTCGGCACCAACGAGATCGCGCCCCTGACCATGGCCACTGCGTTCGCCGGTATCGCGAACGGCGGTGTCACCTGCTCGCCCATCGCGATCGACAAGATCGTCGACGGCGGCGGCAAGGACGTCAAGCCTCCGGCGACGAAGTGCCAGCAGTCCGTCGACCCCGCCATCGCCGCCGGCATGGCCTTCGCGATGCAGAAGGTCACGCAGGGCGGTGGAACCGCGTCGGGCATGAACACCACCGGCAAGGACATGCTCGCCAAGACAGGCACGACGGACGGAAACGAGCAGCTCTGGCTCGTGGCCGCCACGACGAAGGTCGCCGGCGCGTACTGGGTCGGCAATGTGAGCGGCCACCAGGACATGCGGAAGACCTACCCGACCCACGGAATCTCGCCGGCGAGCGCCCGAACGGCCGTCCAGCGCACCATGATGGCGGCCGCCGTCGGCAAGTACGGCGGCGACAACTTCCCCACGCCGAGCAGCAAGCTCGTGCAGGGCGTCCAGGTGACCGTCCCCGATCTCACCGGCAAGTCGCCGGACGAGGCGAAGTCGATCCTGACCGGGCTCGGCCTCGACAGCGCCGACGGCGGCCCTCAGGACTCCGCAGCCCCGGCCGGTACGGTCGCATCGAGCAACCCTGGGGGCGGCGCGTCAGTCGGCAAGGGCACCGTTGTGACGCTCTACACGAGCAACGGGTCGCTCGTCGCCATCCCCAACGTGGTCGGCCAGAAGCTCTCCGACGCCCAGCAGGCCTTGGCTGCCGCAGGGTTCAGTGCCAAGGTCAACGGCGGAGGGGCTTCCCCCGACGACATCGTCCAGGCGATGGACCCGGGCGCGGGAACGGCCGCGAAGGCCGGCACTCAAGTCACGCTCACACTCCAGAAGAGCACTGCCGCTCCCGGTCCGGGAGCGGGCGGCTAGTGCCGCGCTCGTCGGGCTTCCATCCGGTGGGCACCGCGCTCGCGGTGCTCGCCGGTGCCGGCGCGGCCGCGTTCGCGTACGGGTCGCTCGTCGAGCGTCGTGCTTTCACCCTGCGAGAGGTGAGCGTTCCGGTGCTCCCGACCGGCGCGCAGCCGATCCGGGTGCTGCACCTGTCCGACCTGCACATGGCGCCGTGGCAGCGCGACAAGCAGCAGTGGGTGCGGGAGCTCGCACGGTTCCAACCTGACCTCATCGTCGACACCGGCGACAACCTCAGCCACGAGAACGGCCTGGAGGGCATCCGCGCCGCGTTCGACGCCTTCCGGGGAGTGCCCGGGGTGTTCGTCCACGGCTCGAACGACTACTACGGCCCGCAGCTGAAGAATCCGCTCAAGTACTTCCGCGGCCCGTCGAAGCGCCACTCGACGACCGCGCCACGCCTCGACGACAAGGCGCTCACCGCCTACTTCGACAGCCTCGGCTGGCTGAACCTCAACAACACCGCCGGCGCTCTCGACATCAACGGGACGCACCTCGAGCTGTTCGGCGTCAACGACCCGCACATCCAGGCCGACCGTCTGGAGGCCCTCCCGGGAGCGCTGGACGAACTGCGCGAGAACGACCCCTACTCCGACGACGCGATGTGGCCGGACGACGAGCCGCGCGACGAGCGCCCGACCGTGACGCTGGGTGTCGTCCACGCGCCGTACCGGCGTGTGCTCGACGCTTTCGTCACGTACGGCGCCTCGATGATCTTCGCGGGCCACACGCACGGTGGCCAGGTGTGCGTCCCCGGTCTCGGCGCGCTGGTGACCAACTGCGACATCCCGCGTAAGCAGGTCAAGGGGCTGAGCATCTGGAGGCACGCGTTCCGCGCGGCGTACTTGAACGTCTCCGCCGGGCTCGGCACGTCGATCTACGCGCCGGTGCGTTTCGCCTGCCGGCCGGAGGCGACGCTGGTGACGTTGACGGCGTCGGAGTAGTACGAAATTTATGTGTCTAATGTGTCATAGTTGAAAGTATCGTCTGTTGCGTATGTTTGAACCACGATTCCAAGCAAGGAGAGATTCGTGGAAACAATCAAACGAGCGACTACCCCGCGGCACAAGAGACCACGTCAAACCATCGTCGGACTTTGCGCCGCGATTGTCACTGCCGCGGCCGCATTGGTGGGAGCCGCTCCCGCCCAAGCAGCTACTCCTTGGTTCGAGATCTTCTACTCACCGAACTGCGGGGCCGGAAAGTCCGCCTCCAAGGTATACGTCGGCACTAACTCGGGTGAGCGCTGGATCAATGATCGGTTCGACAATGCGAACTTCGGCACAGCCGGCCACGGCCAGCTAATCGTCAACAACGCCGCTTCGATCTACATCTATCACGCTGGCGTTCAGATCAATTACGACCAGAATCGCTGGTGGGGAGCCGAGTCGATCACCGGACAGTGTTTCAACTTGGAGGGCGGCCCCCGTAACGCCAACAGGAACTGGCGGACGTACGCAAAATGATGCCCGAGCCGGAGGGATGGTCACGACCACCCCTCCGGCTCGTGTATTCTTGTTGAGGCCGTTGGCCATCGGGGTGTGGCGCAGCTTGGTAGCGCGCTTCGTTCGGGACGAAGAGGCCGCAGGTTCAAATCCTGTCACCCCGACCACACGAAGAGGCTCCTCTCGCACGGCGAGTGGAGCCTCTTCGTCATTGATCGAGGACAGTGATACCCAGGCGGGCCGCCTTGCGGGCGGCGTCCAGACGGGTGGTCGCACCAAGCTTTTCGAAGATGCTGCTCAGATGTCGCTTGACGGTACCCTCAGCTATCCCCAGCCGGTTGGCGATCTGTTTGTTGCCGAGAGCACTCCCCACGAGACGAACGACTTCAATCTCGCGCGCTGAGAGTGTGCCGCCCGTCGACCGGCCGCCACGAGGACGCTTGAGAGCATCCTCTCTCGGGGCGTGCATCAGCTCGTTGAGATTGTCGATGAGCTGGCTGCTCGGAAGAGACTTGGGCCAGAATGCGGACGCTCCGGCCTCGAGCAAGCTCGACCGCAACATGCGGTCGTCGTGCATCGTCAAGATGGCTGTTCGGGTGCACGGGCTCCGTCGCCCGACCTTCTCGAGCGTCTCATGGACCGGAATTCCCGGCATGCTCACATCGAGCAGGAGGACATCTGGAGTCAAACGGGTGACAACGTCGATGGCTTCGGCACCGTCCGACGCCTCGCCCACAACCTCCAACGTCGCGTCGAGGCGCAACAGGGCCTGAAGCCCATCGCGGAAGAGCGAATGGTCGTCGGCGACAACGATCCTGACGCCGCTCATCCGCCGAGGCCGAGGAGCGGAATCGAGAGCTCGACCGTAGTGCCTTGTCCCGGGGCGGAGGAGATCGTGAGCACTCCACCCAAGGCCAACGCGCGCTCATGCATTGCGTGGAGACCAAGCCCGCGGAACCCAGAAGGGGCGCACGAGTCGAACCCCGCCCCGTCATCGGTCACCCGAAGCCTCAACTCGTGGTTTCCCCAGTTCAGCGAGACGAGAATCCGTGTGGCAGAAGCAGCATGCTCGCGCGAATTGCGAATCGCCTCCAGCGCGACGAGGTAGGCCTCCTCCTGGACAACCGCAGGGAGGGGCCCGGCCGCCCCGGTCATTTCGAACACGAGCGGGGTCGTGTCGTCTTGAATCTCGTCCAGTAGGCTCTTCAGCGATTCCTCCAGCGTGCGATTCCCGACGTTTCGCCTCAGATCCGTCGCGATCCCACGGACTTCTTCGAGAGAGTTGCGCAGAATATCAAGCGCACCGATCAGGTTCCGCGTCACGCCTGACTCGCCGATACCGAGCTCAACGCGCTGGATCGCCGCGGCGATTCCGTGTGCCACACGATCGTGGAGGTCGCGTGACACTCGCAACCTCGACTCGCGATCGACGGTGAATAGTCGCTGCCGCAGCCCCTCCGTATAGCCGATCGCGCCGGCCGGAAAGCGGCGCCAGATTACGTGATGGAGAACGCGAGCGACTTCAACGGGTTCGCGGCCAAGCTCATCGCGAGCCCAGGCTACGAAGTCGGGAAGTGCAGTGTCGAAGAGCACGTCGGCAACGATCAGGCTTTCGGCAGGATGTGCTGCACGCTGCGACTGGAGCGCCCCGAACTCCACATGGTCGGCATCCGCATCGTACGTCAACAACGCACTCGACTCGTCGACGGCAGTCGCAGGCAGCTCGGCGGCCACCTCGTGCACGATCATCTCGACAATCCGCCTGCATTCGTCGTCCACCACGACAGGAAGGGGGAGGACGAGCGACCGGAGGCGCTGAATGGTCGATTCGACGATCCTGCTCGCATCGAATCGCCGAGAGTTCGCGGCGACGGAGAATTCCGACTCGATGTCGACCCTCGCGGCACTCGACATGGACCGATCGACACATGGTTTATCGTGGCTGGCATCCATACTGTAGGACTATACATTTCAGTTGCTGTGAGTCGGAGGTCGCATGTTCACGGTCAGTCGCCGGATGCTCCTTACGGGCGGAGGAGGTGCTGTGCTGGCGAACGTTCTCGGGGCGGACCGCGCACTCGCAGCACCCGACTCTCGAGCGTCCATTCCGGTAACGGTGAATCACCTGCTCACGCAGGGCGTCGAGTGCTTCAGCGAAGACTTTGCGACCGCTTATCGAGCTGACTGGTCAGGTGTGATCGAGTTGGGGGCGGCCGAACCAATCGCTGCAGGAACTCACGCCGTCGTCGAGTTCGACGAGCGAACCTTCGCCGCCGGCAAAGCCACCCTCTTCGTAGGGGGCTCGGTTCGATCGCTGTCAGTCCTCAATACGGATCACGCGGGCCGTACACGGATCGCTTTCGACATCGACCATGGTTTCGGCGGTGGTGACGCGACGATCGGGATCGGTTTGCCGATGACGCCGAAGCCGCTCTATCCGTGTGAGAACCTCGGCGAACCCCAACCGGCCATCCTCACTTTGACAGCCCCCGGATCCGAGTCGCCCGAGTCGTTCGACCTCCTGGGATCCGTCGTGCCACGAGCGGTCGCGCCCTGGGGCGTCGAGGTCTCAGGTGCGTGGAGCACTCTCGACGTTCGCGAACGGAACAAGCAGCGGTCGTACCGCGCCCCCAATCTCGTGCGCATCCTCAACATCGGGCCGTTCCCGGCACCTGCCGGCACGGTGACCGTCACCGTCGACGGGAGCCTGGTCGAGCGACTCGACATCGAGAGCGCTCTGCTCGACGGCGTTCCCATTGTCGCCAACCTACTTCCTGTGGAATCGACTCGGTCCGGCCAGGAGCTCCGCGCCGATATCGGAACCGCCTTCGAGATGCCGGTCGGCTCGGTACTGGAGATCTTCGTCTCCCCTCAAGCTCGCGGCGAGAACCCGACTGTTGCCGAAGGGATCGTCTTCGCCAGGACGGAGTTCGCGTCTATTGCAGACGATTCGCGCCCTCGTCGTTCGACCGCACGAGACACACTCATCGACGTCACCGAATCGGGAACGCTCGAACAGTCCGACGCGGCGAAAGGAACGATCTGATGGACCTCCTGGTTCTCCAGTCTCAGCGATGGCTGAACGCAACCTACAAGGGCCGGGCGGGCTACGCCGTCATCTCAGAAGACGGCGCGACCGGTTGGCAGACGATGTTCGCACTGACTCGGGCGCTGCAGATCGAGCTCGGAATCGCCACCCCCTCGGACAACTTCGGTCCGACGACGATGTCGATCCTCACGTCGAAGTTCGGCACGATCGGCGCCGGCTTCACAAAGAACAAGAATGTGGTCACCATCATCCAATGCGCCCTCTGGTGCAAGGGGTACGCGGGCGGCACCATTCTCCCCTTCGGCGAGTCCAACCCGGCGAAGAGCGTCGGCTCGTTCACGGCCGAGGTGGGCTCGGCTGTTGCTTCTATTCGCGCCGACATGGGGTTGAGCTCGTCACCGACCGTGCCGCCCAAGGTCTTCAAAAGCCTGCTGAACATGGACGCGTACGTCACCGTCAACAACGGAAAACCGGTAGTGCGAACAGTTCAGCAGTTCCTCAATGGCAGGTACTGGGAGCGCGACTTCCGGATCATGCCGTGCGACGGGCACTATTCACGCGACGTGCAACAGGGGCTCATGTACGCGATCCAGTTCGGCCTCCGCATGGCGGATGGAGACGCGAACGGCAACTTCGGACCGGGAACACAGGCCGGCCTCAAGTCGAAGGCAAATCTGTCCGTCGGGTCATCCGATGATGAGCGCCGGTTCGTCTCGCTGTTTCAGGCGGCGCTGATCTTCAACGGCTACGACTGCGACTTCACCGGAAAGTACTCGAGCAAGACGCAGGCTGCGGCTAGGGCATTCCAGTCGTTCTGCGAGCTTCCAGTCCACGGTTCGGCGGATTTCGCTACGTGGGCTTCACTGCTCGTTAGCACAGGCGATCCCGACCGGGCGGTGACGGCGTGCGATACGAGCACGCCGCTGACACCTGCGATAGCGAAGCTTCTTCATTCGAAGGGGCATCGCGCCATCGGCCGATACCTGAACGGCTCTGAGAAAGGGATACGTGCCGGCGAGCTGGACATTGCCTTCGATGCAGGACTGTCAGTGTTTCCGATCTACCAAGAGTGGAACAGCCTGGACGAGCTTCGCCAATACGGACCCGAGAACTTCGGTTACCGACAGGGTCGCGCGGCCTCACTTCGAGCGCGCCAACTCGGATTCGCTGCGGGAACCACGATCTACTTCCCAATCGATGCTGACGCCACTTCCGACGAGATCGACGCATTGGTCATTCCGTACTACCGTGGCGTGAACCGAGGCATTGTTCTGTCGCGCTCGGTCGCGTATGTCGTAGGTTGCTACGGCCCGAGAAACGTCGGCATCCAGGTTGAGGCGAACGGTCTCGCTAGAACCACATTCGTCGCAGGCCTCTCCACTGGTTGGAGTGCGAATCTCGGATTTCCTTTGCCAAAGAACTGGGCCTACGACCAAATCGAGGAGACAACACTCGCTGGAGGAGGAGTCTCGATCAACATCGACCGCAACGCAGCTTCCTCCCGCGCAAAACCGGCAGTGCGGTCTACCGTCCTGCCGACGCCGATCATCCTGAACAACTTCGACAAAACGCTGTTTTGGACCTTCGAGGAGTACTGCTTCCAGGCGGAGGTGTACCGCGCCGAAAACGATACTGCGATTCCAGACTCACATCTGACTCAGATTGTCCTCAACACTCTTCAGCGCACCCCGGACGACAAGGGAAAGCCTCGACAGTGGGATCAGAAGTTTCAGCTGTATACGCCGTTTCTCGACGAAAGCGACATAGGCAAGGCTCGAACGTCATTCGAGGCGACAATGCCCAATAGGCGACGCACGCCTATGGTCGGCGAGGACCCCGATGAGCTAACTGCTCGAACAGATGCTCTGACAACAATGCTGACCAGCGGCAGCTACGACATCGCACATTTCGCAGCGTCTGCTCGCGGCTACCTGCAATACGGTGTCTATGGCGGGTCTCCAGACTCGCAGCTGGGGGACCTCGGCGCATGGGCTCTCGATCTCGTACAGGTTTGGTGCGCGTACGAGGCTTCACGGATCGCCGGAACGAGCGCGGGCGCACGGAAGTGGATTGCTGGCCACATCGGCGGCCAAGGCGCAGACTCGGACGCCCACGGATTCGGCTACGGCGACTTCATCGCAGATATGGACGCGTATCTGTGCGCCATGAACATTCTCGACAATCCCAGCGCGACCTTGGCCACGACCATGCGAGAGATCTGGGCTAGTGCGGCCAGAGACCCTCAATATCGTAGACGCGCCTTTTCGAACGTCCGCTTCAACGGAAGTCCTGTAGTCGCGAAACGGGCCGTCAGGCACCTGTTCAGTGCCGGATGGGAACAATTCTGGCTAAGAGGACCAGTCGATCTAACGATCAGCAGTGTGCGCCGGCCCGGAGAGCCCGCGACAAGTGGGCCGCCGCTAACTCCGGCGGCGCGAGCCTCGGAACTCGATGACGTCGCCGCTGCGTTCGCCGACGCGCTCTTCGCGGGATTGTGATGGGCGCGGGCTACCGCAATTCTCCGCGGATCATCGCATCGACCGTCGTCGCCGTTGGATGGCCCATCACCCTCCTCGCCTCTGGCTACGTCGGGTATCAACTCGCAAATGAGCTAGCGGCGAAATGCAGCCCGATCACGCATCTTATTGGCGAAGTGTGGCTCGTCGGGTTGCTGTCAGGCGTCATCTTCCTGCTCTCGGTTCTTCCGGTTTTCATCGGTCGCTCCCCGTGGAGGATCATCGACCCCATTCGGACGATCCTTCTGACCGCGGTAACGCTTTGGGTTGGAGCGAGCGGAATGCTTTTTCTCGCTCTGACATTTGCCTTCTCCGAGCATGACATGGCGCCTCATGCACGGACATGGCTCGCGATTCCAGCGATCGTCCCGCTTATTCAGACTCTTGGCGGGGTTTCAGTTCTCAGGTTCACCACCCGGTGGACCAGGTCTCGCCGTGTTTCGCTACTCGCGGGAGTCACGCTCGGGATACCGCTGTTATCGATCGGTATTGCATCCAGCGGGTTTGCTTCCTGTTGACGAACCGCGGTGCGTCACCGGGTCACACGGGCTGATGCATGGCGTCCCCTGGGCTTGACTGGCAATCGCCGCGACGGACGACCGCCTCCAACAGCGTCAAACCCTAGAACGCATCCGGCCGCGCGAACTCCACCGTTGCGTAGATCGACTCCGGGTCGATGTGCGAGCGGATGAGCGGCAGGGTTCGCGAGACCGCCGTGTTGATGCGCTCGCGGAGGTCGTCCGAGGTGATGGCGTAGTCCTTGAAGTCCGCTTCGGCCGCGTAGATCCCGAGTGGCAGGGTGAGCGACTGGAAGAAGCCGAAGAGGGGGCGCATCTGGTGTTCCACCAGAAGGGCGTGGCGGTCGCTGCCTCCGGTCGCCGTGAGGACGATCGGCTTGTCGATCAGGGCGTACTGGCCGATGTGGTCGAAGAAGAGCTTGAACAGGCCGGTGTAGGTCGCCCGGTAGGCCGGTGAGCCGACCACGACCACGTCGGCGGACTCCACCGTCTCCAGCGCCTCCTGGACGCGCTCGCTGAGGCCGCTGCGGAACGGGGCGGCGCCGAGGTCGGCGAGCAGCGGGGCGAGCTCGATCGTCGTCGAGGTACCGCCGGTCGCCTCGGCGAACGAGCGGGCGACCTCATCGACGAGCCCCGTCGTGCGGGAGGGCGCGGTGGGGCTGCCGCTCACGCCGACGACGTGGGGTGCGTGTGCCATGCGGGTACCGCCTTCGCTGAGGTGGGTCGGGATGCGCCCAACGCTACCCCCGGGTGTCAGGGAACGCCCGTCCGGCTGTCACGCACCGTCACGAAGCCCCACACGCGGCGTCACAGAGCCGCGGGCGGGTACAGCTCCGCGACGACCTCCAGCGACCGGATACGGCCCTCGACCGTGGCGGCGCCGGAGGACACCATCAGCTCGTCGACGCCCGTGGAGGCGATCAGCGAGTCGAGCCGCGCCCGCACCTGGTCGGGCGTGCCGATCGCCTGGCGCGCGTTGCGTGCTGCGATGAACTCCTCCTCCGCCGGGTTGAACTCGTAGGCGAGCGCCTCCTCGACGCTCACCGGCTCCGGCTTGAGGCCGCGGCGCATGCGGAGGAACGACAACTGGCCCGGGAGCGACAGCGCGCGCACCTGTGCGGGGTCGTCGTCCGCGATCACGTTCACGGCGATCATCGCGTGCGGCTCGCTCAGCTGCTCCCCCGGCTCGAACCGGGACCGGTACAGGTCGAGCGCCGCCTCGGTGTTCTCGCCTGCGAAGTGGTGGGCGAAGGCGAACGGGAGGCCGAGAGCGGCGGCGACCTGGGCGCTGTAGCCGCTCGAGCCGAGCAGCCACACCTGCGGAGCATCCCCGAGGCCGGGCACGGCTGTGATGCTGTGCAGCGGGTTCGCGTCGCTCATCCCGCCGTAGAAGAAGCCGAACAAGTCGAGCAGCTGCTGGGGGAAGTCATCGACGCCGAGCCCCTCCGCACTGCGCCGGAGCGCCATCGCGGTCGCACCGTCGGTGCCGGGAGCGCGCCCGATGCCGAGATCGATGCGGTCGCCGTAGAGGGCCCGGAGGGTGCCGAACTGCTCTGCGACGACCAGCGGGGCGTGATTGGGGAGCATCACGCCGCCGGATCCGACGCGGATCCGGTCGGTGGCCGCCGCGATCCCGGCGATGAGGACGGCGGGGGCGCTGGAGGCGATCGCCGGCATCCCGTGGTGCTCTGCGACCCAGAAACGCCGGTAGCCGAGACGTTCCGCCTCTCGTGCGAGGCGGATCGTCCCGGCTACTGCGTCGGCGTTGCTGCCGCCGGCGGGTCTGCTTGCGAGGTCGAGGACGTTGAGGGGGATGCCGGAGGTCACACGGAGGGCAACCGCTGCCGCCCTCCGCCCATTCCCCCCGAAGGACGAGCCCTAATGGGAACCGGTCAGGATGACCGGACCTTCCGCATCCACGCGGCGACCGCGACGCTCACGAGGCCGATGACCAGGAGGCCGGCGCCCGTCCAGATCGCCCACTGCGCGATGATGGACCCGGTGTCGGCGAGGCCGGAGCTGCCCGGGTCGTTGATGGTCGATGCGGACGCGTCCGCGGGGACCACGGTCAGGGATGCGGAGCAGACGTGACCGGTGCTCGCGCCCGTGCCGGTGATCGTGTAGGTGCCGCTCGCGTCGGACGGAAGCGTCACGTGCAGGACGTCGCTCCCGTCGCCGTTGGCGTGCTTGGAGAACGTCACAGAGCTCGCCATGACGATGCTTGCGCCGTCGGAGCCGCTGCCGACCCAGGTGATGGTCTCACCGTCGCCCCAGGTGCCCGGCACGCAGGTGAGCGTCGCCGAGTGTCCTGCCTGGGTGGTGCTCACGTCGAACGTGCACGGAGCCCCACTGGGGTAGTCCACTGCGTTCGCGGCCGCTGGCGCGGCGAGAAGCAGCGCTGCGGCGACGGCTGCCGCCGCCAGGATCTTCTTCAACATTCGGGTACGCCTTCCCCTCGACCCGGCGACCTGTCGGGTTTAGTGATGATTGCTCACTTTACGCTGGCCGCGCACGGGACGGCAATGGTTCCCACCGTGGTTCGTGCCCCCACATCGGGGGTGGTCCCGTCGCCCGACAGCGTCGGGGTGACCGCCACGGTCAACCCC
>JABLTH010057138.1_pt1 | contig 12101 bp, 10 predicted proteins | sample 7875711 | NCBI WGS metagenome assembly JABLTH01 (sample SAMN14941262, study PRJNA633318) | bioreactor metagenome | isolation source: bioreactor | place: China | collected 2019-03-05 | reverse complement strand
TGCTGCGAGAACGAGGTCACGGCCCAGACGTTCATCGCGCCTGCGGGCAGGAACTCCGGCGTGCGGGTGTTCTCGACCGACGGGATGAACTTGATGTACTGGCCGATCTTCGGATCCTGCATGTAGGCGAACTGGCTGTAGATGGTGAACTGCATCGCCGCCTTGCCGTCCTGGAACTTCTGGAAGCCGTCCGGGTACCACGGCGTCGCCGGCATGTTCGGGTCGAAGCACTTGCCGTCGACCAGCTTCATGACCCCTTCGGCGGCATCCGAGAAGGCCGGCTTGTTGAAGGGCGCCGTGTAGGTCGAGTTCTTCTGCGCCTGCGCGATCGTGGCCGACCCGGCGTACAGGGTCGAGGTGGTCCAGCCGCTGAGGTAGCCCTCTTTGTTGCCGCCGCCGATGGGGGTGATCCCCGCGGCGTTCAGAGCCGTGCAGGCCTTGAGCAGCTGGTCGGTCGACGTGGGCGGCTGGTCGGGGTTGAGGCCGGCCTGCTCGAACAGCTTGCTGTTGTACGAGATGCCGAGACCCTGGAGACCGATCGGTACGCCGTAGGTCTTGTCGTCGAAGGTGGTGCCCTCCCAGCCGGTGAGGCTCTTGCGCTCGGCGGCGGAGATGTACTTGTCGATCGGCGCGAGCGAGGGCTTGAGGGTGAGCACGTCGCCCCACGCCCAGATCATGATGAGATCGGGGCCCTTCTTGGACTGTGCCGCCGCCTGCATGAGCTGGTGGATGGCAGAAGGATCGGCGGGCTGTGCGATGCGGTCGACCTTCACTCCCGGGTGCGCCTTCGCGAACTCGGCGTCGACCTTGTCCATCACCGCCTTCCAGTTCTTGTCGCTTCCGACCAGCAGGTCCCAGACCTTGATGGTGCCCGTCGAGGCTCCGTCGTCGCCGTTCGCGGACGACCCGGACTGGGCGCAGGCGGCGAGGCCGAAGACGACGGCGGCCGCGGCGGCGATCGACAATGATCGCCTCATCGTGCGTTGCATTCCGACTCCATTTCTGTGGGGTTCGAATCTGTGTGGGGTTCGATGTGGTGTGTGGTTCGACTCGCAGGGGGTGCGAGAAGTCAGTGCGAGGCGATGCTCGCGGTCAGCGGAGTACCGTCGCGGCGTTCCCAGCCGACGGCGAAGAGGTTGAAGGTGGCGCCGTTGCTCGGGTGCTCGGCGGCGCGCTCCCTGTCGAGCCGGACGCCCAGTCCCGGGCGCTCCGGAACGGCGAAGCCGCCGCTGACCGGGTCGACGGTCAGCGGGGCGTCGACGAGGTCGAGCACCCAGGAGTCCGCGAAGTCGTTGAAGTGCTCCAGGATCTGGAAGTTCGGCGTCGCGACCCCCAGGTGGACGTTGGCGGCGGTGCCGACCGGACCGCAGACGTTGTGCGGAGCCACCGGGACGTTGTAGGCCGACGCCCAGGCCGCGACCCGGCGGACGCCGGTGAAGCCGCCGAAGTGCGTCATGTCCACCTGCACGGTGTCGACGAGGCCCTCCTCCAGCAGCGGCGCGAGCTCCTCCAGTTCGTGGATCCGCTCGCCGGTCGCGATGGGAAGGCGGGTGGCGCGGCGCACGTTGCGGAGGCCGTGCACGTTCCCCGGCGGCACCGGCTCCTCGATCCACGTCGGAGAGAGGTGCTCGAGCGCCCCCGCGGCGCGGATGGCCGTCGCCGAGCGGAACCGGCCGTGCATCTCCACCATGATCTGCACGTCGTCGCCGACGGCCTCGCGCACCGCGGACACGATGGTCACGGAACGCCGCAGCTCCGCCTCGCTCAGCTCGGCCGTCGCTGCACCGAACGGGTCGAGCTTGAGGCCGCGGTAGCCGCGCGCCACCACCGTGCGGGCGAGCTCGGCGATGGCCTCCGGCTCGCGATCGCCCTGGTACCAGCCGTTCGCGTACGCGGGCACCGTGTCGCGGAACCGGCCACCCAGCAGCCTCCACACCGGCTGGCCGCAGGCCTGCCCGATGAGGTCCCAGCACGCGATGTCGATCGCCGCCAGGGCGGACTGTGCGACCTCGCCCGCCCGGCCGTACTCCTTCCAGAGCACGCCGCCGGCGATGCGCTCTACGTCGAAGGGGTCCGATCCGATCACGTACCGGTCGCCGAGCTCGCTGATGGCCGCGAGAAGCGTCTCGGTCTTGTTCACCATCCGCACCTCGCCGACCCCGACCCGGCCGTCGTCCGTCTCGAGTTCGACGAACGTCAGTTCACGCCATGGCGTGCCGACGACGGTCGTGACGATCTGCGTAATCTTCATCGATTCACCCTCGTGTCTCTCGGAAGGCATCAGCGCCTTCTAGCCGAAAGTATCAGATAGGTTGACAGCGAAAGTCAACATCGGATTTTCCGCGAAGGCGTCGACGGGCGTGCAGAAGCGACCCGGCCGACGCTGCTGAGGTCAGCGGAGGGCGGCCGTGAGGTCGCGCTCGGTGCTGCGGAGATGGGCCCGCATCGCCGCGCCGGCGCCCGCTTCGTCGCGCCTCTCGACGCAGTCGAGGATCGCGGCGTGCTGGTCGCAGACCTCGTCGAGGCGCCGGCCGAGCCGCTCGTGGCCGAGCACGCTCTGCACGCGAGAGGAGCGCTGGGAGTCCGACAGCTCCTCGATCAGGATCGTCAGCATCTGATTGCCGCTGGCGGCCGCGAGCAGTTCGTGGAACTGGATGTCGGCCTCGCTGAACTCGGCCGGCTCGTCCACGGTGCGGCGCATGTCGTCGATGGCGGCCTGCATCGCGACCACGCTCGCCCTGCTGGCGTTGCGCGCCGCCAGTACGGCGACCTGCACCTCGATGGCCTGGCGCACCTCCAGCAGGTCCAGAAGCGCGCGCGGGTCGCGGCGGATGGCGGTTCGGAAGAAGTCCCCGACGCCCTTGCCGTTGGGTGCCGCGACCACGGGCTTACGGCCGTTGTGCACCTCGATGAGGCCGCGGGCGCTCAGCTGGCGCATGCCCTCCCGGACCGTGAGCCTGCTCACGCCGAGGTCCGCGGCGAGGGAGCCTTCGGACGGCAGCTCGTGGCCGGGTTCCAGCTCCTCGAACACCAGCTGTTCGACGCGCTCGACGACGCGCCGCATCGCCCCGCTGGAAGACTCGGGCCGCTCGCCCTTCGCCGTGGTCTCACTCATATCGCATCCCCTGTTCGAGATTCTCACTAGGGTAGAACGCCTCGCTGCCTGGCGCGACGGGAAATTGCCCCTTGACGCTTCCAACCTATCAGATAGAGTTTGCTTGCCGAGGTCGCGCAGCGCGCCTCGAATCCGTTCTCGAGGAGGAGAAATGAGCGACCGACGACCCCTGACCGCAGCCGTGATCGGGGCCGGAGCCGGGGGCACCCTGAGCATCGACGCACTCATCGCATCCGACGACTTCCACCTGGTCGCCGTCGCCGACATGAGCGAAGCGGCGCTCGAGCGGGTGCGCGCGAAGGACCCCGGAATCCAGACGTACACCAGCGCCGAGGAGATGTTCGCCGCGCGCCCCACGGATGTCGTCTGCGTGTCCACCTACGCCCCGACCCACCTGCCGCTGACCCGTGCGGCCCTGGACATCCCCGGACTCTCCGGGCTGCTCGTCGAGAAGCCCCTCGGCGACACCACCGCAGCCGGCCGCGAGATCCTCGGCCTGATCAAGGAGGCCAGCCTCCCGGTCGTCGTGCCGCACGGCCTGATGGCGCAGGCCGCCGCCCTCGAGATCGTCGAGCGGGTGCGCCGAGGCGACATCGGCGCACTGCGCCTGGTCGAGATCGAGTGCACGAGCTGGGACATCATCAACGCGGGTATCCACTGGCTGCAGTTCTTCGTCTCGCTCACCGGCGGCGAGCCGGTGGAGTTCGTGCTGGCCGCGGCGGACAGCTCGACACGCACCTTCCGCGACGGGATGCAGGTGGAGACCGACGCCGTCACCCTGGCCCGCACCGCCTCCGGCGTGCGCGTCGTCATGCACACCGGCGACTTCGTGCCGATGTCGCGCGACGACACCGTCGCGCTGTTCCGCATCGTCGGCGACGACGGCTTCATCGAGTTCGGCGCCTACGAGGGCCACTACATCCTCGTCACCGCGGACAACCCCCGCGTGCGCTTCGACGTCGCACCCTTCGAGGTGAGCGGCCACCAGCGGCACCTGGAGTTCCTGGCCGAGCAGATCGCGTCGGGGACCCGCGACTACAGCATCCCCGACTCCTCGCTCCAGGCGCTGGAGGTCGTGGAGGCCGCCTACCGCTCCGCCCGTGAGCATGGCACCGTCCTCCTGCCGGTCGACGGCGCCCAGCCGGCGCGACCCGACGACTGGAACCCGGGCGCCCCTTACTCGGGCACCGGCGGCGGACGCAACGGACGGGAGCTCTGATGGCGGCCAGGATCGGCATCGTCGGCGCCAGCTGGCGCGGGGAGTACTTCCTGCGCGCGGCCGCCGCCCTCCCCGACCACTTCGAGGTGACGCGCGTCGTCACCCGCAGCGCGGAGTCCGCCGAGCGGGCCTCCGCGGCCTGGGGCGTCGCGACGACCACGTCGTTCGACGAGTTCCGCGCGGGCGACTACGACTACGTGGTGGTCGCCGCCCCACCGGCGACCGCGCCGGAGCTGACGACCGCTCTCGCGCGCGACGGTCACGCCGTGCTCACCGAGACGCCGCCCGCTCCCACCCGCGATGCGCTGTTCGCCTTCTACGACGACGTCAAGGACCTGCGCGTCCAGGTGGCGGAGCAGTACCGGTTCCAAGCGCACCTCGCCGCGCGGCTCGCCATCGCCCGCTCCGGCCGGCTCGGCGAGATCTCGTTCACGCGGATGTCGGTCGCCCACGGCTACCACGGCGTGAGCCTGATCCGCGCGTTCCTCGGAGCCGGCTTCGAGCCGGTCGAGGTGTCGGGCTGGGCGGCCAGGATGCCGGTGCTGTCCGTGCGCGGACGGGACGACTGGCAGGACGAGCCCGCCGAGTACACGCCGGACCGGACGATCGCACGCCTCGCATTCGCCGAGGCCAACGCGGTGTACGAGTTCGACTTCGAGCAGTACTTCTCGCCGATCCGGCCGCGACACATCGAGGTCTACGGCGACAGGGGTCAGCTCTCCGACGACGAGGTGTCCTATGTCGTCGCGCCGCGCCAGGTGACGCGCGGGCGGCTGCAGCGCGACGCCACCGGCGCCGACGGCGATCTCGAGGGCTGGTTCGTCGACTCCATCGCCTGGAACGACGACGTGCTGTGGCGCAACCGCTTCCGCGGTGCACGGCTCAACGACGACGAGCTCGCCGTCGCCGAGCTGATGCATCGGATGGCGGGCTACGCGGCGGGCGGTGACCCTGTCTACCCGGTCGCCGACGGCTGCCACGACCAGCTGCTCAGCCTCGCGATCGACGAGGCCGTGGCGAGCGGCGCACCCGTGGCCGTGGCCGACGCCCCCTGGGCCGACCGGGTGAGCGTGCTCGCCGCATGAGCGAGCTGATCGACTGGGGCAACTCGGCCGTCCGGCTCAGGATCGCCCTCGAGGACGGCCGTGCGGTCGTCACCGGACTGGATGTCGCCGGCCGCTCCCCCGACGACATCCCCTCCCGCATCGCCACCCCGCCGGCGGAGGTGCTCGTGGCCGGCGGACGGCTCCCCCAGGGCCAGCGTCACGTGGGCCTCGGCACCTCGGCCGAGCTGCGCTACGAGCGGCACACGACCCGGGAGGCCGACGGCCGCTCCGAGCTGGAGGTGCTGCAGCGCACACCGGCGGGCGTCGTCCTCCGGTCCACCTTCTCTCTCTACGGAGAGCTGCCCGTTCTGCGGGTGGAGCAGGAGGTCGTCAACGAGTCGGACGCGGCCGTCACGCTGGAGCACCTGTCCAGCCTGACGCTCAACGGGTTCGCCCGCTTCCGCGACGACGACTGGCGCGAGCGGGTGCGCCTTCGGATCCCGCACAACACGCTGCTGGCCGAGTTCAACTGGACGGAGCACTCCCTGCCCTCCCTGGGCATCGTGGACGTCGGTTTCACCGAGGAGGGCGTGCACTCGTCCAAGTCACGGGTCTCGGTGTCGAGCATCGGAACGCAGTCGACCACGGAGTACCTGCCCATGGGCGCGCTCGAGGACCTCGGACGGGATCGCACCTGGGCGTGGCAGATCGAGGCCAACGGCTCGTGGCAGTGGGAGGTGGGAGACCACCTTGCCGCGGTCTACCTGTCGGCAGGCGGCCCGAACGACCAGGAGCACCACTGGCACCGCCGGCTTGCGCCCGGAGAGTCGTTCGCGGCGGTGCCGCTCGCGATCGCGTGCACCCCCGGCCGGCTGGAGGACGCCCTCCGGCCGTTGACCGAGTACCGTCGGCTCATCCGCCGCCCCAACGAGGACGACGAGCGTCTGCCGATCGTGTTCAACGACTTCATGAACGCGCTGATGGCCGATCCGACGGAGGAGAAGCTGCTGCCGGTCATCGCCGCAGCCGCGGCCGCAGGCAGCGAGTACTTCTGCGTCGACGCGGGCTGGTACTCGGACGAACAGGGCTGGTGGAACACGGTCGGCGACTGGACGGAGTCCAGCGCTCGGTTCCCCGGCGGGTTCGTGCGGGTGTTCGACGCCATCCGCGCGGCGGGCATGGTGCCCGGCCTGTGGCTCGAGCCCGACGTCGTCGGCGTCGAGAGCCCGGTCGCCGACCGGTTGCCGTCGTCGGCGTTCTTCAGCAGGCACGGCGCCCGCGTGGACAGCCAGGGCCGCCATCAGCTGGACTTCCGGTCCCCGGCGGTCACCGGGCGGATGGACGCCGTGGTCGATCGGCTCATCGCCGATTACGGCCTCGGCTACCTGAAGTTCGACTACAACATCAACGGCGGCATCGGCACGGACACCGGTTCGACGAGCGCGGGCGACGCGCTGCTGGAGCACCACCGCGCCTTCCTGCGCTGGATCGCCGGCCTCTTCGAGCGGCACCCCGGGCTGGTCATCGAGAACTGCTCCAGCGGAGGCGCCAGGATCGACTACGCGTCGATGGCCGAGTTCTCCATCCTCTCGACGAGCGATCAGACCGATCACGTGCGCTACGCGACCATCGCGGCCGGCGCACCGAGCGGTGTGACACCGGAGCAGGCGGCGGTCTGGGTCTATCCGCAACCCGAGTTCGGGCCGGAGGAGCTGCGCTTCGCGATCGTGAACGGCCTCCTGGCGCGCCCCCAGCTGAGCGGAGGGATGTGGCGCCTCGACGGCGAACAGCTCGCCACGGTGGCGGAGGCGATGGCGGTGTACCGCTCCTACCGGGAGCGGATCCCCGGCATGACGCCGATCTGGCCGATCGGGCTGCCGGGCTGGGACGACCGGTGGGTGGCCCAGGGGCTCGCCGACGACGACGGAGTCCTGCTGGCGGTCTGGCGGCGCGGCGGCGATGACACGGTCCGGCTGCCGTTGCCCGACGGCCTCGCGCGCCGGGCCGAGGTGCTCTTCCCGACCGATGTCGAGACCGGGCTCGAGTGGGAGGACGGCACGCTGCTCGTGTCGCTGCCCGCCGAGCTGAGCGCCCGGCTCATCCGCATCCGCTGAACGGAACAGGGCGTGGGCACACAGCGCGCCCACGCCCTGTTCCGTCGAGCCGTATCCCGATAATCGGAATTGCGATCCGATAGAATGCACGCATGACGTCATCCGACCTCGACGGCACCGGCGCACCCGCGCCGGACCGCCTGGTCGGCTCCGACCGGGTCCTCGCCGTGCTCTCCGCGCTCGCCAAGCGGCCGGAGGGCGCGACGCTCGACGAGCTCGCCCACGCGGTGGACAGCCCCAAGTCGACCGTGCACCGGGCGCTCGCGTCGCTGCGGCGTGCGAACTTCGCTGCACAGCTCGGCCGCGGCGTCTACGTCGTCGGCGACGAGTTCCTGCGGTTGGCCCTCGAGAACCAGTCCGCGCGGCCGGAGGGCCGTGCGGTCGAGCCCGTCCTGAGCCGGCTGAGCGAGCGCTTCGGCGAAACCGCCCACTACGCGGTGCTCGACGGCGACGAGGTGGTCTACCGCGCCAAGGTCGACCCCGCCTCCGGCTCTGTCCGCCTCACCTCGGTGGTCGGCGGACGCAACCCCGCCTACCGCACCGCCGTCGGCAAGCTCCTCCTCAGCGCAGCCTGCGCCAGCGCTGACGAACTGGCGGCCGTGGTGGGAACCGGGCCGTTCGAGCGCCGCACCGCCAACACCGTCGGGACGCTCGACGCGCTCTGGAGCGAGATCCAGCTGACGCGCGAGCGCGGCTGGGCCACCGATGATCAGGAGAACGAGCTCGGCGTCAACTGCCTCGCCGTCCCCGGACACTTCGGCCCTGCCGGCGCGATGTCGGGCGCCGTCAGCGTCAGCGCCCTCGCCTTCCGGACGCCGCTGGCAGCGCTCGTCGAGAGCGTCGGCGAGATCCGTTCGATCGTCGACGCGCGCCCGACCGGACCTCAGTAGGTGGCCCGGCCTCCGCTGATGTCATAGACGGCGCCGGTCGAGAAGCTGACCCTGTCGGAGGCGAGCCACGCGATCAGCTCGGCGACCTCCTCGGCCCGTCCCACCCGCTTCATCGGGATCAGACTCGTGATGTGGGCGAGCACGTCCGGCGCAGTGTCGTCGTTCATCGGGGTGGCGATCACCGCGGGCGCGATCGCGTTCACCAGCACGCCGGTGGTCGCCAGCTCCTTGCCTGCCGACTTGGTGAGGCCGATGACGGCCGCCTTCGACGCGGAGTAGATGGAGAGGTTGGGATTGCCGTCCTTGCCCGCCATGCTGGCGATGTTGACCACCCGCCCCCAGCCCCGCTCGACCATTCCCGGCACGAACGCGCGCATCATGGCGACCGTCCCGACGACGTTCACGCCGAGCACGGCCCGCCACTGGTCGGACGACGTCGAGACGAGCGGAGTGTTCGGGCCGACGATGCCCGCGGAGTTGACCAGGATGTCCACGGCGCCGATGCGCTCGACGGCCCCCGCAACGGCGTCGTCGTCGGTGATGTCGAGCACGAGGTCGCAGTCCCCGCCGAGGTCGACGCGCACGACGTCGATCCCGTCGGCGCTGAGACGCGCGGCCGTCGCGGCGCCGAGGCCGCTCGCTCCGCCGGTGACGATGGCACGGGTCATGGGGTACCTCCAGGGTGTCGGATGTCGATGTGGAACTTCGGGCCGGGACCGGCTCCGGGCGGACGCTCACCGGCCAGGATCGCCGGCACCCCCTCGAGCGGGACCGTCGCCGCGACGAGCGGCCGTGGATCGACGGCTCCGGACGCGTACGCCTCGATCGTGCCGTCCAGCCCGGGAGAGGCGCTCAGGATGCCGACGCCCGTCACGTCCGCCAGGGCGAGCGCCCGGGTGTCGACGAGGCTCGGACTTCCCGCGAGGCCGACGAAGACCACCCGCCTGCCCGGTTCGACGAGCTCGACGGCGCGTGCGGGGAGCTGCGCGGCGTTGGAGGCGTCGATGACGGCATCCCACGGCAGGTCGGGCAGCGTCTCGTCGGACCACGCGCTCGGGAAGCCGAGGGAGCGGGCGAACGTCAGAGAGCGCTCGCTGCGGCCGAGCAGATGCACCTCGGCGCCGCGCGCGCGGGCGAACATCGCGGCGAGCAGACCGATCGTGCCCGCACCGAAGACGAGCACGCGCTCGCCCGCGCCGACGTCGGCGGCTTCGGCGGACCGGTAGGCGTTACCGCCGGGTTCGACGAGCGCTCCGGCGGTGTCGTCGACCGTGTCGGGGAGCGCGCGCAGCGATGAGGCGGGCACGGCGACCCGCTCGGCCAACGCGCCAGGGCGCCCGTCGCGCACGCCGAGCTCTCCACGGAAGGCGCACACGTGCTGGTATCCCGACAGGCACCGCCGGCAGCGGCCGCAGCCGAGCATGGTGTCACCGGTGACGCGGCGGCCGAGCCAGGACGGATCGACGCCGTCGCCGAGTTCGACGACCACGCCCATCCACTCGTGGCCGATACGGACGGGGTAGGTGGTCACGCCGTCGTGCAGATACTGCATGTGCCCGGTGAAGAGCTCCACGTCCGTTCCGCAGACACCGGCGCGGTGCACCTCGACAACGACGTCGCCGGGGACGGCCACGGGCTCGGGGACCTCCTGCACCTCCGCGCTGCCCGGCCTGGTGAGGACGAGGGCTCTCATCGCGGGGGGATCACGTTCTGGCGCTGGCGGCCGAGGCCGTCGATGGCGAGTTCCATGACGTCGCCGGCCTGCAGCCAGATCTCGGGGCGGAAGCCCATGCCGACGCCGGGCGGAGTGCCGGTGTTGATCAGGTCGCCGGGCTCGAGGACGAGGAACTGGGAGATGTAGTGGACGATGACGTACGGGTCGAAGATCATCGTGGAGGTCGACCCGGTCTGGCGGCGCACGCCGTTGACGTCCAGCGTCATCCCGAGGGCCTGCACATCCGGGATCTCGTCAGGGGTGACCAGCCAGGGACCGGCGGGGTTGAAGGTCTCGGCCGATTTGCCTTTGAGCCACTGCCCGCCGCGTTCGAGCTGGAAGGCGCGCTCGGAGACGTCATTGACCAGCGTCCAGCCGGCGATGTGGTCGCGCGCCTGCTCGACCGTGTCGAGGTAGCTGGTGCGCCGGCCGATCACGATGCCGAGTTCGACCTCCCAGTCGGGCTTGGTCGACCCGCGCGGGATGCGGACGTCGTCGTTCGGGCCGACCAGTGTATTCGGCGACTTCGTGAACAGGATCGGCTCGCTGGGCACGGCCTGCCCGGTCTCGGCGGCGTGGTCGGAGTAGTTCAGGCCGACGCAGATGATCTGGTGCGGGCGGGCGATCGGGGCGCCGATGCGCTGACCGCCGAGCCGGTGGACCTCCCCGCGCTCTGTGCGCTCCGCCACGACACCGCGCACGCTCTCGGGTCCGCCGCCGGCGAAGAACGCCTCGTCGAAGTCACTCACGACATCCGAGAGATCGACATAGCCGTCATCGCCGACCAGTACGGCGGGACGCTCAGCGCCGGCGGGGCCGATACGGAGGAGTTTCATGCGGTTTCCTTTCGGGGGTGGGTCATGTGGCAGATCCCGGTCACGGGCGGATCACAGCGGAGTCGGTCGGTCGATGCGGCCGGACCAGGGGGCGACGGGCAGGCCGTGGACCCCGGCCCGCACCGTGAACAACCGGCCGGAGAGCGGGTGCGCCCGCAGCTCCTCCTCGCCCAGGTCTTCCCGCGCGGTCGTGATCACGAGGGTTCCGAGGTCGGCGCCGGCGAAGGCGACGGACGACACGTTCGGCGCGGGGACGTCGATGCGGCCGACGATCCGGCCGTCGGGTGAGCATCTCAGCACGTGACCCGTGCCCCAGACGGCGATCCACACGTATCCGTGCGCGTCGACGGCCAAGCCGTCCGGCAGGCCGTCGTCGATGGTGAGGAAGACCGACCGCGGTCCGGTCGTCCCGGAGGCGGGGTCGTAGTCGCGGACGTTCACCCGCCGGGCCAGCGTGTCGACGCTGTAGAGCAGCCGGCCGTCCGGCGACCAGCCCAGCCCGTTCGACAGCGTCAGATCGTCGTCGAGCGTGGCGACCGAGCCGTCCTCCTCGAAGCGGAGGAGGAGCTCGCGCCCGTCCGGCCCTTTCGTGCCGGCGACGAACCGGCCGCGCGGGTCGGGCTTGCCGTCGTTGAACCGCCGGCCGTCGCCCACGACCACGCGCGGGCCCTGGGTGACCCGCCCGTCGGTCCCACGGAGATGGAGGCGGTCGGTCCCGGCGACGAGCAGGCGCCCGTCGTCCGCGATCGCGACGGCGGCCGCGATGTCCGGCACCGTCATCCGCTCGAGGATCTCGATGCGCCCGTCGGCGGCGAGCCGCCCGGAGAGCACCGTGCCCTCCAGGATGTCGACCCACAGGAGCCGGGAACGGGCGCCGTCCCAGACGGGCCCCTCGGCGAGCAGGTACGACTCGTCGGTGGCGACCCGGGCTTCGGCGAGGAGGGGGACGCGGGGGCGTGCCGTCATCGGAGTGCCGCCTTCAGCGGAGCGCCGGAGGCCACGACATCTTCGGCGATGGCGTCGAACATCATCCAGGCCAGCTCCTCCACGCGCGACGGCTCCAGGTGGTACAGCCGGGCCGGCCGGAAGCTGCCGTCGACGCGCACGGTCTCGTGCCGGACGGCGCCGACGGCCTCGAGCGCCGTGAGGTGCGCGGTGATCCCGTTG
>JABLTH010032893.1_pt1 | contig 12101 bp, 11 predicted proteins | sample 7875711 | NCBI WGS metagenome assembly JABLTH01 (sample SAMN14941262, study PRJNA633318) | bioreactor metagenome | isolation source: bioreactor | place: China | collected 2019-03-05 | reverse complement strand
CAGGCCGCCGTCGCCGACGGGCTCGGCATCAGCGTGCTGCCCGCGCGCGTGGTGACGGACGAACACGTCGTGCTGACCGCGAAGGAGGGTTTCGCGCCGATCGAACACATGGACATCGCGATCCTGCATCGGCCGACGGCCGACCCGATGGTCAGCGAACTGACGAAGGCGCTCGCGGCCATGCTGGAGCACGAGGAGCAGTAGGAAAGAGAACGTCGGATGCGGCAAGCGGGCGGACGCCGCGACGCCGCCGGCACGGCCGATGCGACGCGCTCGCGCGCGCGTCGGCACGTCCGCGCGCCCGATCCCCGTCAGAACATCGTGTTCCCGTTCGCGGCCTGCTCGGGCACGGGTTGATTGACGTCCCAGTGCTCGACGATCTTGCCGTTCTCCAGCCGGAAGATGTCCATGATCGCGCTGCCGCGCGTGCCGGGTTCGCGCACCGCGTGCACGTGCAGGATCACGTAGTCGCCGTCGACGAACGAGCGCTTGATCTCGCTGTGCGACCGCGGATACTTGTCGCGCAGGAACGCGACGAACTGGCGGAAGCCGTCGCGGCCGTCGGCCGCGTTCGGATTGTGCTGCACGTAACGATCGCCGACATACGCGAGTGCGGCGTCGGCATCCTTCTCGTTCAGGCCTTTTTCATAGAACGCGAGCACCGTGCGCCGGTTCGCTTTCTGCTGCGCGTCCGTTCGCGCATCCGTCGGCCCGGCCGCCATCGCATGCGCGGCGCTCACGGCGAACAGGGCCGCCGCCATCCATCGTGCGGCCCGTGCCGCGGTCGTGCGTCGCATCGTCTTCTCCCGGGAAATCCGGCTGAAAACCAGATCATACCGGGGCGATGCTTCATCCGGGTTTCACTCAGACCAGCGCGCCGTTACGCGCCACGATCTTCCCCGACGACACGACGAGCCGCCGCACCGGCCGTGCGACGACGGCCTCGGCGAACGTCAGCGCGTCGACCAGCACGACATCCGCGCGGCTGCCCGGCTGCAGCCCGTAACCGTCGAAGCCGCAACCGCGCGCCGCGCCGTGCGTCACGCAGTCGAGCGCGACCTCGAGCGCGTCGTCGCGGCGGAAATCGTTGCGCATGCCGATCAGCATCGCGCGTTCGAGCATGTCGGGCGACCCGTACGGCGTCCACGTATCGCGCACGCCGTCGTTGCCGCCGATGACCGTCACGCCCGCCGCACGGCACGCGGCCACCGGCGGCACGGGCACCGCCGCCGGCGCGGTCGTGACGAGCCCGACGCCGAGTGCCGCCATCCGGGCAAGCAGCGCATCGCGCTCGCGTTCGGCGATATCGCCCAGACAGAACCCGTGGCTGATCGTCACCTTGCCCTGCATGCCGTGCGCCGCCGTGCGCTGCAGGATCAGGTCGAGCGAATACGCGCCCATCGAGCCGCGCTCGTGCAGGTGGAGGTCGAGCCCGCGGCCATGGCGTTCGGCGATCGCGAACAGCACGTCCACCGCCTCGACCGGATCGCCTTCGATCGCGCACGGGTCGAGCCCGCCGAGCAGATCGGCGCCGGCGGCGAGCGCGTCGGACAGCAGTGCGTCGGTGCCCGGCCGCTTGAGCACGCCCGATTGAGGAAACGCGACGATCTGGATTTCAACCTGCCCGCGCAGCGTCTCGCGTGTCGCGAGCACGCCGTGCAGATGCCGCAGCCCGGCTTCGGTATCGATGTCGACGTGCGTGCGGATACGCGTCGTGCCGGCCGCGAGGAATGCACGCGCCAGCGCGAGCGACGTGACGCCGGCGTCGTGGCCGCTCGTCGCGCGATAGTGGCGCTCGTTCTCGATCCGGTCGACGAGGCGCGGGCCGACCTGGTTGCGATACCACGGCATCCCCCAGTGCGTCTTGTCGAGGTGCGTATGGCCTTCGACGAGGCCGGGCAGCGCGAGCGCCCCCGCGCCGTCCTCGATCGCGCAGCCGGCGGGTGCGTCGAGCGACGGGCCGATGCGCGCGATGCGATCGCCTTCGATCAGGATGTCGAGCGCGGCGTCGGCGCTCGGGCGGACGTTGCGGATCAGCAGGTTCGTCATGTCGGTTCCGGTGTGGTCAGTCAGTGCAGTCGGTACAGTCAGTGCAACGGGGCACGGCGCGTGCCGTGCCGCCGCTCAGGTCGGCCAGGCCGGTCAGCGCGTGAAGCGCAGCGCAGGGGCGAACGGCGCGCCCGTGTCGCTTTCGCCGCGGCGGAACACCCAGCGCTCGGCCGGCACGCCCGCGACGGCAGCCGCCGCATTCGGCGCACGCACCGCGACGAACGTCGCGTCGCAGCCGACAGCGATTCCATAGTTCTCCTTGCCGATCATGTGCGCGCCGGCATGTGTCGCCATGTCCAGCGCGGTGCCGAGCGCTTCGTCGGTGTAGAAGCCCGACCGATAGCCGACCATCATCGCGCGCTGCAGCATGTCGCCGTTGCCGTAGGGCCACCATGCGTCGCGGATGTTGTCGTTGCCCGCGATCACCTGCACGCCCGCGTCGCGCAGCGGCTGTACCGGCGGAAACGCGCAGTCGCCCGGCGCATTCGTCAGGATCGACACGCCGGCTTCGGCCAGTGCCGCCGCGGTGCGCCGCACGTCGTCGTCGCTCACCTGGCCGAGCGCGTACGCATGGCTCACGTTCACGCGCCCGCCGAGCCCCGCCGCGCGCGTGCGCGCCGCGATCCGCAGCAGTTGCGCGATGCCCGTCTCGCCCGGCTCGTGCAGGTGGATGTCGATCTTCGCGCCGCGCTTCTCGGCGATGCCGAACACGATGTCGAGCTGGCCGTCCGCGTCGCCGTCGAGTGTCGTCGGGTCGATCCCGCCGACCACGTCCGCGCCCTCGCGCACCGCTGCGTCGAGGATCTCCGCGGTGCCGGGGCACGTGACGACGCCGGCCTGCGGGAACGCGACGAGTTCGATGTCGACGATGCCGCGCCATTGCTCGCGCGCGGCCATCACGGCCTGCAGGTTCGACAGGCCCGTCGTCGCATCGACGTCGACGTGGCTGCGCATCGCGACCGTGCCGAACGCGGCGGCCTGCGCGATCAGCGCATTCGCGCGCTCGACGATCGGCGGCGCGGCCGCGAGCTGGCGCTTCTCGACCGCGAGCCGCTCGCGCAGCGTGCCGACCGTTTCGTGCGGCACCCAGCGATCGCCGACGAAGCTCTTGTCGAGGTGGATATGACCATCGACGAAACCGGGCAGCACGACGCGGCCGTCGAGGTCGATCGTTTCCGCGCCGGGCGCCGCCGCACGATCGGCGCCGATCGCGGCAAAGCGGCCGTCACGGACGACGAGGTTGATGGGCTGGCCGCCGGCATCGACGGCGTTGATGAAGATGCGATCGGTCATGGCTCGGAATGTGGGGCGGTCGCGCCACGTCGCCGGCGCGGACAGGGGAAGGCACCGCAGCCGGCCCGGCGCGACCGTTGGCAGGGAATCCGGCCACGATATCGGACGGCGCCGGCAGAGGCCAATTAAATGTCGCGATGCCGCGCATTCGATTTTGCGATGCGCGGCGCAAACGCCGCGCCAGCCACGCGCGGCTGCGGGGTCCGATCTCGTCGGCGACGGCCCGCATGCCGATGGCCCGTCGGGTGACGTCGCCGAAGCCGACGTTTCGCGCGCCGGCATCGAGGGGCCGACTGCCTCGCAGGACAGGCCGCCGGACCGCTGTCGATCCGCGTCATCGCAGTTGCCGAACGGGCGCCGCCGCCCTCGCCGGGCATTGCGCGATCGTCCCGCCCCGGCGGCGATTTACGCGGCAACAGACTTTACACGTTGTTACCCGGCCGCACCGGACGCGCCACCCGCCATTCCTTATACTCACGCCGAGTTCGCCACCCGTCCTGGCATTCGTCGGCGAACCCGTTGCCGATGCAGGAATCATCATGATGCGCATGCCTTCCACGAAGACCGTTCTGTTCGCCTCGCTCGTCGCCGTCGCGGCGCTTCCGCTGACCGCCTGCGTCGCGCCGGGTTACTACGGCGCGCAGCCGGGGTATCCGCAGCAACAACAATACGCGACGCCGGGCTACGCGCAGCCCGCGTATTCGCAACCGGGCTACGTGCAGCAGCAACAGCCGTATCCGAACCAGGCGCCGCAACCGTACGATCAGTACGGCAACCCGCAGCAATACGGGTCGCAGCCGTATGACCAGTACGGCAATCAGCAGCAATACGGCAACGGCTACGGCACGCAGTACGGCACGGTCTCGAACATCCAGCCGGTCAACGGTTCGGTCGGCCCGTCGGGCGTGGCCGGCACCGTCGTCGGTGCGCTGGTCGGCGGCCTGGTGGGCAACCAGTTCGGCCGCGGTCACGGCCGCGACGCGGCGACCGTGATCGGTGCGCTCGGCGGCGCGGTGGCCGGCAACCAGATCGGCCAGCAGATGGGGGCCGCGCAAGGCCCGAGCAGCTACCGGATCGACGTGCAGGTCAGCGACGGCACGATGCGCTCGTTCGACGTGCAATCGCCGGGCAACCTCCGGCCGGGCGATCGCTTGCAGATCAACGGCAACCAGTTGGCGCGGTATTGATTCGGATGCGGTGCGCCTGACCTGATCGGGCGCATCTTCGCGCGTTTGACGTCGGGGCCGGTTCGGTGCGACGGCGTACGCGTTTCACGTTGCTCGCCTCCTTCATGCCGGCGCGGCGCACATGACGCACGCGCCGGCATCCGCCTTCAGCGCACCCGGCGCACGACCGCGCCACCACTCACACGCTCCGACATCCGCGCCCGCGCGCCTGGCCGTCACACCCGCTCGACCCCGAGCCCGACCCGCGTCGACCGCGCGGCCGCCTGCAGATGCCGCGACCGCCGGTAGACGATCGTCATCACCACCATCACCGCCGCACCGGCATACAGCGACCCGCGCGTCGACGGATCGACGCCGAGCATCACGAACACGAACGCGACGAACACGAGACAGATCCACGACGTGACCGGCGCGTACGGCAGGCGGAACGCGACCGTCTCGCCGCGCGCGGCCAGCACGCGCCGGAACCGCATGTGCGTCAGCACGATCATTGCCCAGATCACGGCCACGTCGAACGACAGGAACGACATCAGCCAGCCGAACACGCGCGCGGGCATCACGTAGTTCAGCACCACGCCGACCGACATGAACAGCACGGTCGCCCGCACCGCGCGCGACGGCGACCCGCTGGCGCTCAGCGCCGCGAACGACGCGGGCGCGAGGCCGTTGCCGGCCATGCTCGACAGCATGCGCGCGCCGCTGAACACGATGCAGTTGAAACTCGACAGCGCGGCCGTCACGACCACGAAGTTGACGATGCCGGCCGCCTGCCGCAGCCCGAGCGATTCGAACGTCGTCACGAACGGGCTGCCGTGCTCGCCGAGCTCGTGCCACGGATACAGCGCCATGATGATGAACAGCGCGCCGACGTAGAAGATCAGGATGCGCCACAGCACCGAGTTGATCGCGCGCGGGATCATCTTCTGCGGCTCGCGCGCCTCGCCGGCCGTGAGGCCGATCATCTCGACGCCCGCGAACGAATACGCGACGATCGGCAGCGCGCTCACGACCCCGAGCACGCCGTGCGGAAACACGCCGCCGTGCCGCCACAGGTTCGACAGCCCGACCGGCTCGCCGTGATGGCCGATCCCCGTGAACACGATCAGTGCGCCGCCCGCGATCATCAGCACGATCGTCACGACCTTCACGATCGCGAACCAGAACTCCAGCTCGCCGTACACCTTCACGTTGAGCAGGTTGAACGCCGAGATCGCGGCGATCGCCGCCACGACCCACAGCCACTGCGGCACCTCCGGAAACCAGAAGCCCATGTAGATGCCGATGGCGGTCGTCTCCGCGACGCCGACACCGACCATCAGCAGCCAGTAGCTCCAGCCGACCACGTAACCGGCGTACGGCCCGAGGTATTCGAACGCATACGCGCCGAACGAGCCGGATACCGGCCGGTGCACGGCCATCTCGCCGAGCGCGCGCATGATCAGGAAGATCATCGCGCCGCCGATCAGGTACGCGACGAGCGCGCCGGGCCCGGCCGCCTTGATCGCGGACGCCGAGCCCAGGAACAGGCCGACGCCGATGGCCATGCCGAGGGCCATGAACGAAATCTGGCGCGCGCCGAGCTCGCGCCGCATCGTGTGCTGTTGCATGTCGTCTCCAGTCGTTGATCGTCGCGGCAAGCCGGATGGGCCGGCCGCTGGACGGAGCGGCCGGCGTCGTGTGCCGGCCGCCCCGCTGCAGCGCACGGACGCCGGTTCAGCGCCCGTGCAGAAAACGTTCGACGCGAAACGGCGCCGGATCGACGAACGGCTGCGTGCCGGTCATCAGGTCGGCGATCAGCCGGCCGGTCACGGGGCCGAGCGTGAAGCCGTGATGCGCGTGCCCGAACGCGAACCACAGATCGCGGTGGCGCGGCGCCGCGCCGATCACGGGCAGCATGTCGGGCGTGCAGGGCCGGCGGCCGAGCCACGGCGTGCCGTCGACGCGCGCGCCGAGCGGAAACAGCTCGCGCGCGACCGGTTCGACGGCGGCAAGCTGGGACGGCGTCGGCGGCGTATCGCGATGGCCGAGCTCGACGCCGGTCGTCAAGCGGATGCCGCGCGTCATCGGCGTGATCAGGAAGCCGCTGTCGGCGTCGAGCACGGGCCGGTTCAGCCGCGCGCCCGGCTGCGGCGCGTAGTGCATGTGATAGCCGCGCTTGACCGCGAGCGGCAGCGTGTAGCCGAGCCGCTCGCACAGCAGGTCCGACCAGGGCCCGAGCGCGACGACCGCCGCGCGCGCGTCGACCGGGCCTTGCGCGGTATCGACGCGCCAGCCGTTCGCGGCCGACAGCGTCAGCGCGTCGCCGGTCAGGATGCGGCCGCCGAGTTGCTCGAAGCGGCGCGCATAGGCGGTGACGAGTGCATTCGGATCGCTGATCGAATCGGAGCCCGTGTAACGCAGTGCGCCGATCAGCGCGCGGCTCAGGTTCGGTTCCGCGTCGCGCAGCGCGGCCGCATCGAGCGCATCGAAGGTCACGCCGTATTCGGCATGCCAGCGCTCGGCGTCACGCGTCTCGGCATCGCGCGTCGCGGCCGTGCGGAACACCTTCAGCCAGCCGCCTTCGCGCAGCAGTGCGCCGGCGCCGGACGCTTCGATCAGTGCGCGATGCTCGGTCACGCAATGTTCGATCAGCGGCGCATACGCGCGCGCGATCTCCGCATGGCGCGCCGGATGCGAATTGCGCCAGTAGCGGTACAGGAACGGGATCAGCTTCGGCAGCGCGCCGACGTGATAGCGGACGTCGGGCGAGCGGTTGCACGCGTATTTCAGCAGCGTGCCGAAGCCGCGCGGAAACGCATACGGGTACACGCCTTCGCGCTGGATCAGCCCGGCGTTGCCGAGCGACGTCTCGTTGCCGGGCGCCTTGCGGTCGACGAGCGCGACCGACAGGCCGCGCTGCTGCAGGTGAACGGCGACGGATACGCCGATCATGCCGCCGCCCAGGACGAGCGTGTCGTAGGTCATCGGGAGGCTCCTCGGGCGGGCGGCGCCGGCGTCAGGCGAGCGCGGTCACGGCGATCTCGACGTCGAGACCGGGCTTCATCAGCAACGCCTGCACGCACGCGCGGGTCGGCGCATGGCCGGCCGGCACCCAAGCGTCCCACACCGCGTTGAACGCGTCGAAATGCGCGGCGTCGCTGAGCCATACGTTGGCCGTGAGCACACGCGTCTTGTCGACGCCGGCCGACGCGAGCAGCGCGTCGATGCGCGTGAGGATTTCGGTCGCCTGCACGGCGATCGGCGCGCCGGCCGTATCGGGCACCTGGCCGGCCAGATGGACGATGCCGTTCGCGATCACGACCTGGCTCATGCGTGCGCCGGTCTGCAGACGTTTGATTTCACTGGACATGGATTGCACCTTCACGGGCCCGGCCGCGACCGGCCGGAAAAATGACTGGGAAAGACCGCTGGCGTGCGCAGAATCGGGGCGCCGCCGCACGGGCGAGCTGTGCCGATTCGTACACGTGTCGCGCACCTGTCGTTCAGGCCGGCCGCACCGGCCGCGCGAGTTTCGCGTCGTCCGATGCTAGAGTGGCCGTCACGCCGACCGTCGGCGCTTTCGACGAAAATTATCATATACGAGAAAATTTATTCTCGTATACGACAAAACCCGTATTCACGTCGCGCCCTGTATCCGCATGCCCAAATCCACCGTTCCCGTTCCGCCGCCCACCGACACCGCGCCGCAACTCGACCACCAGACAGTCGGCGCGCGGCTGCGCGACGCGCGCAAGTCACGCGGCCTGACGCTCGCGCAACTGTCCGAGCGTTCCGGTATCGCGGTGTCGACGATTTCGAAGGCCGAGCGCGGCGACATTGCGCTCACCTACGACAAGTTCGCGGCGCTCACGCATGCGCTCGCGCTCGACTTCGACACGATGTTCGGCCGGCCCGCGCCCGCCGGCGCGATGACGCCGTCGTTCACGCCGGCCGGCCAGCAGATGGTCTACGACACGCCGAACTATGCGTACGGGATGCTCGCGAACGACCTGACCGGCAAGCGGATGGTGCCCGTGCGCGGGCGGATCCATGCGCGCAAGCTGTCGGACTTCGCGGACTACATCCGGCACAGCGGCGAGGAGTTCGTGTTCGTGCTGAGCGGCGAGCTGGAACTGCGCTTCGAGAACGGCCACGCGTACCGGCTCGGCGCCGGCGACAGCCTGTACTTCGACAGCGCTGTCGGGCACGTGTACCTGAGCCTCGGCGACACCGATGCCGAGGTGCTCGCGTGCTGCGTCGACGGCGACGCGCGACGGCCGCGCGACGCGATCTGAACGCAACGGCGCGGCCACGGCGAGCGATACGCGGACCGCGGAACGCCGACACGCGCGATCCGGATTCCTATTAGGATTAGTACGATGCATTCCGCGGCCATATCGGTCATAGCGGCCATAGCGGCCCGCTCCGGCATGCACGCCCCTCAACCGGAATCCCCTCGATGACGATCACGACTCGCCTGCTCGACGCGGCCGACGCCGCCCGTTTCCAGACCGTTCGCCTGCGTGCGGTCGACACCGCGCCCTCGTCTTTCCTGCCGACGCCCGACGAAGAATCGCAGGTGCCGGTCGACGAATTCGCGATACGCATCACGCCGACCCACGAACGTGCCGTGTTCGGCGCATTCGACGGCGATACGCTCGTCGGCATCACCGGCGTGCGCCGCGATGCGCGCGCGAAGATCGCGCACAAGGCGACGATCTGGGGCGTGTTCGTCGATCCCGCCTATCGCGGGCAGGGCATCGCGCAGACGCTGCTCGAAAGCGCGACCGCGCATGCGGCGCAGGCGTGGGGCTGCAAGCAACTGATGCTGTGCGTGAACGAGGTCAATGCCAACGCGGAGCGGCTGTATGCGTCGCAGGGGTTCGTCCGGTTCGGCACGGAACCGCGCTCGCTGTTCGTCGACGGGCGGTTCTACGACGAACACCACATGGTCAAGACGCTGGCTTGACGCGTCCGGTCTGGCGATCGCGTTTGCCGGCCGCGCCCGGACGCAAACGCTCGCCCCTTCTCGCCCATGCGCATGCCGGCATGCCTGCCCGGCGATCGTCTCGTTCGTCGGCGCCGACTACTGGCGGCGCCTCCCCGACGAGATATTGTGAATATTTATGCGCAAAAACTTTTATTGAAAAACGCGCGCCAAGCGATGCCCACCGGATCGATTGCTCACTCACCCGTCGCCGCGATCGTTCCCGTCGCCGGCTCGCGCCCTGCGGAGGCGGCCGGCTCGAAGATCAGCACCATGTCGCCACGGTAACGTCCATTGGCTGGCGCCGCGTCGCCGGCAACCCGTACTTGCGCGCTGACCTTCACCCGACGGGTTTCGTCATAACCGTCGAAGCCGTCGTGCCCACGCTTTCCCAGCGTGAGCACGCGAGCGGCGTCGGCAGTAATTTCGGCGTCGGCCGCGCTGCCCGCCAGCACGACCTTCGCGTCGGTCAGGTCGTCGCGGCCATTCGACAGCCTTAGCGGCTGCAGCAATGTGACGTTGATGTCGGGATTCGTCGTCCGTACGCGGATCGGCAGCGTTGCGCCGAGGGCCCGCTGGTCGCGATCCGTCGCGGTCAGTTCGACCACGTCGTATGCGGCGTTGTCCGGGCTTGAAACGAACAGGCTGTCACCAATGTGCGCGGTCAACGTGATCCGCTTGACGACGGCTTGCGGCGACGTCGGGCCGGCGTGGGCAATGCCGGCCAATGCGCCGCATACGACGAGTGCGGTGAGATGTGTTCCGATCTTCATTGGAGTGCTCCGTTTTCCGGATGGTTGTCGTTCGGGCACCTGATTCCGTCATCGCAGGAAAATCCGGGATTCTTTTATCCCAAAATTAGCCGGCAATATCCCCGTGGAATTCGATATACCCAGCCGCATACGCGAACGCGCCGAGTCGGCGGATGCCATCTCGTACGCCACCAGGATACGATCGCCAGCCTTTACGCATCAGGCTCCGACGCGCTCCTCTCGTCACGGCATGCAATAACGATAGGTCACGGAACGTCCACTAAAAATCCATGGAAACCTGCACGGTTCTTTCAGGATTCCATTCACCAATGCCATCTCGGAATCAAATAGGACACGGGAGTCGATCGCACCAATTTCCGCCCGTCCCCAACCCGCCTCGGTAATTCCGCCTCTGTTCAGCCCCCTGCCGGCCGCGCTATCGTTTCTCCTTCTTCACAGCCCAGGAGCTGCCTTTGCCTTCCCGCCACGGAGTCGACCTCATCCGCGCCCGCGCGCTGTTCGATCGCGAGCGCCAAGCGGTCACCGAAGCCATGCCGGTCTCCCGCGCCCTGTCCGCGGAAGCATCCGAGCACTTGCTGTTCGGCGTGCCGTTGCACTGGATGCAGGACTGGTCGACGCCGTTCTCGCTGTATGTGAAGGAGGCGCGCGGCGCGACGTTCACCGACGTCGACGGCCATCGCTACGTGGATTTCTGCCTCGGCGATACGGGCGCGATGTTCGGCCACGCGCCCGAACCGGTCGCCCGCGCGCTCGTCGAACAGGCCACGCGCGGTTATACGACGATGCTGCCGAGCGAAGACGCCGCATGGGTATCGCGCGAACTCGCACGCCGCTTCAAGCTGCCGGTCTGGCAATTCGCATTGAGCGCCAGCGACGCGAACCGCTTCGTGCTGCGCTGGGCGCGCGCGGCCACCGGCCGCAACACGATCGTCGTGTTCAACGGCTGTTATCACGGCACGGTCGACGACGTATTCGTCGATCTCGTCGACGGCCGCCCGGTGCAGCGCGACAGCCTGCTCGGGCAAGCCTACGACCTGCTCGCCAACACGCGCGTCGTCGAATTCAACGACCTGGCCGCGCTTGAAGCCGCATTGAAGGATGGCGACGTGGCGTGCGTGCTCGCCGAGCCCGCGATGACGAACATCGGGATGGTACTGCCCGACCCGGGCTTCTGGGCGGCCGCGCGCGAACTGACGCGCCGCTACGGCACGCTGCTCGTGATCGACGAGACGCACACGATCAGCAGCGGCCCGGGCGGCTACGCGGTCGCGCACGCTCTCGACGCGGACATGCTGGTGGTCGGCAAACCCATCGCGGGCGGCGTGCCGTGCGCGGTATACGGGTTCAGCGCCGAATTCGCGGAACGCGCGAAGCAGGCCAAGCTGAACGCGCCACCCGGCCATTCGGGCATCGGCACGACGCTCACCGCGAACATGCTCGCGATGCATGCGATGCGCGCGACGCTCGCCGAAGTCGCGACCGACGCCGCGTATGCGCACATGTTCGAACTCGCCGCGCGGCTGGCGACGGGGCTCGAACAGGCGATCGCGAAACACGGGTTGCCGTGGTGCGTGACGCGTATCGGCGCGCGCACCGAGTTCCAGTTCGCGCCCGTGCCGCCGCGCAACGGCACGATCGCCGGCGCGCAACTCGACAGCGAGCTCGAGCACATCGTGCACCTGTACCTGCTGAATCGCGGCGTGCTGATCACGCCGTTCCACAACATGATGCTCGTGTGTCCGCAGACGACGGCCGACGATGTCGACCGGCTCGTCACGCAATTCGACGCGTGCCTGGGCGAACTGGTGTGACGCAGTGACGTTCGCGGCGAAT
>JABLTH010132193.1_pt1 | contig 12102 bp, 11 predicted proteins | sample 7875711 | NCBI WGS metagenome assembly JABLTH01 (sample SAMN14941262, study PRJNA633318) | bioreactor metagenome | isolation source: bioreactor | place: China | collected 2019-03-05 | reverse complement strand
GTCACCTCATTCCCACCGATGATCAGTCGGGGATTCTCGTCCGTTGCCGGACCAGAATCGAGACATAAGGAGCCCGCTCGCGGGCGACGCTCCTCGCTCTGATGCTGCATCAAAGCGGAAAGCCATCGCCCGCGAGCGGCTCCTACGACAGCGGCGGCGGGTTCAGGCGGCGGTGAGGCGTTGCAGGCGCATCGCGAGCCAGCGCTGCACGTCGGGCCATTCGCCGGCGAGGATCGAGTAGCACACGGTGTCGCGCAGCGTGCCGTCCGGGCGGCGCTTGTGGGCGCGCAGCACGCCGTCGCGGTGCGCGCCCAGGCGTTCGATCGCGCGCTGCGAGTCGAGGTTGCGGTGGTCGGTGTGGAATTCCACCGCCACGCAATCCAGCGCGGTGAAGGCGTGCCCGAGCAGCAGGCGCTTGCAGGCGGTGTTGAGGTGGCTCTTCTGCCAGCGCCTGGCGTACCAGGTGTAGCCGATGGCGATGCGCGGCAGCGCCGGGTCGAAATCGTAGTAGCGGGTGGTGCCGACGATCTCGCCGTAGTGTTTCTCGCGCACCGCGAAGGCCAGCATGCGCCCGGTCGCCTGGCCGGCGAGGGCGGCGTCGATGTAGCCGGCCGCAGTACCCGGCGGCGGCGCGCTGGTGAACCACAGCTTCCACAGCTCGCCATCGGCGGCGGCCGCTTCCAGCGCCGGCGCGTGATCGGCGTGCAACGGTTCGAGCAGCACGTGGTCGTCTTCCAGGTGCACCGGGGCGAGCGTCATGCGGAACCTTCAGGCATCGAGATCGGGAATCTGCTTGCTTTCCAGCCGCGCGATCGCGTCCTTCAGCAGCAGCTTGCGCTTCTTCATGCGGGTGATCTGCAGCTCGTCGCGTGAGCCGGCGGCGATCATCTCGGCCACCTGCGTGTCCAGCGCGCGGTGTTCGCGCCGCAATTCGGCCAGCGTCTGGGCGATCGAGGGCAGGTCCGGGGCCGTCATGGCGGGCGCGTGTGGAAGAAAGGCCGCAGTGTACGCTCCCGGACCGGCCCGGGTCAGCCCGCTACAATGGCGGTCTCCCGCTCGCTACCGCCGCCCATGTCCGCCTCGCCCGACCCCTCCCGCAAGCACAGCTACGAAGCCGGCAAGCTGGCCAAGCGCCTGCGCCACCAGGTGGGCCAGGCGATCGCCGACTTCAACATGATCGAGGACGGCGATACCGTAATGGTGTGCCTGTCCGGCGGTACCGATTAGGTCTACAGTATGGACATGTAACGATTAGGTGTTAGTGTATGGACACTGTGGCTATGACATTGGGCTAGATCTGTGAGCGTTGAATGTCGTGTGGGGCAAGCGGTTAGACCAAGCGGAATGGCAAAGGCTTGCATCCCACCGGCTGCATCGTTGCTATGAAAGTGCAAGGACAGATCGTAGCAGCCGTCGTTTCCCTCAAAGCTGTCACGTCCATTGCGTACCGGCGTGTTTGTCATGGCGCGATGTGAACTCATTACCTTCACGCCGCATTCCCCGGAAGTCGTCGATGGCAAGCTCTCTTGGGTCCCTCTAAAAAGCGGGGCCATGGAGGGCTTGCCCCAGCTTTGCTGGGAAAGTGGCGAGCCATGGCGCGAAGCCAACCTGTGGCTGCTCAGCCGTGCTTATCGACAGAACATCGAGACGGTTCGCTCTAACGCCAAGGCCTTGCACGCTTACGCGCAATGGTTGGAATCGACGGATCCGCCCATTCATTGGTGGGACTTCCCTGCCAAGGAAAAGGACCGCTGCCTGGTTCGTTTCCGAGGGTTCCTCATCAAGCAACGTGAGGCTGGCAACTTAGCTCCTTCGACAGCATCGGCTCGGATGCGTGCAGTGGTGCGGTTTTATCGTTGGGTCTACGCCGAACGTTTGATTACCCCACAGTGGCCGATGTGGCACGAGCGTAACGTCGTCATAAAGCTCGACAGCACGGATTATTTCGAGCGCACAGTCGTCGTGACCACCACAGATTTGGCCATACCGAATCGAAAAAGGAATTCCGCAGGACTCGAAAATGGCGTGATGCCGGTGAGCCCTGAAGAGAGGGATGCGATTCTCACACTCGTCGATGCGCATGGCAGTTTGGAACTTGCGTTGATGCTCCGGCTTGGTTTTTACACGGGGATGCGCCTCGGATCGATCTGCGACCTCAAGGTCAATACCATTCTTCACGCTATCCCAGAACCCTGCGTACCCGACGCCCGGCTGATTTCCATCGGGCCGAACGCTCGGCCACCCGTGCACACCAAGGGTGGAACTTATGGGCACATCACGGTCCCAGGTAAATTGATCGAGGATCTCACGCAATACGCGGCGTCACTCCGACGCCGTGAACGGCAAGCCCTCGCGCAGAGAGATGACAAGTCGCTGCTTTTCTTGACGCGCTTTGGGAACCCGTATGTCAAGCGGCAGGCGAACAAGAGTTCGGCTGTCAATGTGGAAATGCATAAGCTTAGATCGATAGCCCGTGCAGCAGGTGCGAACCTGGCCCACTTTCACTTCCACATGACCCGTGCGACGTTTGCTTGCGAGGTCATGCGCCTGGCTCTCCAGATCGAGGGGATTGATCCGGTGGCGGTGGTCGGTGAGATGTTGTTCCACTCGAGTCGACGTACGACAGAGGCCTACGTGCACTATCTCCAGAAGCAACCAATCAAAGCCGAAGTAGCCAATGAATTCACGAAGGTGTTTCTCGGTTGCATGAAGCGTCCTACCGAAAAGCACGAGCGTGTCTAAGCCATCGATTCCGGAGTTGACGTTTGCCGAGGTGCCGCTCAACCAGGGGGAGGAGCCTTGGGATATGCGCATGTTTCTCTATCGAGGGGCATCAGCATGGCGCAAAGATGCCGTCCGGGCAGCGATCGATGCAGGTGAGTTCGGTTCTCCCATCTCGGAGCGGTTGCCACTGGTGGTCTCCTTGCACGATCAGGTGGCGGCCGGTGTTGCCAAGGGGCATTCTAAGAGGACGTTGGAAAACGTCATGACGGCCCTGCGGGCCTATTTTCGCTACGTGGACGAAGCTGGGCCGGAAGAGCCGACGATCGCCACCGCAGCCAACCTTTACATCGAGTGGATGGAATGGTGCGCACAGCGTGTGGCGACCCACGACCTGAAAGCATCCAGTCAGTATCGCATTGGGGTTACGGCGGGAGCTCCGCTCGCACTCGCCATTGGTAGGACAGACTCGAGCCTTTTTCGCGCCGCGCGACTTGAGCGAAAGGGGCGAAAGAAGGCCATTTACCGAACGTCGGATAAGCAGAACCTTGAAAACACGTTTGCGATGGGGCATGCGTTGCTCGACATCTGCCTGGCCCTCCCAGAAACGGTTATTCGAGGACGACTTCCGATCCTGCTGACGTTCCGTAGCGGTCAAACCTACGAGGAATGGTGCGGATACCGGCGACGATCAGTGGATGAGCTTCTTCAGGGCAAGGTGTCGGGTCGCCTTCGAGTCAGCGCTCGATTTGTCGAGGAACGGCGGCGATGGGAGAGCGATGTAAGCAATCGCCAACGTTCTCCAGCGATCAATGCCCGCTTGGATGCCGAATTGCTGATCTTCATTGCGCAGACCGGCATGAATTTGACACAGGCCTGGAAAATGCAAATGGGCGACTTTCGGTACGAGAGCTTGCGCGATACGGTGTGAGGCGCTACAAGAACCGCCGACTGGGGGAGGTCGAATTTCATATCTACAGCGAGTATCGGGAACACTTCGATCTCTATCTCAAGTGGCGTGCTGTGGTGTTCGCTGATACCGATAGCGACCTACTCTTTCCTTACATCAACAAAAAGGGTGAGCCGGCCAGTCATGGCAAGCGAACCTTCAAGGAAATCGAAATGCGCTTGGCGGCCGCACAGGTTAAGCTGGTCCGGCCCCAGTCCTTGCGGCAGACGCGTATCAACTGGATGCTTCGGCGTACGGGTGATCCTGCGCTGACTGCTGAAATGCACGGGCACAGTGTGGAAGTGCTGCACGATGAGTACGAGCGACCTCATCACCAACGTGCTGTCGCGGAGACGACGCGTTTTTGGCACGAAACCGATCCTGCCATTGCCTCGCCAGGGCCTGGCGTGTGTGTCGTGGCTACACCCATGATGCTTCCGGAGTCGCCCGAAGAGGCGCCTAAGCCCGATTGTCGGGCACCCGATGGTTGTCTGTTTTGTGCGCACCAGCGTGACCTGGACACGCTAGATCATGTCTGGTCTCTTGCCTCGTTGCGTCACTTGAAAAGTCTTGAGATGGCGCGCGATGGTTTGTGGATGGCTACGCCTGACAAGCATCCCGCCCACCGGGTCATGGAGCGGATTGCCGAAAAACTTGAGTATTACGCGCATAGCACTTCAGAGCGTGCAGTCTGGGTGGAAGAAGTCGCCCTTCGGATGTCGGAAGGGCGCCATCACAAGCGCTGGGCCGGATGGATTGCGATGGCGGAGTTGACGGTATGAAGGCCCACCAGTTGGGCTCGGAGTATGGTCTCAATATCCGACATCCCACCGTATCCCCGAAAAGCCCGCACTATCGGATCCCTGCGTGGCCACCACCGGATGATTGGCCGGTGGCGGTCGATGCTGATGGTCGGGTCGTCTGCCGGGTGAGTGATTCCGTCTGGAATTTTGCTGTCTACGGTCGCAGTTCCGAGTCCGTGCGCATCAATTTCGCCTCGGGCCGGCTTAAGGTAGACAGAGGACAGGAGGTTCATGTCGACATCGATTCAGTCAATCGGCGTCTTTTCCAGCAAACCATGTGTTGGTTCTTATGGGGGCACCGTCAGCGGCTTAACGCACGGACCGTCGTGGGTTATGCCGCACGGCTTAAGCCAGTTTTTTTACTGTGTGCAAAACACCAGATAGACGCATCCGATCTTTATCGCTTTCCCCGGGTGCTTGATCAGTTGGCGAACACTGTCGCGCCCTCCACGGCCAACGAAGTCCTGACGATGTTGCGCGAACTGTGGACGGTACGCGATGTGCTTGGATTCACGATCCTCGATGAACGAGGCTTGGCTCACTTTGAGGCCGGATTGCCAGAACATCAGGAGCAGCAGACGCCCTATATTCCGCCGCGTATCTGGCTCTATCAGATGCAGCGGCTACGCATATTTTTGGAGGACTTCTGGGCGCATCGGGATGCGATCGTCGCGTTCTTCCGGTATGTGCATGAGGCTTGTCTTGACAATATGGGGTCCGCCGAAGCCCTTTATTCGGAGCCGCTACTGACTCGAAGTCCCTTCAACCGAGAGGCTGACCAACATAAGGGGTGTCGATACCACGGTACCTTCTGGGAGGTGGCTGATCGATTCGGTGTGAGGGGACTGCTAGAACGATGGGCCTTGGATCCTGCCGATGCGGATGTTTCCTGGGCGGCATACGGCCGGCTTCACGTGCTTTCCGGTTATTTTCGGGCCGCCGTCCTTGCGGGCCATAAATATCTGCTGAATTTATCTGGGGTACGCGCCAATGAGGGAGCTGATTTTCGATCCCGTTGCTTTGAAGTCGAGCGAGACCCGACCTATGGTGACCTTTATCTGTTGCGAGGTGAGACCAGCAAAACAGTGAAGGATGACCAGGCGTTGTGGGTCACCTCGCCGTCGGCAAAGTTGGCCGTAGATGTGATGACAACCGTGGCGACCCTGCGTTTGGAATGTGCTCGGAGTAACCCTTACGTCAATCTGCCCGAGGACGAAGTCGCGGACCCATGGTTGCTCAGTCGGCCCAGGGAGCCGTGGTGCTCCTCTGGAAAGGTCAACGGAGCAGGACGCGCATCCGTCAAGTACTACGGATATGGAGATTGGGAAAGTGTATGTCCCGTGCTTTTCGACAAGCGCGAACTAATGATCACGGCCGACGATATCCGGTTGGCTCGCTTGGTGACGCCGACGCTTGATCCCATGCGATATGCAATGGGAATGCTATGGCATTTCCACGATCACCAGTTACGACGTACCACGGCAGTAAATATGTGTGCGTCTAACCTGATCAGTGAGCCTACGCTGCAGTATCAGCTCAAACACATGCGCCGGGCGCAGTCCCTTTACTATGGAAGAGGGTTCACCCGGGTCGCCTTAAATCGGAAGTATGCCGAGGATTTCCTGCGAACTGCTTACGAAATGCTTCGTCGGCAAATCACACTTCTTGCGGATGATCGATATGTCTCGCCGCTCGGTGAGGCGCATAAGATAAATCTCCTGAAGCGCCTTCATTCCGCTGCGGGTGACGAGCCCCTTGGAAAACGCGACATTGGACGAATCCAAAAATTAGTGGCGACCGGCGAGCTGGCTGCGAAGCCGACGCTCTTGGGTCTGTGCCTGAGCCCGGAGCCATGTGAATGGGGTGGCGTGCTTAACCTAATTCATTGTGGGAAGTGCGATCGAGCGTTGGGTGACAAGGCGAAGCTACCTCACGTGTGCGATGTAAGGCAGATGATCAAGGGGCATCTTGAAGCCTCCCCTTCCGATAGTCCTGATCGGGCATCGTTGGAGTTGCAATTGACCTCCGTGGAGACTTTTATTCGTGTCCTACAGTCCTGAGCACAGTGCTGAGCAAAATTTTCGTGCCGCGTTTGATCGACTAAAACGCGGGAAGCCCCAGCGAATGCCCTTGGGCGCGCCCGTCACGCAAAACAACGTGGCGAAGGAGGCAGGCAAAGATACTACGGCCTTGAAGAAGGCTCGCTATCCCGCCCTTGTGCACGATATTCAGATGTGGGTGGCGGAGCACGGTGGAGATAAACCCCAGTCTCGCCGGCAACTGGCGATAGCGCAGCGGAAAAAACGAGGCGACTTGCATGCTCGACAGGCTGAGATCATTGCCCAGAGGGATCTTGCGCTCTCCTTGCTGGTGTCATCCGATGACCAGTTGCTTCATTTGTTGAAAGAGGCGGAGCGAGGACGTGAATCCACTGTCCAGCCGTTGCTGGCCAAAGCAAAAGGAATGAGAGGGTAACCGATCGTGATCACTGTGCGGATCTAACGGACCTCCCGATCATTGTAGAAATCGGAACTATCATGGTTGCTTGGAGACCTTGGCATGCTTCCCCTTGATGGTGTCGAAATGTAGCTTCACCTTATCAAAGATGGTTTTGTAGGCGCAGGAATCTGGAGCTAAGTGTTCAGCCTTTGCTTGCAATTCGCTTGCGCGTCAACCTTATGCGCAGTCGTCCGCACCATCTGCAGTCAATGAATGGTTCGATGCTGCATCATCGAGCTGCGAAGCAGCTCTAGCGAGGGACTCTTCGTGAGGTATTCATCGTCGAGGCGCGTCACCTCATGCGCGAAAATCAACGAGATGGTGCTCATGGCAAGTTCCGCTGGGCGCGTCATGCCGCGGACATTCCAGCGCTCAGCCTTCGCGCGCCCCGAGAAGCTGGCGATCGAGCTGGCAAACACCAAGCCTAGTCGTGCCGATTCCACGCCACCCTGTTGATGGGTCGTGGCAACCGATCGAACCGAGAGATAGATCAGGTACATCACCTGATTGACGCTGAACATTACCAGCGAGTGTCGAAGCGAGTCGATGGCGCAGTAAGTCCATTCGGGGTTGTAACCGGATTTTGACAGCAACCAGCTTGCGTACTGAGCCACCTCGGCGAGCGCCAGATCCTCCCAAAGCGCAAGAAGGGCGGATAGCGACTCATCATCATCGAAGTCGACTTCACTCCATATTTCGTTAGCGATGTCGTGTCGACGTCGACAATCACCGGGTGCCGAGCGGATGCGCCACGCCACACTGTCGAAACCGTACTTCATCCAATCTCGAGACAGCAGCCAATCATCGGCGTGCGCCAAGGAAAGTTCTGGCTCGATGATTCCCAAGGCTTGCAGCGATAGAAGGATGCGATGAGAGAAGTGCTCGTGAGGGGCGAGCTGTCTCTGGAGTGCATCCAGCGGTAGAAGGCGAGTCAATGAGGCATCCGCCGCCACGCGAACAGCAGCGGTGAAGTACAGGCTGGCAGTCAGATCACTCGGGTTCAAGGGTTGCCTTCGTAGCTCGTGATTTGCACCGCTGCGTCAGTGCGATGGATGCGGCAAACCGGCGATACTAAGGAAATCTTAGCTTGCGAGCAAATTTAATTTCATGACTCAGCCCGGAAGTCTGTATATAAGGCGCGATCGTCTTGCCGGTGGCCTATGGGGCCTCTTGATCGGTAACGCCATGGGCGTGCCGTATGCGCACCAAGATGTGGAGGAATTGTCCGCCATCGCGATGACCGACTTCGAACCTCCTACCGGCTTCTTCCGATCCTATGTGGATGTACCCCCACGGACATGGACCATGGAGGGAGCACAGGCATTGTGTTTCCTGCACGCACTTCTCCTCCATGAGCAGTTTGGCCTGGATGATCTGACAGAACGTGTGATCGGCTGGTCAGAGATGGGCCTTTATTCGGTCGACTCCTGCAAGCCGGCAAACGATCCTGACACGGCCGATATGGTCCAGTCGCTATTGAACGTGCCTGCGGGCCACGCTTCACATGACACCGGGCGCGCCGGTGACCGAAGTGCGTTGATCCGTATGCTTCCGCTAGTTCTCTGCCACCTTGGTAGCGAAGCGGAGCTGGTTGCCAAGGCGGTACGATTGTCTTCAACCAAGACAGCGCACCGTTTCGCCAGGACAGCATCCGTGATGTACGCCTTGTGGGCGCGCGCCGAACTGGATGCCAAGCCTGCGCCATGGACTTATGCGGCGGCGCGATTGCGTGAACTCGGCCCAGCGGCGGGGCTAGCTACGACGGATATCGAACAGGTGCTGGATCGTGAGCATGGAACCTACGCGTCTGGTAGCAGTGATGTCATAGATAGCTTGTGGTCAGCACGGGTGGCGATGAATGAAACCGATAGCTATACCGATGCCGTGCGTCGCGCGATTGCTTTCGGAGGCGACACGGATCTCACCGCCGCCGTGACGGGTGGCATCGCCGGGCTCCGATATGGCATGTATGGCATTCCGGATGCGTGGCGCGAACAGCTACGCGGCAAAGAGAAGATAGACGACCGCCTCGTTGTGCTCCTGATTCATGCAACACCGCGCCAAACCGCCTGGATCAGCAAGGCACGCAGCAGTCGCACCGACCCTTTGCGTATCGGGACCATCGATCTGGCGTACGGTGGCAAGATCGGCATCACCTTCTGCCCGGGCAAGAAGCAGCCGTTTGCGGATACGGGGGCGTGGAATCGCAATCTTGACACCGATCTCGACGCCATCAAGGCCTGGGGTGCGACGCATCTGGTGACGCTGATTGCACCTTGGGAGTTTGTCGACCTCGATGTCATCGCACTACCCAAGCGGGCCGAGGCACATGGACTGATCTGGCATCACGCCCCGATTCTGGATGGTCATGCACCTGACATCCTGCCAAAGGGGTTCACCTCAGAGGAGTGGTTCGAGGGCAAGTGGCCGGTCATTCTGCCCCAACTTCATGCAGCACTCGATCGTGGCGAAAGTGTGGTCGTGCATTGTAAAAGCGGTCTGGGGCGTGCTGGCACGGTGGCTGCGCTGTTGCTGGCAAGTCGCGACCCGTCACTGCCATGCGATGAAGTGGTCAAACGTGTACGCGCAGCACGACCGAACGCGATTGAAACAGTTGTTCAGGAGCGTTATCTGGCGAGTCACCTATCGGGATAGGCGGCCTTCCACAGTACTGAGCATAAACGCTCAAATTTCAAACCGCTTTCACATAGCTAGGCGCACCGTTCGTTTGTTGCGTCTGGCAACTTATTGTTGGAGACGGTCACATGAGTATTTCTCGCAAACTACTCGGTTCACTCGCGCTCACACTGGCCATCAGTGGTATCGCTGTGGCCCAAGACAGCACGCCCACCAGCGGCATGGACAAAATGGGTGCCATGCACTCGGACATGAAGGGTATGCACGGCAACATGATGGGTATGCACAAGATGCCGGCGACCGTGACGGCGGCGGATGCGAAAACCGGTGTGGTCGACGTGACGACCGAAGGTATGGCTTTGAAGGTGCATTTCCCACCATCCGCCATGGCCAGCTTGAAGGCGGGTGACAAGATTACGTTGCATATGGGCTTCAGCAAGCCGTGAATCATCTGCACCCCACTCCAGAGTTGAGGGGGCCTGATTGCAAGGGTAAGCTCACCTCATGACCTTCTCGCTACGTCAGCTCGCTCGTTCACGTCGCCTCCGGGCGATGGGCGTGTTGGCGTGGCTGATGTTGGTCATCAACTCATTGGCCGCTGCACCGATGGGCATGACGGGAGTGCCTCATTCCCATGCCATGCACACAACGGTTGCGGCGGTCAGTGAACACTGTCATCACCACGTCGCCGCCAACAAGGCCGCTCGCTCCTGTTGCGACGATCAGGCCGGTTGCTGCGGTGGTATGACCGGTCACAGCTGTAATTGTGCGGCGATGTGCAGTACCACGTTGCCACCCGAACCGGCGGTTGTTTTGGTCTCGTCCGCGATCACCGCCCGTTACGCCATGCCGCTGCCCAGTAGCGCACCCTCGTTGAATACCGCCCCTCCGTTGCGACCACCGGCGGTCTGACTCTCCCTCGTTGTTGATGAGCTTTGCTGGCGATCGTCGTGTGTCGATGATCGCAAGCAATCGGCTGTGATCGGTATCGGCATGATCGATACCGCCTGCCCTGGAGAGAGTCCATGAACCTGTTTTCCCCGCCCCCGGCCGATTTGTCGCGGCGTCGTTTCGTCCAAGGCATCGCCATCGGCGGTGCCGTCGCCGGTCTCGGCCTGTTGCGCCCTTCCAACGCCTGGGCGTTGACGAGTCCCGGCCAGCCCACGGTGCTGAGCGGCACCGACTTCGCGCTGGATATCGCCGAAACCCCGGTCAACTACACCGGTGCCACGCGCCTGGCCACCACCGTCAATGGCGGTATCCCCGGCCCGATCCTGCGCTGGAAGGAAGGCACCACGGTGAACCTGCGCGTGTCTAATCGGCTGCGCGTGCCGACCTCGATCCACTGGCACGGCATCATCCTGCCGTTTCAGGAAGACGGTGTGCCCGGCATCAGTTTCGATGGCATTGCGCCCGGTGAAACCTTCCTCTACCAGTTCAAGGTGCGCCAGTCTGGCACGTACTGGTACCACTCGCATTCGGGCTTTCAGGAGCAGACCGGTATGTACGGTCCGCTGGTGATCGAACCCGCAGGTCCCGATCGTCATCCCACCGATCGCGACTACGTCGTGATGCTCAACGACTGGACCGACGAAAATCCCGAACGGATTTTCGCCAAGCTCAAGAAGCAGAGCGACTACTACAACTTTGCCCAGCCCACCGTGCCGGATTTCTTCCGCGACGTGCGCGAAAAAGGCCTGAGCCAGGCGCTGGCCATGCGCAAGATGTGGAATGAGATGCGCATGAATCCGACCGATTTTGGCGACGTCTCCGGTTACACCTATACCTACCTGATGAACGGTGCGGCCCCAGCCGGCAACTGGACGGGCATCTTCAAACCCGGGGAGAAGATCCGACTGCGTTTCATCAATGGCTCGGCGCAGACGATTTTCGACGTGCGCATTCCGGGCCTGAAGATGACGGTGATCTCGGCCGATGGCCAGGACGTCGACCCGGTGTCGGTCGACGAATTTCGCATCTCGGTGGCCGAAACCTACGACGTGATCGTCGAGCCGCAGGACGAGCGCGCCTACACGCTGTTCGCCCAGTCGATCGACCGCACCGGTTATGCCCGCGGCACCCTGGCACCACGCGCGGGGATGGAGGCGGAGGTGCCCAAGCCCGATCCCATTCAGTGGTTGGCCATGCAGGACATGATGGGCGCGATGGCGATGGGTGATGCCGGTCACGGCGGCATGCAAGGGATGTCGGGCATGAGCGGCATGCAGGGCATGGCCGGCATGGATCATGGTGCGATGCCGGGCATGGCGCCCGCTGCTCCGGTGGTGCGCCATGCGCGCACCGAATACGGCCCTGGTGTGGACATGCACGTGGACATGCCACGCACCAATCTCGACGATCCAGGCATCGGCCTGCGCGACAACGGCCGCCGCGTGCTGACCTACGCCGACCTTCACACCATCGGCGGCCCGATCGATGCGCGCGAGCCCAGCCGCGAGATCGAGCTGCACCTGACCGGCAACATGGAGCGCT
>JABLTH010099537.1_pt1 | contig 12102 bp, 7 predicted proteins | sample 7875711 | NCBI WGS metagenome assembly JABLTH01 (sample SAMN14941262, study PRJNA633318) | bioreactor metagenome | isolation source: bioreactor | place: China | collected 2019-03-05 | reverse complement strand
CGACGGATCGCGGATCGCTCGCCGCCGGCGCCCCCGAAGTGCGGGGCGGATCGGACGCCGCCGCTCACGGCCGCCTCGCGGTCGTGGACGACGATGCGCGGCTGCGGCGCGCGCTCGTGCGCCGCCTGCGCGGGGCAGGGCTCGCGGTCGAAGGCGCGGCGGACGCCCGCAGCGCGCTCGACCTCGTGGCGCACGACCGCGTCGACGCCGTGCTGTGCGACATCGTCATGCCCGGGATGGACGGTCTCGCGCTGCTGCGCGTCCTGCGGGAGCGCGGGCTCGACACGCCGGTCGTCCTGCTGACCGGCGCCCCCACGCTGAACGGCGCGATGCAGGCCGTCGAGCTCGGGGCGCTGCGCTACCTCCTGAAGCCGGTCGACGAGGACGATCTGGTCGCGGCCGCGACACAGGCCGCGCGAATCGGCGCCCTCGCGCGCGTGCGCCGCGAATCGGCGGCCCTCGCGGACGGCGGCGACCGCGACGGCGCCGGCGCGCGCGCTGCGCACGAGCGCGCCGTGCTCGGGGCCGCGATCGAGACCGCCTTCATGGCCTACCAGCCGATCGTCTCCGCGAAGACCGAGATGATCGTCGCCTACGAGGCGCTGCTGCGCGGCCGCAGCGAGCCGCACAGGAACCCGGAAGCCTTCGTGGCCGCCGCGGGACGCGCCGGGATGCTGCACGCGCTCGGCCGCGCGGTCCGCAGCGCGGTCGCCGTCGACATCGGCGAGGCCGCGCCGGACGTGAACGTGTTCGTGAACCTCCATCCCCTCGACCTGCTCGACGAGGAGCTCTTCGCGCCCTCGTCGGTGCTCTCGCGCCACGCCTCGCGCATCGTGCTCGAGGTCACCGAGTCGGCCTCGCTCGAGGAGATGCTCGACCTGCGCGTGCGCGCGGCGCGGCTGCGCGCGGCCGGCTTCCGGCTCGCGATCGACGACATGGGCGCGGGCTACGCGGGCATGACGACGTTCGTGCGGCTCGAGCCCGACATCGTGAAGATCGACCGCTCGCTGGTCCGCGACGTCGACCGCGACACCCGCAAGGAGCGGGTCGTCCTCTCGATGATCACGCTCGCGCACGAGCTCGGGATCACCGTCGTGTGCGAGGGCGTCGAGACCGCGGCCGAACGCGACACCTGCGTCGCGCTCGGAACCGACCTCCTGCAGGGCTACTTCTATGCGCGGCCGGCGCCGGGCTTCCCGCCGGTGGACTGGGCCCGATGAGCGACGCGCTGGACGGCCCCCTGCACGCCCTGCAGGGCCACGTGATGAGCGTGCTCTACAACGCCCAGTTCCTGCTCGAGGAAGGGCTCGCCGGCGAGGCGCTCGAGGCCGCCCGCGACGTCCTCGGCGCGGCGGAGGAGATGCGGGCGCTCCTCCAGCAGATCAAGTCCACGAGAGAAATCCCCTCCGCCGCGCGTCCTCTGTAGGGCGGGGCTTGCCCCGCCCGTGAGGGCGCCACCATGAACACTCGTGCGATCCCGTTCGTTCTCGCGCTCGCGCTCCTCCCGGCGTTCGCCGTCCTGACCGCGGCGTCCGCGCGCGCGCAGACGGCCGGCCTCGTGCCCCTCACCGATCTCGGCGCCGGTCTCTACAACGGCAGCCCCGGCGGACTCTACCCGGGCGGCGCCAACGTGCCGCCGCCCGCGCACGAGGGCGGCGCGCTGCGCCAGGCCGCGAGGATCGTCCCGCGCAACCCGGCCGGGCAGCCCGACCCGGCCGGCTTCATCGGCGTGCTGTCGATCGGGATGTCGAACACCAACCAGGAATTCGCCGCGTTCGAGCGCGCCGAGGATCTCGCCGCGACCCGCAACGGCCGCGTCGTGCTGGTCAACGGCGGCTTCGGCGGGCAGGACGCGGCGACGATCGCCGACCCGAACGCGCCGTACTGGACGACGGTCGCGCAGCGCGTCGCGGCGCTCGGCCTCACGGCCGCGCAGGTGCAGGTCGTGTGGCTCAAGGAGTCGGAGGCGCTCCCGTACACGAGCTGGCCGGCCTGGGCCAACACGCTCGAGGCCGACCTCGAGCGCATCGTGCACAATATCCACGACAAATACCCGCGCGTCGCGATCTGCTATCTCTCGAGTCGGATCTACGGCGGCTACGTGTTCGGCGCGACCGGCGAGCCGTCGGCCTACGACTCGGGCTTCGCGGTGAAGTGGCTGATCGAGAGCCAGGTCGCGGGCGCCGCGAGCCTCGCGTGGGACGCGGACCGCGGCGCGGTGCGCGCGCCGCTCCTGCTGTGGGGCCCCTACCTGTGGGCCAACGGGCCGCAGCCGCGCTCCGACGGGCTCACCTGGCAGCGTGCCGACCTCGAGAGCGACAACACGCACCCGTCCCCCTCCGGCGAGGCGAAGGTCGCGGCGCTCCTGTCGTCGTTCTTCGCCGCGGAGAAGACCGCGCGCGGCTGGTGGCCGCGCCGTGCCGACACCGCCCTCCAGCCCCTCGACGCCGGCCGCGACGCGTACGTCGACGGCGCGAACCCGACCACGAACGCGGGCGCGGCCGCGACCCTGCTCACCCAGTCCGGCACGACCGTGCGCAACGCCTACGTCGCGTTCGACGCGACCGGGCTCACGGGCGCGACGCTCCTCGCCAAGTTCTCGCTGCGCGTGCCGACCGACGCGGTCGGCGGCGGGCGCGTGCACGCGGTCTCCGACACGTCGTGGACCGAGGGCGGCATCACGTACGCCAACGCGCCGCCCTTCGGCGCGCAGCTGCAGAACGTGCCGCAGGTCTCGCGCGACGGCACCTACGCCGCCGCGGTGACCGCGAGCGTGACCGGCGACGCGGACGGCCTGCTCTCGTTCGGCATCGCCGGTCTCGGCGCGTCCGCGACGACGTACCACGCGCGCGAGGCGGGCCAGCCGCCGCGCCTCGTGCTCACGCTGTCCTGCGCCGCGGGCGGCCCCGCTGCCGCGCCCGATCCGGACGGCGACGGCGTCCGCGGCGCCTGTGACTGCGCGCCCCTGGACGCGGGCCTTCTCGCGGTGCCGCCGGAGGTCGCGCACCTGCGCTGGAGCGGGGCGGGGGAGGCGGGGCCGGCGGGGCAGGCGGGGGAACTGGCGTGGGATTCCGTGGCGCAAGCGGCGGGCAGCGCGACCGTGTACGACGTCGTCGCCGGCCCGCTCGCCGCGGTCGCGGACCTCGCCGGCGGCGGCACCGACGCGTGCCTTGCGCACGATCTCGCCACGACGCACGTCGCGGACAGCGCCGCCCCGCCCGCGGCGGGAACGGGCCGCTTCTACCTCGTGCGCGCGCGCAACGCGTGCGGCGCGGGCGCCTGGGAGTCGACGACGGACGGGCGCGACCGGTTCCCGGCGCGGTGTCCCTGATTCCCGTCCGGGACCGGGGTCACTCGTGCCAGCCGCGCTTCTCCTCGACGCGCGCCGCGTGCAGCGCCGCGAGCCCGCCGCGCGCCGTCTCGCGGTACTTGTCCTGCAGGTCGCGCCCGGTGTTCCGCATCACGGTGACCACGTCGTCGAACGACACGAGGTGGGTCCCGTCCGACAGGAGCGCGTAGGCCGCGCACGAGAGGGCGCGCGACGCGGCGAAGACGTTGCGCTCGATGCACGGCACCTGCACGAGCCCGAGGATCGGGTCGCACGTCAGCCCGAGGTGGTGCTCGAGGCCGACCTCCGCCGCGTACTCGATCTGCCGGTTCGTTCCGGCGAGGAGCTGCGCCGCGGCGGCCGACGCCATCGCGCACGCCGCGCCGACCTCGCCCTGGCACCCGACCTCCGCGCCCGAGATCGACCCGTTGTGCTTGACGAGGTTCCCGACGAGGCCCGCGGTCGCGAGCGCGTGCAGGACCTCCTCCTCGCCCACGCCCAGCGTGTCGACGTGGAACCGCAGCACGGCCGGGAGCACGCCGCACGAGCCGCACGTCGGCGCGGTGACGACGATGCCGCCGGCCGCGTTCTCCTCGGACACCGCGAGCGCGTAGGCCATCAGCTGCGTGCGCTCGCGCAGCCCGGCGTGCGCGGTCTGCGCGCGCCGGTGCACGGACCACGCCTTGCGCTGCAGCCTGAGGCCGCCGGGCAGCTGGCCCTGCTTCGCGAGGCCGCGCGCGATCGCGTCCTGCATCGTGGCCCACACCTCGCGCAGGAACGGCCAGATCTCCGCGCCCTCGCACTGCTCGACGTATTCCCACAGCGTGATGCCGCGCTCCGCGCCGCGGTCGAGGATCGCGCCCATCGTGCCTTCGGGGTAGACGCAGGGTGCGGAGCGGATCTCCTCGGCCTCGCGCAGGGCGCCGCCGCCGACGCTGTACACGGTCCACGTGTCCGTGACCCCGCCGTCTCCCGCCAACGCCTCGAACACGAGGCCGTTCGGGTGCGCGGGGAGCTGCTCGCCGGGCTTGAACACGACCTCGACGGCGGCCGGGGCGAGCGCCGTGCGCAGCGCGACGTCGGTGAGGTGGCCCTTGCCGGTCGCGGCGAGGCTGCCGTACAGGGCCACGCGGTAGCGCGCGGCGTCCGGGGTGCGTGCGCGGAACATCTCGCCCGCGCGCCGCGGCCCCATCGTGTGGCTGCTCGAGGGGCCCATCCCGATGCGAAAGATCTCGCGGAGCGATTCCATGGGCGACGTGCCTCCACTGGCGGTCTGGCGTTCAGAGGGACAGTCTGACGCGCGACGTCGAGTGGCGCGAGCGGGCTTCAGCCGGACCGGTCGCGCTCCCGGAACGCCGCCGCAATCCACCGCTCCATCGCGTACCCCGCGCGCGGCCCCTCGTAGAACCCGACGTGCCCGCCGCGGTGCGGGAGCGCGATCTCCATCGACGGCGGCCGGCGGTCGACGAGGAAGCGCAGGTCCTCGGCGTCGACGAACGGGTCGTCGAGCGCGTGCACGATCGTCACGCGGTCGCGGATCCGCGGCAGCACGTCGACGCTGCTCGCCGCGTCGTAGTAGTGCGCGGCGTCGCGGAACCCGAACCATGGCGCGGTCACGTGGTCGTCGAACGCGCGCAGCGTGCGGAACGGCGCCTGCGCCGCGTACGACGCGAAGGCGGCGGGGAAGGCGCGGGCCTTCGCCTCGAGCGTGCGGTGCAGTTTGTGGAGGAAGTACCGTTGATAGATGAAATTCCGCGGCGCGTCGATCAGGTCGACGCAGGCCGCCAGCCGCACCGGCGGCGAGATGGCGAACGCGGTGACGCCGGGCCGCTCCGCTTCGCCGAGCCACTTCAGCACGGTGTTGCCGGTGAGCGAGAATCCCGCGACGTACACGCGCTCGAAGCCGCGGGCGCGCGCGTAGTCGACCGTGCGCGTCAGGTCCTCGGTCAGCCCCGAGCGGTACAGGCCGGGCATCGCGCGGCCGTCGATCTCGACGCCGCGCAGGTTCATGCGCACGACCGACAGCCCGTCGCGCAGGAGGCGGTGCGCGATGCCGAGCACGTATTTCGCCGAGGCCGAGCCGCCGAGGCCGTGCAGCAGGATCGCGATCTCGCGGGGGCGGTCCGGGCCACGTGCGGCGGACATCTCGCCGACGAGTTCGATCGCGCCGCTCGGCTCGATCGCGCCGCCCCGCTCGATGTCGTCGTCGACCGGTATGCGCCAGCGCTCTGTGACCGGCGGCGGCGCGATGCGCCGGACGAGCGTCCCGAAGCACGTCTGCACGTGTCGGCCGCGCAGCAGCCACGGCGGGCTGAAGGCGAGGTCGTGGACGCCGCCGGGCGGTCGTTCGAGGGGGTACGGGCCGGTCATCGGGATCACTACGGTAATCGCTCTGCGGCGCTTTTCGCGAGACGCCGGACACGCGCACGACCAGCGCCGGGGTCTGCGAGCCCGCGACGTCCGGCGGCCTACGCGACGTCGTCCGGATCGGCGGTGCGCCGCCGCGCGACCGCGTCGGTGAAGGTCCACGACGTCGGGCGCGGCATCGCGAGCGCGGCCGCGTAGGGCGGTCCGTCGCCGCCGCCTTCGAACCAGTGCCGTTCCGCCTTGGCCAGGAGGCGCCGCGCGCGCTGGACGCGGCCGCGGGCCCGATGGTAGTCGGCGAGGCGGTGGTAGCGATCGGCGAGGTCGAGGTGGGCGTCGCTCCCGAGCGCTTCGCGTCCGCCCAGCGTCCCGATCCACGTGAGCGCACGCGCCGACCAGAGGTCCAGGACCAGGGCGAGATGGGAACGGCTCGAGATCCGCATCAGTTCCCCCGAGGTGCCGCATTGTAACCCCCGGGATCGGGGACGGCCGCGTGGGGGGGAAACACGGGGGGAAACACGGGGGGAAACACACCCTTCGCGCACGGACGCGCCGCGTGTGTGTAACTCGTGCGTTTCCACCCGCGCGGGCGGGCGGCCGTCGTCACTATCGTTGCGCTCCACGGGAGACGACCGCCATGCGCATTCCGATCCGACCTGCGTTCCGGAACCTGCTGCCGGCCGTCGTGGCCGCGCCGGCCGTCCTGGCCGCCCTCGCTGCGCTCGCGGCGCCCGGCTTCGCGACCGCACAGGCGTGGGAGAAGGTCGACGGCCTCGCGCGCGACGTGGGCGTCGGCGCGGACGGCACCGTGTGGATCGTCGGGACCAACCCGGTGCCCGGCGGGTACGACATCTATCGCCGCACGGGAAACGCGTGGACCCTCGTGCCCGGCGGCGCGGTGCGCGTGTCCGTCGACCCGCGCGGCAACGCGTGGGTCGTCAACGACACGCAGAACATCTTCCGCTGGAACGGGTCGAGCTTCGTGCAGGTCACGGGCGGCGCGCGCGACGTCGGCCTCGGGCCCGACGGCACCGCGTGGGTGATCGGGAACGATCCCACGAACGGCGAGTACGGCATCTACCGCTCGACGAACGACGGCGCGTCGTGGACGAAGGTGCCCGGGTCCGCGCTGCGCATCGCCGGCGCGCCCGCGGGCACCGCGTGGGTCGCGAACGGGCAGAAGCAGCCGTTCCGCTTCGACGGCTCGAACTGGTCGCTGCAGCCCGGGAACATCACCGACGTCGGCGTCGCGCCCGACGGCACCGCGTGGGCGATCGGCGCCGACGGCGGCATCTACCGCTTCGAGAACGGCAACTGGTCCCAGAAGACCGGCGGCGCGGCGCAGATCGCGGCCGGCCCCGACGGCCACGTGTGGGTCGTCAACGGCGGCGGGGAGATCTTCCACGCGCGGGTCGCGCCGGCCGGGTCGACGTCGCCCGGCGCGGCGCCGGCGCCCGCTCCGGCCACCGTCTCCGCCAACGCGCCGAACTCGTGGGGGCCCGTCCCCTCGGTGCGCGCGATCTTCCCGCGCGGCGGCGCGTACGAGGCCCGCATCCTGAAGGCGATGCGCTTCCAGCGCTTCGCGAACCTCGTGTTCCTCGGCAACCAGCCGCCCGCCGCCGCCACGCTCTCCCCGCTCGAGCAGGCGTTCGCCGCGATCGCGATGAACGCCACGGAGCTGTACTTCGTCGGCAAGACGATCGGCCCCGACGACGCGCTCGACCGTATCGCGCACGACGGCACGGACCGCCACACCGTGAACGCGATCATGGGCGTCCTGATCGCGGCGCGCATGCCCGACCGCGCGCGCGACCCGCTGACGGTCGCGCTACGCGACTGGACGACGGCGGTCTACCGCAACATCAAGATCACGGCGGCCAAGGCCCTGCTCACGCAGTACCGGCTCTGGAAGGCCGACCCGTGCACGTACGAGCACATGGCCCCGGAACGCTGCAAGGGCCGCGCCGCGTACATGTCCGCGCCCCGCCCGCCGCTCGAGCAGATCGGTTACGACGCGATGACCTCGGTACTCGCTTCGAACGCGGACGAGGTCGCCGTCGCGGCCACGACCGCGGCGGCCGCGATCACGATGGCCGTCTCGGGCGGCGCGCTCAGCGCGGCGCTGGTCGCGTCCACCGGCGGCGCCACGCTGTGGGCGACGATCGGCGGCGGAACCGGCATCGTGGCCGCGGCGGTCTCGGGCGGCGCCGCGGTGATCGGCTGGGCGAGCATCGTGGCCGCGCCCGTCGCGGCCGCCGTGCTGATCGTCGTGGTCGGGACCGTCGAGGGGCTCGCCGTGGTCGAGGCCGCACGCGTCGAGCCGATGCTGCAGATGAAGCTCGGCGCGGCGATGATCGAGGACATCGTCATCGAGAACGCGCTCTCCGACGAGAAGGGTCAGCAGTTCTTCGCGCTCGCCTACCAGAAGGCCGCGGCGGACAACTACAACGTGCCGCCGATGACGGTCGACGGCGAGATCCGCTTCTACTGCCAGGCGGGGTACGTGACGCGCTTCAAGCTCGACTACCTCCTGAACGGCGCGGCGCAATCGCTCTCGACGAAGGACCTGTCCGTCGGCTACGAGGAGACCTTCAAGCTCCCCGCGGCCGCGACGAACATCGTCGCGTCGGGCCAGTGGTTCGACGGCATCAACTGGAAGCCGCTCTTCACGCGCAACCTGCCGCGGGCGACGTACATGGGCTTCACCTCCTACGGCACGATCATCGACGCGCGCGTCAAGGACGAGTACCCCGAGATCTCGGGCATCCTCGCCAAGCCCAACGAGCTCACGCTGACGCAGGGCGGCGGCTACGTCGCACGCTTCCGCGTGCGCTACACGGAGGGCGGGCGCGAGGTGACCCCCGTCGACACGGGCGAGGTCTCGGCCGGCTGGCACCAGGTCCTCACGATTCCCGCCGACGCGAGCAACATCCACCTCGAGGCGTGGAGCGCGACCGGGCTCGTGTGGGAGCCGTGGCGCAGCATCACCGACCGGACGTGGCCGTCGCCGCCGAACGAGTGCGTGAAGGTGTACGGGACGTCGCTCGAGCCGAAGTGGAACAACGAGTGCAACTGAAGGCCGCATGACGCGGCCGGAAAAGGGTTGACCGCCGCCCGGCAATCCACCCGATAATCGCGCCGATCGATGAACCCCGAACGCGGCGCCACGCTGCTCCATTACCGCCTGCTCGAGCCGCTCGGGCAGGGTGGGATGGGCGTCGTCTGGAAGGCGCTCGACACGACCCTCGACCGCGAGGTCGCGATCAAGCTGCTGCCGCCGGAGTTCGCATCCGATCCCGAGCGCCTCGCGCGCTTCGAGCGCGAGGCGCGCCTGCTCGCGTCGCTCAACCACCCGAACGTCGCCGCCGTGTACGGACTGCACGACGCGCACGGTGCGCGCTTCCTCGCGATGGAACTCGTCCGCGGCCGCACGCTGACCGAGGAGATCGCGCGCGGCCTGGCGCCGGAGCGCGCGATCGCGCTCGCGGCGGCGATCGCCGACGGGCTCGCGGCGGCGCACCGCCAGCGCGTCGTGCACCGCGACCTCAAGCCCGACAACATCATGATCGACGCCGAGGGCCGGCCGAAGATCCTCGACTTCGGCCTGGCGAAGCTCGATCCGCTCGCGGGCGCCGGCGTTTCGGGCGCGACGCAGGACGCGTCCGCCGACGCGTCGCTGCACGAGGCCGAGACGCAGGTGCGCCCGGCGACGACGGCGACGCGCGCCGGCACGCTGCTCGGCACCATCGCCTACATGTCGCCGGAGCAGGCCCAGGGCGACCCCGTCGATCCGCGCTCGGACGTCTTCTCGTTCGGGATCGTGCTCTACCAGATGATCACCGGCCGCCGGCCGTTCGGCGGCGACAACGCCGTGAGGACGCTCGCCGCGATCCTGCGCGACGCGCCCGCGCCGCTCGCGTCGCTCGCGCCGCACGCGCCGGAGCCGCTCGGCCGGATCGTCGCGCGCTGCCTCGAGAAGGACCCCGCGGCGCGTTACCCCGATGCGTCGTCGGTGCGCGACGACCTCGTGGCGCTGCGCTCGGGCGCGTCGCCCGCCGCATCGTCCGGCGCATCCGGCGCGCCCGCCGCGCCGTCGCCCGCCGCGCCGTCGTCCGCCGCGCCGTCACGTCGTCGGGCCCTACCTGTCGCCGCGGTCGTCGTCGCCCTTGCCGTGCTCGCGGCCGGGACGACGTGGTTCGTGCGCTGGCGCGCGGGCCAGGCGTACGTGCGCGACCAGGCGCTGCCGCAGCTGCAGTCCATCGTCGATCGCGTGCAGGTGCTCGAAGAGGGGCGGGAGTCGTGGGACGCATGGACGCTCTCGCGCAGGATCGAGGCCCTCGCGCCCGGCGAGCCGCTCGTGCGGCAACTCGCACCGAAGTTCACGCGCGCGGTCTCGATCACGAGCGATCCACCCGGGGCCGAAGTGTCGGTGCGCTACTACGACGAGCCCGAGGCGCCGCCGATCGTGATCGGACGGACGCCGCTGACGCACGTGCCCTACCCGCGCGGCTTCACGCGGCTGCACCTCGAACTCACCGGCCGTCCGCCGGTCGACGACGTGCGCTGGAACTTCGGCTTCCCGGAAGGCGACGACTGGTCCTACGTGCTCCCGGCTCCGGCCGCGCTGCCGCAGGGCATGTCGCGCATCGAGGCCGGCGGGTTCGAGATGTTCATGCCGGGTTTCGAGCACCTCCCGACGGAGAAGCTCGCCCCGTTCGAAATGGACTGCTTCGAGGTCACGAACCGCGAGTACAAGCGGTTCGTCGACGCGGGCGGGTACAGGGACCCGAAGTACTGGACCGTCCCGTTCGTCGACGGGACGCGCACGCTCCGGTTCGAGGAGGCGCTCGCGCGCTTCGTCGACCGCACCGGGCGCCCCGGTCCCGCGACGTGGGAAGCGGGCACCCATGCCGCCGACAGGGCCGACTTCCCGGTCGGCGGCGTGAGCTGGTACGAGGCCGCAGCGTACGCGGCCTGGGCCGGCAAGCGCCTGCCGACGGTGTACCACTGGAACCGCGTGGCCTACACCGTGGCGAGCGCACGCATCATCCCGCTGTCGAACTTGTCGGGGGGCAGCGGCCCGGTGAAGACCGGCTCGACGAAGAGCGAGAGCCGCTTCGGCGTGCACGACCTCGCGGGCAACGTGCGCGAGTGGGTGTCGAACGCGACCGCGGGCGGCACCCAGCGCTACATCCTCGGCGGCGGATGGAACGATCCCGACTACGCGTTCGCCGACGCGTTCGCGCAACCGGCGTTCGACCGCTCGGCGTCGAACGGCTTCCGCTGCATCCGCATTCCAGGCCCCGAGCCGGCCCTCGCGCGGCTCGACGCGGCGCTCGAACGGAAGTTCCGCGATTTCCACGCCGAGAAGCCGGTGTCCGACCCGGTGTTCGCGCAGTACCTGCGGCAGTTCACGTACGACCGCGGGCCCCTCGCGGCGAAGGTCGAGGAAGAGACCAGGACCGACGCCTACGTGCGCCAGAAGGTCAGCTTCAACGCCGCCTACGGCGGCGAGCGGATGACGGCCTACGTGTTCCTGCCGCTCGAGCCGAAGCCGCCGCTGCAGGTCGTGGTGATGTTCCCGGGCTCGGGCGCGATCGGGGCGAAGTCGTCCGCGAAGCTCGAACCGGGGCGCGCCGACTTCTTCGTCACCAGCGGCCGCGCGCTGGTCTGGCCGATCTTCAAGTCGACGTACGAGCGGGCCGACGACCTGCGTTCCGACACGGTCACGGCGACGACGTTCTACAAGGACCACGTGATCATGTGGGCCAAGGACCTGTCGCGCACGATCGACTACCTCGAGACGCGCAAGGACCTCGACGCGTCGCGCCTCGCCTATTACGGGATCAGCTGGGGCGGCTACCTCGGCTCGCTTCTCCCCGCCGTCGAGCCGCGCATCAGGGCCAGCGTGCTCTACGTCGCCGGCCTCACGTTCCAGGCCGCGCTGCCCGAGGTCGACCCGATCAACTACGTCTCGCGCGTGAAACAGCCGACGCTGATCCTGAACGGCGAGTTCGACTTCTTCTTCCCGGCGGAAACCTCGCAGAAACCGCTGTTCGACCTGCTCGGGACCCCCGCCGCGCAGAAGAAGCGGCTCGTGTATCCGGGCGGGCACTCGGTGCCGCGCGCGGACACGATCCGCGAGTCGCTCGACTGGCTCGATCGCTACCTGGGGCCGGTCAAGTAGTCGGGGCCGGGGCGGGTGAGGTCGTCCGGGGCCCTCACGGCCGCAGGATCTTCTCCATCGGCCGGCCCTTGGCGAGCTCGTCGATCAGCTTGTCGAGGTAGCGGATCTTCCGCATCAGCGGATCCTCGACCTCCTCGACGCGGACCCCGCACACGACGCCCGTGATCGACGCGCTCTTCGGGTTGAAGTGTGGCGCCTCGGCGAAGAACGTCCTGAGGTCGTT
>JABLTH010025234.1_pt1 | contig 12103 bp, 8 predicted proteins | sample 7875711 | NCBI WGS metagenome assembly JABLTH01 (sample SAMN14941262, study PRJNA633318) | bioreactor metagenome | isolation source: bioreactor | place: China | collected 2019-03-05 | reverse complement strand
GCCGGCCGCTGGCGCAGCGGCGGACGCCGCTACCGCACGGCGCCGACGCCGCATGAGGGCCCCGTGGATGCCGTGGAGAGCTGGGACGAGCTCAGCCGCGGCACCGACCCCACGCGCTGACGAGCCGTGCCGACGGATGCCGGGCGGCGTCCGCGGCGCTGAGCGCGATCCCGATAGACTTTGACCAGAACACCCGACGCTCGGAGGAGAACATGAGCAACCCCATCGCAGATCCCGGCCACGGACACTCGCCTGCGGCTTGGACCGCCGTGGTGATCATGCTGCTCGGCTTCAGCGTGGGCACCACCGCCTTCTTCCTCGACATCCCGGTCGTGGTCTGGGTGGGCGTCGCACTGATCCTCATCGGCGCGATCGCGGGCTGGGTGCTCTCCAAGGCCGGCTACGGCGCGAAGGGCCCGAAGTACCAGCCGAAGGCGCACTAATGGTGCTCGCCGACCTCACGGCCGGCGCAGTCGAGGACGCCGCCCGTCGCGAGCGGGAGCGTCCGCTCGCGATCGTGGAGCGCGCCGCCCTCGATCGCGCCCCCGCCCTGGACGTGCGCGCCGCGCTGGCCCCCGCGGACCGGGTGAAGATCATCGCCGAGGTGAAGCGGGCGAGCCCGTCTCGCGGCGCTCTCGCCGAGATCCCGGATCCGGCCCTGCAGGCGTCCCTGTATCAGCAGGGCGGTGCGTCCGCGATCAGCGTGCTCACCGAGGAGCGCCGCTTCGGCGGCAGCCTCGCCGACCTCGAAGCGGTCACGGCCGCCGTGGACATCCCGGTGCTCCGCAAGGACTTCATCGCCACGCCGTATCAGGTGTTCGAAGCGCGCGCCGCCGGAGCCTCCCTGGCTCTACTGATCGTCGCCGGGCTGGAGCGCGCGAACCTCGAGCGCCTGTACGCCCTCATCCTCGAGCTCGGGATGACGCCGCTCGTCGAGACGCACTCGGCGGAGGAGCTCGAGGTCGCCATCGATCTGGGCGCGCACCTCATCGGCGTGAACGCACGGGATCTGAAGACGCTCGAGCTCGACCGCGACCTGTTCGGCCGCCTCGTCGACCGGATCCCGTCGACGTCCGTCAAGATCGCCGAGTCCGCCGTGCTGACGCCCGCCGACGTCGTGCACTACCGGGCCGCCGGCGCCGATGCGGTGCTGATCGGCGAGGCCCTCGTCACCGGCGACCCCGTCGCCACCCTGCAGTCCTTCCTGGAGGCCGGATCATGACCCAGAGTCTGCGCGAACAGCCGGGGCCGTTCTTCGGCGACTTCGGCGGGCGGTTCATGCCCGAATCGCTCATCGCTGCGATCGACGAGCTCACCGTCGCCTACCACGAGGCGATCGCGGACCCGGCGTTCCAGGCCGAGCTCGCCGCCCTGCTGCACTCCTACGCGGGGCGTCCGTCGCCCATCACGGAGGTGCCGCGCTTCGCCGAGCACGCGGGCGGCGCACGGATCTTCCTCAAGCGCGAGGACCTCAACCACACCGGTTCGCACAAGATCAACAACGTGCTGGGTCAGGCGCTGCTCACCAAGCGGCTGGGCAAGACCCGTGTGATCGCCGAGACCGGCGCCGGTCAGCACGGCGTCGCCACGGCCACGGCCGCCGCCCTGTTCGGGCTGGACTGCACCATCTACATGGGCGAGGTCGACACCGAGCGCCAGGCGCTCAACGTCGCGCGGATGCGCCTGCTCGGCGCAGAGGTCGTGCCGGTCACCACCGGGTCGCGCACCCTCAAGGACGCGATCAACGACGCCTACCGCGACTGGGTGGCGACCGTCGAGACGACGAACTACATCTTCGGCACGGCAGCGGGTCCGCACCCGTTCCCGGCGATGGTGCGCGACTTCCAGAAGATCATCGGCGAGGAGGCCCGGCGTCAGCTGCTCGACGAGGCCGGACGCCTGCCGGACGCCGTGCTCGCGTGCGTGGGCGGCGGTTCCAACGCGATCGGCATGTTCGACGCCTTCCTCGACGACGCCGACGTGCGCCTCTACGGCGTGGAGGCGGCCGGCGACGGCGTCGACACGCCCAAGCACGCGGCCTCGATCGAACGCGGCCGCCCGGGTGTGCTGCACGGGGCGCGCACGTACGTGCTGCAGGACGAGGACGGCCAGACCATCGAGTCGCACTCGATCTCGGCCGGGCTCGACTACCCCGGCGTGGGTCCGGAGCACTCCTGGCTCGCCGCGATCGGGCGCGCCGAGTACATCCCAGCGACCGACGACGAGGCGATGCAGGCGCTGCGACTCCTGAGCCGCACCGAGGGCATCATCCCGGCGATCGAGTCGGCGCACGCCCTCGCCGGCGCCATCCGCATCGGGAAGGAGCTCGGCCCGGACGCGATCCTCGCCGTGTGCCTCTCCGGCCGCGGCGACAAGGACATGGACACGGCCGCGCGCTACTTCGGACTGTACGACGCCGCGGCCGCCGAGAACGGAGCCCCGGCATGAGCCGCGTCGAAGAGGCGATCCAGCGCGCGCACGAGGCCGGGCGCGGCGCCTTCATCGGCTACCTGCCGGTGGGGTATCCGGATCTGCAGACGAGCATCGATGCGGCGATCGCCCTGGCCCGCAACGGCGTCGACATCATCGAGCTGGGCCCGCCCTACAGCGACCCGGTGATGGACGGCGCGATCATCCAGGAGGCGACGCAGGCGGCTCTCGCCGGCGGCTTCCGGATGCGCGACCTGTTCACGGCCGTCGCGGCGATCACGGCAGCGGTGGACGCTCCCGTCGTGGTCATGACCTACTGGAACCCCGTGCTGCAGTACGGGGTCGACCGCTACGCCGACGACCTGCTCGCCGCGGGCGGCGCCGGGCTCATCACCCCCGACATCACGCCCGAGGCCGCGCCCGAGTGGATCGCGGCGAGCGAGCGCACCGGGCTCGACCGGATCTTCCTCGCGGCGCCGACCTCCACGGACGGACGGCTCGACCTGGTCGCGTCCCGCTCCACCGGCTTCGTGTACACGGTCTCGACGATGGGCATCACGGGGGAGCGCGCCGAGCTCGACAAGGCCGCGCGCACCCTCGTGAGCCGTTTGCGCGAGCACGGCGCCACCCGGGCGTGCGTCGGCATCGGCATCTCCACGGCCGACCAGATCGCCGGGGTGCTGGAGTACGCCGACGGTGCGATCGTGGGCACCGCCCTCGTCCGCGCCCTCCGTGACGGGGGAGTGGAGCGGTTGGCGGCGGTCACCCGCGAGCTCGCCACGGGCACGCCGCGCGCACGGTGATCGCGCTCTGACGCCGTAGACTCGTGACCATGCCCTTCGCGCTCCAGAACGCCCTGATCGGCGTGCACGCCAGCATCCCGAGCCCGCCGGTCAGCTACTTCACGCTGAACATCTTCGGCCTCACGCTGCAGATCCACTTCTACGCCCTGTGCATCATCGCCGGCATCATCGTCGCGACGCTGATGACCAACCACCGCCTCACGAAGCGCGGTGCGGAGCGCTGGGTCGTCGTCGACATCTGCATCATCGCGGTGCCTCTGGCGATCATCGGAGCGCGCATCTTCCACGTGCTCACGCACCCCGGCTTCTACTTCGGCCCGGGCAAGAACACCTGGAACCCCTTCGAGCCCGGCTCCGTGTGGGCCATCTGGGAGGGCGGCATCGCCATCTTCGGCGCCCTCATCGGCGGCGCCATCGGCGCCTGGCTCGGCTGCCGCTGGACCGGCGTGCGCTTCTCGGCGTTCGCGGACGCGCTGGCGCCCGGCCTCATCCTGGCGCAGGCCTTCGGACGCTTCGGCAACTGGTTCAACCACGAGCTGTTCGGGCTTCCCACGGACCTGCCCTGGGGTCTCGAGATCGAGTCCACCAACTCCGCCTTCCCGCCGGGGCTCGCCGAGGGCACCCTGTTCCACCCCACCTTCCTCTACGAGGTGATCTGGAACACGCTCGGCTGCCTGTTCCTGCTCTGGATCGGCCACAAGCTGCGCCTGCAGTGGGGCAAGCTGTTCGCCGTCTACCTCATCTGGTACGGCGCCGGCCGCGTGGTCTGGGAGTCGATCCGCATCGATCCGAGCGAGATCTACTTCGGGCTGCGCACCAACGTCTGGGCCGCGCTGTTCGGCGTCGTGCTCGGCATCGTGATCCTCTTCGTGCAGACCCGTCGCCACCCCGGCCTCGAGCCCTCGCCGTACCAGCCCGGTCGGGCGCCCCGCGACGCTGGGGTAGAATCGCAAAACCCCGATGATTTCGTCGACCTGAGCGAGCCTCAGACCGACGACGATCGCGCGGAGGCGGACGCCACGAGCGCCGCTTCCCGCCCCTGAGAACGGCGCCGACAGGAGCCTCGCTGCGGTGGACGCACGTCCGCCGGGAAACACGCACTGAACGAGCGGGCCGATGACGTCCCCGGGTTCATCCGAATTCTGAGGACGGTGACTGGTGTACTTCCAGCCTCCCTACGGCGCTTCCGGCGCTTACCCCCCGAAGCAGGGGATGTACAACCCCGCATTCGAGAAGGACGCCTGCGGCCTGGCCATGGTCGCGACGCTCCGCGGAGAGCCGGGTCATGACATCATCGCGCTCGCGCTCGAGGCGCTGCGCAACCTGGAGCACCGCGGGGCGATCGGATCCGACGCGGGCACGGGTGACGGAGCCGGGATCCTGACCCAGATGCCGGACGCGTTCCTGCGCGCCGTCGTCACGTTCGAGCTGCCCCCGGTGGGGGAGTACGCCGCGGGCCTCGCGTTCCTGCCGCTCGACTCCCGCTCCCGGCGCGAGCAGAAGGCCGGCATCGAGCGCATCGCGGCCGAAGAGGGCCTCACCGTCCTCGGCTGGCGCGAGGTGCCCACGGCGAACCAGCACCTCGGCAAGCTCGCCGACGAGGCGCGCCCGGCGTTCGAGCAGCTCTTCGTCTCGCGTCCCGCGACCGCATCGGCGGACGCCCTGACCGGCATCGCGCTGGATCGCGTCGCGTACCGCCTGCGCAAGCGCGCCGGTCACGAGCTCGACGCGTACTTCGTGTCGCTCTCCGCCCGCACCCTCGGCTACAAGGGCATGGTCACCACGCTCCAGCTGGAGCCGTTCTACCCCGACCTGCAGGACGAGCGCTTCGCCTCCGAGCTGGCCGTGGTGCACTCGCGCTACTCGACGAACACGTTCCCGTCCTGGCCGCTCGCGCAGCCGCTGCGCATGCTCGCGCACAACGGCGAGATCAACACGGTCGGCGGCAACCGCAACTGGATGCGCGCCCGGCAGTCGCAGCTCGAGTCCGAGCTGCTCGGCGACATCCGCCCGCTGCTTCCGATCTGCACGGACGGCGCGAGCGACTCGGCGTCCTTCGACGAGGTGCTCGAGCTGCTCACCCTCACCGGCCGCAGCCTCCCGCACGCCGTCATGATGATGGTGCCCGCCGCCTGGGAGCGTCAGACGGACCTGGATCCGAAGCTGCGCGCGTTCTACGAGTACCACGCGAACCAGATGGAGCCGTGGGACGGGCCCGCCGCCCTGATCTTCACCGACGGCACGGTCGTCGGCGCCACGCTCGACCGCAACGGGCTGCGCCCCGGCCGCTGGACGGAGACGACCGACGGCCTCGTCGTCATCGGCAGCGAGACCGGCGTCCTCGAGTTCGAGCCCGAGCGCATCAAGCGCCGGGGTCGCCTGCAGCCGGGAACCATGTTCGTCGTCGACACCGCGCAGCGCCGCATCGTCGAGGACGAGGAGGTCAAGCGCGACCTCGCCGAGCTGCACCCGTGGCAGGAGTGGCTGGACGAGGGCCGCGTGCGCCTCGCGGACCTTCCTGAGCGCGAGCACATCGTGCACCCGGGCGCATCGATCACGCGTCGCCAGCGCACCTTCGGCTACACCGAGGAGGAGGTCCGGATCCTCCTCACCCCGATGGGGCAGACCGGCGCCGAGCCGCTCGGCGCGATGGGCAGCGATGCGCCGATCGCCGTGCTCTCCCAGCGCCCCCGTCTGCTCTTCGACTACTTCGTGCAGCAGTTCGCGCAGGTTACCAACCCGCCGCTGGACGCGATCCGCGAGGAAGTCGTCACCAACCTGTCGCTGGGCCTGGGCCCGGAGCGTAACCTGCTCGACTGGGGTCCCGACCACGCCCGCACGATCGTGCTGGACTTCCCGGTCATCGACAACGACGAGCTGGCCAAGATCCGCCACATCGACAAGGCGCGTCCGGAGCGCTCCAGCGCGACCATCCGGGGCCTGTACCACTTCGACGCCGGACCCGACTCGCTGGCCCGCCGTCTCGAGGAGATGTGCGCCGAGGTCGACGAGGCGATCGAGGACGGCGCGGAGCTGATCATCCTCAGCGACCGCGACTCCAACAAGGATCTCGCTCCGATCCCGTCGCTGCTCATGCTGTCGGCGGTGCATCACCACCTGATCCGCCGTGAGGACCGCATGAAGGTCGGCCTCGTGGTCGAGGCGGGCGATGTCCGCGAGGTGCACCACGTCGCGACACTCATCGGCTACGGCGCCTCCGCCGTCAACCCCTACCTCGCGATGGAGACGGTGGAGCACCTGGTGCGCACCGGCTACATCACCGGCATCACTCCGGAGAAGGCGGTCCGCAACCTGATCTACGCGCTCGGCAAGGGCGTGCTCAAGATCATGTCGAAGATGGGCATCTCGACCGTCGGCTCCTACGCCGGCGCACAGGTGTTCGAGGCCGTGGGCCTCAGCCAGGAGCTCGTCGACGCGTACTTCACCGGCACCGAGACCAAGCTCGGCGGCATCGGCATCGAGGACCTGTTCGCCGAGAACCAGGCCCGGCACGACTTCGCCTACCCGGAGGACGCGGCGGCGCGTGCGCACGAGCGTCTCTGGACGGGCGGCGAGTACCAGTGGCGCCGCGACGGCTCGCCGCACCTGTTCAACCCCGACACCGTGTTCCGCCTGCAGCACTCGACGCGTACGCGGCGCTACGACGTCTTCCGCGAGTACACGAAGCTCGTGGACGACCAGGCCAAGGAGCTGAAGACCCTGCGCGGGCTGTTCGAGCTGCGCACGGGGGAGCGTCCTCCGGTGCCGATCGACGAGGTCGAGCCGGTCTCGTCGATCGTCAAGCGCTTCTCCACGGGCGCGATGAGCTACGGCTCCATCTCCCAGGAGGCGCACGAGACGCTCGCCATCGCGATGAACCGCCTCGGTGCGAAGTCGAACACCGGCGAGGGCGGAGAGGATCCGGAGCGCCTGGTCGACCCGGAGCGCCGCAGCGCGATCAAGCAGGTCGCGTCCGGCCGGTTCGGCGTCACGAGCCAGTACCTCACCGAGGCCGACGACATCCAGATCAAGCTCGCCCAGGGCGCCAAGCCCGGCGAGGGCGGTCAGCTGCCTCCGCAGAAGGTCTACCCGTGGATCGCGCGCACCCGGCACGCGACGCCCGGCGTCGGCCTGATCTCGCCGCCGCCGCATCACGACATCTACTCGATCGAGGACCTCAAGCAGCTCATCTTCGATCTGAAGCGAGCCAACCCGAACGCGCGGATCCACACCAAGCTGGTGAGCCAGTCGGGGATCGGGGCGGTCGCCGCGGGCGTGGCCAAGGCCCTCAGCGACGTCGTGCTGGTCTCCGGTCACGACGGCGGCACGGGCGCGAGCCCGCTGAACTCGCTCAAGCACGCCGGCACGCCCTGGGAGCTCGGCCTCGCCGAGACCCAGCAGACGCTCATGCTCAACGGCATGCGCGATCGCGTGGTGGTGCAGGTGGACGGCCAGCTCAAGACCGGCCGCGACGTGATCATCGGCGCGCTCCTGGGCGCCGAGGAGTTCGGGTTCGCGACCGCGCCCCTCGTGGTCAGCGGCTGCATCATGATGCGCGTCTGCCACCTCGACACCTGCCCGGTGGGCGTTGCGACGCAGAACCCCGTCCTGCGCGAGCGCTTCACGGGCAAGCCCGAGTTCGTCGTGAACTTCATGGAGTTCATCGCCGAGGAGGTGCGCGAGCACCTCGCCGCGCTCGGCTTCCGCAGCCTCGACGAGATCATCGGCCGGGCGGATCTGCTCCGCACGGACGCGGCGATCCGGCATTGGAAGGCCGACGGCCTCGACCTGGCGCCGGTCCTGGAGGGCCCGGCGTTCCCGGCCCACGAGCCGCGTCGCAGCGCACGCACCCAGGATCACGAGCTCGAGAAGCACTTCGACGCACCGCTGCTCGAGCAGGCGCGCGAGGCGATCGCGCACGGTACGCCGATCTCGTTCGAGCTGCCGATCCGCAACACCGAGCGCGCCGTGGGCACCATGCTCGGCCACGAGGTGACGGTGCAGCACGGCGGAGAAGGTCTCCCTTCCGGCACCATCCGCATCGCCCTGCACGGCACGGCGGGACAGTCGCTCGGCGCCTTCCTCCCGAGCGGGATCTCGATCTCGCTCGAGGGAGACGCCAACGACTACGTCGGCAAGGGCCTCTCGGGCGGCGAGATCGCGATCCGCCCACACCACGACGCGACCTTCGCGCCGCATCGCAACGTGATCGCGGGCAACGTGATCGGCTACGGCGCGACGAGCGGCACCATCCACATCTCCGGCGTCGTCGGGGAGCGGTTCCTGGTGCGCAACTCGGGGGCGACGGCGGTCGCCGAGGGCGTGGGCGACCACGCGCTCGAGTACATGACCGGCGGCGTCGCGGTGATCCTCGGCAGCACCGGCCGCAACCTCGGTGCCGGCATGTCGGGCGGCATCGCATATGTCCGCGACCTGCACACCGAGCGCGTGAACCCGCTCTCGCTGAACACCGGCGAGCTGGAGCTGCTCCCGCTCGACGAGGTGGACGCGCAGGAGCTCCGCGAGCTGCTCGTGCAGCACGTGGAGCGCACCGGATCCCCGCTCGCCGCGGAGATCCTGGAGGACGACGACTTCGCGGCCTCCTTCACGAAGATCCTGCCCAGGGACTACGCGGCCGTGCTGCGCACCAGGGCAGAGGCCGAGGCCGAGGGGATCGACCCCGACGGCTCCATCGTCTGGACCCGCATCCTGGAGGTGACCGGTGGCTGATCCCAAGGGCTTCCTGAACGTCACGGAGCGCGAGCTCCCCGCACGCCGGCCCGTTCCGGTCCGCATCATGGACTGGAAGGAGGTGTACGAGCCGGGTGACTCGGCCGTGCTCCGCCGCCAGGCGAGCCGGTGCATGGACTGCGGCGTGCCGTTCTGTCATCAGGGCTGCCCGCTGGGCAACCTGATCCCGGAGTGGAACGACCTCACCTGGCGCGGCGAGGGCCGCGCCGCCATCGAGCGGCTGCACGCGACGAACAACTTCCCGGAGTTCACCGGGCGGCTGTGCCCGGCGCCCTGCGAGAGCGCCTGCGTGCTCGGGATCAACCAGCCCGCCGTCACGATCAAGCAGATCGAGGTCTCGATCATCGACCAGGCGTTCGCGTCGGGCTGGGTCGAGGCGCAGCCGCCGGAGCGGCTGACCGGCAAGACCGTCGCCGTCGTCGGATCCGGCCCCGCGGGGCTCGCTGCCGCACAGCAGCTGACCCGTGCGGGCCACACGGTCGCCGTGTTCGAGCGTGACGACCGGATCGGCGGCCTGCTCCGCTACGGCATCCCCGACTTCAAGTTGGAGAAGTCGCACCTCGACGCGCGCCTGCGCCAGATGTCGGAGGAGGGCACCCGCTTCCGCGCCGGCGTGAACATCGGCGTCGACATCACATGGGACGACCTTCGAGCGCGGTACGACGCCGTGGTCATCGCGACGGGGGCCACGCTGCCCCGCGAGCTCGCGATCCCCGGGCGCGACCTCGACGGCGTGCACTTCGCGATGGAGTACCTCGTGGAGTCCAACAAGGCCGTCGCGGGCGATCCGGTGCCGAACCAGATCTCGGCCGAGGGCAAGCACGTGATCGTGATCGGCGGCGGCGACACCGGCGCGGACTGCATCGGCACCGCGCACCGTCAGGGCGCGCTCAGTGTCACGAACCTCGCGATCGGCCGTCAGCCGTCCGTGCACCGGCCGGACCACCAGCCGTGGCCGATGATGCCGACCGTGTTCGAGGTCTCCTCGGCGCACGAGGAGGGCGGCGCGCGCGAGTACCTCGCGTCCACCGTCGAGTTCCTCGGCAACGAGGCCGGCGAGGTGCGCGCCCTCCGCGTGGCCGAGACGGAGTTCGTGGACGGCCGCCGCGTCCCGCGCAGCGGTACGGAGCGCGAGATCCCCGCCGACCTGGTGCTCATCGCGATGGGCTTCACCGGCCCCGAGCACGACACGTTCGGCGAGGAGGCGCCTCAGCGCACCGACCGCGGCGCCTTCCGGCGTGACGAGGACTACGCCTCCACCATCCCGGGCGTGTTCGTGGCCGGCGACGCGGGCCGCGGGCAGTCGCTCATCGTGTGGGCCATCGCCGAGGGGCGCGCGGCGGCCGCCGCCGTCGACCGTCATCTGATGGGGGAGACCGTGCTGCCGGCGCCGGTGCGCCCGACCGATGTCGCGATCGGGGTCCAGCCCGCGTAGGCTGGCCCAGGCAGCGTGGCCCTTCATCCATCCCCCTGACACCTTTCGGAGAACGCATTGAGACGTGCCAAAATCGTGGCCACTCTTGGCCCAGCAACCTCGACGTATGAGACGGTGCGGGCCCTCATCGATGCAGGCGTCGACGTCGCCCGGCTGAACCTGAGCCACGGTGACTATTCCGTGCACGAGAACAACTACGCGAACGTGCGGCGTGCGGCGGAGGACTCCGGCCGGGCGGTCGCCGTGCTCGTCGACCTGCAGGGCCCGAAGATCCGCCTCGGCAAGTTCGAGGCCGGCCCCTACGAGCTCGCGGTGGGTGACATCTTCAAGATCACCACCGAGGACATCATCGGCAACAAGGACATCTGCGGCACGACCTTCAAGGGTCTCCCGCAGGATGTCAAGGCGGGCGACTTCCTGCTCATCGACGACGGCAAGGTCCGCGTCGAGGTCGTCGACACCGACGGCACGGTCGTCACCACCCGGGTCGTCGTGGCCGGCGCGGTGTCCAACAACAAGGGCATCAACCTGCCGGGCGTCGCCGTCAGCGTCCCTGCGCTGAGCGAGAAGGACGAGGACGACCTGCGCTGGGGTCTGCGCACCGGCGCCGACCTCATCGCCCTGTCGTTCGTGCGTGACGCCGCCGACGTGTCCCGCGTGCACGAGATCATGGCCGAAGAGGGCGTGAAGGTCCCGGTCATCGCGAAGATCGAGAAGCCGCAGGCCGTCGCCAACCTCGAGGAGATCGTCGACGCGTTCGACGGGATCATGGTCGCCCGCGGCGACCTCGGCGTGGAGCTCCCGCTGGAGGCCGTGCCCATCGTGCAGAAGCAGGCCGTCGAGCTCGCCCGTCGCATGGCCAAGCCGGTCATCGTCGCGACGCAGATGCTCGAGTCGATGATCTCCAGCCCGGTGCCCACGCGCGCCGAGACGTCCGATGTCGCCAACGCCGTGCTCGACGGCGCCGATGCGGTCATGCTCTCCGGCGAGACGAGCGTGGGGGAGTACCCCGTGATCGTCGTGGAGACCATGGCGCGCATCATCGAGTCCACCGAGGACCACGGGCTCGAGCGCATCCAGCCGCTCACCACGAAGCCGCGCACGCAGGGCGGCGCGATCACGCTCGCCGCGCTCGAGGTCGCCGAGTTCGTCGAGGCCAAGTTCCTCTGCGTGTTCACGCAGTCGGGCGACTCGGCACGACGCCTCTCGCGGCTGCGCTCGCGCATCCCGATGCTGGCGTACACGCCGGACCCGGGCATCCGTCGCCGCCTTGCGGTCACCTGGGGCGTGCGCACGAGCCTCGTGAACTTCGTCCCGCACACGGACATGATGTTCCACCAGGTCGACGAGCACCTTCTGGGCTCTGGCCTCGCCGAGGTCGGCGACAAGGTCGTCGTGATCTCCGGATCCCCTCCCGGCATCGTCGGCTCCACCAACGACCTGCGCATCCACCGGGTCGGCGACACCGTGCACGGTGCCGCTCCGGCCTACCAGTCGACGAACTGAGCGCACGTGCGAACGCCGGTCCCCGCAACGGGGGCCGGCGTTCGTCGTCTCCGCGAGTGCGCTACAGTCGATCCGGGCCGGCGTGGCGGAATGGCAGACGCGGAGCACTCAAAATGCTTTGTCCGAAAGGGCATGTGGGTTCGAGTCCCACCGCCGGCACCAGGAGCGGTGCGGGGCG
>JABLTH010128406.1_pt1 | contig 12105 bp, 6 predicted proteins | sample 7875711 | NCBI WGS metagenome assembly JABLTH01 (sample SAMN14941262, study PRJNA633318) | bioreactor metagenome | isolation source: bioreactor | place: China | collected 2019-03-05 | reverse complement strand
GATGAACACCGCGGCCGGGTTGTCGCGCGCGAGCGGCGCGGCGAACGCGCGCGTCGCCTCGACCGCGCGGCGCATGTGCGCGGCCGGGTCCTCGTCGGGGCGATGGCGGACGCCGGTCGCGACCACGACGACGTCCATGCCGCGCACGGTGGACACCGCGCCGGAGAAGATCTCGACGGGCGGGATGAACGCCGCGCAATGGCGCAGGTCCATCGCGTGCCCTTCGGCCTTGCGCTCGTCCTGGTCCGCGAGGACCAGCTTGCTGGCGAGGCCGCGGCTCACGACGGAATAGGCGATCGTCGCACCGACCGAACCGGCACCGACGACTCCGATCTTCATCGAGACGCCCCTTCGCGGCGCCCGGCGCCGCGGCGCAGGACCGCGATCCCGCCGCTCCCGAGCGCGATGAACAGCAGCGCCTGCACCGCGGTCTTGTAGTTGAGCGGCGCAGACCAGAACAGGTGGGCGGCGATATCGTAGCCCAGGACGCCGGCGCCGAGGACCGCGATCAGGAGGTAGACGAAGATCATCACGCGGCGCGCGCCGCGGCGCGTCTCCGGCGTGTCGGTGCCGAAGTGGCGTCCGACGAAGTACAACCCCGCGGCCGCCACGACGTCGAGGATCGCGAAGGTCATCCAGAACCAGAACGACCGGCCGCCCGCGGCCGGCGTACCCATCGCGGGCTGCAGGTACGCCTCGTAGAACGTCGCGCCGAGGTTCGCCCCGATCAGCGATCCGAAGACCCCGTAGAGGAACGCGTACCCCATGTAGACCGCCTTGCGGTCCTCCGGGGCGACGAGCCCGATGAAGCTGTAGTACTTCGGGTGCGCAGTCATTTCGCCGACCGAGAACACCGCGATGCCGGCGATGAAGACCCACGGGTTCTGGGACAGCGCGAGCAGCGCGAACCCGACCGCGCCGATGAGCATCCCGCCGACCATCGTGCCGAGCGCGTTCCAGCGGCGCACGAGCGCACTCACCACGATCTGGAGGGCGATGATCGTCAGCGCGTTGATGCTCGTCACGTGCTCGACGTCGAACTCGAACCCGCCGAGGCCGACCCGCGCCAGCATGCCGTTGACGGCCGCGGTGACCGGGGCGCGGTCGACGAAGTCGCGCAGGTAGTACAGCACGGTGCCGAAGTTCTGGAAGTAGAGGATCCAGAACCCCGAGTACACGACGACGGTCAGCATGAAGCGCGCGTCGCCGAGCACCTCGACCGCCCCGACGAGCGACTCGCGCAGGCTGCGCGTGTTCTCGGGTCGCGGCGGGTCGCGGTAGACGAACGCGGCCGGGAGCAGCATGACCGCCGTGTACGCCGCCGAGGCCGTGAACACGAGCGGCCACGAGATCCCCTTGTACCAGCTCACCAGGAGCGGCGCGACGAACGCGCCGACGTTGATCATCCAGTAGTAGATGCCGAAGCCGATCGCGGAGGTGCGCTCGTCGGTGGTGCGCGCGATCGTGCCGGAGATGATCGGCTTGAACAGGCCGCCGCCGGTCGCCATCAGCAGCAGGAACAGGAAGACGAGCGCGTAGCTCGACACGCGGCCCGACGCGAAATAGCCCGCCGTCAGGAGCGCGAAGGCGACGAGGACCATCCGCCGGTAGCCGTAGCGGTCGGCGAGCGCCCCGCCGACGATCGGGATGACGTAGGTCGCGGCGTACACGATCGACTGCAGGAAGCCGACGGACTGCTTGTCGAAGCCCAGCCCGCCCTTCGCGACCTCGAGCGTCAGGTAGACCGCGAGGACCGAATTGAGCCCGTAGTACGCGGCTCTTTCGAACAGCTCCATCACGTTCGCGACCCAGAACGTGCGGGGGAAATCGCGCAGACGGACCATCGGGCCTCCCGCTCCTTACGGAACCGTCGGGAATTGTATCGGGGCCCGGCGGGACCGACCGCCGGAAATCCGCGTGAACCGGGCGGGTTCGGCGCGCCCCGCGCTTGCCGGAACGGGCTCCCGGACCCGAGATTCCGCCCGGGGCGAGGCCTGCCCGGGACGGCCCGGCGTGTGCCCCGACCCGCGACCGGGGAGGCGTGTGACCGTCCAGATCCTGATCGCCGCCGCGCTCCTGCTGGCGTTCTCGCTCGTCGGGATCGTCGCCGTGTTCGTCGCGCGCGAGGGGGCGCGCGCCTGGACCGAGCGGCGTGCGGCGCGCGCGGTGCGCCGGCACGCGGCGATCGTCGACGGCCTGCGCTCGGACGCGCCGGAGTGGTTCGCGCCGGCGTGCGACCGGTTGCGCGCCCTGCCCTCCCCGGCGCTGCGCGAGGCGCTCCTGTGGACCGCGCGGGAAGGCGCCGGCGAGGCGGCGGCCGCGCGGCTGGGGCCGCTGTTCGACGCCTGCGGGATCACGGCGGCCGCGGCGGTCGCGCTGCGCGACTCGACCTCCTGGGAACGGCGCGCGCTCGCCGCCGAGCGGCTGGGACTGATCGGCTCGGCCGACGGCGTGGCCCCGCTGCTCGAGGTGCTGCGCGACGCGCGCGACGAGGACGACGACGTGCGCGGCGCCGCGCTGCGCGCCCTCGGCCGGATCCGCGACCCGCGCGCGCTGCCGCAGCTGATCGAGACGCTCGGCGATCCCGACGCGTCCCTCCCGCAGCGCGTGGCCGAGATCATCGTGCGCATCGGCAAGCCCGCCGTGCTGCCGCTGTGCCGCGAGCTCGCCAACACGGCGAGCGACCCGCGCCGCGCGTGGGCCGCGGAGATCCTCGGCTGGCTCGGCGGCCACGACGCGGCCGCGCCGCTCATCGAGGCGCTCGGCGACGTGAACCCCGAGGTCCGCGCCAAGGCCGCGGGCGCGGTCGCGCGCCTCGCCGAGACGCGCGCCGTCGACCGCCTGCTCGAGATGCTGCTCGCGGACCCGATCCCGTTCGTCCGCACGCGCGCCGCGCAGGCGCTCGGCGCGCTCGGCGATCCGCGCGTGATCGACCACCTGATCCACGTGCTGCGCGATCCCGAGTGGTGGGTCCGCGTGCGCGCGGTCGAGGCGCTCGAGATGATCGGGCGGCCCGCGGTCGGCCCGCTGCTCGGCGCGCTCGAGGACGACGACGCCCAGGTGCGCCGCCGCGCCGCGATCGGGCTCGAGCGCATGGGCTACGTCGACGAGGCCGTGGCCACGCTCGAGCGCGACGGCTTCCGCGCCGACCTGCACCGCGTGCTCGATCTCGTGGGCCGCGCCGGCGTGACCGAGGTCCTGTTCGGCCGGCTGCGCACCGCGGGTCCGCCGGCGGACAAGCTGCTCGTGCGCCTCGCCGGCTCGTTCGGGGACCCGGGTGCGATCCCGGTGCTCGAGGCGCTGCTCGCCGAGTCGAGCGACGCGTCGCTGCGCTCGCGCGTGATCGAGGCGCTCGGCAAGCTCGAGGCGAAGGACTCCGCGGGCCGGATCGTGCCGTGCCTCGGCGACCCGAGCGAGTGGGTGCGCCGCGCGGCGGTGGCGGCCCTCGCGCGCATCGGCGCCGAGAACCACGTGCCCGAGCTCCTCGCGCTCGTGCACGACGCGCACGTCGACACGCGCACGACGGTCTGCCGCGCGCTCGCCGGCGTCGCCGACCCGGCGCTCGACCCGCACCTCGCGGGTCTGCTCGGCGACCCCGCCCCCGCGGTGCGGACCGAGGCGCTGCGCGCGATGCGCGTGCGGCAGGTCGCCTCCGCGGCCACGACCGCGCGGGAGCTCCTCGGCGACGTGTCGGACGACGTGCGCGTCGAGGCCGCGCTCGCGCTGGCCGAGATCGGCGGCCCCGCGGACGTGCCCGCGCTCTGCGCCGCGTCGCGCGGCGCGTCGGCGCGCTTCGAGGCCGCCGCCGCGACGGCCCTGCGGCGCTGTCACGCCGGCGGGTTCGCCGAACTCCTCGCGCTCGCCGGCGACGCGCCGAACGCGCCGCTCGCGGGCGTGCTCCTGCACGTCGCGGGCGCGCTCGGCGGCGCGGACGCGCTCCTGTACGTCGACCGGCACCTGCTCGTGCCCGACGCGGGACTGCGGCGCGGCGCCGCCCTCGCGCTCGCCGCGTTCGAGCCCGCCGCGACCGAACACGCGCTCCTGACCGCGCTCATCGACCCCGACGCGGGCGTGCGCGACGCCGCCGTCCAGGTCGCCGGGCTCACGCGCTCGATCGTCCTCACCGACCGCGCGGGGGAGCTCCTGCTCGACCCGCATCCGGACGTGCGCTTCCACTTCGCGCTGGCCCTCGCCCTGGCGCCGTCCGCGGACGTGGGACTGCTGCGCTCGCTCGCGACCGACAACGACGCGCGCGTGCGCGCCGCCGCCGTGCTCGCGCTCGCGCTCGCCGACCCGCAGGCGCTGCGCGACGCCGCGGCGCGCTACGTCGCGGACCGTGCGCTGTCCGACGCGGCCCGCGCGGCGTTCGAGGGCGACTCGGCCGATCCGCTCGTCGCCGCCGTCGTGAACGAGGCGCGGCGCGCGGGCGGCCTCGAGTGCCGCCTGTTCCTCGGCGGCAGCCTGCTCACGCTCGAGAAGGAGACCGCGCAGCGCGCCCGCGAGGCGCTGGCCGAGAGCGAGCGGATCCACGCGCTCGAGATCTGCCAGCTGGTCGCGACTGGCGAGTCGTACACGGCCGCACTCGCGATCCTGCGCAACGACCCGTCGCCCGAGGTGCGCGCCCGCGCCCTCGACCTCCTCGTCACGATCCGTCGCGACGGCGAGGTCGCCAAGGCCGTCGCGGGGCTCCTCCTCGATCCGCACCCGCGCGTGCGCGCCAAGGCCGCGCGCGCGCTCGGCACGCTCGAGGTGCCCGAGGCCGTGGAAGCGCTGATCTACGCGCTCGACACGCCCGAGCGCGACCTCCGCGAGGAGGTGACGACCGCGCTCAGCTACCACCTTCTGCGCGAGCCCGCGCGTTCGGAGGCCCTCATCGCCGAGATGCCCGAGGGCAAGTCCCGCCGCCTGGGCATCGTGTGGGTGCTGGGCAAGACGCGCCGCGAGGGCGCGATGAAGGCGCTCCACCGCTACCTCGCGGACGAGGATCCCGACGTGCGCGCCGCGGCGATCGGCGCCCTGGCGAAGTTCCCGCCGGGCATCGCCGCGCGCCCGATCAAGAAGTGCCTCGTCGATCCCAACCCGCGCGTGCGCGCCGCCGCGGTCAACGCGCTCTCGCGCCTGCGCCGCCCGGAGTGGGAGGCGCGGCTCGCCACGATGCTCTCCGACCCCGACGTGTTCGTGCGCCAGCGCGCCGCGGTCGCGCTCCTGCGGATGAACGCGGCGGGCGCCGAGCCCCGGCTGCGCGCCTGGGCCGACGAGCCCGAGGAACTGCGGCCGGTGTGGCTCGCGGGCGGCCTCCTCCGGGGACTCGTGGACGCGTCCACGGCGGCCTCGCACCCCGCGACCGCGCGCTTCCTGCGCGAGCTGTGCGGCGAGGAGGACGCGCTGCGCGCGGTGCGCGGCATCGGCGACCCGCACAAGCGCCTGACCGGCCTGGCGGTGCTGATGGTGCTCGCCCCCGAGATCGCGTGGGTCGAGGCCGAGCGGCTGGCGAGCGACCCCGACCCGTCCGTGCGCGCCGCCGCGCAGCGTCTCGCCGCGCCGGTCGAGGCCTGACGTGCACGGGCTGCCGCTGGCCGCGCAGCTCCTCACCGCGGCGATCCTGATCTACTGCCTGGCCCACAACTCGCTCCAGCTCCTGTTCGTCGGCCTCGCGTTCGGCGAGGTGCGCCGGCGCCTGCGCGGGCGGGCCTACGAGGACCTCGACATCACGCTCGAGTCCCCGCTGACCCCGCCGCTGTCGATCGTCGTCCCGGCGTACAACGAGGAGACGACGATCGTGGAGTCGCTCTCGTCGCTGGTCCGGCTGCGCTTCCCGCGGATGGAGATCATCGTCGTCAACGACGGCTCGAAGGACGGGACGCTCGAGCGCATCGTGAGCCACTTCGGCTTCCGCCGCGTCGCGATCGGCTACGAGGACCGCATCACGACCGCGCGCGTGCGCGGTTTCTACGAGAAGCGCCACGGGCTGCCGCCCGGCGTGCAGCGCTGGGTGATCGTCGACAAGGAGAACGGCGGCAAGGCCGACGCGCTCAACGCCGGCATCAACGCGTCGTCGTGCCCGTACTTCCTGTCGATGGACGCGGACTCCCTGATCGACGAGGACGCGATCCTGCAGGCCTTCCGCGTCATGCTGATGGACGAGCGCGTGGTCGCGATCGGCGGCCAGGTCGCGCTCGCCAACGGCTGCGAGGTCGACCGCGGCCGCGTGGTGCGCGTCGGGCTGCCGCGCTCGTGGATCGCGCGCTTCCAGATCGTCGAGTACCTGCGCTCGTTCTCGATGGGGCGCACCGCGCTCGGGCGGCTCGACTCGATCCTGATCATCAGCGGCGTGTTCGGCATCTTCCGCAAGGACGTCGTGTTCCGGATCGGCGGCTACCTCACGGAATCGCTCTCGGGGAAGCTCGTCCGCGAGTACGTCGGCGCGGCGCGCGCGACCGTGTGCGAAGACATGGAGATCATCGTCCGCATCCAGCGCTTCCTGCGCGAACGCCGGCTGCCGATGCGCGTCGGGTACACGCCGCACCCGCTGTGCTGGACCGAGGCGCCCGAGAACCTCAAGAGCCTCGGCAAGCAGCGCAACCGCTGGACGCGCGGGCTCGTCGAGACGCTGATCTACCATCGCGACCTGCTGTTCAACCGGCGCTACGGCCGGATCGGCCTGTTCGCCTACCCGTTCTTCGTGCTGTTCGAGCTGCTCGGCGCGCCGATCGAGCTGTTCGGCTACCTGTGGGTGCCCCTCGCCGCGTTCGCGGGCTGGCTCAGCTGGACCTACATGGCGCTGTTCCTGCTCCTGTCGGTGGCCTACGGCTCGCTGGTGTCGGTCGCGTCGGTGGTCACGGGCGCGTGGTCCGAGCGGGCCGCGGCGAGCGGGATGCGGCGCTCCGCGCTCCTGCAGTACCGGGGCACCCGCGCCCTCGCCACGCTGGTCGCCGTCGCGGTGATCGAGAACTTCGGCTACCGGCAGATCAACCTCTGGTGGCGCGCGCGCGGCATCGTGGACTTCCTGCGCGGCCGCAAGGGCTGGGAGAAGTTCGCACGCAAGGGTTTCGAGCAGAGCGCGACGGCGGCCCGCGGGGCGGCGCCCGCAGGCTAGAATCCCGCGCCATGGACCCCTCGCCGACGTCGCCCGTCCCCGGCCTGCCCGAGAACGCCTACCGCCCGCTCGCTCCCGGAGAGCGCTACGAGCCGCTCGTCGCCGCCGCGGAGAACCCGCCCGAACTGACGCCCTTCGCGCTCGCGCTCGGCCTCGGCATGACCGTGCTCTTCTCGGCCGCGGCGGCGTTCATCGCGCTCAAGCTCGGCCAGGGGATCGAGACCGCGATCCCGATCGCGATCCTCACGGTCGGGGTGTCGGCCGCGCTCAAGCGCACCGGGGCGCTCCTCCAGAACCTGCAGGTCGTGACGCTCGGCGCCACCGCCGGCATCGTCGTCAGCGGCTCGGTGTTCGTCATGCCGGCGATCTTCGTGCTCGGCCTCGAGAACCGCTCGAGCGTGTGGCAGGTGTTCCTCGTGCCGTTCTTCGGCGCGGTGCTCGGCGCGCTGTTCCTGATCCCCTTCCGGCACTACTTCGTCGCCGAGATGCACGGCAAGCTGCCCTTCCCCGAGGGCACGGCCACGACCGAGATCCTCGTCACCGGCGAGAAGGGCGGCAAGGCCGCCGGCGTGCTCGTGGCGTCGATGGGCGTGGGCCTCCTGTTCGACTACCTGTGCCTCGCCTTCGGCGCGTGGCGCGACGTGTTCACGACCGCGCTCGTCCCCGCGCTCGACACGTTCACCGACCGCTACAAGGCCGTGTTCACGTTCAACACCTCGGCCGCGGTGCTCGGGCTCGGCTACATCACCGGGCTGCAGTACTCGGCGATCATCTGCGCGGGCTCGTTCCTGTCGACGTTCGTGTTCGTCCCGCTGTTCGCGCACGTCGGCAGCGTGACCTCCGCCGGCCTGTTCCCCGGCCTGCCGCCGCTCGCCGGCCTCGACGCCGCGGGCCTGTTCCGCAACTACGCGCGGCCGATCGGGGTCGGCGGCATCTTCACCGCGGGCCTGATCTCGATCGCGCGCATGAGCCCCGTGATCGTGCAGGCCCTGCGCCAGGTGCTCGGGCAGCTCAAGGGCGGCGCGGGCGCGCGCCACGCGGCCTCCGCGCCGCGCACCGAACGCGACATCCCGATGGGAACGGTCGCGGGGCTCACCGTGGTCACGGCGGTCGCGCTCGGGCTCTACTTCCGCTACGTCGCGCTCGCCGGCATGGAGGGCGCGACGACGAAGGCGCTCGTGGCGCTCGTCCTGACGCTCGCGGTCTCGTTCCTCTTCGCCGCCGTGTCGGCGTGGGCCGTGGCGATGATCTCGACCTCGCCGATCTCCGGCATGACGCTGACCTCGCTGATCCTGTCGGCCGCGCTGCTCACGCAGCTGGGGCTCGAGGGCGAGCAGGGCATGCTCGCGCTGCTCCTCATCGGCGGCGTCGTGTGCACGGCGCTGTCAATGACCGGTTCGATGGTCACGCTGATGAAGATCGGCTACTGGGTCGGCGGCACGCCGCGCCGGATCCACTGGTCCCTGATCGGCGGCTCGGCGCTGGCCTCGCTCACGGTCTCGGCGGTGATCTTCCTGTTCGCCTCGACCAGCGGCTACGTCGCGACCCCCGAACACCCCAACCCGATGATGGCGCCGCAGGCCAACGCCATGGCCGCCGTCGTGCGCTCGGTGATGGGCGAGGCGGGCGCGCCGTGGTTCCTGTACGGGCTCGGCGCCGTGATCGCCGTGATCGTCCAGATGGTCGGCGTGTCCGGCCTGGCCTTCGCCCTCGGCATGTACCTGCCGCTCGAGCTCAACGCGCCGCTCCTCGGCGGCGCGATCGTGGGCTGGCTCGTGCAGCGGTCGGCGCGGGCGACGCGCGGCTGGAGAAGGCCCGCGGCGACCGGGCGACGCTGGTCGCGTCGGGACTCATCGCGGGCGGCGCGCTCGCGGGCGTGCTCCAGGCGGCCACGGGGATGCTCGAGAAGAAGGCCGGCTGGTCGCTGCAGCTCGGCAACGACGGCGGGTGGGGCAATTGGATCGGGCTGGCGGTGTTCGTCGTGATGGCCGCGGGCATGGGACTCGACGCGCGGCGCGTCAAAGCAGGCTGATCCCCGCGCGTGCCGCGGCGAGCACGCTGCCCGGCACGCGCCCCATCTGGGCGAACTCCTCGGGCGTGAGGCACAGCGGGCGCACGGGGCTGGTCGCGGCGAGCAGCGCCTTGACCGCCGCGTTGCGCTCGGGCACGGCGACGCCGCGGAACGCGGCCGCGACGATCAGCATCCCCGGCGCGTGCCCGGCGAGGTCGGCGGGACGGTCGGGCGGGTCGAAGGCGATCACGTGCGCCGGCGCGAGACGCTCGACGAGCAGCGGACGACCTCCTGCCGGAGCCACTGGACGACGGGGTGCTGTTCGGACAGGCCCATGCCGCGATGATCGGCCTAGTTCTCCTTGAAGTCGATCACCCGCACGTCGAAGTCCTTTGCGTCCGCGGGCGCGTCCTCGACGGCGATGCGGAACGCGGCGGTCGCGCCGGGCACGATCTTCGCGGGGTTGGCCTTCGCGGTCCCGGTCGCGACGACGGTCCCCGAGGCGTCGCGCGCCTCGGCGATGATCGTCACCTCGCTCAGCGGCACCGGCCCGCGGTTGCGGAGCACGCCGCGCACGACCGCGGCGTTGCCCTCGCGGGCCACGCGCCGGGACTCGATCTCCAACAGGCGCGGCAGCCCGCGCTCGCGCAGCGCGGCGAGCACGAGCGGGTCCCACGACGCGATCTCGAGCGCCGAGATCGCCTCGCGGTCGGCCTCGTCGCGCCGGCCCTTGGCCTGCAGGAGGAAGGCGCGCAGCGCGTGGTAGTCGGGCACGGCCGCGACCTTCGCGTCGGTGAGCGCCTGGTCGACGTGGGAGAGCGCCTCGTCGGCCTGACCGGCGGCACCGAGGCACTCGGCGAGGACCGCGTGCGCTTCCGCGGCCTGCGTGCCCGCGAGCCCGGCCGCGAGCGCCTGGCGCGCCTCGGTCACCGCGTCGTTGCAGCGGCCCTTCTGCGCGAACAGCGCGGCGCGCACCTGGCGCGCGGGGGCGTAGTTCGGCTCGATGGCGCTCATGCGCTCGACCAGCGTCTCGACCTCGCGCAGGCTGCCCTTCGACCACGCGACCTCGGCCGCCTCGAGCAGCAACGGCAGGCTGCGCGGGTGCGCGGCGAGCGCGCGCTGCGCGAAGTCGGACGCGCGCGTCAGGTCGCCGCTCTCGCGGTGCTTGCGCACGAGCCGGGCGAGGTTCTCGGGCGGCATGCGTTCGGGATCGTTCTTCGCCATCCCGCGCTCGACCTCGACGGCCCGGTCGAGGACCGGTCCGATGCGGACCGCCGGCACGGCGAAGTTGATGTTCTGCCCCTCGGTGAGCGTGAGCGAGCAGACGCCGACGACGGTGCCGCCCATGTCGAGCAGCGGGCCGCCCGAACTGCCCGGGCTGATCGGCGCGGTGGTCTGGATCATCTCCGGCCCGCCGGACTCGAGCGCGCGGACCGCGGAGAGGATCCCGTCCGAGACCGTGTACTCGTAGCCGCGCGGGTGACCGATCGCGACCACGCGCGTGCCGACGGGCGGGATCGCGGGCGGCGCGACCGGCAGCGGCGCCGCGGTGAGACCGCGGACGCGCAGCACGGCGAGGTCGATCGCGTCGTCCTGCAGGAGGACCTCGACCGACGCGAGCAGCGCCCCGTCCCACGTGCGCACCATCGGGTCCTTCACGTTCCGCAGGACGTGCGCGTTGGTCACGATGAGGGTCGGTTCGCGGACCGCGAACCCGGTGCCGTAGGAGGTGTCGCCCGAGCCCTCGAGGGTGCCGAGGATCTCGACCACGGACGGGCGGACGCGCTGGGCCAGGCCCTGGAGGGGGTCCGTTGCCGGACCCGTCGGGGGCGCGGGCGCGGCGAGCGCGGCGAGACAGCCCGCCACGACGGACAAGAGGGCCACCCGGCGACCGCGCATGCGTGAACTCCGCCTCCCCCGTCCGGAATATAGGTTCGGCGGGCCTTCCGGGGCCCGCCTCCCCCGTGGGGGACCGACCCGGTCGTCCGAAATGTTGCCGGGCTGCCGCCGGGAACCGAGATTGACCCTTCGGAGGTGGTGCGTTTTGGGCGATGCCAAGCGGTTCTGGAAGGAGTCGATCGGCGTCACGGGCCCGGTGGGAGACACCGGACCGGTAGGTCCTCCCGCGTCCGGAACGGGGCTGGCCGAGCGCAACGCGCCCGAGCCGGTCGACGTCGTGCTCGGCTCGCTCCCCGTCGGCAGCATCCACTTTTCCGAGGAAGCCGCGCGGCGCCTCTGGCCGAATCCCGCGGCCGCGGAACTGAAGGACATCGCCGTCCTCGCCGAGGGCCTGATCCACCTCCCGCAGGGCCCCGTGCGCGACACCGCGCTGCGGCCCGTGGTGCTGCGCCAGAACGTGCGCCGGATCCTCTCCGGCCAGCGCGGGCGCACGGGCTTCGACCTGCGGCTGCTCGACGCGCGGTCGGCCGAGTGGACCCAGATCGCCCTGCAGGTGCGGCAGGCCGGTGCGGCGCTCGACACGCTCGCCGCGAAGGTGCCCGCGCCGATCCTCGACGCGGCGCGCCGCCTGCTCGAGGATCCGCTGAACCTCGACGCCGAGGCGCAGACCGCGCTCGAGGCCGCCGCGTTCGTGCGCGCGGTGCGCACGGCCGCCGAGAACGCGTCGACCGAGCCGCCGCTCCTGTTCCCCGAGGCCGAGGCGCTGTGCGACGCGATCCGCGTCAACCGGCCGCGTCCCGCCGACGAGCTGTTCCTGTCCGTGATCGCCGCGTCGACGCTCGTCGATCGCGCGCTGACGAGCCGCGACGCCGCGGCGCTCGATCGCGCACGCCGCGCGATCGCGCGCGTGAGCGAACGGCTCGAGGACGTGATCTCGCGCGCGCTCGCCGATCACCGGCGCGACCCCGAGCGCAACGCGGTGCTCGCCGCGTGGCGCCGCCGCGTGGCGCAGTCGGCCGCGCGGCTCGACCGCGTCGCGCAGCACGACGCGTCGCTCGCCGCCGCGGCGCAGCAGGCGACCCCGCTGCCGGCGACACCG
>JABLTH010000976.1_pt1 | contig 12105 bp, 10 predicted proteins | sample 7875711 | NCBI WGS metagenome assembly JABLTH01 (sample SAMN14941262, study PRJNA633318) | bioreactor metagenome | isolation source: bioreactor | place: China | collected 2019-03-05 | reverse complement strand
GGGCGCCGAGGAACTGCTCCCGCCGCACGCCACCATCACCAGCGCCAGCGCCGAAAGCGAACCGATCCCGGCCGCGGTACGAAGAGTTTGACGGTTCATAAGACCTCCAGAATGAAGAGAAGAAAGGGAAAGAAGGGAGCGCGAAAGGAACCGGGCAACTCGGCGGGAATTGGGGGACACCGCGGAGCCTGGAGGCCGAGCAGGTGGCAATTAGCCCGTTAGCGGGCTTCCCAGGGAGCCGAGCTGGCACATGGGCGGCTGGAAGTACCGAGCCCAGGCCAGGAGACTGAATTGGAGGGGGAAGGATTGGAATTTGGATGGGGCCGTTCGCAGGCGACCCGCAAAACTAGAGATGGGGACAGTATTGCGTCCGCCCCCTGCATGAACAAGGTCGCCTCCAGAAAAAAAAGCGAGGGCTTCAGATAAGGGCATGCAGACCTTTGATGACACGTCGTTGGGACGTTAGCAATTGGGATGCCGGATTTGCACCAAGGGGCCACTGTTCCCGAGGAGCCCTTGGGTAGAGTTCTCACGGCCGGGCGCCCTTGCGCCCCCGGTCCGGCCCGGTACCCTGGTGCCAATCTTCCCCAAGGAGCGAGAATGCGGCCGATCCTGTCCCACGTGCCAGGGCCCGATGCAATTAAGAAGATCATTATATTCACTGGTTTAACCGCAAGTTTGCTGGTTTGCGGCGGGGGCGGGGGGGGCTCGGCCCCCCCGGCGGGTAGCGGAATCACGGGCCAGGTCATCAACGTGGGGGCCTCCGGCAGCGTGTTCACGCCGGACACCCTCACCATCAAGGCCGGAACGCCCGTGACCTTCGTCTGGATCAGCGGCGGCCACACGGTCACCTCGGGATCCAACTGCGTCTCCGACGGGAAGTTCGGGGGCGCGGCCATCCTCTCGGCGGGGCAGACGCTCAGCGTCCCCTCCAGCGTGGTCAACACGCCCGGGACCTATCCCTTCTTCTGCACCACCCATTGCGGCCAGGCCATGAAGGGGACCCTCACGGTCACGCCCTGACGCCACGTTCGCGCAAGAATGGGGGCGCGGCCTCCCAAGGCGGCGAACGAGGTGACCGTGGCGAAGCCCCTGGTGGAGTGCGTCCCCAATTTTTCCGAGGGCCGGGATCCGGCCCGCATCGAGGCCATCCTGGACGCGATCCGCCGCATTCCGGGGGTCGAGCTTCTGGATGTGGACCCTGGCGCCGACACGAACCGGACGGTGGTGACCTTCCTGGGCGGCCCCGAGGCGGTCCTGGAGGCTGCCTTCGAGGCCATCAGGAAAGCTTCCGAAATTATTGATATGCGTTCCCACTCGGGATCCCACCCCCGCATGGGTGCCACGGACGTCTGCCCCTTCGTGCCGGTCTCGGGCCTCACTCTAGAGGATTGCGCTGACCTTGCCCGAAGGCTGGGCGCCCGGGTGGGCCAGGAACTGGGCATCCCGGTCTATCTCTACGAGGCGGCGGCCTCCCGCCCGGAGCGGAAGAACCTCGCCGCGGTTCGGAAGGGGGAGTACGAGGGCCTGGCTGACAAGCTGAAGGACCCCGACTGGGCCCCGGATTTCGGCCCGGCGGAATTCCACCCCCAGGCCGGCGCCACCATCATCGGCGCCCGGGAAATCCTCATCGCCTACAACATCACGCTGAACACGCGGGACAAGGCCCTGGCCACCGACATCGCCTTCGAGCTCAGGGAGAAGGGCCGGGTTGCCCGCCGGGGCCAGCGGGGGACGCGCTATGACAGTGGCGACATCCTCTTCTACCGGGAAGGCTGCTTCCCCTGCGGGAACTGCGGCCATGACGCGGCCACCTTCGAGTCCCTGGAAGCCCACTGCCGGGCCGAGCACGGCTACGAGTTGAAGGAACTCCTGGCCCTGAACGACATCGATGCCGCCAAGGGGGTCCTGGGCAAGAAGGCCTACCGGGCGGGCACCTTCAGGGCCTGCAAGGCCATCGGCTGGTATGTGGACGCTTACCAGCGCGCGCAGCTCAGCATCAACCTCACGGACTGGAAGACGACCCCCCTGCAGGCGGTCTACGACGCCACCCGCCGCATGGCCACGGACCGCGGCCTCGTGGTCACCGGCAGCGAGATCGTCGGCCTGGTCCCCGGGGCCGCCCTCCTCGACGCCGGCCGCCACTACCTGCGGCTGCAGGGGAAGTCCCCCTTCGTCCCCGAGCGGGACGTGCTCCAGGCCGCGGTCTTCAGCCTGGGGCTGAACGACGTCGCCCCCTTCGACCCCGCGAAGAAGGTGCTCGGCCTGGCCCCCCGCGACGGGGCCCTGGCCACCCTGCCCGTGGGGGCCTTCACCGACGAGGTGTCCCGGGACACCCCGGCCCCGGGGGGCGGATCCATCGCCGCCCTGGCCGGGGCCCTGGGCGCCGGGCTCGCGTCCATGGTGGCCAACCTCACCCAGGGCCGGGTGGCCGATCCGGAGACAGAACAGGAACTCCTGCGCATCGCCGAAGCGGCCCAGCGGCTCAAGGACGAACTCCTCCGGGCCGTGGACGCAGACACCGATGCCTTCAACGCCTACATGGAGGCCCGGCGCCTCCCCCAGAACACCCCGGACCTGAAGGCTGCCCGGGAGGCCGCCATGCTGGAGGGCCTGAAGGCCGCCGCCGCGGTGCCCCTGCGCACGGCCGAGGCCTGCCTCGAGGGGCTGCGGCTGGCCGGGGATGTGGCCCAGGTAGGCAATCCGGCCTCCCTCACCGACGCCCTGGTGGGCGCCCAGGTGGCCTTCGCCGGACTCCGGGGCGGCCTCTGGAACGTCCGCATCAACCTCAAGGACATCGCCGACCCGGACTACTGCGCCCGCATGGACGCTTGCTGCAGCCGGCTCCTGGCAGAGGGCGAGGCCGCCCTGGGGGCGATCACCGCGGACGGGGACGCCCGCCTCGCGGCCATGAACGCGTCCCGGGCCTGAGGCCCCCGCCGTCCGTGACCTGCGCCTGGGCGGCCGTCCTGGCCGGGCTCCGCGACGGCCGATAGAATCGGGGGTTCGGAGCCGCCATGCCCACGCTTTCCGCCCGCACCGGGCCCGTCGTCGAGTCCATCCTGGATCTGGTGGGGAACACGCCCCTCCTGCACCTGGGCCGCTTCTGCCCGGATCGCGCCCTGTACGCGAAGCTGGAATACCTCAACCCCGGCGGCAGCGTGAAGGACCGCATCGGCGTGGGCATGATCGAAGCCGCGGAGCGCGAGGGCCTGATCCGTCCGGGCGTCTCCACCATCATCGAGCCCACGGCGGGGAACACCGGCGTGGGCCTCGCCATCGCCGCCCGGGCCAAGGGCTACCGCTGCATCCTCTGCGTCCCGACCAAGTACAGCCGGGAGAAGATGATGCTGATGAAGGCCCTGGGGGCCGAGCTGGAATTGATCCCCAAGGAGCTGGGCATGAAGGGGGCCATCGCCCGGTGCGCCGAGCTCGCGGCGTCCATCCCCGATGCCTATGTCCCCCAGCAGTTCGAGAACCCCAGCAACCCCGACACCCACTACCGGACCACCGCGGAGGAGATCTGGACCCAGATGGAGGGCCGGGTGGACGCTGTGGTGATCGGCGCCGGCAGCGGCGGGACCTTCACGGGGACGGTGAAGCGCCTCAAGGAGCTCAACCCGAGGATCCACGCCGTCCTGGTGCAGCCGGCGGGGTCGGTCTTCTGCGGCGACCCCTTGAAGGAGTGGCAGGTGGAGGGCCTGGGCAACAGCTTCATCCCCGGATCCCTCGACCTCCAGCTCGCGGACCGCATCATAGACGTGGCGGATGCGGACTCCCTGGCCACGGCCCGGGATCTCATCGCCACCGAGGGCTGCCTCGTGGGCGGGAGCAGCGGGGCCAACGCCTGGGCCGCCCGAAGGACCGCCCTGGACCTTCCCGAGGGCGCGCGGGTGGTGACCCTCTTCCCGGACGGCGCCGAGCGCTACATGAGCAAGCAGCCCGTCGCCGACCTGGAGCTCCCTTGAGCGTCGCCCAGGCCCTGCTGGAAGCCGGCGCGGTCCGCCTTTCCCCCCAGGCCCCCTTCACCTGGGCCAGCGGCATGAAGGCGCCCATCTACTGTGACAACCGCCAGCTCCTGGGCCTGCCCCAGCACCGCACCCAGGTGAAGCTGGCCCTGGCGGCCATGGCTGCGGAGCTGAGGCCCACGCTCATCGCCGGGACCAGCACCGCGGGCATCCCCTGGGCGGCCATGGTGGCGGACGAGCTGGGCCTGCCCATGGCCTATGTCCGGCCCGAGCCCAAGAAGCACGGCATGGGGTGGCAGGTGGAGGGGCCCAACGCCGACGGCCACCGGGTGGTGCTCCTGGAGGACCTCATTTCCACCGGCGGCTCCAGCCTGAAATGCGTGGACGCCCTCCGGAACGAGGACGCCCACGTTCTCGGCGTGCTGGCCCTCTTCAGCTACGGGCTGGAGGCCGCGGAATCGGCCTTCGAGGCGCGGGAGGTGCCCCTCAAGGTCCTGGCCACCTTCGAGGAGCTGCTGGACGAGGCCGTCGCCCAGGGCCGGGTGGACGGCGAAGGCCGGGCCGCCCTGGCTCAATGGCGCCGGGACACCGCGGCCTGGAGCCGGAGCCGGGGCGGGGCCTGAGCCGCTGTCCGGGTCGCGGGGCCTTGAGTCCGGGGCGGGTTGCGCGGAGCCTGGAGGAAGCGAGGCGCCCATGAAGCTCTACACCCGCACCGGCGACGAGGGGATGACGGGCCTCTTCGGAGGGGACCGGGTCAACAAGAGCCACCAGCGCCTGATGGCCTACGGGGCCATCGACGAGCTGAACAGCGTCCTCGGGCTCCTGCGCCTGCACGTCTCCCCCCGGGTGGGCTCGGGCGCCGCCCTCGAGCAGGTCCAGCACGACCTCTTCGTGGTGGGGGCCATCCTCGCCACCCCCCCCAGCCGGCTGGAGACCCTCGGGGAGAAACTGACCCGCCCGACCTGGGACATCCCGGACATGGAAGCCGACATCGACCGGCTCACGGCCCTCGCGCCCCCCATGCAGCACTTCGTGCTCCCGGGCGGAACGCCGGCGGCCTGCTACGCGCATTTGGCCCGCACCGTCTGCCGCAGGGCCGAACGGGACATCGTGGCCCTCAACACGGAGGAGCCCGTCCCGACGGAGGTCCTGGTCTACGTGAACCGGCTCAGCGACTGGCTCTTCGCCCTCGCGCGGGCGGAAAACGCGGCGAACGGCGTGGCCGACGTGGCCTGGATCCCCCGCTCCCAGGCCTAGCCCGGCGCCTCGGCGCCGTCGTCGCCCGGGAGCCGGAAGAGCCGCTGCTCGGCGAGGCGCAGCCAGTGCTCCGTCGCCATGACCCCTTCACCGTGGTGGAGGCGCTGGAAGTGTCCACGGATGTGCCGCAACGTCCTCGGGATGGCCGGGGCGAAGCGGGCCTTCCCCCGGTGCAGGATCTGGTACCCGAAGGTGCCCAGGGCCTTGAGGTTCCGCTGGAGAGCGCTGAGGTTCAATTCCTCCCAGAGGTCGGCATCGGACCACCCCAGCTCCTCCCGGACCGTGCCCAGCAGGACCCGGCCGGCCTCGGGGCTCCAGTCCCAGTAGCCGTCGAAGAGGATGCTCGCCAGATCGTAGGTGGCCGCGCCCCGCCGGGCGTCCTGGAAATCGATGACCACCAGCCGGTCCCCCTGGACCATGAGGTTCCGAACATGGAAATCCCGATGGGCCAGGAAGTTGGCGCGGGCGGCGAGGGACGGGTGGAGGTCCTCCATCAGGCGGTCCAGCCAGCGGGGCGGGTCCTTCTGCAGGAACTCCCTGAAGAAGTGCTCCCGGCAGAATCCCCATTCGAACTCGAACTTGGGCAGGTCGAAGGCCCGGTCCATGAAAAAGCTCCGGGGCGGCGCCCCGAGGGTGAGGGGGCCCAGCCAGGTCCCGAGGATCCAGCCCGCCTTCCGGGCCCAGTCCCGTTCCTCCTCGGGGTGGAGGCTCAACCGGTCCTCCAGGCTCACATCGCCGAGGTCCTCCAGGAGCAGGACGCGGTCCTCGTCGTGGGCCTGGAGCACGGTCGGCACCCGCAACACCGGGTCCAGGTAGGCCTGGAGTGCCCGGAATTCGAAATAGGTGTCGTCCGGGCGCTCCGGGGTGTCCAGGGGGTGGAGGGCCAGGAGGGCGGTGCCTAGCTGCGGATGGTCCACGCGCACGTACTGGCGCAACCCCGCGTCCCCGGCCAGGGCGCGGGGATTGGCGCAGGACCAGCGCTCCAGGGCTGCGGCAAGGCGGGGATCCATGGACCTAGGGTACGGCCACGCGGACCTGGCGGCCTGCCTCTTCGAACCAGAAGGCGTCCTCATCCGCGATGGCGGGCGGGGGTTCCGCGCCGGGCCCGAGGATGCAGCGCCGCAGCCGGTGCGCCGCTGCCGGGCCCGGCCGGGCGGTGGGGTGGAGGTAGCAGCCGGCAAGGCGGCCTTCCGCTTCCGGCGCCAGGGCCGCGGCCGCCTCGAGGAGAGCCGAGGGCGTGCCGATCTCCCGCCAGGGGAAGGGTTCGACCACCACGCCCACATGATCGAGTCCGGGAAGGATCGAGGCGAGGTCCACGGGACCCTCCGGGATGGCGGCCAGGGCGCCCTCGGACCAGAGGCTCGCCCCGGTGAAGTGGTAGGGGCCGCGGCCCGTCGCGCCCCTGGGGAGCACACGGCCGTCGTCGTCGAGCCAGACGGCCGTCCAGGGACCCCCGGGGTGGGGCACCAGGAGCCAGTCCAGTTCCCGGGGCAGGCTTCGGTGGGTGGACAGGAGGTGGTCCCAGGGCACCTCCGCCACCGCATCCGCGTTCCAGACCGCCAGGGGCCCCTCCGTCCGGCCGCGGGCGTGCCGCAGGCCTCCGGCGCTTCCCAGCAGCTCGGGCTCTTCGAAGACCTCGATGCCCTCCGCGGCTTCCCTCAGCCGATGGGGAAGCAGGTGGGCGTTGCAGCCCAGGCGGAGGAAGCCAGACTTCCGGAGGTCCTCCGCCCCCCACTGGAGCAGGGGCTTCCCCTTCAGGGTCCAGGCAGGCTTGGGGAGCGCGAGGGAGAGGGGCCCCATCCGGGTCCCGAGGCCCGCCGCCAGCAGGAAGCCGTCAAGGGGTTGCATCGCCCGCCCCCCCGCCAGGGGGCTCCGTGGGCTTGAGGAGGAACTGGCCCGGCGCCAGGCCCCGCATGGAGAGCACCCGGATGCGCCAGCCCGGCACCTTCAGCTCGTCCCCCACCCGGAGCACCCGGCCCAGCTGCTCCTGGAAGAAACCCCCGAGGCTGACGGCGCCCTCCTCCGGTTCCAGTTCGAGGCCGAGGTGGTCCTGCAGCTGCTCGAGCTTCACGGCGCCCTGGGCCAGCCACGCGCCGCTCCGGGTCTTGCGGAGCTGGATGGCCTCCCGGTCGAACTCGTCCTGGATCTCGCCCACCAGCTCCTCGAGGACGTCCTCGAGGGTGACGAGGCCGTCCACGCCGCCGTGTTCGTTCACCACCAGGGCCAGGTGCTGCTGCTGGGTCTGGAAGTCCAGGAGCAGGTCCTGGATCAGCCGCATCTCGGGCACCAGGAAGGCCGGGCGGGCGAGGGCCCGGAGGTCCACGTCGCCCTTCCCGTCGTGGAGGGCCCAGAGCAGCTCCTTCAGGTGCACGACGCCGACCACCCTGTCCAGGTCCCCCTCCGCCACTGGAATCCGGGTGTGGGGCGTGGCCCGCGCGAGGGCCAGGTTCTCCTCGAGGCTGCGGTTGAGGTCGAAGTAGACCACCGCGTTCCGGGGGACCGCCACTTCCTTGATGGTGCGCCGGGAGAACTGGAAGAGGTTCTCGATGAGTTCGCCCTTCGAAAGGCCCAGGTTCCCCGAGGCCTGGCTGCGCTCCAGCATCCGCTTGAGCTCCTCCTCGCCGGGGAGGTGGAGGTCCGAGTGCTCGTCCTGGACGGGGGTCGCCCCGAAGAGCCGCTCCACCCCGCGGCTCAGGGCGATCAGGGTCCCCGCCAGAGGGCGGCTCAGCCGGGACCAGACCAGCAGGGGCGCGGCGGTGCGCAGGGCCCACCGCTCCGCGGCCTGGATGGCGAAATTCCGGGGCACAAGCTCCGCCAGCACCACGTGGAGGGTCGTCATGACCAGGAGGGCGGCCGCGGAGGAGGCCGCGATCACCCAACGCTCCTTGAGGGGCAGGAGGGCGAGCACCGGCTTGAAGAGACCGGCGAAATACTCCTCGCCCGCGGCGCCCAGGGCCAGGGCGCAGACCACGATGCCCACCTGGATGGCGCTGAGATGGCGTCCGAGGTCCTTCTGGACCTCCAGCGCCAGGGTGGCCCGGGGGTCGCGGCCGGCCAGGGCCTCCAGCTGGGTGACCCTCACCCGCACCGCGGCAAACTCGGCGAAGACGAAGAAGGCCGTCAACGCGATGAGGAGCGCGATGGCGAACGGGGCCCCTGCGTGCATCAGGTCAGGGCTTGGGGAAGGTCTTGCGCTTGGCCAGCAGGCCCTCGAGGTCGTCCATCAGGCCGTGGAGGGCGGAGACGTGGTCTCCGTGGGCGGCGAGCCGCGTGGCCAGCCCGTCCTTCTCCTTCTCGAGGCCGGCCTGGGTGGCCTGGAGCGCTTCGTGCTGGTTCCGCAGGGCGTGGAGGTCCTCCTCAAGGGCCTTGATCCGCGCCGTCGCCTCGGCCAGCTCCCCGTCCTTGGCCGACGCGGCCTGCCGGAGGCTCTCGACTTCCTTCTCGCGGTCCGCGAGGCGGCCCCCCATCTCCACGAGGTCCCGTCCCTGGCCCTTCATGGTGGCCTCGAGGCCGGCCACTTCGCCCTTCAGGGACTTGGCGCGCTCCTCGGCGGCGTCCGCGGCCGCCTTCGCGGCCTCCAGGGCCTTGGCGTGCTCGGCTTTCGACTCGTCGAAGGCCTTCGCATGGTCGGCCATCGCCTCCTCCAGGGCCTTCTGGAGATCCTCCTTGCCCTTGAGCAGTTCCGCCTTGACGCCTTCCAGGTCCCCCTTGGACTTCTCCAGCGCGGCGATCCGCTCCCTGGCTTCGGCGAGTTCCTTCTCCAGGGCCGCGTGGGCCCCCTTCAGGGCCTCGAGCTCCTCGGCCTTGGACTCAAGGTTCAGGGCGGCCTGCTGGTGCTTGTCCCTGTCCTTGATGAGATCCACCACCCGCTGGGTCTTCTCCCCGAGCTGGGCGTTGAGGGTCTCCACCTGCTGGAGGAGCTCCTGACGCTCGGTCATGGCCTCCCGGAGCTGGGCCTTCAGGCCTTCGGGGTTCTCCTTGGCGGCGTTCTCCTCGAACTGGCGGATGGCGGACTCGGCGGCCTCCAGCTTGCCCTGGAGGATGGCGGCCTCCGCCTGGCGCTTCTCCAGGTCGTCGAGGTTCCGGGTCACGGAGTCGTGGGTGCTCTTGAGGCTGTCGAAGTCGGCCTGGGCGCGCGCCAGGGCCGCCTCCCGGTCCGCCAGCTTGGCGTCCCGGTCCTGGATGTGGCGGTCCCGCTCCTGGATGAGGGAATCGCGCTCGGCGAGGGCCCGGTCCCGGTCCGAGATGGCCGAATCCCGGTCCGCCACGGCCTTTTCCATCTCCTTCAAGTGGGATTCCAGGGCCGAGGCCTGGCCCTGGGCCTGGGCCATCTGGGCCTGCAGGTCCGCCAGGCGGGCCTCGAGCTCCGCCACCCGCGGGTCCGGGCCCGCGGCCACCGGGGGCATGGCCGGGATCTGCAGGGGGCCCGTGGCGCTGGGATTGGGGGTTTTGGCCATGGGCACGCCCCCGGTCAGCTCCCGGAGCACGTCCGCGGAAATGGCCATGGTCTTCGCGGGAGCGGGGGTGGCGGCCGGCATGGTTACCGGGGGTGCGGCGGCGGGCGCGGCGAGGTCCTCGCTGAGGTCCGTCTTCAGCGAATCCAACCAGTCGTCCCCGGCCCCCAGGTCCGAGAGGTCCCCCAGGGGATTGTCGGGATCCACGGCCTTGGGCGGCACGAGGGTGCCCAGGCTCTCCACCAAGGCCGTGGGGGTGATGGGCTTGTGGAGGTACAGGTCCGCCTTGCCCTTCAGGCTCTGGTGGCGCTTGTATTCCTCCTCGGTCGCCTTGGCGCTGATCAGGGCCACCTTCAGGTCCGCGAGCTTCGGGCTCTTGCGGACCGCGGAGCAGAGGGCGTAGCCCTTGTTGTCGGCCACCTCCACGCAGATCAGCACCGCGGCGTAGCCGCCGGCCTCGAGTTTCGGGATCGCGGCATCCGGGGCGCTCAGCACGTCGACGTCGAAGGCCGCTTCCAGGCTCACCTGGTGTTCCTTGAGGAAGCTCCGGTCGTTGTCCACGAGGAGGAGGCGGCTGGCCATGGGGCGATCCTGATGGGTGGACTGACGAGTGTAGACCCGAAGGGGCCCCTTCGGGCCACAAAATCCATGGAACAAAGAATTGCGCCGTCCGGGCCGGCCGGACGGCGCGGGGGGATTCCGGACCTCAGCGGGGGGGAATGGCGAGGGTGATCTGCTGGCCGCGCTGCACCCGTACCAGAAGGAGCAGGGGCTTGTTCCCGGCCCTGCGCACCTGGGCCATGAATTCCTGGACCGTGGCCACTTCCTGGGTGCCCACGGCGGTGATCACCATGCCCGGGGCGAGCCCCTTCTCGGCGGCGCCCGACCGGGCGGCCACCGACGTGACCACCACGCCCTTCACGGCCTCGTCGACCCGGAAGCTGTGCCGGTTGGCGGCGTTCAGCGGTTCCACGGCGAAGCCATAGGACTTCTCCAGGTTGCCCTCCTTGCCGCCGGATTCGGGGGCGCTGCCGCGGCCGTCCTCCTCGTCGTCCCCGCCCTGGCCCGGGGCCTGGAGGTCCTTCCGGTCCCCGAGCACCACGCTCAGGTCCAGGACCTTGCCTTCGCGCACGAGGCTGATCCGCACGGTCTCCCCCGCCCGGCGCTGGCTGATGGCCTGCACCAGCTCGTCGGGGCTGTTGACCTTCTGGCCGTCCACGGCCGTGATCACGTCCAGGCGGCGGACGCCGGCCTTCTCCGCGGCCATGCCCTTGTTCACGTCGCTCACCACCACGCCCTGCTTCACGCCGAGGGCGTCCTGGTAGGTACCGTCCAGGGGCGCGGTCTGGACCCCGAGGGCGCCGCGCTTCACGGGGCGGCCGCCCTCCAGGTCCTTGAGCACCCGCTTGACCATGTCGATGGGCACCGCGAACCCGATGTTCTGGCCGTCGGGACGGATGGCGGTGTTGATGCCCACGACCTCGCCCCGGAGGTTCAGGAGGGGACCGCCGCTGTTCCCGCGGTTGATGGCGGCGTCCGTCTGGAGGAAGGATTCCACGCCGCCCATGAGCTTCCGGCCCCGGGCGCTGATGATGCCCTGGGTGACCGTGTGCTCCAGGCCCAGGGGGTTGCCGATGGCCACCACCCACTCCCCGATGCGCAGGTTCTCGGATTCGCCAAGCTTGGCGAAGGGCATGTGGGTCGCCCCGATCTTGATGAGGGCAATGTCCAGCTCCTTGTCCTTGCCCAGGACGGTGGCCGGGTAGGTCCGGCCGTCGGAGGTCTTGACCTCCAGCTTCACGTCTCCGCCCCGGATGCCGTCCACCACATGGGCGTTGGTGAGGATCTTCCCGTCGCTGCTGATGATGACCCCCGAACCGCCCGAGACGGCCCGCTGCTCCTCGTCGCCGCCCCGCCGGCGGGGCTGCTGCTGGGGGCCCCCGGGCCCGAAGAACCAGTTGAAGAAGTCGTCCCCGAAGGGGCCGTCCACGCCCCGGCGGTCCATCTTCACGAAACTCGTGTTGGTGATGGCCACCACCGTGGGATTGAGCTTTTCCGCCACTTCGGCGATGGGCGGGAGGCGGTCCAGCCCCTTGGCCTCCACCACCACGGGTTTCTCCTCCTGGGCCTGGGCGACCCAGCGGTGGCTGAGCCCCATGCCGAGGGCCATGCACCCGGCCGCGAAGGCCGACAGCCCGAGCACCTGTTTCATGTGCCGATTCATCTCTCCCACCTCATGCGGTTCCCGGTCCTGGCCGGGACAGAATCCTCATGGTGCCAGGGTACGAAAGGTTTCAGAGGGGCTGTCCGGCCTTTGGACGGGGGCCAGAGTGCCCCTCATTCGAGTCCCACCACCCTCCCCAAAACGTTCAAAGGCCCCTCGCGGGGCCTTTGAACTGGGGCGGCTGATGGGACTCCCCTCCGGG
>JABLTH010012195.1_pt1 | contig 12120 bp, 11 predicted proteins | sample 7875711 | NCBI WGS metagenome assembly JABLTH01 (sample SAMN14941262, study PRJNA633318) | bioreactor metagenome | isolation source: bioreactor | place: China | collected 2019-03-05 | reverse complement strand
CACGCCAACACCGCCCGAAGACAAGCGACAAGGGGCACCGAGTCACGAATGCAAATCAGGCCACCGGGACACCGGAAAGTCGATCAGCGCTGCTCAGCGCGCCAGATCGAGCGCCACGTCGACGATCATGTCCTCCTGACCACCGACCATGCGCCGCTTGCCCAGTTCCACCAGAATATCCACCGTAGGCACACCGTACTTGGCCGAAGCCGTCTCCGCATGGCGCAGGAAGCTCGAGTATACCCCCGCGTAGCCGAGCGCCAGCGTCTCGCGGTCCACCCGCACCGGGCGGTCCTGCAGCGGACGCACCAGGTCATCGGCAGCGTCCATCAGCGCGCGCACGTCGCAGCCGTGGTTCCAGCCCATGCGGTCGGCCACGGCGATGAAGACTTCCAGCGGCGCGTTGCCGGCGCCCGCGCCCATGCCCGACAGGCTGGCGTCGACGCGATTGGCGCCTTCTTCCACCGCCACCACCGAGTTGGCCACACCCAGGCTCAGGTTGTGGTGGGCGTGCACGCCGATCTCGGTCTCGGCCTTGAGCGTGTCGCGCAGCGCACGCACGCGGTCGCGCGCGTCGTTCATGGTCAGCGCGCCGCCGGAGTCCACCACGTAGATGCAGGTGGCGCCGTAGCCTTCCATCAGCTTGGCCTGCTCGGCCAGCTTCTGCGGCGTGGTCATGTGGCTCATCATCAGGAAGCCGACCGTGTCCATGCCCAGCTTGCGCGCGCTCTCGATGTGCTGGCGCGAGACGTCGGCCTCGGTGCAGTGGGTGGCCACGCGCACCACGCGCGCGCCGGCGTCGTAGGCGGCGTGCAGGTCGTGCACGGTGCCGATGCCGGGCAGCAGCAGGGTGGCGATCTTGGCGCGCTTGACGCTTTGCGCGGCGGCGCTGATCCACTCCACGTCGGTGTGGGCGCCGAAGCCGTAGTTGAAGCTGGCACCCGACAGGCCGTCGCCGTGCGCGACTTCGATGGAGTCGACGCCGGCGGCATCCAGCGCCGCGGCGATCGCCTTGACGTGCTCGACGCTGTACTGGTGGCGGATGGCGTGGCTGCCGTCGCGCAGCGTGACGTCGGAGATATAGAGTTTGTTGTCGCTCATGTCGGCTCCTTTCAGGCGGCGCAAAGCTGGGTTTCTGCCATGCGCTCGGCGCAGGCCAGCGCGGCCGAGGTCATGATGTCGAGGTTGCCGGCGTAGGCCGGCAGGTAGTGGGCGGCGCCCTCCACTTCGAGGAAGACCGAGGTCTTGAGGCCGGCCACGCGGCCCAGGCCCGGGACGTTGGGCGCGTTGCCCGCGTCGAAGCGGTCGAACTGCACGGCCTGCTTGAGGCGGTAGCCGGGCACGTAGCGCTGCACCTTCTCGACCATGGCGTGCACGCTGTCTTCGATGCGCGACTGCTCGGTGAGGTCGGACAGCACGAACACGGTGTCGCGCATGATCAGCGGCGGCTCGGCCGGGTTCAGCACGATGATGGCCTTGCCGCGCTTGGCGCCGCCCAGCACCTCGATGGCGCGCGAGGTGGTCTCGGTGAACTCGTCGATGTTGGCGCGCGTGCCGGGACCGGCCGACTTGCTGGAGATGGAGGCCACGATCTCGGCGTAGTGCACCGTCGCCACCTGCGACACCGCCGCCACGATGGGAATGGTGGCCTGGCCGCCGCAGGTGACCATGTTGATGTTGGGCGCGTCGAGCTGCTGGTCCAGGTTGATGGCCGGGATCACGTAGGGGCCGATGGCGGCCGGCGTCAGGTCGATCACGCGCACGCCGTGCTGCTGCAGCCTGGCGTTGTGGTGCTCGTGCGCGCCCGCCGAGGTGGCGTCGAACACCACGCGGATGTCCTGGAAGCCCGGCAGGGCCAGCAGGCCGTCGATGCCTTCCGCGGTGGTGGGAACGCCCAGGCGCGCGGCGCGCGCCAGTCCGTCCGAGGCGGGGTCGATACCGACCATCGCGCCCATTTCCAGATGCTGGCCGTGGCGCAGCACCTTGATCATCAGATCGGTGCCGATATTGCCCGAGCCGATGATCGCGACCTTGACCTTGTCTCCTGTTGTCATCAGAGCACTCCTAAGTGGCGGTGGATGTCTGCCGCGGCGGCGCCCGGCATGCCTTTGGTGCTGCCATCCTAGGCGGCCACTCCTTTAGTGTCAATATATAATATTGACTCCCATATATTGGTACTAAAAAGCTTCGCTTACGCCATAAGGAAGCACGCTGGCGCTGCCGCGGCGTGGAAGGGCGGACAATGGACAAGGGGGCAAGGGGGCAAGGTCTCTGCGGCGGCTGGCGCCGCCTTGCGCGCCGGGCACCGGCAGGCGTAGCGGGCGCGGCCGCCACGGCTTTCGTCATGGCTTGCCGGCCGCGAACGAAGTGGCGCCGGCGCGGTCTGAGCCACCATCGCGCACCGGCGGCACGGCGGTGTGCACCGCAGCAATCATTTCCGGACCAGAAACGGTTTTCCGATATATTTACGTTCCAATCGTCACACCGGCAGCAAGGGAGAGCCATCCAATGAGTTCCGGCCAATTGATCGAAAGGCTCGCCGCCGTATTCGCCCTGATCGTGCTGATCGGCGGCTCGCTGCTGGTGCTGGCCCCCTTCACCACCGCCCTGCTGTGGGGCGCCATCCTGGCCTACAGCTCCTGGTATCCCTACACGGTGCTGTCGCGCTGGCTGGGCAACCGGCGCGGCGTGGCGGCGCTGATCTTCGTGCTGCTGGCCTTCGTGGTGGTGCTCGGCCCCTTCGTCTACGCGGGTGCGAGCGTGTCCGCCCATATCGACGAGATGTCGGCCCTGGTCGACCGCTACGTGGAACACGGCCTGCCGCAGCTTCCCGACTGGCTGACCAGCCTGCCCTACCTGGGCAGCTACCTGCAGACCTCGTGGGACAAGCTGTTGCATGCCGACTCGGAGATGCTGGCCAATGTGCGCAAGCTGCTGGCGCCGGTGGGCCATGCGCTGCTGGGCGCCGGTCTGTCGGTCGGCGCCGGCCTGGGACAGCTGGCCCTGTCCATCGTGCTGGCCTATTTCTTCTACACGGGCGGCGAGTTCGCCGTGGCCTGGCTGCGCGCCGGCATGCGCCGCATCGGCGGCGAGCGTGCCGACCACCTGCTTTCGCTGGCCGGCAACACCATCAAGGGCGTGGTCTACGGCGTGCTCGGCACCGCCTTCGTGCAGGCCCTGCTCGCCGGCATCGGTTTCTGGATCGCGGGCGTGCCCACGCCGGCGCTGCTCGGCCTGGTCACGTTCTTCCTCTCGGTGATCCCGGTCGGCCCGCCGCTGGTGTGGATCCCGGCGGCACTGTGGCTCTATCACGCGGGCTCGGTCGGCTGGGCCATCTTCATCGTGGTCTGGGGCATGGGCGTGGTCGGCATGGCCGATAACGTGATCAAGCCGCTGCTGATCAGCAAGGGCACCGATATGCCGCTGATCTGGATCATGCTCGGCGTGCTGGGCGGCGCCCTCGCCTTCGGCTTCCTCGGCGTCTTCATCGGGCCGACCGTGCTGGCGGTGGCGTACGCGCTGCTGCGCGACTGGACCGTGGGCCAGGCGGTGGCACTGCCGGGCGCCGCCGCGGAGGCGCCGCCCGTGCGTAAGGAAGCGCCCTGAGCCCGCCCATGGATCCGCGTCCACCGACCCCATCCGCACCGCCGGGCGATGCGCCACCGCAGAGCGCCGCGCCACCCGCGCTGCCGCCTTCGGCTGCCGCCGAACTCGCGGCCAGCGGCACCACCAACGCGCTGGTGGCCTGCCACTATTGCGATGCGCTCTACCAGCGCGCGGCGCTGGCGCCGGGCGAGCGCGCCTGCTGCCTGCGCTGCGGCAGCCCGCTCTACCAGGACAGCCGGCGCGCCTACCGGCGCCAACTGCCGCTGACCCTGACCGCGCTGATCCTGTTCCTCATCTCCAACGCCTACCCCATCGTGGCGATGGACCTGCAGGGCGTACGCACCCACACCACGCTGCTGGGCGCGGTGGAAGCCCTGTATGCCGACCACATGGAGCTGGTCGCCTTCCTGGTCTTCGCCACCACCATCCTGTTTCCGCTCACCGAACTGCTGATGATGTGCTACCTGCTGGTGCCGATGACGCGGCACCGCATGCCGGCCGGCTTCGAGCGCATCGTGCGCGGCATCTGCCAGACCCGGCCGTGGGGCATGATCGAGGTCTTCATGATCGGCGTGCTGGTCACGCTGGTGAAGCTGTCGAGCATGGCCGAGGTCCTGCCCGGCGTCGCGCTGTGGTCCTTCGGGGCCCTCGTGGTGGTGCTGGCCGCGCTGCTGTCCTTCGATCCGCGCGACCTGTGGCAGCACCTGGACGAGGCACCCGCGCCATGACACCAGCAGGCAAGCCCTCCCCCGCGGAGGAACGCGGCACGGCGGCCGGCCCTTCGCGCCTGCAGCGCTCGCGCGCGCTGGCGGCGGAAGTGGTGGCCGGGATCACCGATGACGACGAGCGCACGCCGCTGGCCCAGGTGCCGACAGCGCGCGCGCAGGGGCTGCTGTCCTGCCACGCCTGCGCCGGCATCAGCCCGGCCAGCCTGGCCGGCGAGCCGTGCCCGCGCTGCGGCGCCACGCTGCACGTGCGCAAGCCGGCCAGCCTGACGCGCACCTGGGCCTTCCTGCTGTCGGCCTACATCCTCTACATCCCGGCCAACCTGCTGCCGGTGATGATCACCCAGACCATCCTCGGCACCCAGCGCGACACCATCTTCTCCGGCGTGGTCTACCTGTGGCTGTCGGGTTCGCACCTGCTGGCCGGCGTGGTGCTGGTGGCCAGCATCGTGGTGCCGATGCTGAAGATGGCGATCCTCACCTTCCTGCTGCTGTCCGTGCAATTCCGCTCCACCTGGCGCATGCGGCAGCAGACCAAGCTGTACGAACTGGTGGAAGTGATCGGCCGCTGGTCGATGCTCGATGTCTTCGTGGTGGCGCTGCTGGCCTCGCTGGTGCGGGCCGGTGCGCTTGCCACCATCATCCCCGGAGGCGGCGCCCTCGCCTTCGCCTCGGTCGTGGTACTGACGATGCTGGCCTCGCTCAGCTTCGACCCGCGCCTGCTGTGGGATTCGCTGGAAAAAGAACATGTCTGAAGAAACGGACCGCAACGCTCCCCCGCCCGCCCGCCCTCCTGCTCCCCCATCGCCACCGCTGCCACCCGAGCCCGCGCGCAAGCGCCGCGCGCGCTGGCTGCCCTCGGTGGTGTGGCTGATCCCGATCGTGGCGGCGGTGGTCGGCATCACCCTGCTGGTCCATACCATCACCTCGCGCGGGCCGGAGATCACCGTCACCTTCCACACCGCCGTGGGGCTGACGCCGGGCAAGACCGCGGTACGCTACAAGGAGGTCGACATCGGGCTGGTGAAATCGGTACGGCTGGCCCCCGACCGCTCGCACGTGGCCGCCATCATCGAGCTGACCAAGGACGCCGAGTCCTTCGCGGTCAAGGACACCCGTTTCTGGGTGGTGCGTCCGCGCTTTGCCATCAGCGGCATATCGGGGCTGGAAACCCTGCTGTCGGGCGCCTACATCGGCGTGGACGCCGGCAAGTCCGACGAGCACGTGCGCGACTTCACCGGCCTCGAAGCGCCGCCGGTGGTGACCTCCGACTCCTCCGGCAAGCAGTTCGTGCTGCGCGCCGCCGACCTCGGCTCCCTGGAGATCGGCTCGCCGATCTACTACCGGCGCCTGCCGGTCGGCCACGTGGTGGCCTACCAGCTCGCGCCCAACGGACGCGACATCACGCTGCGGATCTTCGTCAACAAACCCTATGACAAGCTGGTTACGGCCGACACCCGCTTCTGGCACGCCAGCGGCGTCGACCTGAAACTCGATGCGGGCGGCCTGAAACTGTCCACCCAGTCGCTGGTGACGGTGCTGCTGGGCGGCGTGGCCTTCCAGCAGCCGGAGCATTCGCCCGCCACCGAGGCAGCGGCCGAGAACACGCAGTTCCTGCTCGCCGCCGACCAGACCGAGGCCATGAAGGAGCCCGAGGAGCTGGCGCCGACGCTGGCCGTGCTGAACTTCGACCAGTCGGTGCGCGGCCTGGCGCCGGGCGCACCGGTCGACTTCCGCGGCGTGGAGGTGGGCCAGGTGCGCTCCATCGGCATCGAGTACGTGCGCGCGACAAAGACCTTCCGCCTGCCGGTGGTGGTGGAGTTCTACCCGTCGCGCATGGGCTTCCGCCAGCGCGACGTGCGCGACGAGCAGCTCGCCCACGCCATCGTGCAGGGCCTGGTCAAGCGCGGCCTGCGCGCGCAGCTGCGCACCGGCAACCTGCTGACCGGCCAGCTCTACGTGGCGCTCGACTTCTTCCCGAAGGCGGCCCCGGCCACCTTCGACGGCAACGCCACGCTGCCCGAGCTGCCCACCACGCCGGGCACCTTCGACGAACTGCAGGCGCAGCTCGGCGACATCGTGGCCAAGATCGACAAGATCCCGTTCGAGCAGATCGGCCAGGACCTGCGCACCACGATGGCCTCGCTCAACCGGATGATGGCCAATGCCGACAAGCTGGTGAACCAGCTCAACGGCGACGTCGCGCCGCAGGTCACCGCGGCGCTGCAGGACGCGCGCAAGACGCTGAACGCGGCCAACGGCACGCTGGCTGCGGACGCACCGCTGCAGCAGGACACGCGCCGCATGCTGCAGGAGCTGACGCGCACCGCCGCCTCGCTGCGCGCGCTGACCGACTATCTCGAACGCCACCCCGAAGCGCTGTTGCGCGGCAAGACGGAGAAGCCGTGATGAACCGCCCCCGATTCGACGCCCGCCGCACCGACCCGCGCCGCCTGCCGGCCGCCACTGCGCGCACCGGCGCGGCAACCCTGGCGAACACCCTTGCCGCGGCCGCCCTGGCTGCCCTGCTGGCCGGCTGCGCCTCGCCCGAGCCGCGCTACTACACGCTGGCGCAGGCCAGCGGCACCGGCGCGGCCGCCGCGCCGCAGGCCACGCCCCAAGGCAAACCCGTGTGGATCGAAGTAGCGCCGGTACACGTGCCCGAGCGCCTGAACCGCGCCGAACTGGTGGTGGGCGAGGACGGCAGCGCCGATGGCGACAGCCGGCTGCGCCGCCTCGAACTGGCGCGCTGGTCGGCGCCGCTGCCCGATGAGCTGCGCGATGCGCTGTCGCAGCGCCTGCAGGCCGCGCTGGACGCCCAGGACACTTACCGGCAGGGCCTGTCCGGCGTCGAGCCGGTCTACCGTATCACCGCCGACGTGGTGCGCCTGGATGCCGCGCCCGGCGGCCGCGCCGGCGCCCTGATCAACTGGACCGTGCGGCGGCTGCCGGACGGCAAGCTGGCCAGCGGCCAGAGCCGTGCCGACCTGCCGGCCGGCAGCGGTGTGGACGGCGTGGTGGCGGCCTACCGCCAGATCCTGGCGGGCGCGGCCGACGACATCGCCGGCGGCGTGCGCGCGCTGCGGCCTTGATGCCGCGCGGAGGCGGCCAAGCAGCCAGGGGTGATTAGGCGGAGTTAAGCGGGTTAAGCGGGTTAAGCGGGTTAAGCGGGTTAAGCGGGTTAAGCGGGTTAAGCGGGTTAAGCGGGTTAAGGGGCTAAGCAGCCAGGCGGCTTGTCCACTAGGACGCCGCGCGTGCGATCGCCTGCAGGCATTCGCGCGCGCCACCCTGCACCATGCGCGCCGCGCACGCCAGCATCAGGTTCTTGCCCAGGCCGAAGTCCTCCACCACGTAGCCGCGCGCATCGAGGCCGCGGCCCTCGGCGTCGGTCACCACCGCCACGCGCTCCAGCAGCGTGCCGGCATCGGCGCTGTAGGCCCACACCGGCTTGCCCAGCGCCACCGCGTAGCCGACCTCGAAGGCGGTGCCGGCATCCGGCTCGCCCGGGCCGCGGAAGTCGTCCAGGTTGGCCATCAGCAGGTCGGCGCGCCGGATCAGCGCGAGATTGGCCTGGTAGATCCACTGCGCCGCGGCGGGACCGCTCAGCCCGGGCGGCAGGGCATGGTCGAGCGGGTAGAGGCCGTCGCAGCCGTAGGTGGCGCACAGCGCCTTGAGCGCTTCGCCGTGGGCGATGGCATCGCGGCGGAACACGTCGAAGCCGGCGAGATAGATGGTGGGCATCTTGATGGGTCCGGTCATGCGGGCGCGGAACACGCCCGCTGCGCTGCAAGCATACGCGCGCGGCGTGCGGCGTGCGGGCTCAGGCCGCGCGGCCCTTGGTGCTGCGCCAGACGCGGCGCCCCTTGCTGACCGGCGCGGTCAGCGCGGCGGTGCAGTAGTCGGCCAGGTCGGCCACGGGTGGCTGCTCTGGCTTGCCCTCGGACTGCTGGCACCACTGCGCCAGCGCGTAGACCACGCTCTGGTTGAACCACTGCTGCCGGTGATGCATCACCTTGCGCGGGATGCCGGGCAGCGCAGCGGCGATCAGGCGGCGCGCGCGGATCACGCCGGACATGGCCGCCGGATCGATCATCTCCTCGTTGACCAGGCCCGGGCTCAGGGTAGCCTGCGCCAGCACCTTGACGTAGCGCGCGCCCCACGGCGTGTCGCAGATGGTATCGGCCAGCGCGCTGATCGAGGCCTCGACGATGGTGCGCACGTCGCCGCCCAGGCCGGCGGCCTCGACCTCGTCCAGGTAGCGGTCGCGCAGCACGTTGACCTGGGCCAGGCGGAAGTTCAGCAGGTGGCTGACCAGGGCCTCGCGCGAGCCGAAGTGATAGTGCAGCGCGGAGCGGTTGCGCTGGCCCGCCTCCACCACGATCTGGCGCAGCGGCACCAGTTCCACGCCGTGCTCGGCAAAGAGGCGCTCGGCGATCTCCAGCATGCGCCGCGCGGTCTCGTTCTCCAGCGGGTTGGCGGCCGGGGCGCCGGGCGTGCCGGCGGGCGCCGCCTTGCGCGGGGCAGGCGCCGGGCCGGGCGGCGGGTCCATCACGCTGGCGTCGGCCAGGAAGGAGGAGAGCGATCGGTTGCGCACGCGGCTCATCTGCCAATACCTCATAAGCTAATCCGGAGGATTATCGGCGCAGGCCCTGGTACCGGCAAGCCGGGACAAGTGCGGAGTCGCCCCTGCCCTTTGCGGGCGGGGCCCCGGCGTCTCAGGCGCGCAGGCGCTGCCTGGTGCGCTCCGGGTGCTGGCCGAGGATGCCGACCAGGCAGCCCGTCACCATCACCGCGCCGCATACGCCGAAGCCGAGTTCGAAGCCGTGCGCGGCGCCGGCGTGGGACTGCGCCTGCACCAGCTTCCCCATCACCACCGGCGCGACGGCACCGGCGCTGGTGGAGACCGCAGTGCTGATGGCGATGAGCGCGCTGCGCTGCGCGTCCGGCACGATCTCGCCGAGCACGGCCGGTCCGAGCGCGAAGGTGATCGGCGGCAGCACCGCCGACACCGCCAGCAGCGCCACCTTGCCGCCCGGCGGCAGCGGCAGCAGCGGCAGTGCCAGCAGCAGCACGCCGCCGAGGCCGACACAGACGCAGCTGAACACCACGCGCGCGGAGCGCGAGGAGGCGCCGCGGCGCAGCATGCGCTGCGAGCACCAGCTCAGGCCCATGCTGACCGGCACGCCCGCCGCCACGATGATGGCGAACATGCGGCCGGCGGCGGCAGCGTCGAAGCCCAGGCCCTGTTCCAGGTAGGACGGCAGCCAGGTGAGGGCCAGGGCCAGCCCCCAGTAGGCAGCGAAGCCGGTCAGGAAGCCGCACAGCACGGTGGTGTCGGTCAGCAGGCGCCGGTAGGACACGGGCGCCTGCGCGCGCGCCGGCTCGCTGCCGCCCGCCTGCACCTCGGTGCGCAGCGTGCCTTCGCGCCCCCAGATCAGCCAGCCCAGCGCCCACAGCAGCGACGCGGCGGCGAGCACGACGAAATTGGCGCGCCAGCCCCACTGATGGGTCACCAGCGGCACGCCCAGGCCGGCCAGCAGCAGGCCGATGGTGGCGCCCTGGTTGATCAGCGAGACCGGCAGGTTGCGCTTCTCGTGCGGGAACCACTTGTAGAGCGCGTGGACCGAGACCGGGAAGCCGGGCCCCTCGCCCGCGCCGAGGATGACGCGAGAGACCAGCAGCGCGGTGGCGCTGGAAGCCAGCGCCACCGGGAACTGCACCAGCGACCACAACACCGCCATCGCCAGCAGCAGCCAGCGTGCCGGCACCCGGTTGCCGACGAAGCCGACCACTGCCGCGGATATCGAGAACAGCCAGAAGAAGCTGCCGGCAACCACGCCGAACTGGGTCGGGGTGAGTTGCAGGTCGCGCATCAGCGGCACCGCCACCATGCCGAGCACGACCTTGTCGAGGAAGTTGATGGCCGAGAAGGCGGTCAGCCAGGTGGCGATGGCCCAGGCCTTGCGCGGCTGGTAGACGCCAGCGGCGGCGGCCGGAGCGCCATCCGCGTCGGCCCGGGCGGTGCCTTGCGGCGGTGAAGTCGTCAGCGTGTCTGCCATGCTTCCTGCGCTCCTGTCTGGTGCCGCCGGCCGCCCCCCTGGCGCCGGCGCCGCGCCTGCCGCCGAGCGGCCGCGGGCGCTTGCCTGGTCCCGTCTCCCCTCGCCTGCCGGTACCGCATGCAACACATGCACCGGCCGGAATTAATGCAGGGGATTACCTGATCTTCCGAGAGTAGAGGGTCGCCCGGATTCAGCCCACTGGGGTTTTCCCCGGCACGGCCCGCCGGCCGAGACGCGGCGCCGGCTGACGGCCGATACGCCCCCGGCGCGGCTCCGCAGGAGCCCCACATGTGCTTGACAACGCGGGGCCATCCGGTAAATTTAATCTCCATGCTTAATCTAAAGTATTAAAAAGAGGAGACTCCGGATGACAGACAACACACGCAAGGCCGGCGCCGACCGGACCCCGCTCGACACCGGCAGCGGCATCGAGCCGGTCGCCGCGGGCGTCTGGCTGCTGCGCGGCCAGGGACAGAGCTTCGTGGCCGAGATCGACGAAGGCCTGGTGGTGGTGGACGCCGGCCCGGGCGGGCGCGTCACCGCCGGCATGATCGCCAGCCTGCGCGAGGTCAGCACGCGGCCGGTGGTCGCGCTGTGCTACAGCCATGGCCACGTCGGCTACAACGCCGGCGTGCCGTTGTGGCTGGAGAATGCGGTGCAGCGCGGGCACGCGCGCCCGCGCCTGGTCGCCCATGCCAACGTGCCGGCCCGCTATGCGCGCTACCGCCGCACCGAAGGCCTGCAGAACCGCATCAATGCGCTGCAGTTCCGCCGCCAGCCGGACCAGGCCGCCGGCCTGCTGCGCCTGCACGATCCGGACCAGACCTATGCCGAGCAGCTGGTGCTGGGCAGCGGCGCGCGCCGTGTCCACCTGCTGTGGGCGCCGTCGGAGACCGACGACGTCAGCGCGGTGTGGGTGCCCGGGGCGCGCGTGCTGTACGGCAGCGCCGCGGTCATCGACTCGATTCCGAACATCGGCACGCCCTTCCGCACGCTGCGCGACACCCTGCGCTGGGCCGGCACGCTGGAGCGCCTGGCCGACCTGCGCCCGCTCAAGGTAGTGCGCGAGTTCGGCGCGGTGCTGGAGGGCGAGGAGACCGTGCAGCGCGTGCTGGGCCATACCGCCGGCGCGCTGCGCTGGCTGCACGCCGAGGTGGTGCGGCTGATGAACGAAGGCCGCGGCGAGCGCGAGCTGCTGGCCGAGATCACCTATCCGCCCGAGTGGTTCGACGTGCCCTGGATGAAACCGACCTACGGTGATCCGAGCTATATCGTGCGGGACATCTACCGCTCGGAGAACGGCTGGTGGGACCGCAACCCGACCAGCCTGCATCCGGCGCCCCCGGCCGCGGCCGCCGCCGAGCTGGCCGCCGCCATCGCCGACAAGGGCGCGCTGCTGCGCCACGCCGAGGCCCTGGCCGCGCGCGGCGAGCACCAGCTCGCGCTGCACGTCATCGACGCGCTGGCCACCGTGCCCGACGGCGGGCCCGGTGCAGCACCCGAGATCGCGCAGGCCCGCCGGCTCAAGGCGGCGTGGCTGCGCGAGCGCGCCGGCCAGGTGCGCAGCTATGTGTCGCGCAGCATCTACCTGGGCTGCGCCGACCGCATCGAAGACGGCAGCGCGGCGGCCTTCGGCATGCGCTGAACGATGCGCTGAATGATGCGCCGAACCATGCGCTGAACACGCACGATGCCCCCGGGGCGTGCCCCCGGAGGCTTCCCTCCTCTTG
>JABLTH010002524.1_pt1 | contig 12127 bp, 9 predicted proteins | sample 7875711 | NCBI WGS metagenome assembly JABLTH01 (sample SAMN14941262, study PRJNA633318) | bioreactor metagenome | isolation source: bioreactor | place: China | collected 2019-03-05 | reverse complement strand
GTCGGAACTGTTCGGCCACGAAAAAGGCGCGTTTACCGGCGCCCAAGCCCGCCGCATCGGCCGCTTCGAACAGGCCAACAACGGCACCTTGTTTCTGGACGAAATCGGCGACATGCCGGCCGAATTGCAAACCCGACTACTGCGAGTGTTGGCGGACAACGAGTTTTATCCGGTAGGCGCCCACACTTCGGTCAAGGTCAATGTGCGCATCATTGCCGCCACCCACCAGGATTTGGAGTCACTGGTCGCCCAAGGCCGGTTCAGGGAGGACTTATTTCACCGTTTGAATGTAATCCGCATCCATATTCCGCCGTTACGCGAGCGCCGTCAGGATATCGGTTTGCTAATGCGCCATTACCTGTATCAAAGTGCGAAAGAACTGAACACCGAGATCAAGGTATTGCGACCGGATACCGAAGCGTTTCTAAGCTCGTTGCGTTGGCCGGGCAACGTCAGACAGTTGGAGAACATTTGCCGCTGGCTGACGGTCATGGCATCGGGCCGGGAAATCCATATCGAGGACCTACCGCCGGAACTCAGCCATAGCCACGCCGAAACCAACGTAAATGAATCCGGCAGCGGCGACTGGGAAAACCAATTCAAAACCTGGGTCAAACAACAGCTCTCGTCGGGCAAGGTCGATATCGCCAAACATGCGATTCCGTCGGTGGAAACCTTATTAATCGAGGCGGCGTTGAACCATACCCACGGCCGCAAACACGAGGCGGCCTTACTTCTGGGTTACGGCCGCAACACGCTGACGCGCAAAATCAAAGAGCTGGATATCAAGGAATAAGCCATCGCGCCCGACTAGCCCCCCTACATTCCGCCCGGACCTGCCGGCTAGCAACGGCAGGTTTTTTACTCCGATTAAAGCCATCGGTGTATACTCCCGCCGTCTGATGAACACCCCACCACTAGTAGAATAAGGTTCATGTATCATGGCGGAGAAAACGGTAAGCAAGCACCTGATCAATCTCGAGCGGCAATTCGCGGCCAACGACCCGATATTGCAGAAAACCGCACAAATATTTCAGGACTTGGATGAAATCGAGTTCGAGCTGGGTTTGATCGACAACGACGAAACCACCGCCCGTAAAACCAGTTGGTGGCCTATCGTCAGCACCTTGGGAGGATATTCTCCAGCCAAATCCGACTTCATTAACCGCTATCTCGGCGTACAACTGAATACCTCTCGCCACAAATTCACAGTTCTGCAGTATACGCCGCAAGCCACCACAGCTACTCTGCCGGGACCCGCGCTGGATGCAGACCACCGGCTGCCGTTTTACCAGATCAGCCGCGTACTCGAACAAACCGCGACCGGAGAGGGCGGCAAAATCAACGCCTATTTGGAGTTAGTCACCGCCCATAGCGCTAAGTTGAAAAATAAATTAGTCATAGACGCCCCGGTGCTGAACCCCAATCAGGAATCTCAGATTTCGGCTCTATTACGGAGTTACGTGAGTGGTATTTCCGACTTGGTTTTGGTGTTTACGGATTTGTTCGAAGCCGACGCCGAATTGATTAAAGACACCCTCAGCACTATCGTTGCCCATCAGGACTCGAATAAATTTCTGTTTGTCATCGACCATTCCGAGATCAGTATCGACCCAGCCAAAAGCCAGGAAATCGCCGCTTCCTGGCAACGCCGGTTGGCAGGCCTTGGCATACATACCGGCCAGTTTTTGGTACTGTCGCAATCCGGCGACACGACCTCGTTCGACCGTCGGTTCGCTAACATCAACAACGACCGCTCTTACCGAATTTTGGACTCGCTAGAAAACAGCATCCTTGCCATCGATCAAGTGATAATGCCTGAAGTGGAGGAAGCGCTGAATACCTGGAAAGAGCGCTCCAATGCTTCGACCCTGATCGTGTTGAGCTTCATCATCATGCTATTGCTGTTTGCCGAAATCGCAGTCGGCATACTCGACCTGGTCTTCGACCCGATCATCGGCCCTATAATGGTTCTGGCTTTGATCGCGATAATGACGCCTCTGCATATGATCGTCAGTCGGGTTCATGCCAAATTCGTCATAAAACAACTGCTGAAGCGTCAAGCCCAACTCAACATCAGCGAAGATCTTGTCGGCTTGTTCGAGAAGAGCCTTGGATTCTGGAGAACTTTGCTGCCGGTCACCGATCCGGTCGGCAGAAACAAGAAAAATCGGAAACGGCTGATTGGCCTGATTGAGCAGAGTAAAGATCTGATCCAAGCGTTGAACGACCAGTTCAGTCACGTACAACAACAGGATTACCGAGGCCCTTACGACGCCTATCCGTATTCCGAAGCGGAAGAATGAACGAGAACTGTTAGGACACCGATACTATGGGCATCATCAGGCAGTATTTTCCGCTGTGCTGGCTCAATGTCTCTGTCCTACACCTGCCGGCCTCGCCTCGCTTCTTTAAGCACAATTTGATTTTCTATTTCTCAATCGTGTTCTTCATTCAGTTCAACATGGTTGACGATATCGATTCGATTTTTGAGGTTACGCTGGAGACTTTGCTGACTTTGGCGTTTATTGCACTGGTAGTGCTAGCCAACGGCACTTTCGATGATTTTATTAGAGTTTCGTCGGCGATATTATTCTGCGAGAACGTAGTGGCGCTGTTCCTGGCCCCTATCCTGTTTTGGGTGACGGTTGCCGAAGATACGCCTAGCTACATGACCCTAGGCTTGTTTCTGCTATGGGACTTGATCATTATCGGCAGGATTTTCAAAGAAGCGTTGCACATCAACAATGCGGCCGGTTTGGTGATGTCCCTTTTCTATTTTTTGATCAGCTATGGCGGCGCCTACGGCCTTTACAGTTTACTGATCGGCTGACGGCTTGACGCCGTAGTAGTTGGACAACACTTGGTAGGCCCCTTCGGCACCCGCCACCGCTGCCGCTTTCAACGGCAAACATTCGCCATTCCACTGCTTGATCTTGCCGTCGAAATAAAACGCCCATTCGCCTTGCCAGCAACCGCCTTTTTTGGCGATACGTCCCGCCATGACCGAAGTCACTTCGTAGCGCGCCGAAACGGCCAACAAATTGCGCGAATCGGCACTGAGGACTTCGCTGACCGAAATCTTTTGCTGCTCTTCCAGATCCAACATCGGATAAATCAACGGTATACCTTTGATTTTAGAAGCAAAAGCCAGCGCACTTTCGACTTCCGGCATGGCATCCGCATTGTAAAACTGGCGAACGCCGTCTTCGTCGACCACCAGCCAGACCAAGGTTTCAGGCCGGATCTCGCTCCAGATCCCGACGTGGCTGTCGCGCATGACTTGCATCAACTGGTCTTCGTCGAATTGCACCCGGATCAAGCGCGCCTCATTGTCCGGCTGCTCGTCAGCGGAGATCAGCGAAAATTGCGATTGTTTGACATAGTTTTGCGCGCTGGCCAGCGCTTGCTGCACCGCCGGAATTTTAGAAATGTCATCCGCCACCAGCACCCGGCTCAAAACAGCATACATGGCCTGCTTGATGGCTTGCAGCCGATCCTCGGCCGATTGGCTGCGGGCTACCAGCTCGATCTCATATAGCCCTTTGACCTCAACGGCATCGGCAGGTCCGACTTCACCTAACAAACCCAATAACAGCAAACCCCAACGCGCGGATTTACGTTTCATAAAAACCTTGCTCACTCGCCTACCCTGACTCAGCATTAATTCGGAATATAGTACAATATCGGTCGTTTCAACCTGAACTTTAACAAGAGGCCAACATTGAGCGAACAACAAGACCGCCTGAATTATAAGAGTGCCGGTGTCGATATCGAAGCGGGCAACGCTTTGGTGGAACGCATCAAACCCATCGCTGCTAGAACCCGTAACGCAGGCGTGATGGCCGGCCTGGGCGGCTTTGGCTCGCTGTTCGAATTGCCTCTGGACCGCTTCAAACAACCGGTGCTGGTTTCCGGCACCGACGGCGTCGGCACCAAATTGAAACTGGCCCTGGATTTAAATATCCACAACAGCGTGGGTATCGACTTGGTGGCGATGTGCGTCAACGACATCGTCGTGCAAGGCGCGGAACCGCTGTTCTTTCTGGACTATTTCGCAACCGGCAAATTGGCGGTCGATACCGCAGCTAGCGTTATCGAAGGCATCGGCAAGGGTTGCGAACAAGCCGGCGCCGCTTTAGTCGGCGGCGAAACCGCGGAAATGCCGGGCATGTACGCCGACGGCGACTACGATTTGGCCGGCTTTTGCGTCGGCATCGTCGAAAAAGACCGAATCATCGACGGCAGCCAAGTCCAATCCGGCGACAAACTGATCGCCCTCGCCTCTTCCGGTCCGCACTCGAACGGCTACTCCTTGATTCGCAAAATCGTGGCGCGTAGCGGATTGGCCTGGACAGACACCGTAAACGGCAAAACGCTCGGCGAGACGCTACTGACCCCAACCCGGATTTACGTCAAACCGCTGCTGGAATTGCTGAAAACAGTGCCGGTACATGCCATGGCGCACATCACCGGCGGCGGCATCACCGAGAACTTGCCGCGAGTATTGCCGGAGGGCTTACAAGCCAATATCGACCTTAGCAGTTGGCAATTTCCGGAAATTTTCCAGTGGCTACAGCAACAAGGCAACGTTGCCTTGGAAGACATGCTGGTAACATTCAACTGCGGCATCGGCATGATCGTTTGCATCGCCGCCGCCGACGAAGCGGCTACTTTACAAATCTTGCAGCAACAAGGCGAAACCGCATTTACGATCGGCGAGATTGTCGCGGGCAACGGCAAACCGCACGTTAATTACCGTTGACCAATCGAAGCCGCCGCTCGCAGCAACACCGGCTGTCGCGGCGCGCCCCTACTGCCCTAACTGCACTGAAGAACGGCCTGAGCCAATCTGAGATAAATACAGGATTGAGCCAATAAGGCTACACGCAGCTTTTATCAAGAACGGAACGACCGATATCAATGAACGACTTACCGAATTGCCCGCAATGCGGGTCCGAATACACCTATCACGACGGCAACAATTTCGTCTGCTCGATATGCGCTCACGAATGGACGCAGGAGGCCGCCGGCGACAATAATGATGACCTCAAAGTGATTAAAGACGCTAACGGCAACCCGCTGCAAGACGGCGACACCGTCACCGTAATCAAGGACCTTAAAGTCAAAGGTTCGTCGCTGGTAGTCAAAGTCGGCACCCGTGTCAAAAACATTCGCTTGGTCGAAGGCGACCACGACATCGATTGCAAGATTGACGGTATCGGCGCGATGAAGTTGAAATCCGAATTCGTTAAAAAAGCTTAATTCGGCGATCCAAGCACGTAGCGACGCGCAAAAAAAACGCCCTGCTTGGATTCCAATTAGGGCGTAGCGTCCACACTTGAGAACAGGTAGGAGTAACAACACACACTTTGAGCAATGCAAGGTTAATGCCAAGTCAAAAATATGCCACTCGAAGCCATTTTTGTTCCATTGCGCGGTAACTCTACTCAGTGAACGCACCATAACCAAGCAATTTCAAGCGAAATTTGCACCAAAAACAAACAGAGCCCAACTAAAAATGCCGTTACCTAGAGTTAAAGCAAGGTCATGGTTCGGTTCTAAGATTAGCCGCAACGAGGAGCGAATCGCCAAACTTGTCGAGCGGATGTTGATAAACCGCCATGATCCGGTCGAATACATGCTCTTTAGACCCCCACGCCTAGACTATGTCGGCACTTAACAAATTTCGCCTGCCCCTTGGGTGCTGAGCAGTTAGGAAAGCTCGCAGATTCGGTCTTTGACGCGTCCTATCCAAATGAATCGTCAGCGAATGACTGGACAGTTTAAATGGCGCGCCTCCGATTTGGCAGGGCAATTTGTATAGCACCAGCGTGTTAAATTACTATGTAGGGTCTAACCGACGAGGACATTCATGACCAGAACCGAAACCATTCTGAACAAGGGCCAACCGCTTTTCGAGGACAATTCCTACATCCTGTTGTGGACCAAATTTTTGGGTCTGAGCCTATTAGCGTTCACCTCTTACTACGTTTACGACAAACAGAAGAAACTACTGATCAAACTCAACGGCCGGGAGAAAACCTATCTAATGGGCGTTTCTTATTACTTGACCAATCAGCACGGGCTAAGCCCGAGAGCCGTTATCGACAATACCAGCCTGTTCAAAGACATGTGCCGAGCGATTGCCGACCGCAAAGGAGGGTTTTATCAAAACTTGTTTTCCGAAAAATCCAAAGACCAAGCCAAGAATTACGCGGCGCAAACCTATCGGAAAAACAAGAACGGTAAAGACTAGGATTCGCGACCCGTTAGAATACCGGCTTACACGCTCCCGCACATAAGCCGCAACGCGCCAAATTAACATCAGTAAGAGGACCGACGCCCGGCGCTTAAGGCAGGCGCGGCTTGATTACCGCGTCGGGGAAACCCATCTGCTTCATCGCTTCGTAAAGCACGATTGCGACAGTATTGGACAGATTCAGACTGCGGCTTTCCTGACGCATTGGCAGATACAATTGGTACGCTGCCGGATGTTCGGAGAGAAACGACATCGGCAAACCGCGGGTCTCAGGACCGAACAATAGCGCGTCGCCCGATTCAAAACCGACTTCGCTGTAGACGACCGTACCCTTGGTCGTCAGTGCAAACAACCGTTTGGGCTTGGCTTTTTGCACATAATCCGTCAACGAAGCGTATTGGCGAATATTTACCCATTCGTGGTAATCCAACCCGGCTCGTCGCAGTCGCTTGTCATACAGATCGAACCCCAACGGCTGAATCAAATGCAGATGGGCGCCGGTATTGGCGCAAAGCCGAATAATATTGCCGGTATTGGCCGGAATCTCCGGCTGGAACAGGACGATATCCAGCATCGCGCCGTCAGTTTTCCACCTTGACCGGCGCCAGCTTCCAGATATCCCGGTTGTATTCGCTGATGGTCCGGTCGGTGGAGAACTTGCCACTGGCGGCGGTGTTGATAATGCTCATTTTGGTCCAGCGCTCCTGATCCCGGTAGGCCAATTCCACCCGGCGTTGGGCGTCGATGTAACTGCGAAAATCGGCGATCGTCATCCACGGGTCGTGCGGGCTTTTGATCGAACCGATGATGTCGTCGAAGATGCCCGGCTCGAACTGGTTGAAATGGCCGCATTCCAGCAAGCGCATTACACCCTGCAAATCGGTATCCTGATTGATATAGGATTGCGGATCGTAATGCGGACGCAAGGCTTCCACTTCCGCTTCGGTCAGACCGAACAGGAAGAAATTCTCTGCGCCGACTTCCTCGCGAATCTCGATGTTGGCACCGTCCAGCGTACCTATCGTCAAGGCGCCGTTCATCATGAACTTCATGTTGCCGGTCCCGGAGGCTTCTTTGCCGGCCGTCGAAATCTGCTCGGACAAGTCGGCCCCGGGGCAGATTTTTTCCATGGCCGATACGCAGTAATTCGGCATGAACACGAGTTTCAGTTTGTCTCCCACGTCGGGATCGTCGTTGATCACATTCGCCACATTGTTAATCAACTTGATAATTTTCTTGGCCATCACGTAGCCGGGCGAGGCTTTGCCGCCAATCAAGACACAACGATCGACCCAGTTGGCAGTATCGCCGCGCTTGATCCGGTCGTAGAGATGAATCACGTGCAATACGTTCAGAATCTGGCGTTTATACTCGTGAATGCGTTTGACTTGTACATCGAACAAAGCATCGACGTTGATCTCGATATCGTGCTCTTCTTTCTTGTAATCGACCAGTCGCTGCTTACTGGCACGATTGAGCTCGTACCACTTCTTACGGAACACAGCATTCTCAGCATACGGCCTGAGTTTGGTGAGTTCCGACAAATCGGTGACCCAGGCGTCTCCAATCGTCTCGGTAATCAATTGCGCCAACTCCGGATTGCAGCCAGCCAGCCAACGCCGCGGAGTTACGCCGTTGGTTTTGTTATTGAATTTTTGCGGCCACAATTCGTAAAAGTCTTTGAACAGGCCGTCCTTCAATAATTTGGAATGCAGTTCGGCGACGCCGTTGACCGAAAAACTGCCTACGATGGCCAAAAACGCCATACGCACTTGCTTCTGATGACCTTCCTCAATGATCGACATCCGAGCCATCCGGGCGCCATCACCAGGCCAACGCGCCGAGACCTCGGACATGAAATGAGCATTGATGTCAAAAATAATCTCCATCAAACGCGGCAACAGGGTTTGCATCAACCTTACCGACCATTTTTCCAGCGCGTCCGGCAACAAAGTATGGTTGGTATAAGCCATCGTACTGCGGGTAATACCCCAGGCCTCCTTCCAGGACAGACCGTGAATATCCATCAACAAACGCATTAATTCAGCGACGGCGATGCTGGGATGGGTGTCGTTGAGCTGAAAACAGTTTTTCTCGGCGAATTTAGCGAAATTATTGCCGTGACGGCCGACCCAGTTGGCAATCACGTCCTGCAAGCTGGCCGACGCCAGTAAATATTGCTGCTGCAAACGCAAGGCCTTGCCGTTTTCGTTGGCGTCGTTCGGATACAGCACCATCGTGATGTTTTCGGCGGTATTCTTTTCGGCAACCGCTTCGGCGTAGTCGCCGGCATTGAACTCCTGCAGATTGAACTCCTCGGTCGCGATAGCCTTCCACAAGCGGAGAGTGTTGACCGTGCCGTTCTTATAGCCCGGTACCGGCGTATCGTACGGCATCGCCAACACATCGTGAGTATCGATCCAGCTGGTGCGTTTGTTGCCTTTTTCGTCGATATGGCTTTGGGTACGACCGCCGAACTTGATCCGATGCATGTATTCCGGGCGTTCGATTTCCCAAACGTTACCCATTCGCAGCCAGTGATCCGGGCGCTCGATCTGCTCGCCGTTGACGATTTGCTGAGAAAACATGCCGTATTCATAACGCAAGCCGTAACCGGTAACCGGTAACTGCAAGGTAGCGCAGCTATCGATGAAACAGGCTGCCAAGCGTCCCAGGCCGCCGTTACCCAGACCGGCGTCGGGTTCACTTTCAACCAATTCCTCCGCTTCCAAGCCCAAATCGTACAAAGCCTGTTTCACGGCGTCGTCGACACCCAGATTCAACATTGCATTACTTAGGGAACGGCCTATCAAGAATTCCATCGACAGATAGAACGCTTTTTTGCAATCCGAATCGCGATAAACGTTGTAAGTCTTTTTCCAACGTTCCACCAAACGGTCGCTGATGGCTAGCGACAAGGCTTCGTAGGCGTAATGGGGCGAACGGCAATTTTCGTCGCGGCCGAGACGGTGGCTATAGTAGTGCTTGAAATCGGCGATGAAATGCTTTTTTTCCATGCCGAGTTTCGGTAACTTGGTGATATCGGCGGCGGGACTGCTTTTATGAAAAACTCTATGCGGCATAGTGATTACCTCTGGAACTAGTGGACTATTAAGCCTCGAGCCGCGCGATTGCCGGCGGCGAGCCGAGTTCTAAACTCCGGGCACCGAATCGGTGCGGTGCCGCGCTTGCCGCGGCACCGCAATCCCGATCACTCTAGCTTACCATGGCACTGCTTGTATTTTTTACCGGATCCGCAGGGGCAAGGATCGTTGCGGCCGACCTTAGCGCCGTGACGAACGAAAGGCTGTTCCGCCAAACCAGGCTCTGACTCCGGCCCCAGTTCAGCTGAAGTCGATGCAGTCTCTTCGAATACGGATTGGGCTTCGGCGTGTTCGAAATGCATTTCCTGCGGCGCCTGACGCTGCTCGTCGATAGCCTGCACATCTTCTTCCCGTGCAATCTGGACTCGGGCCAAAATCATCACGACTTCATGCTTGATGTGGTCTAGCAAGCTGTTGAACATTTGGAAGGATTCGCGCTTGTATTCCTGCTTCGGGTCCTTTTGCGCATAACCGCGGAAATGGATACCTTGACGCAATTGATCCATTACCGCCAAATGTTCTTTCCAGGCGTTGTCCAGCACTTGCAGCATGACCGATTTTTCGAAATGGCGCATGACCTGCGATCCGACGGTCTGCTCGCGGCGTAGGCTTTCTTCTGCGGCCTTCTCCACGATCAACTCGCGCAATTTTTGCTCGTTCAAACTGCGGTCGCTATCCAACCACTCGGCCAGCGGCAAGCTTAAATGAAACTCTTGCTGCAGATGGGTTTCCAAACCGCGCACGTCCCATTGCTCTTCCATAGTCTTCGGTGGGATAAACTGAGTGATCGCGTCGTTCAATACGTCGGCACGAATTGCGGTAATGATGTCGCTGATATCCTCTGCCGCCATCAATTCGTTACGCTGTGCGTAGATCACTTTACGTTGGTCGTTGGCGACATCGTCGTAAGCGAGAATTTCTTTACGGATATCGAAGTTACGGTTCTCGACCTTGCGCTGTGCGCTTTCGATAGAACGCGTCACCCAGGGGTGTTCGATCGCTTCGCCCTCTTCCATGCCCAGCTTCTGCATCAGTGACGCTACCCGTTCCGAGGCAAAAATCCGCATCAAATCGTCTTCCAGCGACAAATAAAACCGGGTCGAACCCGGGTCGCCCTGCCGGCCGGAACGGCCGCGCAATTGGTTGTCGATCCGCCGCGATTCGTGGCGCTCGGAGCCGATCACGTGCAGGCCGCCACTGGCCAACACTTGCTCGTGCCGATCCAGCCACGCACCGCGGACCCGCTCTTTGTCGGCATCGCTGGCGTCAGGTCCCAGCGCGTCGAGTTCGGCATTCAAGTTACCGCCCAAAACGATGTCGGTCCCGCGGCCGGCCATGTTGGTTGCAATCGTCACGGCGCCGGGCAAACCGGCCATTTCGATGATGTGCGCTTCGCGCTCGTGTTGTTTCGCGTTCAAGACTTCGTGCTTGATGCCCTGCTCGCGCAGCATCGCCGAAATCCGTTCGGAATTTTCGATCGACGTGGTACCGACCAAGACCGGTTGGCCGCGTTTGGCGCAATCCTTGATGTCTTCGATCACGGCTTTGTATTTCTCGCGAGCCGACAGGTAGACCAAGTCGCCCATATCCTTGCGGATCATCGGCCGGTGAGTCGGGATCACTACGACTTCCAGGCCGTAGATTTTATTCAGTTCGAACGCTTCGGTGTCGGCGGTACCGGTCATACCGGACAACTTATGGTATAGGCGGAAATAATTCTGGAAGGTAATCGAAGCCAGAGTCTGGTTTTCGTTTTGAATCGGCACCCCTTCTTTGGCCTCCATCGCCTGATGCAAGCCCTCGGACCAACGCCGGCCCAGCATCATCCTACCGGTAAATTCGTCGACGATGATGACTTGACCGTCTTTGACCACATAATCCACGTCGCGTTGGAACAAGACATGTGCTCGCAACGATGCGTTCAAGTAATGCATCAAGCGGATGTTGACCGGGTCGTATAAGGTAGAGCCTTCCGGAATCAAGCCTTGCTCGGTTAGCAAACGTTCTACTTTTTCGTAACCGGCTTCGGTCAGGTGAATTTGCCGCTGCTTTTCATCGACCGCGTAATCGCCCGGCATTTTGTCCTGCTGTTCCGGATCCTCGGCTTTTTCCTGCTTGGTCAGATGCGGAATGATGCGGTTGGTAATCGAATAGATGTAGGTACTGCCCTCGGCTTGACCGGAAATAATCAATGGCGTTCTGGCTTCGTAGATCAGGATCGAGTCCACCTCGTCGACGATGGCAAAATGCAACTCGCGCTGGACTTTCTGTTCCAGGCTGAATGCCATATTGTCGCGCAAGTAGTCGAAACCGAATTCGTTGTTGGTGCCGTAGGTGATATCGGCCGCATAAGCGGTTTTACGCTGTTCGTGGCTCAAGTCACTGACAATCACTCCGGTGGTCAATCCCAGAAATCCGTAGAGCCGCCCCATCCACTCGGCGTCGCGGCGGGCCAGATAATCGTTGACGGTAACGACGTGCACGCCTTTGCCTGGCAAGGCGTTCAAGTAAGCCGCCAATGTTGCCATCAAGGTTTTACCCTCACCGGTTTTCATCTCGGCGATCTTGCCGCTGTGCAACACCATCCCGCCGATCAACTGCACGTCGAAATGGCGCATGCCGAATACGCGGGTGGACGCTTCGCGGACCGCGGCAAACGCCTCCGGCAACAAATCGTCCAGTTTCTCACCCTGGGTCAAGCGATCGCGGAACTCTTGCGTTTTAGCCTGCAAAGCGGCGTCGGATAATTTTTCGTACTCGG
>JABLTH010059152.1_pt1 | contig 12133 bp, 18 predicted proteins | sample 7875711 | NCBI WGS metagenome assembly JABLTH01 (sample SAMN14941262, study PRJNA633318) | bioreactor metagenome | isolation source: bioreactor | place: China | collected 2019-03-05 | reverse complement strand
TTGCAGGGCAGAAGCCTCGCGGCAATCCAACGGCTCATGCCCGCACTTCGGGCAAACCTCGAAAACATCCCCCGGCATCAGCGCATCTCCTTGTGGGGAAGTGGTTTTAGACCAGCCGCAGGCGGGGCAGGTATAAACCACATCAAACATAGCACTTGCAATATGTATCCACAAGGATACAATCGTTGCCATGCGCATTGAAGCAACTGAAACCTATCTGGCATGGCAAAACAAGCTCAAGGATTTGGTCGTTCGCGCTCGATTCAGGCGCGTTCGAAAGGCTACGGCAGGGTAACCCAGGCCACCATCGTGTGCTAACGCATGGCGTTACCGAGTTAAAGATAGATTTCGGGGCTGGCTATCGGGTGTATTACACCCAACGTGGTGAAGCGTTGATTATCTTGCTGGCAGGCGGTGACAAATCCAGCCAGCAAGCGGACATTAAAGCCGCCGTGGAGTTGGCTAAAAACCTATAGGAGTCAAGCATGACCAAGACCAAAACAACCCATTATGACGTTGCCGAGCATCTAAGAACGCCGGAAGAAATGGCTCTGTACCTAGATGCCTGCATTGAAGAAAGTGACGGCGATGCCGCGTTTATCGCCAAGGCATTGGGCGACATAGCGCGCGCGCAAGGCATGACACAAGTCGCCAAAAATGCAGGGCTAAGCCGCGAGAGCTTGTATAAATCCCTCTCTGGTGAGCGGGTGCCTGATTTTTCCACTATTTTGAAAGTCACCAAGGCGCTGGGGCTTAAGCTACATACCCAAGCGATTTAACCCCCACCTAAAACTGGCACAAGAGCAATCAGCCCAACACCTTTTTGATTTTGCCCGCCAAGCCAGCCAGCGCGCCTTGCAGGGCGGAAGCCTCGCGGCAATCCAGCGGCTCATGCCCGCACTTCGGGCAAACCTCGAAAACATCTCCCGGCATCAGCGCATCGCTTTGCGGGGAAGCGGTTTTAGACCAGCCGCAGGCGGGGCAGGTGTAGGTGGTGGGTTCAGGTTTGATGGGCATATTCGGCCTTATTTTGCTGGGAGCAACTCCAGATCGCTGGTGTAATAAGCATGCTCGCCCAACTCGTCTTTCCAATAAATTAGGTTCATCGGTTTTTGTGGGGCCACACTTTCCAAAACTCCTTTGCCCACCTTCTTAGCCGCCACAAGTTCTTTGCCAAGTGCATCATCGAGACCTAGTGCATGAGATTCAAGATCGGCAGCTTTTTTCTCCAAAGACTTTCTTTCTTTTCTTTTTCCACCCATCCAGCTTGGTGCTTGTTTTTCCCACCAGCTCATATCTTCAACAGTTTCCCTAATTTCAGACGCAACTGTCTCGGCCACTCCTGAGTTTTTGCCTATATCATCCCACAGCCTTTGGTAGCGTTGAACTCGCTCCGCCAAACGGCTAGCCGCATGCTTCATATATCCGGGATTATCCTGAATGGCGAGTTTGAGTTGTAACAACTCAATTCGTAAATCAAGGATGGAAAGGATGATGGCGAAATAAGCATCGTTCTGCTTGAACTTCAAATCCTCTTTCTCGGCGGACTGGTTGATTCCCTGGGATTGGTACAAGAAGTGATAACGTTCAAAAATTGGATTCACATTGCTTTCCAGCAATGCAAGCCTAATCATCATATCGGGTGTAAAACGGTTACAAATCGAAAACTGGTGTTCAATTTCCTCTATTCGGTTAAGGGCTGAGAGTGTTTCGCCAACATGGGTAGCTTCCGAGCGCTGAATAATGCGGCTGATGCTTTTTTCAATGTGGTCAAGCCGCCTATGAATCCCCTCAAATTGATTCATGATGGTGATTGTGGCGATGGCCGCAAACGCCAACAGCGGCGCGGTCACTGACATAAACTGCCCCGGAAGTTCGACAAAACCGGCATGACCAGTAATCCCTTTGACTATGCTACTGACAGTGCCATCTTTGTATTTAATCAACGTAGCTGGATCAACTGTAGCCATAAACAACCTGTCTGACGCTACCGCGCTTACTCCCATGGCAGCGGCAGCTGATCCAATAAGCGTCAGCATAGTTTGCGGTGACATGGCACCGCCGGTTTTAATGTGGTCACCCTCAACGCTATAGTTTTCCTTGAAGCGCCGCAGAATGTCATCGTTTATCTTGCCACTAAAACTTAGTAATGCGCCCTGCATTACCCCGCGCTCCGACTTGAACGGGTGCATATAAACTGCACTTTCCTGTGGCAACGCAACTTTTTGAGCCGCCATCGGTGCGTTAACTGGCGCGGGGATTAGCACACCTCTCTGTTGCGTAACAACAGGTTGACTAATCGGCGTGGGTGGCCTCTCCGCAATATATTTGGCAAACGGGGTAAAACCCTTGTCCTTCTCTACATTTATGGCAGTCAATTGGCTAGCTCCATATCAATGCTTTTGAAAACTCAAGTGGTGGCCGAGTCAGTTCCCATTCAATTAGATTGTAGCCTTCACCTCACCCTTAAGACTTTCTTGCCTTGATTTCTTCAGGGCTGTAGCCCCGCTTTTTCAAAATACCATAGGCTATGGACTTTTCTTTTGAACTCTTCCCCAGAAACCCATCGCTAAAGATAATATCAATGAGTTCTGTATCACCCATCGTTTCGTATTTACCTTGTATTTCCCGATTTTCGTTCGCCGCCTTCTCTATCTCTGTGACAACTACCGAACCAACATTTTTTGCTACTTTTAGCGCCTGATCCCAGAAACCCATAACTTACCTCATACTTTCTTGATCGAAATAATCTTGGATGGAGAAATACCTAACTCCTTTGCTGCTATAGCACTTGTCAAAGACGGCATACCCACGGAAATTTCAATCTCCACAGGATTGCCATTCTTGTCCTGATACTTCACCTTGAACTTGAACATTTACATATCCTCCTGATTTTTTAAAATGAAGCTTTAGCCCTTAATTTCGCTTTAATAAAACATACTTGTCACGTTTACTCACCACCTTGTATCTTCGCAACGAGTTCAGGGCACCCACGCCACCGGCAGCAGCCGCTATTAGAACAGCCGATGTGGCCGCGGGTAAGCCAAGTACGGTAATAGCACCTACCCCAATAATTCCACTCGCAGGCCCACCTGCTCCACCTGTCGCCAAAAATATTGCCACTGCCGCTGCTATGCCGGTAAATGCCACAACCCACGCAACTTTGCCAGTCGCCTTTATTCTGAGGACTTTGTTTGCCAAGTCGCCTTCGATCTCAATTGTTTCGGATTGGTTTTTCAGTGCACTGGCTAAATCTGATTCGTTTTTGATAGTCATTTTGTTTCCAATACATAGAATGTAAATTCATCTGTTTCCACTCTTCTAAAAAACCTCTCTCCGCATGGCTCAGCCTTTGAGATCATTTATGAGAAATGCTTTTGTAAGATTTGCAAACCATTCTTGTCTTAATTTATCGGATTGGTTAGTTAGAGATACGGCTAATAGTATAGGTATATTTAAATCGACCAGATTTTTTACTAACAATTCTGTTGGATTTTGTAAACCAGATTCTTTTATCGCGTCATCTATCAGCTTCTTTCCAGTGTCGGAAATTATCGGAGACAAATAAAGGGAACTAAGTGCCATAATAACTTCCGGATCCATACCTTGATGTTCTGGAAAGTATGACTTAACTGCATCTTGCACAAGCCCTGCGTATGCAGAGCCAAAACCTGCAAAAAAGACAAAGTCTTCTCCCATACCCTTAATAAATCTTTCTGGGATTTTAGTCATAGAATGAGAATACAGCAGCATAGTAATAAGTCCTGTCATTTCAGTTACATCGGCTACAGGCCACTTGGGGTTTTTTATTTCAATAGCTCTAACTACAGACTCACTGGTAGCAAGCCTAATGTGGCTATAAAGTAAATCTAGCAGAATCGACAACATTTCATCATGGGCATTGAAAGCGTCATGAAGATTCGCTACCGCCTCCCGATGAATTAAATTGATCACTGAGTGACTGTTTTCAGAACACATATCATCACCTTTAAGAAATTGAAACTCACTTCCTCCAAAACTCGTACAGGGCTATTCATGGCACTGCTTGTTTACGTTATGCATTACCTTCGACAAGTAAGTTTAACACGCGGAAATTGCGCTCCTGCAGCCTCGCTTCCAAGCTACATCACCCAGAAGGAGACGTGATGGAAATGTGGGTGCCAGTGGGCAATTCATATACCGCCGCTAACACCTGCCCGTGCTGGATCACCGCGCCGTCCGGCACGTAGTATTCAGCCAGAATTCCGGGGTAGGGGGCTGATACCGGGCAGCGATAAAACTCCCCGATATTTTCTACCTCACCTATTCCGTGCTCCGCGCCTGCCAGCAATGTGGCGTTGATTTGCGCCGCCACGCCGTGTTGCCAGCCGCCGAGTTGGGCGATGGTTTCGCCCGCCTTCAAGTCATCGCCGATTCTCGCTTGCCGTTCAATTCGCAGTTCGTAATGCCTGAATTCCGGCGGGATGTTGGCGGTGATCTCCACCTTGCGCAGCCCGGCGGCAAGCGCCAACAGTTGCAAATGTTGCGGGTGGGGTGTGGCGTAGTGGAGCAGAAACAGCAGGTGGCCGATGTCTCTATTCCCCTTGCGCAGGGCGATGGCAAAATCAGGCAGAAAAGCCGATGCCGGGAGTTCGTTATCTTCAAAGCCGAACAGGTCACAGGCAACGCCGAGTTTGATTATGTCACCCGGATAAATGCATCCGTCGGCAGTGAGCAGCCAGGCAAGGTCAAAACGGTAAAGCCAGTAGATGTTGCGCAGGGCGAAATAGCCAGCGACTTGTTCTTGCGTGCTGGTCTGGATTTTTCCCTCGATATGGCGCTGCGCGCCTACTCGGGACGAACGGCACACGTAATCCACTGCGTTGCTGGTGGTTGGTGCCTCGATATGGTGCTGTGCGCCGACTTGTGAAGAACGGGCAGCGTTTGCTTGCCATTCAGGGTTTGGGGGCAGATTGGGGTCATCTTCCACAGGTTGGTGGAGGATTTTTCTGAATGCGCGGAATACCGCCAGTTCCGGCTTTTTAACATGCTGGAGTATCCAGTTTGGGTCTGGCTCATGCAGATGACCGGCAAGCGCGAGCAAGGCTTGTATTTGGCCTTTGCTGCATGGGTCGCTGAGCGCCAGCCCCGCTGCCAGCGCCATGAGGTATAGCCGCCGCAGGGTTTGCGGCTTGGCGCGCATGGGGTGCGGTTCAAACAGCAGGGTTTGGGCGGCTGGGCGGGCGATGTTGGGTTGGGTTTGCATGGCGTTTTCTTGTTGACTGAATCTCCCTCTCCCCTGATGGGAGAGGGAGATTAGGGGTTAATCAACGCTTGACTTACAGCCAGCCTTTCACCCATTTAGCAACCTTGGCAATGCCATACGGGGTGGCAATGGTGAGGATGCCTTCAACCAGCGGCTCGCGGATGTGCTCCCACTTTTCTCCGGCCCATTCGCGGATGACAGTCCACATGCCTTTTTCCGCGTCTTCCCTGGCGTTTTGGCTGACGTTTTGCTCTTTGGCCTCCCGCGTGATGGAGAGCTTTTTTTCGTTGGGCAGCACGGCCACCATGCGTTCCACCAGCGCGCTCAGGTTGTAGTTCTGCTCGGCAGAGACCGAAATGATTTTGCCGGTAGGGATGTTGAAGCGGCTGGAGACATCATGCTCTTTGCGCACGATATTGTCTTGTTGCGTTGCGCCCGGTGCGCCCAGCTCGTGGTTCCACTCGTGGGTCGGCTTCATGTCGTCCACCTGAGTGACCACAAACAATACCGGCGGCGCGTCATCCTGTTCGCCAAACACTCTGGCATAGGCATCAAGATCGGCCAAGTATGCGCGGTCATCCGCCCTGATTGCCCACAGCACCAGGTCCAGTTGCGGGGCGAGGCTTTTGTAAAGCTCGATGTAGGTTTCGTGGCTGAGTTGGTCTTCGCCGATGCCCGGCACATCCACCAGCACAATGCCGCCTTCGCCATTCTGGCTGCCGATCAATATCTCCTGTGGGTGCCGGGTGCAGGCTTCCACATCGCTGATTTTGGCAATTTGCTTGCCAAACAGGGCATTGCACAGGCTGGATTTACCCGCGCCGGTGGCGCCAAAAATGCCGACTTTGGGGGTGTAGCTGAGCATGCCTTGCACACGCTGTTTGATTTCCTCCAGCAATTGCTTGAGGTTTTCCGCCATGTGCTGGGTAGTTTGCGGCTGTTCTGTTTCCGCCATGTCGGGTGGGTTGAGGGTGGTTTCCATGATGTCTCCTTTTGCTTGGTTGAGAGAGGTTTTTTCCAGGGCGTGATTGCCACAGAACTTGAATCTATAGAAGTGTTCTTATGGGGCATTTTCCACGTCGGGCGGCGGGTTGCGCGGTTGCCGCCAGGCGCGGATTCTGGTGGTGAGCGTGTGCCCCAGTGCGCTGAACAGCGCCAGCATGGAGCCCAGCCCGATGAGCAACGCCACGGCCAGCGCCCAGCCGATGTTGGCCGCGCCCCAGAGCTGGTACAGCACAACCAGGGCAATGCCCGCGATGGCGAGCGAGATGTAGCCGATTCCCGCAATTACAGAGAGCAGCAACATGAATACCCCGACCACGACGGCGAGCAGCAGGCGCGCCAGTGCGGCAATCAATGGCAGGGCAATGGCTAACACCACTAAAGCAGCCAGAATTAGCAAGGTGGTTTTCATGCGTCTTTCCCGCCCAGATAGGTTTTTAGCCCAGCTTCCATATCTGCCTGCCAGCTTTCCGGGCTGATGATGCGGACATGGGGTATCCAGTAACGCACGATGGGCAGTATCTGGTTGGGGTGGGCGAATTTGCCGGAGACGATGATGTCGCCGTTTTCCAGTTCTTTCTCGATCACCTGCCCGGCCACCAGTTTGCGGCGGCGGAAATACCCGGCGGCTTCTTTCGAGATTTTGAGGATGACTTCGGTCTTTTTCTCGTTCAGCCAAACGCTGTCTTCCTGCGCCAGCCGTTGCTGGATGGTTTCGTCGGGGGTGTACTGGAAATCGCTTAAGTTAAGCGCGCTGATCTTGCTGAAGCTGTAGGACTTGAGCGCGCCTTCCACCACGGCGGCCAGATACCACACGCCGTTGTGGTGGACTAGTTTGTATGGATGCGCGTCGGTGATGGTTTTGGCACTATCCGTCTTGCGGTAATCAAAGTGGATAATGCGGTGCTCGCGAATAGCCTTTTGCAACTGGCGGAAGGGTTCAACCCGGTCACGAATGTCCTCGAAATTGCCGCCGTGAATGTTGAGCGTCTCCTGGATGCGGCTATCCAGCATTTCGCGCAGAAAATCGGTGGTGAGCGCGGGGAACATGCCGTTTATGCCCGCCAACCCGGCAAAACGCTCGATGTCACGGTAATCCAGCCTGCCCAGGTACGCCGGTTCCAAGTGGTAAAGTCCATCGGTTTTAATGATAGGCAAAAAGGCAAAGCGCTCGTTAATGTCGCGCTGGATGGTGCGGCGGTTGACGGCAAACTCCTCCACCAGATCGTCCGGGTTAAGCTTTTCTCCCAGGTTGAGTTTGATAAGAATCTGCGTTAGCCTGAAAGCTAGTTTCTCGTGCGCATCATTCTGTTTGGACATACGTTTTTCCTTGTTAAACCGTTACACGTGTGAAGCATCATAACAAGGGTGGCGGACAGGTTATGTCGCGCAATTTCAATCTGTGAAAAAATTTCTGGCGGGTCGAATTCGAGTGTGAAAAGATTACTTTTCTGTGTAGCACAGGTTTGCTAAATTGCCCCTTATTCTGAAATCAGGTGCTCTCATGTCAACCACTACCATCCGGCTTGCTGAAGCTATCCAGACCCGCGTTGCGGAGGCGGCGAAACGTGCAGGGTTTGAAGCTGAGGCCGAGGCACGCTACGCCAGGATTATTGCCACCGGTGAAACGATTGCCTGGGCAGACATGCGGGACTATTTGCTGGCCAAGGTTGCCGGTAAGGAAACCGCACCACCCAATAGTCGCCGTAGGTTGGGCTGAAAGTATGAAGCCCAACGCTTGATGTTCTGCCAACCATGTTGGGCTTCGCTACGCTCAACCCAACCTACTACCTACTGGATACGCTGAACCAGACTGATACATGAACCCAACTCAACCCATGGAAAAACTGGTAGTCGCGGTATCCTCCCGCGCCCTGTTCGATCTGGACGAAAGCCATGCCATTTTTGAGCAGCAGGGCGTAGAGGCTTATTGCCGGCATCAGATTGAGAACGAGGATGTTCCGCTTGCGCCCGGCGTAGCGTTTAACCTGGTGAAAAAGCTGTTGCGGCTGAATGAAAGCGATGCCGCCCACCCACGCGTGGAGGTGATATTGCTGTCGCGCAACAGCGCGGATACAGGGTTAAGGATTTTCAACTCCGTGCAGCATCACAAGCTGGATATTGAACGCGCCGCTTTTACCCGTGGGGCGAGTACGCACCCTTATATACCCGCTTTCGGGGCGCACCTGTTTTTATCCGCCGAGGCGGAAGACGTGCGCATGGCGCTGGAGGCGGGCTTTGCCGCGGCGACCATTCTGTCATCACAGACAGCATCGCCAGAAAACATCTATCCCGATCAGTTACGGATTGCCTTTGACGGCGATGCCGTGTTGTTTTCGGATGAATCCGAGCGGATTTTCAAGCAGGGTGGGCTGGATGCGTTTCAGGAGAACGAGGCCAAGGCGGCCAAACAACCGCTACCGGGCGGGCCGTTCAAGAACTTCCTGGCTTTGCTGCACCAGATTCAACTGGATTACCCGGCGGATACCGCGCCGATCCGCACCGCGCTGATTACCGCCCGGGCCGCTCCGGCGCATGAACGGGTGATCCGCACCTTGCGCGCCTGGAACATCCGCATCGACGAGGCGCTGTTTCTGGGCGGCAAGGCCAAGGGCGAATTCCTGAAAGCCTTTGGCGCGGATATTTTCTTCGACGACCAGAAAAAACACTGCGAATCAGCCCGCCAGCATGTGGCAACCGGACATGTGCCGCATGGCGTGGCGAATGAAAGGTAAACGGGGTTATTAACGAGGTTGCTTCTTCAAAGACATTGACCTGGTGATGAGGCGCTGACATGCGTTTCGTAGGCCATAGAGATTGATCGCCAACTTAAATTCATCAGCCCGCCCTGTTTCCACCACCCTCATTATTTTCAACGTTTTCATCCCGCACCTTAAGCCAAAGAATAAAAGCCGTCAGGCCCATGCTCCCAGCCGTGATAATGGCGAATGACAATATCAACCCGTCCGCATAGCTCATCGTTTCTCTCCTCGGTTTTGTACATGCTCCACATGGTACGGCAAGCCCATATGCACCGCCCCTTGACATTCTACACAACGCTTTATCCTGAACGTGAAGTTGTACACGACTTAACTTACAGGAGCAAAGCATGGATTGGACACAACTCTTCATCTGTATCACCGGCCTGGCCGGGCATCTGTTGATCGCCCGGCAGGATCGCCGGGGGTACTGGTTCTGGAGTTCCGGCAATGCCGCCATCATCAGGCTTTCTGTAGTTGATGGCCACTTTGGCATGGCCGGGCTGTTTGTGGTGTACACCGTCATCAGCCTCAAGGCGTTACGGGATTGGGGCCAGAAAACAATCAATGTTCAGGAGGCTGGTGCATCTCAGTCGCCCGGGCAAAACAGAAAGCCGCCGGAATCCACGAGCAACGATCTGCTGCGCAGCTTTGGCGATGGCCTTTCCCCGTCTACCCTATGCCGCCAATACAGGAGTTATTTGCCATGCCCATCATCCACTACGGGAATTTGATCCGGTTGACCGGTGAGGATGCAGAGAAATTCCTGCAACATACCGGGCGTAACACCTTGCCCAAAACGTTGCAGGAATACCATGCCGCAATTGAACTGGCGGTGGAACAGTGGGAGGCGCTGGATACGCCGGAGGGGCATCTGATGGCCTTCCTCACCAGTAGAGACCAACTGGTTGAACAGAACGGCCAACTGGTTAAACTCCTGGACATTGATGAACCTGAGACCCATACCCCGCAACGGCTTTATCTAAAAGACGAGAATACCGGGCAGATTGCCTTCACTGATTTTGGGCTGGAGCACTACGAGGAACTCTTCAAGGAGGCCGGGATTGATATCTTCAGCATCAAAACCGAGGCGGGGTTTGAGCAGGCGATCCTGCTGAGCATCAAATACACGGCGCGGGATTTGTTGTTCAAGGTTTACGCCGACGAGGAACTCAAGGCGGCGCTGGATCCATTCCTTGCCACGCTAGAAAAACGACTGGAGGTTTATTCCCATGACTAATCTGAAAGCGGAAGCTGTGAAGAGTTTTCGGCGCACGCTGCGTTACGGGTATTTTGCCCCGATCACGGCGGCCGGGCTGATGTTCCGCCGCCCGGGCGGCTACTGGCGGCACTTCAAAGCACTGTACAGGCTGTGTTTCTGGCGGGGGGAGAAGTTTGCCCGGCCTTTGTTCTAGTAGACAACACCGTCCGTTAGCAGTTTGACTAATACAACCACTCTTCATGCCTGACAGGTAGTTGATTAAGCTGCTCCCGGCGCAGACGTGAGTTCTGCATGAAACGACCCATCAGTGCGGTGAAGCGCGCATTATGTGTTGGCTCCAGCAGGTGTGTCATTTCGTGCACGACAATATATTCCAGGCATTCGCGTGGCTTCTTGGCCAATTCGGTATTGAGCCGGATGCTGCGGTTGACCGGATTGCAGCTTCCCCACTTGGTTTTCATGCGCTGCACAAAAAACCTCGCCACGCGAACCCCCATCAATGGTTCCCATTTGGCGATCATGGCCGTCGCAGCTTCCTTGACCCGTTCCCGATACCACGCTTCCATGATGGCCTGCCGCTGTGCCTCCGACGCTCCCGGGCGGACTTGCAGGATCAAGTGGCGATGTTTCAGGCGCACTTCCGGCGCGGCGTCCGCCTCAACGATCTTGAGCAGGTAGCGCCGGCCCCAGAGATAATGGCTTTCGCGATCCAGATATTCACGGGGCGTTTCGCGCGGCTGGGCGCGCAGCTTGTCCTGCTGCTGCCTGATCCACGGCAGGCGGGAAATGGCGAACACGCGAATCGTGTCCAGACTCATGTGTGCCGGGGCCGAGATGCGCACCTTGCCGTCGGGCGGATAGACGCTCAAATGCACGTTCCTGATGTCCTTGAACACCACCTCCGCCGTGATGTCGCCCAAGCTGACCCAATTCACCATCAGTATTCGGTCTGCGCCTTGACAATCAGGAACAGGCGCTCGACTGCCTGCACGTTGTGGTTCAGCAGCGGCAGCAATGCGGCCTTGATCACATTCTCCTTGGCCTGATTGCCGCGCCAGCCATTGGGCTTGACCGCTCGTACCGTCTCGTCGATCTTCTGCGCCAGGCCCAGCGCGGCATCGCCGCCAACCGCATATTCACTACGCGCCTCTGCCACCCCCACGAAGCCATCCCCAGCCTGCTTCACGCTGTTGTAAATCGCCCGCAACGCCGGGCTATTTCTCAGCACCGCCGGGGTCTCGTCCTCATGCCCGGCATCCACCCGCTTTGCCAGTTCGGCCACTCGCTTCAGATATTCCTCATACGCAATCGCCTTGGCCTTGCGCGCCGCGATAATTTCGTCCAGCAAGGCCGACATCCGGTCGAAAAAAGTCGGGTCATTCAGGTGCTCCTTGATGATGCGGCTGCGGACATTGTTCTCGATGGCCTCGGCAATGGCGTCCTTGTTGCCTTTCATGCCACCCAACTGGCTGGCAATGGTATTGGCGATGCCGGTTTTCACGATCAAATCCAGCAGTCCCATGCCGTCGAAGGGCGAAATCTTGCGCGGCTCGTCCGCCTCGATATAGGTATCGATCAAATGCCGCATGTCGGCCTCGAACGGCTTCAAGTCCAGGCTTTCGCCGCTGGCCTTGCGGATGATTTCGCGCAAGCTCAGGTAATCGTCACGCTGCCGCTGGATGCGGGCAACGTCGCCCGCGCTGTATCCGGCAGCCTCCAGTTCGTCGGCGATATTGGCATAGGCACGAATCATCGCCACGGTCGCCTTGTAGAAGGCAACGCGCTGCGGCTCATGCTCTTCCAGGTCGGAGGCAATCTCGGTATTGCCGCAGAAATAATGGATGTGTTCCAACGCGCCCTTGGGTGGCTCCACCGGCTCGCACAGCAGCGCAAGCGCTTCCAGCG
>JABLTH010101187.1_pt1 | contig 12137 bp, 7 predicted proteins | sample 7875711 | NCBI WGS metagenome assembly JABLTH01 (sample SAMN14941262, study PRJNA633318) | bioreactor metagenome | isolation source: bioreactor | place: China | collected 2019-03-05 | reverse complement strand
GCCGGGTCAGGTCCAGCCGTTCGCCGCGATAGCTCACTTCGGCGCTGCCCAGGTCCATGCTGATCGCGCCCACCTCCAGCCGGTTCGCCGCCGCGCCATGATGGCGGCGCGAGACCGAGCGGATCCGCGCGGCCAGCTCGTCGAGGTGGAACGGCTTGACCAGGTAGTCGTCGGCGCCGGCGTCCAGCCCGCTGACCCGCGCCTCCACGCTGTCGCGGGCGGTCATCACAATCACCGGCGTGGCGACCTTCTGCCGGCGCGCCTCGCGCAGCACCTCCAGCCCGTCGCGGCGCGGCAGGCCCAGGTCCAGCAGCACCAGGTCGGCGCTGCCGTCGGCCAGCCCGGAGATGGCGGACTGGCCGTCGCGCAGCCAGGTGACGGTGTAGGCAAGCCGCTCCAGCGCGCGCTGGATGGCGGCGCCAAGCTGGGGATCGTCCTCGACCAGAAGGATGTGCACGCCTTGCCCTCGTCTGTCCCGCATCGTTGCGGCGATCCGGGAAACCATGCCGCATGAACCTTCGAACAAGCTTAACGCCGAGCCCGGATCCGCCCCGCTGCTAAGGTGATCCGAAGCCAGGCCCGCTAGCGTGACCGCTTTCGATCGCGGACACCACGCATGCCCCGCTCCCCCTCCGCGCGACCGGCGACCGCCCGCCTGCCCGCGTTGCTGGTCGTCGTGCTGCTGGCCGGCTGTGCCAGCTACCACGCCAGGCCGCTACCCGACCGGGCAGGGGTGCGCCGCGTCGCCGACCTCGTCGCCCCGGCGCCGCGCGCCTGGTTGCCGGCGCACCGCTTCGATCCCTCCGACGGACTGGACGTGACCGAGGTGGCCACGCTGGCGGTCGCCAACAACCCGGATCTGCGCACCCAGCGTGACGCACTCGACGTGGCGCGCGCCCAGGCCTTCGACGCTGGCCTGCTGCCGGACCCGCAGCTCGACGCCGGCATGGATTTCCCGCGGCACAGCGGCCCGGGCCTCACCAACGCGTTCAACCTCGGCCTCAGCGCCGACGCCACCGCGCTGCTGCTGCGCTCCTCGCGCGTGGCGGCGGCCCGGCAGCAGGCGCGACAGGTGAACCTGGACCTGCTCTGGGCCGAATGGCAGACCGTGGCGCAATCGCGCCTGCTGTTCGACCAGGTACAGGCGCTGCGTGCGAAGCAGGCCGCACTCGATGCCGAGCAAACCGCGCTGGCGCCGCTGGATGCGCGCGTGCGGGCGGCCCTGCGCGCCGGCAACCTCACCCACGACCAGGCCAGCGCCGGGCTCAATGCCCTGTCCGACGTGCGCCAGCAACTGGCCGACAACACGCTGGCGCTGCACCAGGCCGAGGCCGAGCTGCACCAGTTGCTGGGCCTGGCGCCGGGGGCGCCGCTGATGCTGGTCGGCCCGGCCTACGACGCGAAGCCCACGACGACGCAGGTGGATGCGGCGTTGTCCGCGTTGCCGCAACGCCGTCCCGACCTGCTCGCCCTGCAGGCCGGCTACGCGGCGCAGGAGGCCGCGCTGCGCGGCGCGATCCGCGCCCAGTTCCCGGCCATCACGCTGGGCATGAACACGGCGCGCGACACCAGTGCGGTCTACACCAACGGCTTGAGTCTCGGCATCACGTTGCCGCTGTTCAACCGCAACCGCGGCAACATCGCGATCGCCACCGCCAGTCGCGAGCAACTGCGCGATGACTACCGCAGCCGCCTGCTCTCCGCACATGTCGACATCCGCCACCTGCAGGCCGACCTCGCCACGCTGGACGCCCGACTGGCGACGCTGACCGACCACGCGCAGGCGCTCGATACCGGCCGCGCCGCGGCCGAAGCCGCGTGGGCGCGCGGCGACCTGGACTGGCCGACCTACCTCAGCCTGCGCGGCAGCGCGCTGGCCGCCGACCTCGCCCTGATCGACCTGCGCCAGCAGCGCAGCACCGACGCCATCGCGCTCGAGGCGCTGCTCGGCAACACCGATCTGGCCACCACTTCCGACGACCGCAAGGCCGCGACGCCATGAATTCCAGACTCCTCCCGATCCGCCTCCCGCTGCTCGCCGCGCCACTGCTGCTGGCCGCCCTGCTCGGCGCGTGCAATACAAGTCGGGGCGGCGACGACGACGATGACGCCGCCCCGAGCGCGAAGGGCGTGGTTGCGGTACAGGCAGTGGCGCCGACCCACGCCACCTTCCATGCCACCGTGGAAGCCTGGGGGCGCGCCGTGGTCGACCCGGAACGCTCGCGCACGCTCAGCCTCGGCCACGGCGGCCAGGTGGAGACCCTGGCGGTGGCGCCTGGCCAGCGCGTGAAACGTGGCCAGATCCTGCTGGCGATCGCACCCGATCCGGCCGCGCGCGCTGCGGTAGCGCAGGCGCAGAACGCGCTGACCCTGGCGAAGAACGAGCTGGAGCGCACCAGGCAGCTCGCCGCACAGCAACTCGCCACGCAATCGCAACTGGCCGCCGCGCGCAAGAACCTGGCCGATGCCGAAGCCGCCCTGCAGGCGCAGCGTGCGCTCGGCGGCGGCGCGACGCGCGAGACGCTGACGGCGCCGGCCGATGGCGTGGTCACCACCCTATCGGTGGCTCGCGGCGAACGCTTCGCCGCCAATGCTCCGCTGCTCGGCTTCGCGCCGGATCACGCACTGGTCGCCCAGCTCGGCGTACCGCCGACGCTGGGGCCGCAACTCAAGTCGGGCCAGACCGCGATGCTGGACAGCGTGTACGGCGACGGCAAGCCGCTGGCCGGCACCGTTACGGTGGTCGGCCAGGCGGTCGATCCGCAGTCGCGTCTGCTGCCGGTGCGCGCCACCCTGCCGGCCGACGCGGCACTGGCCGATGGCTCCGAGGTGCATGCGCGCATCCAGGTGTCGGACATCAGTGCGTGGTCGGTGCCGCGCGCTGCCGTGCTGCACGACGGCCACGGCGACTACCTGTTCCAGGTCGAGAGCGACAAGGCACACCGCGTCGACGTCACCGTGCGCAGCGGCGACGGCGATCCGGTCGGCGTCGACGGCCCGCTCGACGCCAAGGCGAAGGTGATCGTGCAGGGCGTATACGAACTGGCCGACGGCGACCGCGTGCGCGAGGCAGCGAAGTGAACCTGTCGCTGTGGATGCAGCGGCACCGGCGCTCGCTGCTGTTCCTGGCCCTGATGATGGCACTCGGCGGCATCGCCAGCGCGTTCCTGATGCCGGTGGCGCTGTTTCCGAATGTAGCGTTCCCACGCATCCAGGTGACCCTCGACGCCGGTGACCGGCCGGCCGACCAGATGGCGATCGAGGTCACCACGCCGGTGGAAGAAGCGGTGCGTCGCGTGCGCGGCGTGCGCGACGTGCGCTCGACCACCAGTCGCGGCAGTGCCGACATCGCGGTGCGCTTCGACTGGGGCGCGGACATGGCGCGCGCGCTGCAGGAAGTGAACGCGGCGGCCGGGCAGATCCTGCCGCAGCTGCCGCCGGGCACCCGGCTCAGCACCCGGCGGATGGATCCCACCACCTTTCCCGTGCTCGCCTACAGCCTGCGCTCGCACACGCTCTCGCCGAGCCAACTGCACGATCTGGCCGAGTACCAGTTGCGTCCGCTGCTCAGCGGCATCAACGGCGTGGCCCACGTCGGCGTGCAGGGCGGCGAGGTGGCCGAGTTCCACGCCGACGTCGACCCGGACAAGCTGCGCGCGTTCAATCTCAGCCTGGACGACGTGACCCAGGCGGTGGCACAGGCCGCCACCATCGACGCGATGGGTCGCGTGTCCGACCACTACAAGCTGTTTCTGCTGCTGGCGAACAACCAGCCGCGCACAGTGCAGTCGCTGGAGGACGTGGTGCTGCGAGCCTCGCCCACCGGTGTGGTGCGGTTGCGTGACGTGGCGACGGTGCGGCTTGACCACGTGCCGCAGTGGATCAAGGTCAACGCCGACGGCCAGAACGCGGTGCTGCTGCAGGTCTACCAGCAGCCGGACGGCAACAGCGTGCAGATCGCCAAGGACGTACGGCAGCGACTGGCCGAGTTCGCGCCGCAGATGCCGGCCGGCGTCAGCGTGGCGAACTGGTACGACCAGACCCAACTGGTGACCCACGCCGCCGGCAGCGTGCGCGACGCGATCCTGATCGGCGTGGTGCTGGCCGGGCTGGTGCTGTTCGTGTTCCTGCGCAACACGCGGGTGATCCTGGTCGCGCTGATCGTGGTGCCGGCGGTACTGGCGGTCACCGTGCTGCTGCTGCGCGTGCTCGGCATGAGCTTCAACATGATGACGCTCGGCGGCATGGCCGCGGCGGTCGGCCTGATCATCGACGACGTCATCGTGATGCTCGAGCACATCATGCGCCGACTCGGCGGCGGCGCCGACGATGCTCAGGTGCATGAGCGCATCGCCGGCGCGGCGTGGGAATTAACCCGGCCGCTGACCGGGTCCAGTGCGGCGACGGTGGTGATCTTCCTGCCGCTGGCGTTCCTCTCCGGCGTCACCGGCGCGTTCTTCAAGGCGCTGTCGCTGACCATGGCCAGCGCGCTGGTGATCTCCTACCTGCTGACCTGGATCGCGGTGCCGTTGCTGGCCGAGCGCTTCCTCGACCGCAGGCACCGCGCCGAACCGCCGCCGAGCCGCCTCGGCCGGCGCGTCATGGCCGGCTACGAACGCACGCTGGCCGCGTGGCTGAAGCGCCCGGTGCTGGTGCTGGCCCTGGTGGTGCCGCTGCTGGCGCTGGGCGGCCTGGCCTATACGCGGGTCGGCACCGGCTTCATGCCGCAGATGGACGAGGGCGGGTTCATCCTCGACTACATCTCGCCGCCAGGCACCTCGCTGGAAGAAACCGACCGCCTGCTGCGCCAGGTGGAAACGATCATCCGCGCCAATCCCTACGTCGACACCTACTCTCGGCGCACCGGCGCGCAACTCGGCGGCGGCCTGACCGAGGCCAACGAGGGCGACTTCTTCGTGCGCCTGAAGAACGGTTCCCGCCCCGATACCGAGACCGTGATGGCGCAGGTACGCCAGCAGGTGGAGGCGAAGGTCCCCGGCCTGGACATCGAACTGTCGCAGCTGATGGAGGACCTGATCGGCGACCTGGTGGCGGTGCCGCAGCCGATCGAGGTGCAGCTGTACGGCGAGGATCCAAAGCAGTTGAACGACACCGCCGGCAAGGTCGCCGCGCTGATCGGCAAGATCCCCGGCGTGGTCGGCGTACGCAACGGCATCAACCCCGCCGGCGACGCGCTGGATATCCACGTCGATCCGGCGCGCGCCGCCCTGGCCGGGCTGGATCCGGCCGGCGTGGTGGCCCAGGTCAACGCCGCGGTGGATGGCACCGTGGCTGCGCAGTTGCCGGCCGAGGGCAAGGTGGTCGGCGTGCGTGTGCGGCTGGATCACAGCGCGCGGCGCGACGTCGGGGCCATCGCCTCGCTGCCGATCCGCACCGCGAACGGCCACCACCTGCCGCTGTCCGAGCTGGCCACGATCACCCCGGTGCAGGGCCAGCCGCAGATCACCCGCGACAACCTCAAGCGGATGGTCGCGGTCACCGGCCGCATCAGCGGTCGCAGCCTGGGCTCGGCGATCGCCGACGTGAAGGCCGCGCTGGGCAAGCCGGGCGTGCTGCCGAAAGGCATGTTCTACCAGCTCGGCGGCGTCTATCACCAGCAGCAGCAGGCGTTCCGCGGCCTGACCATCGTGATGGTCGCGGCGATCGCGCTGGTGTTCACCCTGCTGCTGTTCCTGTACGAGAGCTTCCGCGTCGCGCTGGCGATCCTGGCGATGCCGCTGCTGGCATTGCCGGCGGTGTTCATCGGGCTGTGGCTCACCGGCGTCGAGCTGAACATCTCCTCGATGATGGGCATGACGATGATCGTCGGCATCGTCACCGAGGTGGCGATCTTCTACTTTTCCGAACTGCAGCAGGCCGAGGCCGACGAGACGGCCGAAAAGCTACCGCTGCACGACGCGCTGCACCGCGCCGGCAAGCACCGCACCCGGCCGATCCTGATGTCGACGCTGGCGGCGATCCTGACCCTGCTGCCGCTGGCGCTGGCGATCGGCCAGGGCTCGCAGATGCAGCAGCCGCTGGCCATCGCGATCATCGCCGGGATGCTGCTGCAGCTGCCCCTCGTATTGCTGGTGATGCCGGTGCTGTACGCACTGCTGCAGCGCCGACGCACGTCGCCCTGACCCGCCTCACCGCCCGAGGAAACCGACCATGTCCACGCTTCCACGAACCACCCTTGCCATGCTGCTTGCCGGCGTTCTCGCGCCGGCCTTCGCCGCCGGCACCGCCAGCAACCAGCCGCTGCATGTCGTCGGTCGCCTCGCCCTCGGCGGCCCCGGTGGCTGGGACTACCTCGCAGTGGACGCACCGCATCACCGCCTGTTCGTCAGTCGCGGCGACCGCGTGATGGTGGTCGACACGAGCACCCACAAGCTGGCCGGCACCATTCCCGGCACCAGCGGCGTGCACGGTATCGCCTTCGACCCCGCGCGCCGCGAAGGCTTCACCAGCGACGGCGCCGCCGCCTCGGTGACCGTGTTCGACCTCGATTCGCTGAAGGTGCTGGCGACGATCCGCGGCACCGGCCAGAACCCTGACGCGATCGCCTTCGATCCGGCCTCCGGCCACGTGTTCACGCTCAACGGCCACAGCCACTCGGCCAGCGTGATCGATCCGGCCAGGCGCGCCGTGGTCGCCACCATCGCCCTGCCCGGCAAGCCCGAGTTCGCGGCGGCCGACGGCAAAGGCCACCTGTACGTGAACATCGAGGACAAGTCGGAGCTCGCCGAGATCGACACCGGCAGCGACAAGCTGCTGCGCACCTGGTCGCTGGCGCCGTGCGAATCGCCCAGCGGCCTGGCCCTCGACGCCGCGCATCGCCGTGCCTTTTCGGTCTGCGACAACCGCGTGATGGCGGTGTCCGACGTCGACAAGGGCGCCGTGGTGACCACCGTGCCGATCGGCGAGGGCCCGGATGCCGCCGCGTTCGATCCGTCCACCGGCACGGTCTACAGCTCCAACGGCGAGAGCGGCACGCTGACCGTGGCGCATCAGATCGATGCCGACCACTACACCGTGACCGCCACCGTGCCGACGCAGAAGAGCGCGCGCACCATGGCGCTGGATCCAACCACGCAGCGCATCTACCTGTCCGCCGCCACCCTGGGCAACAAGCGCAACGCCCGTGGCTGGCCGATGGCGGTGCCGGGCAGCTTCGTGGTGCTGGAACTGGCGCACTGAGGTCACGCGGGAGCGGGCGCGCATCCGATATGCTGGACGGGTCGTAGGTTTGCGGCCGCGATGATCGGCCCCGCCCCGGCGCCGGGCCGCATCGCATGCGCGGGGCGCCGCACGCGCCCCGCCCTACCCCATCTCCCCCGATCAACAGCGAGGCACCGCCATGACGACACATTCCGGATCCACGGTCACCTTCAAGCGCCCCGACGGCAAGGACGTGCAGGGCTATCTCGCCACCCCGGCCCACGCCGAGGGCGCGCCCGCCATCGTCGTGATCCAGGAGTGGTGGGGCCTCAACGACCAGATCCGCGGCGTCGCCGACCGCCTGGCACGCTGCGGCTACTTCGCGCTGGTGCCGGATCTCTACCGCGGCAAGAGCACGGTGGAGGAAGAGGAGGCGCACCACTTGATGGAAGGCCTGAACTTCGCCGATGCCGCCACGCAGGACATCGCCGGTGCGGTGGCCTATCTGCGCCAGCGCTCGCGCAAGGTCGGCCTCACCGGCTTCTGCATGGGCGGCGCGCTGACCGTGCTGGCGCTCGGCCAGGGCGTGGCGGTGGATGCCGGCGCCACCTGGTACGGCATGCCGCCGTTGGAGTACATCGACGCGAGCAAGATCACCGCGCCGTTGCTCGGCCACTGGGCCACGCAGGACGAGTTCTTCCCGATCGACAACGCCGACAAGCTGGAGACCAAGCTCAAGGATGCCGGCGTGAGCGTCGAGTTCCACCGCTATCTCGCCTATCACGGGTTTGCCAACGAGACCGCCGCCGGCCCCGGCCGCATCAGCCGCACCCAGTACGACCCGGTGTGGGCGGCGCACGCGTGGGACCGCACGCTGACCTTCTTCGGCCGCACGCTCTGGGCCTGATCGGTTCTCCCACGCGCGACGGCGACGGCCCGGGAGGTGCGCGTCCCGGGCCGTCGCTTTTTGCGGCATCGACACGCCGCACACATTTCGCAGGATGCTGCGCCGGATCGGGGGAACACCGCCGCCGCCGCGCTGTCCCATCTGCCGCTTGCCCGCCTGCGGACCGCATGCGTGGCCTCGGGGCATCTGCAACCCGAATCATCCCGCTGCAATGGCAGCGCACCGGCCTGCGGTCCGTCGTCACGGCATGCGCAGCGGTCCCGCATAGTGGGATGACGATCGGACCGGCAACGACAAGCAGACGAGGATGTGGATGAGGCGATGGCTCCTGGCGTGTTCCCTATGGTTGATGTGTGTTGCCGCCGTGCCGGCCCATCCCGTCGAAACCTCCTGTACTTCCCACCATCACGACATCCGCCCAGGTGATACCGCGGTGGCGCTGGTGCGCCGCGACGGCGTGGATGCGCATGCCTTCGCCAACTGGCTGGCACGCGCCGGCGACGCGGACCGACGGGCGCTGCGAAGCCTGCGCCCCGGCGACCACCTGGAGTTGTGCGTGGCCAGCAAAGCCGGTCGCGCCGCCACGATCGATCGCCTGCGCGTGCAGTCCGACCGCGCCGGGCGGCGCCGGGCCGGGCAGGAATCGCGCGTGGCCGGCCTGGCCGGTATCCGCGCATCGGTAGTCACCGTGATGCTCGCCCGCGGCAGCGCCGCCACCGGGCATCCGCTGCGCTCGCAGGTAACCGTCACCGAACCGCTGCCGCCGGCCACGCACCTGGCCGGCGCACTGGCCGCAGTGGTCGGCCGGCGTCCGGTGGTGGTGGCCCTCGCCGCCTACGCGCACCAGGTCTGGCACCTGCCGGCGACGTTGCCGAAGGACAGCCACTACCGCCTGGCCATGCTGGAAGACCCGGCCCGTGGCGCACACCACCGGCTGGCGATGGTGGCACTGGAAGCGCACGGCCGCCGGTGGCGGGCCTACCATTATGTCGATGCCCATGGCCACGACTACGTCGTCAGCGCGCATGGCCGCGGATTCGAAGTGCTGCGTCCGCGCCACCCGGTGAACCACGCACGCATCTCCTCCGGCTGGGGCTGGCGCATCCAACCGGTGCTCGGCGGACGCGAGTTCCACCGCGGCATCGACTACGCCGCCCCGTTGGGCACGCCGGTGCATGCGGCGATGGACGGCACCGTAAGTCTGTGCGACTGGCACGGCGGCTATGGTCGGGTAGTGGAGATCCGACATGCCCATGGGCTGCGTACACGCTACGGCCACCTGAGCCGCTTCGCCGCCAGGTTGCACCCGGGCAGCCACGTGCATCGCGGCCAGGTGATCGGCTACGTCGGCAGCACCGGGCTCTCCACCGGACCCCACCTGTACTACGAGATCTGGGAACATGGCGTCCGCGTCAACCCGCTGCACCACGCGCCGCTTACCGTAGCGGCGCGGCTCGACACCCACCAGCGCAAGCGCCTTCGCCACCTCATCGCCAGCGTGCAGCAGACCTCGTGACCTTCCTCGCCTCCCGCACCGTGTTCGCCATCGCCGCCCTCGCCGTCGGCCCGATCGGGGCGGCACCGGCGCAGTCCGCGCCGACGCAGGGCGTTCGGGACCAGCCGGCCTGGAAGCCCACGCACGCGGAGAACCCGGACGCGCTGTGGAACATCGTCCACGGGCACTGCGAGCCGGCCGCAGCCAGGGGCATGTACCCGCCCTCGCCCTGCGCCGCCGTGTACCAGGGGCCGGGCGGCTACGCCGTGCTGAAGGACCGCCACGGCGCCTACCAGTACCTGGTGCTGCCGCTGGCCCGCACCCAGGGCATCGAAAGCTCGGAACTGACCCGACCCGACGCACCCAACTACCTCGCTGCGGCCTGGCGCGCGCGGCTTTACGTGGAAGCCGCGCTGGGCACGGCGCAGCCGCGCGAGGTGCTCGGCCTGGTGGTTAACTCGCCAGAAGGCCGCTCGCAGAACCAGTTGCACATCCACGTCGACTGCATCCGCGGCGACGTGCGCGACGCGCTCGCCCGCCAGCTCCGCCACATCACCTACCGTTGGCGCTGGCTGCCGGTAGGGCTGCCGCCCTACGGCCACCGCTACATGGCGCGCTGGGTGGACGGCGCCGAGCTGCACGTCAATCCGTTTGCCGATCTCGCGCGCGCCCTTCCCGCCGACGATCGCATGGCAATGCACGGACTCGCCGTGGTCGGTGCCTCGCGTGGCGCGGCACGCCCAGGATTCATCCTGCTCAGCGACCGCATCGGTCCGGACGACCGCGCCAACATCGAAGAGCTGCAGGACGTCGACTGCACGCTGGCCCACCGACCGCCGCCGCTCTGACCGGCGCGCGCCGCTCCCATCTTCCGGCGGCGCCCCGCGCCGCGACACCACGGCATTGCCCCGCGCGCTAGCATGGACATTCGGCCGGCAACTCGACCGGCGACGACGGGACGATCCGATGCAGGCAAGGCAATGGGTGGGCGCGATCGGCGCGCTGGCGCTGGGCGTGGCGCAGGTGACGCTGGCAGCAGGTGCGGAAACCTTCGACCGCAGCGAAGGCCTCAACCTCAACCGCTTCGTGCGCCAGGGCGACGTCGCCGCGCACATCGTGCTGCGCTCGGGCACCGACCCGCGGCTGATCGTCGCCTTCCCCGCCGGCAACAGCGGCGTGGGGCTGTGGTTCGATACGGTGCCCGCGCCAGCCACCTGGCGCTTCGATGGCCCGGCCACGCCGCTGACGCAGGCTGACGCGAAGGGACGCCCGCTGCACGGCGTGCGCTTCACCGCCACCTTCCACACCGCCGCGCTGGCGCCGAAGCAGGCGGTGCTCTCCAGCATCCGCGTACTGCGCGACTACCAGGGCCTGGGCACTGCGCCGAAGCCGGTACTCACCGACGCGCGCGTCGACGGCAACACCCTCGCCTGGTCGCGCGACCGCCTCGACGGCGCCCCCGGCTACGCGCTCTCGCTGACCGCCGTGCATGGCACGCTGCGTGACGGCCGCTTCGTTGCCGGCCCCGATGGCGACATCACGCTGAAAGTCACCGCGCTCTCCGGCGAGAAGCCGCTCACCCCGGTGTCCGGCCATGCGCTTCTCAACGAACACGCGCAGAACGACCGCGCCGCGCGCGAGGCGCTGGCCTTCCTCAGCTACCGCGAGAAATACCTCGCCGGCTCGTGGCGCTTCGACACCTACTTCGGCCGCGACACGCTGATGTCGGTGCGCCTGCTGATGCCCGCGCTGCAACCGGCGGCGGTGGAAACCGGCCTGCGCTCGGTGCTGGAGCGCCTGTCGCCCGATGGTCAGGTGGCGCACGAGGAGGACATCGGCGAGTTCGCCATCCTCGACCACATGAAGACCGACGGCTCGCGCTCCGACGCGCCTGTCTACGACTACAAGATGGTCGACAGCGACTACCTGCTCGCCCCGGTCACGCAGGCCTGGCTGCTCGACGACGCGCGCGGCCAGGCCCGCGCCAAGGCGTTCCTCGCCAGCAAGCTGGGCGACGCCCACGCCGGCGATGCGCTGATGCGCAACCTGCGCTACGTCGCCGCGCAAACGCGGGCCTTCGCGGCCACTCCCACTGCGGCGAACCTCGTATCGCTCAAGCCCGGCGTGCCGGTGGGCGACTGGCGCGACAGCAACGACGGCCTCGGCGGCGGCCGCTACGCCTACGACGTCAACGCGATCCTGATTCCCGCCGCGCTGGACGCCGCCAGCGCGCTGTACCGCAGCGGCCTGCTTGCGCCCTACGCCAGCAAGCAGGATCAGGCGATGCTCGCCGGTCTCGCCCATGCCGCCGCCGTGTGGCGCGCCAAGGCGCCCGCGCTGTTCACCGTCACCGTGGACAGCGCCGCCGCCCGGCAGGCCATCACCACCTATGCCAAGGCGATGGACGTGCCGGCAACGTCGGCACTCAAGGCCATCGGCGACCAGCCCGTGCAGTTCCAGGCGCTGTCGCTGGATGCCGACGGCCACCCGATCCGCGTGCAGAACAGCGACGGCGGCTTCGCCCTGCTGTTCGGCAAGCCCAGCCCCGCGCAACTCGACGCCGAAGCCGAACTG
>JABLTH010088583.1_pt1 | contig 12151 bp, 11 predicted proteins | sample 7875711 | NCBI WGS metagenome assembly JABLTH01 (sample SAMN14941262, study PRJNA633318) | bioreactor metagenome | isolation source: bioreactor | place: China | collected 2019-03-05 | reverse complement strand
GTTGTCTTCGATCCTGTTGGCGGCGAGTTCACTCAGCTTGCGATTCGATGTTGCCAGGCAGAAGCACGATACATCGTCATCGGATTTGCCTGTGGCGAGTTGCCGGAGATCCGCCCCAATATTTTTTTAGTGAAAAACCTCGATCTCATCGGGTTCTATCGGGGTTACTACAGAAGCAGGTTTCCCTCCAGAGTCGCTGATGGCTTCTCCGAGATATTCGCATGGCACTGCGAGGGAAAAATCCGCGCTCACGTGGATCGGGTTTTCCCGCTTGCCGAGGCGAACGATGCACTGAACGCCATTACACAACGACACGCAATGGGCAAGGTCGTTCTACAGACAAGGAAGGAAGAATAGCATCAGCAGGGCCGCGCCGATGGCCTGCAGAGCCAGGCCGAGGGCCGGCAGGCTGGCGCTGAAGTCGGCCAGGATGGCGAGGGCGATGGTGCCGGCCGCAGGGCTCGCGGTGGAGTTCGCGGTCGCATTCGCCGTCGCGGCAAGGCTGGACTCAGGCATGACGGTTCCTTGGCGGCGCGCGGCAACGATGGCGCGGGTCGCAGAGGGGCCGGCCGGCGCTGGCGCCGGCGGCGGAGATGACAACGTGGGGCGCCGGGCACGCAGGCACCTAACGGTGGCGCGGCGAGTCGCGCGGCGAGGATGGCGCGACGCCGTCATCGACGTCGGCCGGCGCAATCGGCGGCATGGGAGGCATCGGCGGCAGGCCGAGCAGGCGCAGCGCGCTCGCCGCGGCGGTCGCGATCAAGGTGCGCTCCGGCCGTGTCCGCGCCAGCACCCGCACGCCCAGCAGCACGGCCAGCAGGTGGGCGGCGCCGGTTTCGGGCGGGGTGGCCGCCGGCAGCGTGCCGCGGGCCTGGGCGGCGCGCAGGCAACGTACGAAGAAGGCCTCGATCTGCCCGATCTCCTGCGCGATGGCGGCGCTCAGGTCGGCGTCCTCGGGCCGCGCCTCGAGCGCCGAGTTGACCAGCAGGCAGCCGCGCCGCAGCGGATCGTTCAGCGAGCGCTCGACGGTCTCGCCGAAGAAGGCCGCGATCGCCTCGGCCGGTGCGTGCGCCGCTTCGAGGTGCGCCATGCGCTCGCGCAGCGAGCGCTCCAGGTAATGCTCCAGCACGCGCCGGAACAGCGCGCGCTTGTCGCCGAAGGCGTTGTACAGGCTCGGCTGGGTCAGGCCGGTCTCGCGCACCAGGTCGCGCGTCGAGGTGGCTTCGTAGCCGTGTGCCCAGAACGCGTCGGTGGCGGCGTCGAGCACATCGGCTTCGTTGAATTCGCGGGGTCTTGGCATGAGGGCGGCAGCGCGTGCACTGTTTTATGGCGTTCGATATAGAAAATACTATATCGATCGATACGCAATGCAAGGTCAATGCTTCGCGCTAGTGGTGGGGCTGCGGAGCAACGGGGCGGCGAAGAGCAGCCGCGCCGCCGGCTAAGGGAACACCCTCACTGGATCGAATCGATGCCCGGTGCTATTTATCCTATTTATCATCATAAATAGATCGAAGCCGATGAGCCTTCCTCCCAAGCCCCCGCTCCCCGCCGGCAAGCGCATCAAGCGCTCGGACCAGGTGGTGGCCGGCATCAAGCGCTGGATCGTCGATACCGAGCAGCAGGCCGGCGACCGGCTGCCGCAGGAAGCGGCGCTGATCGAGCAGCTCGGCGTTTCGCGCGGTACCGTGCGCGAGGCGCTGGCCGCGCTGCAGGTGCAGGGCCTGGTGTCGGTCAGCACCGGGCCCAACGGCGGCGCCACCTTGACGCCGCCCTCCTATGAGCGCTGCCTGGATGCGGTGTCCAGCTATCTCTACTTCCAGCCGGTCGACATCAGGACGCTGTACGCGCTGCGGCGCGCCGTTGAGCCCGAACTGGCCGCGAACGTGGCGACCCGGCTGAGCGAGGCCGACCTGGCGGAACTGGAGGCGCTGATCGGCCTCAGCCATCCGGCGCACGGCGGCAGCGCCGACTGGAACGCGCGGCGCGAGGCCGACCTGCTGTTCCACGACCGCCTCGCCGACGCCTGCGACAGCCCGATGCTGGCACTGTTCTGCCGCCTGCTCAACGACATCATCCGCCGCGTCATCATCGTGCGCCACGCGCAGGATGGCTTCGACCGCTTCGACGAGGACGTCCTGCACAGCCACACCGGGCTGATGGACGCCTTCCGTGCGCGCGACGCGGCGCGCGCACGCGAGCTGATGCGCGAGCACATGGCATGCGCGGAGGCGCTGGCGCTGGAGGCCGAGGCGCGCATGGACCGCGCCGGCCTGCTGACCGGCGCCGAGCCAGGCGACTGAGCGCGCTGCCACTGTTTCCGCCGGCGCGCGGCCAGCCGCGCGCCGGGTTCCGCCCCGCTGCCTGACAGCAGCCTGATCGTTGCCTGACGGTTGCCTGACGCTGCCTGACGCAGGACCGCCCGCTTCTTCCGCAAGCGGGCGGCGGGGATCGCTTTTGCCCTCACCCTCAACTTGTGGAGTCCTGCACCATGCCTGCCCAAGCTGCACTGTGGTCCCTGAGCGCCGCCGAAGTCGCGGCGGCCGTCCGCCATGGCGATGTGTCCTGCCGCGAAGTCACCGCCAGCGTGCTGGAGCGCATCGCGCAATGCAATCCGCGCGTCAACGCGCTCACCGAGGTGCTGGCCGACGCGGCACTGGCCAGCGCCGATGCCGCCGACCGCGCGCGCGCCGCGGGCGCCGCGCTGGGCCCGCTGCACGGCGTGCCGGTCACCATCAAGATCAACGTCGACCAGGCCGGCCATGCCACCAGCAACGGCGTGATCCCGCTGCGCGATCACATCGCGCGCGAGGATGCGCCGCTGGTGGCGCAATGGCGTGCCGCCGGCGCCATCATCGTCGGGCGCAGCAATACGCCGACCTATTCGTGGCGCTGGTTCACCGACAACGGCCTGCACGGACGCACGCTCAATCCCTGGGACCCAGCCGTCACCCCCGGCGGCTCCAGCGGCGGCGCGGCTGCCGCGGTGGCCACCGGCATGGGCGCGCTCGCGCATGGCAACGACATCGGCGGCTCGATCCGCTATCCGGCCTATGCCTGCGGCGTGGCCGGCCTGCGTCCGACCGTGGGCCGCGTCCCCGCCTACAACCCGAGTGCCACCGCCGAGCGCAGCATCACGCCGCAACTGATGTCGGTACAAGGGCCGCTGGCGCGCAGCGTGGGTGACCTGCGCCTGGGCTTCCACGCCATGGCCGGCCATGATGCGCGCGATCCGTCATGGGTACCGGTGCCGCTGGAACTGCCGCTGCCGGCGGGCCCGCTGCGCGTGGCGCTGTTCCGGCACTGCCCGGGCATTGCCGTCGATCCCGCCGTGAGCGCGGCACTCGATCAGGCCGCCGGCTGGCTGCAGGCGGCCGGCTACGTGGTCGAGGAGGCCGCCTTGCCCGGCTTCCTCGAGGCCGCCGAACTGTGGCGCACCCTGACCACCGACGACGCGCGCCGCAGCGTCGTCGCGGGCGTGTGCGAGCACGGCGACGAGGCCATCCGCCGCAGCCTGCACAACATGATGGAAGGCATGGCCGAAACCGACCGCGACGGTTTCCTCGACGGCCTGGCGCGCCGCCAGACGCTGGCGCGCCAGTGGGCGGTGTTCTTCGAGCGCTATCCGCTGGTGCTGATGCCGGTGTCGTGGCAGCGCCCGGTGCGGCAGGACATGGATACCGGCAGCGTGGAAGACATGCGCGCGCTGGTGGCGGCGCAGAGCCCGCTGCTGGCCACCGCCGGCCTGGGCGTGCCGGGCCTGTCGGTGCCCACCGGCCTGGCCGGTGGTGTGCCGATGGGGGTGCAACTGGTGGCGTGGCGCTTCCGCGAAGACCTGCTGCTGCGCGCCGGCGAAGTCATCGAGCGGGCGGCAGGCTTCCTGCCGTTCAGCGCGCGCTGAACGGCGGCGGGCGCCGCGCCGCGCGGCGTCCCGGACGGTCGCAGCGCGCCGGGCCACGGCATGCGGTGCGACGCCGCGCGGTGCGTCGCCGCGCAGCAGGACAACAAGCCGTACGACCACTAGCCTGGCGAAAACACAGGCAGCAACCAGGAGGAGACATGCAAGACGACAACCACGCGGGCGCGTCCCGCTATTCGCGGCGCGCCTGGCTGGCCGGCGCCGCCGCGCTCTGTGCCGGCGCAGCGTTGCCGCGCGCCGCCAGCGCCACGAGTGCCCAGTCGGTGGCGCGCATCATCGTACCTTTCCCGCCGGGCGGCCCGGCGGACTTCATGGGGCGCCTGCTGGCCGAGAAGCTGAAGGACACGCTGGGGCGCACCGTGCTGGTCGACAACCGGCCCGGCGCCGGCACCCGCGTCGCCGCCGAGGCGCTCAAGCACGCGCCGGCCGACGGCGGCACGGTCCTGCTGACGCCGGTCGACACCATGGTGATCGCGCCGCTGATCTACAGCAACCTGCGCTACCAGCCGGCCACCGACTTCACCGCGATCACCGACGTGGCGGGTGTGCAGTTCGGCCTGGCGGTGCCGGCCGACGCGCCCTACAAGACGCTGGCGCAGTTCGTGCAGGCCGCGCGGGCCGAGCCGAAGGCTCACTCGATCGGCATCAGCACGGTCGGCACGCTGCTGCATTTCCTCGCCACCGAGTTCGTCGCGCGTGCGCGCACCGGCAGCACCATCGTGCCCTACCGTGGCGGCAGCCCGCTGGTCACCGAGGTGCTGGGCAAGCAGATCGCCGCCGGCATGGATGCCACCACCACCTTCGTCGAATACCATCGCGCCGGCAAGCTGCGCGTGCTGGCCGTGGCCGGCGAGCGGCGCGCCGACGCGCTGCCAGCCGTGCCCACCTTTGCCGAGGCCGGCTATCCGGAGCTGGTGGCCGCCTCGCGCTACCTGCTCTATGCGCCGGCCGCCACGCCGCCCGCCGTGCTGGGGCAGTGGCAGCAGTCGGTGCGCAAGGCGCTGGCGATGGGCGATGTGCGCGACAAGCTGGAGCGTACCGGCTACGACCTGCTGGCCGGTTCCTCGCCCGAGGAGGTGGCGCGCTATGTCAGCGGCGTGTCGGAACGCTGGGGCCCGGTCATCAAGGCATCCGGCTTCAAGGGCGATTGAGTCGAGGGCGACCGAAGCCAGCGTGACACAAGCAGCGCGGGCGGCATGGGCGGCGGCCGGGTGCATGGCCCGCCGCCGCAGTGCCATCGCACCGCAGCGTCGCTGCTTCAGCCTGCCCCCAGCCCCCGCTGCAGCGTCGCCTTGAGCATCAGGAACACCTGGCGCGCCACCGGATTGACCGCGTTCGGCCGCGCCCACAGGTAGTAGGTCACGTCGGGCAAGCGCGGCAGCCCGTCCTTGTCCCCCAGCACCCGCATGTCGGCGCCCAGCAGGTCGATGCTGCGCGCGGTCACGCCCAGCCCTGCGCGGATGGCGGCCTTGATGCCGATCAGGCTGGGCGCGAGGTAGGCCGCGCGCCACGGCACGCCGCTTTCCTTGAGCGCGTCCAGCGCCAGCCGGCGGAACAGGCTGGGTTCGTCGGCCAGGATCAGCGGCACCGGTGCGCCGCGTTCGTAGGCGAAGTCCGCCGCGCAGACCCAGATGGTGGGCGAGGTGCGCAGCGGGAAGCCGTCCAGCGCGCTGTCCTCGCGCGTCGACAGGGTCAGGTCGATCTCGCCGCGGCGCAGCGATTCCATCAGGAAGGGGCTGCGTCCCACGTGGATCTCCAGCCGCAGTGCGGGCGAGGCGCGCGCGATATGCGACAGCAGGCCCGGCAGCAGCGTATCGGCTACGTCGTGCGGCGCGCCGATGCGCAGCGAGCCGGTCAGGTCACCCTCGCGCATCACCCGCAGCGCCTCATCGTTGAGTGCCAGCAACTGGCGCGCGTATTCCAATAGCTTGTCGCCGTGCCGGCTGAGCTGCTTGTTGCGGCCCTGGCGCTCGAACAGGTTCAGGCCGAGTTGCTCCTCCAGCCGCTGCATCTGCTGCGTGACCGCCGACTGGGTGCGGTCGAGCTTGACCGCGGCGGCGCCGAATGTCTCGCAGTCGGCGATGGTCACCAGGGTGCGCAGCAGATCAAGATCGAAGGTTTCCATTCATCATGTTTGCTAATGGATTTTCTTGGGTGGCTAAGTGGTATCGCCACAGGGATTTCTTTACAGTGAGATGACCGATGCGAAAAATCGCACGAAAAAATCATATCCATATAAGGATTCTAGAGACATGTCGGTGGCACAGCAACGCAAGTCGACGGTGGATGAGACCCTTCAATCCATCAGGAATATTGTAGAGACGGAGGGCGTCACGCGTCCCGCGCTGGCCCAGGTGCTGGCGCGCGTGCAGGACCTCGCCGCGCGGCCCGAACTGTGGTCGGAGGGCGACTATCCGCCGCCCGAGGCAGGCGAGCGCCAGGCGCGCTACCTGATCGCCGAGGATCCCGACCAGACCTACGCGCTCTACCTGAACGTGATGCGCCCCGGCAAGCGCATCCCGCCGCACAACCACACCACCTGGGCCTGCGTGGCCGGGGTCAGCGGCATCGAATACAACGACGTCTACCGGCGCACCGACGACGGCAGCCGTCCCGGCTTCGGCACGCTGGCGCACTCGCATACCGTCGAGGTCGGTCCCGGCACCGGCATCGCCCTGCTGCCGGACGACATCCACTCGGTGGAGATCCGCGGCGACGACGTCATCCGCCACCTGCATATGTACGGCCGCGCGCTGGAGACGCTGACCGAGCGCCTCAGCTTCGACCTGGAGCAAGGCACCTGCCAGGTGATGCAGGTCGGCGTGCAGACGCGGCGCTGAACCTGCCGCGCGCCTGAGCGGCGGGGGGGGGGGGCCGGGGCGGCGGGGGCCCCCCCCCCCCCCCCCCCCCCCCCCCACGGCCCGCGCAGCAGATCCATGCCCCCGTCTCAGGCGAGCCAGCGTTTGCGGCGGCGGTAACTCTTCACATCCCGGAACGACGTCCGCTGCCCGCCGTCGGCGTCGTTGGCCGCCACGCCCAGGTAGAACTCCTTGACGTCCTCGTTGTCGCGCAACGCCTCGGCCGCGCCGTCCATCACCACGCGGCCGTTCTCCAGGATGTAGCCGTAGTCCGCGTGGCGCAGCGCCACCATGGTGTTCTGCTCGGCCAGCAGGAAGCTCACGCCCTCGCGCGTGTTGAGGTCGCGCACGATCTCGAAGATCTCCTCGACGATCTGCGGCGCCAGCCCCATCGACGGTTCGTCGAGCAGGATCATGTTGGGATTGGCCATCATGGCCCGCCCGATCGCGCACATCTGCTGCTCGCCGCCCGAGGTATAGCCCGCCTGCGACTTGCGCCGGGTCTTCAGGCGCGGGAAGTAGGCATAGATGCGTTCCAGCGCCTCGCGCGTCTGCGCGCGTGACAGCCCGCGCGTATAGGCGCCGGTGAGCAGGTTCTCCTCGATGCTCAGGTGGGCGAAGCAGTGGCGCCCCTCCATCACCTGGATCACGCCGCGCCGCACCAGTTCGTTGGGCGTGAGCTGGTCGACGCGCTGGCCGCGGAACTCGATCGTGCCCTTGGTGACGTCGCCGCGCTCGGCGCGCAACAGGTTGGAGATGGCCTTGAGCGTGGTGGTCTTGCCGGCGCCGTTGGCACCCAGCAAGGCGACGATCTTGCCCTCCGGCACCGCGAGCGAGACGCCCTTGAGCACCAGGATCACGTGGTCGTAGATGACTTCGATATTGTTGACGGACAGCAGGCTCATGATGCGGCTCGGAAGGTGCGGAAAGAAGCGACCAGGACAATGCCAAGCCGGGGCGCGACGGCGATGCGACGCCGCAGCGGCGCCACGCCCCGGGGCCCGGCTCAGGACTTGAGACAGGCCGGCTTCATGCCCTTCTCCTTGGCGTACTGCGCCGCGGTGGCCTTGAACAGCGGGTGGATCAGGTTCTTGTTGCCCTCGACCCAGTCGGACACGACTACCCACTTGCTGCCGTCCCACTGCTGGATCTTCACCTTGCCCGAGCCCTCGTGGTTCTCGCAGCTGGTCTTCAGCTCCGGCAGCAGGCCGGTGGCACCGAGCTGCTGCAGCCGGGCATTGCTCAGGTCGAGGTTCTCGAAGGCCCAGCGCATGTCCTCGCCGCTCATCACCTTGCCCTTGCCGAACTTGCCCTGCGCCACGCGGATCGCTTCCACGGTCACCACCGCGGCGGACACACCGCGGTTATAGAGCACGGACCCCACCTTGGCCTTGTCCTGCATATTGCCCTTGCCCGCACCGTACAGCACCTTCTCGATGTCGGCGATCAGCGGCACGTGCTTGCCGGCGACGTTCCAGGTCGCGCTCATATAGCCCTTGGCGGCCTCGCCCGCGGGCACCGTGTCCTCCTCGGAGCCGGCCCACCACGAGCCGATCATCTTGTCGCGCGGGAAGCCGACCTTCTGCGCCGCCTTCAGCGCGGTCTGGTTCATCACGCCCCAGCCCCAGAAGATCACGTAATCGGGATTCTCCTGGCGGATCTTCAGCCACTGCGCGCCCTGCTCGTTGCCCGGATGCGCGACCGGGATCTCCACCAGGTTGAACTTGCCCAGCTTGGCCTCCGCCTGCAGCGCCACGATCGGCTCCTTGCCGTAGGCAGAATCGTGGTACAGGTAGACGATCTTCTTGCCGGCCAGCGAGCCGCCGTTCTTGGCGGTCAGGAACTTGACGATGGCCGATACCTGCATCTGGTACGTGGTCACCAGCGGGAAGGCATAGGGGAACACCGAGCCGTCCACCGCATCGGTGCGGCCGTAGCCCATCATCACCAGCGGCACCTTGTCGGCGGCGGTCTTGTCCACCAGCGCGTAGGAGATGCCGGTCGACATGGTGTGGTAGGCGGTGCCGCGGCTGACCGTGCTCTTGGACTTCAGGCGCTCGTAGCACTCGACGCCCTTGGCGTTGTTGTACTCGGTCTCGCACTCTTCCCAGCTCAGCTTGACGCCGTTGACGCCGCCCTCCTTCAGGTTGACATAGTTGAGATAGTCGATGAAGCCGCCATACCAGGACTGGCCGTTGGCGCCATAGGGGCCCACGCGGTAGCTCGGCAGCGCGACGAACTGCTCGCTGCCCTGCGCGGCGGCCGGCATGGCCGGCAGCAGCAGGGCGGCGGCGGCGCCGAGCGCCAGCGCCAGGGACCGCGCCTGGGACCGCGCATTGAGGATCGGTGATGTCATGACTGTCTCCTTGACCTTGTAGGCACTGCTAGTTGTTGTCTCGAGCGCGCCGCCGTCCGCCCGCGCGGCGGCGGCGCCCGGTTTCAATGCGGGAACGGCCACAGCCTCAGCTTCTCCTTGCCGATCTGCCACAGGCGCGCCAGCCCGTGCGGCTCGACGATCAGGAAGAAGATGATCAGTCCGCCGAACACCATCAGCTGCACGTGCGACACCGCGGCATTGGTGAAGGGCAGGTGCAGCAGCGCGGCCAGCGCCGGCAGCACGTTGTCGAGCAGGATCGGCAGCAGCAGGATGAAGGCGGCGCCGAGGAAGGAACCTAGGATGCTGCCCACGCCGCCGATGATGATCATGAACAGGATGCGGAAGGACAGGTCCAGCGAAAAGCCGTCGGGCTCGACCGAGCCGAGGTAGCAGAAGGCATAGAGCGCCCCCGCCACGCCGCAGTAAAAGGAGCTGACGGCGAAGGCCAGCAGCTTGGTGCGCATCAGCGGGATGCCGATCACCTCGGCCGCCACGTCCATGTCGCGCACCGACATCCAGGCCCGCCCGGTGGCCGAGCGCACCAGGTTCTTGGCGGCCAGCGCCAGCACCGCGACGATGCCCAGCACGAACAGGTACTTGCGCACCGGCGTGTCGATCGGCAGGCCGAACAGGTCGAGGCGCTGGGCGGTGATCACGCCCGAGGAGCTGTTGTTGGAGAACCAGGGGAACTTGGTCAGCGCCCACACCACGAAGAACTGCGCGGCCAGCGTCGCCACCGCCAGGTAGAAGCCCTTGATGCGCAGCGAGGGCAGGCCGAACAGCACGCCCACCATGGCGGCCGAGAGGCCGGCCATCAGGAAGGTCAGCAGCACCGGCATGCCTTCCACGCGCAGCTGGAAGTTGTAGGCGGCGTAGGCCCCGACTGCCATGAAGGCGGCCGTGCCGAGCGACAGCTGGCCGGCATAGCCGGTCAGGATATTGAGGCCGAGCGCGGCCAGGCCGAAGATCAGGAAAGGGATCAGGATGGCCGAGAGCCAGTACTCGGTGGCCGTCAGCGGCACCGCCACGCATGCCAGCGCCATCAGCAGCGCGAAGCCGATGCGGTCCTGGCGGATGGGGAAGATCTGGCTGTCGGCGATATAGCTGGTCTTGAACTGGCCGGCTCCACGGTAGAACATGGATGTCTCCTCGACTGCGATGCGGTGCGTGGTAAGGCCTGGCGGTGAACGCCGGCGTCACACGCGGTCGATATGCTTTTCGCCGAACAGCCCCTCGGGCCGCACCAGCAGGAACAGCAGCGCGAACACATAGGGAAACCATCCCTCGATGCCGCCGAAGTTGCCGCCGAACACCGACTGGAACAGCGGCGGGATGTAGATCTCCGCCAGCTTCTCCGAGGCGCCGATGATCAGCCCGCCGACGATGGCGCCCGGCACCGAGGTGAAGCCACCGAGGATCAGCACCGGCAGGGCCTTGAGCGCGGTCAGCGTCAGCGCGAACTGCACGCCGTTGCGCGAGCCCCACAGCATGCCCGCCACCAGGGCGACAAAGCCGGCCACGCCCCACACCACGGCCCAGATATGCTGCAGCGGGATGCCCAGCGACAAGGCCGCCTGGTGGTCGTCCGCCACCGCGCGCAGCGCACGGCCGACCTTGGTGACCTGGAAGAACAGCGCCAGCGCCCCGACCAGCACGCCGGCGATGGCCGCCGCCGCCAGGTCGAACTTGGAGACGACGATATTGAAGCGGGTCAGGATGGCCTCGATGGGCTCGTCGACGATGCCCAGGTTGATCGGGCGCACCTCGTTGCCGAATAGCAGCGGCCCCAGTCCCTCGAGGAAGAAGGACAGGCCGATGGTGGCCATGAACAGCGTGATGGGCGGCTGGTTGACCAGCTTGCGCAGCACCAGGCGTTCGGTGCTGATGCCCACCACGATCATCACGGCGAAGGCGCCGATCACGGCCGCCCACATCGGCAGCCCCTTGTCCATCAGTCCGACCACCGCCAGCGCGGCGAAGTAGACCATCGCGCCCTGGGCGAAATTGAACACGCCAGACGCCTTGTAGATCAGCACGAAGCCCAGCGCCACCAGCGAGTACATCAGGCCGGACAGCAGGCCGCCGATCAGGATCTCGAAAAAGAAGTTCATGGGTTCCCTGTGCTTCCTGAATTCCCTGTATTCCCTGCATTCCCTGTATTGCCTGCATCCCCACGCCTGCGGCGCACGGCGCCGCGGGAAGCCGGCTCCTAGTGCGCCGCGCCCAGGTAGGCGCGGATCACCTCGGGGCTGGACTTGACCTCGCCGGGCGTGCCGTCGCCGATCTTCTTGCCGTAGTCGAGCACCACCACGCGGTCGGAGATGTCCATCACCACACCCATGTCGTGCTCGATCAGCACGATGGTGGTGCCGAACTGCCGGTTCACGTCGAGAATGAAGCGGCACATGTCCTGCTTCTCCTCCACGTTCATGCCCGCCATCGGCTCGTCGAGCAGCAGCAGCGAAGGCTCGGCCGCCAGCGCGCGCGCCAGTTCCACGCGCTTCTGCAGGCCGTAGGGCAGCCGCCCCACCGGCGTCTTGCGGATGGCCTGGATCTCGAGGAAGTCGATCACCTCCTCGACCTTGTGCCGGTGCTCCATCTCCTCGCGCCGCGCCGGCCCCCACCACAGCGCATTGGCCAGCAGGCCGCTGCGCACGCGCGTGTTGCGCCCGGTCATGATGTTGTCCAGCACCGTCATGCCCTTGAACAGCGCGATGTTCTGGAAGGTGCGCGCGATGCCCTGGCGCGCCGCCGCGGTCGGGTGCATGCGGCGGCGCTCTTCGCCGCGGAACACGATGCGGCCCTGCTGCGGGTGGTAGACACCGTTGATGACGTTGAGCATCGAACTCTTGCCGGCACCGTTGGGGCCGATGATGGCGCGGATCTCGTGCTCGCGTACATCGAAGGAAATGTCGGTCAGCGCCTTGACGCCGCCGAACGACAGCGAGATGTGCTGCAGGTCCAGCAGCACCTGTGCCGCGCCGTGCGGGCGTGCCT
>JABLTH010011346.1_pt1 | contig 12157 bp, 11 predicted proteins | sample 7875711 | NCBI WGS metagenome assembly JABLTH01 (sample SAMN14941262, study PRJNA633318) | bioreactor metagenome | isolation source: bioreactor | place: China | collected 2019-03-05 | reverse complement strand
TCTGCTTGCCCACTCCGGCCCGCACAGCGATGGCCTCGACCGTCATCCGCTCATAGCCCTCAGCTGCCATGAGGTCACGCGCCGCCTCCAGGATCGCGATGTCGGCTTGTGCGCTACGGGGTCGCCCGCGTTGTTTGGCAGTCACCACGTTGAGTGTAGCCGTTAGTTAAAATACGAGACGTTGCGTATAGTAAAGCGAAGCGGTGCCGACCGCCCATGGACGGTGGTGTGGTCGCCCTCGCCCGCAAGCACCCGCAGCTGGTTCAAGGAGATCGCAATGCCCAAGTACACCTTTCATCCCGATCTGCGACTCGCGCGGTTCCTACCGCGGGGCGTGCCTGTTCGGCTGGGCTCCAGACTCGCCACCTTGATGAAACCGAAAGCTCCGCGCGACGGCGAACTCCTCCGAATCGACAGCGACGTCTCCGTGCGAGTCTTCCGGCCGCCGAACGCATCCGATCCGGCACCGGCTCTGTTATGGATCCACGGCGGAGGCTATGTCATGGGCAGCGCGAGGCAGTCCGACGACTGGTGCCGCCAGGTCACCGACCGCCTCGGCGTCATCACCGCCGCGGTCGATTACCGACTGGCACCGGAACACCCGTTCCCGGTGCCATTGGAGGACTGCTACACCGCTCTGCAGTGGCTCGCAGCGGATCCTGATGTGGACGACTCACGGATCGCGATCGGTGGCGACAGCGCCGGAGGGGGCCTCGCCGCCGCACTCGCCCTGCTCGCCAAGGAACGCGGAGCGATACGGCCGGTCCTGCAGATGCTGTCCTATCCGATGCTCGACGACCAGACGACGCAGCGCACCGATATCGATCCCGCCTCCCTGCGCATGTGGAGTCAGAAGAACAACCGCTGGGCCTGGAACGCCTACCTCGGCCGCCATGCGGCCACACCACCGCAGCTGGCCGCACCCGCCCGATACGAAGACCTCACCGGCGTCGCACCAGCATGGTTGGGTGTGGGCGCCAATGACCTCTTCTACGATGAGAACCTCAACTATGCCGAACGACTGCGCCAAGCGGGAATCCCCGGTGAGCTCGACGTTGTCCCCGGCGCCTACCACGGCTTCGACCTGGTCGAGCGAACCGCCGCCGTCTCGATCGCCTACAGGGAATCCCAGCTGGCCGCCTTGGAACGAGCCTTGGGTACCCGGCCGTCGGAGAGCGGCGCTGAGCCCGGATCGGTCGAGAACCGAAACCAAGCGGATGGGGCCGCCGTCGAGCAGCACTGACCGAGCCCTACGCCCGCGGGAACGCCGCCTCGACGCGCAGACCGCCGTCGGGTCTGGCCGTCAGCACGAGGGATCCGCCGAGCGCCTCGACGATCGAGCCCGCGATCGCGAGGCCCAGGCCGGATCCGCTGTGCCCACCCGGCGCACCCTCGTGCGCGCCGTCCCGCGCCCGTCCGGCGCCGCGCTGGAACGGCTCCACCAGGGTGGCGACCACGGCGGGGTCGAGCCGGGCGCCGGTGTTCTCCACGACGAGGGCGCCCTGGTCCCCGAGGCTGAGCGTGCGCACGGTCGCGGATCCGCCGGACGGCAGGTTGTGCACGAGGGCGTTCTGCACGAGGTTCAGGGCGAGCTGGTCGAGCAGCGCCGCGTCCCCGCGCACGATGACCGGGTCGCCGACGACGTCGAGCCGCACGTTATGCGCCGCCGCGACCTCGTGCAGCAGTTCGACCGCGCCCTCCGCGGGGCGAGCGACAGGTCGACCGGCACGCGTTCGGTATCCTCCGGACGCGCCGGGGCGAGTCAGCCTCGCACGCCTGGGGAGCATGGACGTTGAACAGTTCAAGGCGCTCAGGTTAGAGCAGAAGATGCTCACGACGGGTGAACGCGCCGAGCGCACGTCCAGGCGCGGCGGTCCTACTTTCTCCCTAGGCCCTCGAGATGGGTTGCTTCCTCGGAGGGGCGCCCGTCCGTGCAGCCAATGTCAGACCTGACCCCAGAAGGTGTCTTCGGCAGGGCTGTCCTCGGAGAACAGGTGGATCTCGACGATGCGTCCTTCGCGAACGGTCAGCAGATCAATCCCGCCCATATCCATAGCAGCGTCGGCGCGGGATCCGGCGAACCGGACGGGCACCGCGACGAGCTCGCCGTTGATCATTGATGGGCCGGCAACGGTGAGCTGGAAGCTGCCTTCGCTGGCGGTCATCATTCCGCCGAGGAGGGCGCCGACACCGTCGAGGCCGTGATGGTCTCCGGAGAACTGGTTGGCGCCGGGCTGATGCCAGACGATGTCCGGGCTCAGCAGGGACATTGCAGCTGCGACGTCGCCGCTTCCCAAGGCGGAGAAGTAGGCGGAAGCGAGGGCAGCGGGGGAGTTCTCGGTCATGGGACTTGTCCTTTGTTCGTGCGGCGGATAGTCCATAGTTGCAGTTGGTAACCTGTTACCTCAAGGTAACTAGACGAAGGCGAGTCGATGGCACATCCTCCGTGGAATGTGATGGTCAGGACGTGTCCTTCACGCACGTCACTCGCGCGGATTGCGAACAAATGGACGGCGATGATTGTGATCGCGCTCAGCGGCGGATCCATGCGGTTCGGAGAGGTGCGTCAGGCCGTCGACGGGATCAGTGGCAAAGTTCTGGCTGACACGCTCCGGCAGCTCGAGCGGGATGGCATCGTCGCGCGGACGTCTTTCGATCAGATGCCTCCTCGTGTGGAATACGCGCTCACAGACCTTGGGGAGACGCTTCGCGAGCCGCTCACTGCCCTTGGACTTTGGGCCGAGTCGCACATTGAAGAGGTCGAAAGGGCGCAAGCCGCCTACGACGAATCGATCCTCCAGGGTCTCACGCCAATCGTCCGCTAGTGGCGCCGATTGCTGGAGGTTGGGCGCGATCGAGTGTCACCGTGTGGCGGGCTGCATTCCCCATGCGGTTTTGAGGTCGTCGACATGCTGGCGGAGGTGTTGCACGAGCTGGACACGGTTCTGAGCCAAGAGCCACTGCTGCTGGAGGCCGTCCTGTACCGCGATGGTGTTGCCCACGATCAACGCCGTGGGGGCGTCCGGCGCGATCTCTCCGGCAGCCATCCCATGCACGATCGCATCTGTGAGCCAGCGGCGGGCGCCGTCATAGTGCTCAATGAGCCAATCGTGCCCAGGGTGATCTGCTTCTGTGGCCTCCGCCGACACCCGGACGAACACGGCGACCCATTCGGGGCGCGTGATATTCCGAGCGGCGAGCGACACGAGCGCATCGAACGCGTCCCACCCCAGCGGAATCTGGCCATCACCGAACAGGAACTCACGATCATCGCGCTCGCGCTGATCCAGAACAGCAGCTAGCAGCGCCGCGCGTGACGGGAAGTGATGAAGGAGCCCGGATTGCGAGATCCCGGTCCTCGTCGCCACATCAGCGAGCGTCATCTTGTGGAATCCGACGTCGGCGATCTGCGCGACGGCCGCGCGGATCGCCTGTTCTCGGGTGTGCTCCGCTGATTGACGCGGGCGCCGTTTCCGTACTTCAGACGCATATTGCGAGGGAAACGACACTCTGGATCTCCTGTGCTCGAGGCGGGTAGCGGCGGACGGCCCCGACTAGGCCGATACCGGAATCGTAGCCCGAACGTCTCCGAGGCCTCGGGCGACGATGAGGTCCAGGCCCTCGAGCGGTGCCCAGCGATCGTGCTCACGGACCCAACGGCGCAGAACACGAGGATCGCAGCGAACATCCACGGTGGCTCGTTCGCCAGGGGAGAGAGCTATCTGAGACCATCCCGCGAGCCGGATAGGGTCGCTCTCGCTGTGGGGACGGGCATAGACCTGAACGGTCTCGCGTCCGGGGTGTGTTCCGGTATTGCGCACCGAGACGCGCACGCGATAGCCCTCCTGGCCGGCGGATGACACCAACTCCGCGCTCTCATAGTCCCACTCGGCATAGCCGAGGCCATGGCCAAACCAGAAGGCCGGTGGCGTGGTCGCCCCGTACCAACCGCGATAGCCGACGCTGGACCCTTCCGCGTAGTCGAGGTCGCCGTGCCTCGGGGTGACGTTCCACGAGGGACCTTCTCCGTCATGTGCGGGGAATGTCGTGACGAGTCGTCCTTCGGGCAAGTACTCGCCGGTCAGCGCGGCTGCCACCGCATCACCGGCTTCCTGTCCCGGCAGCCCGGCGAACAAGACGGCGTCGACGAGATCCAGCCACGGCATCAAGATCGGAGTGGCGGAATTCACGACCACGATCGTCTTGTTCGCCGCAGTTGCGACCGCCGCGACGAGCGCATCCTGATCCCCGGGCAGGGCCAGCGTGGTCTTGTCCAGGCCTTCAGTCTCCTGGTCCGGAGTGAACCCGACGACGACGACGGAGGTATCCGCAGCCTGGGCAACTCGTACCGCCCCTGCGATCGTCGCTGCCGCTGGTCGAGGGGCTGTAGAGAGGACGAGCCCGAGAATCCTCGGCAGCTCGCCACGGCGTACCGAGGCTCTCACGAGATCGCCCGGAGCGAGCATGACCGTGGTCGTATGGCTCTTGGGACGGAAGAAACCCCCGCCCGGGCCCTCGTGGTAGGTGATCTCGAACTGCTCGTCGCTCCCGGGGACGGAGATCGTCCATTCCCCCGGCCCCCGGGCTCCGAGCCGCACCGTGGTCGCTTCGGGAAGTTCCACAACCGCTTCGAACTCGATGCGCTCCGCGCCCTCCAGCCATCCGTCCTGGCTGTCCTCGATCTCCGCAAGATCGCTGTGGCGAGTTGCCGTGAGCGTGCCAGACGCGTCAAAGACACGGATGCGAATGCCGAGCTTGCCGTTCTCCGGGTCCCGAAGGTGTGCTGTGTCTGCCGGCGGCAATGTTGCGCGGGTCTCCACGCCGTCGAACACGGTCAAGCTCCCCGCATCAACACGCCGCGAAAGGCCGTCGGCAATCGACACCACGTGCGGTGGCCGAACCTGCGCGGAGCCACCTCCCTGAGGGATCGTGTCGAGGGCATGGCGCCCAATCAGAGCGATCTTCTGACTCGTCTGAAGAGGAAGAATCGCGCTCTCGTTCTTGATGACGACCATGCCTTCTGCCGCCAGGCGCGTTAGCTGCTCGCGCCGATACACGGAAGCGGGCTTCGGTAAACGTTGCTCCCATGTCCGAACAGTATGGAAGGCTCCCACTCGCGCCGCGAGGCGGAGCAGTCGGCGCACATGGTCGTCAACGACCCCTTCCCGCACCAGGCCGGCACGGACGCTGCGGACGAGCGAAACCGTCCATGGTGTCTCGGGGCCCGGCATGACAAGGTCGAGGCCCGCATTAGCGCTTTCGGCCGCGGTCTGGGTGGCAAGCCAGTCGGACATGATGAGCCCGTCATACGCCCACTCGCCCTTGACGACGCCGTTCATCAGCGGATCTTGCTCGGTCGACGGCAGTCCGTTGATCCGGTTGTATGCAGCCATCAGAGCCCATGGCTGGGCGTCCTGCAGCACGATCTCGAAGGGTAGCAAATAAGCTTCACGAAGCCCGGTATCGCCGATGACAGCGTTGACGGTCGTTCGCTCAGTTTCGGACTCATTGCCGAGGAAGTGCTTCGGCGTCGCCGCGACCCCCCGATCCTGAAGCCCCTGCACGTACGCAGCGGCGAGACGACCGGTCAGTAGCGGATCCTCGCTGAAAGCTTCGAACAGCCGGCCCCCCAGGGGGGAGCGATGCAGATTGATCGTCGGGCCGAGCACCACGTGCGTCCGCTGGGCGATCGCTTCCTCGGCGAGGAGATCGCCGACCTCCCTCAGCGCTGCCAGATTCCAGGACTGGGCAAGAAGGCTGGCATTGGGCAGAAGGCAACCAACGCGTCCGCCGACGACGACGGGGCCGCGGACTCCTGTCGGGCCATCGGAGAGAACCAGGCGTTCCAGGCCGATTGATTCGTCAGAGTGGAGGGAGAATGAATCGGCTCCGGACAAGAGGCGCGCCTTGGCCTCTAGAGCCATGGATCCGATGCACGTTTCGATGAAGCTCTCCGCTTCGGGTCCTTCGCTGTAAGCAGCCACGTTTCACTCCTCAGTTCGTAGTCATCCTCGCGTTGCTGGCCTGACGGGAAACGTGCCGCGTCCTGTCAGGCCAGGCCCTCGCTACCTCACGGACTTCACCGGGAGGATCAGGACTGCGCCGATGATGGCGCTGACCGTCGCGCCGATCAGCATCACGCTGTAGTTCTGTCCTCCGCCGGCGCCGATGAGCCAGGCGGCCACACCGGGAGCCAGAACCTGAGGCGCAGTCATTGCGATGTTGAACACCCCGAGGTCTTTGGCTGCTTCGTCCGGATCGGGCAGCACGTCGATCACCAGCGCCAGATCGACTGACACATATGTGCCGAATCCGATGCCGAGCACGATCTCTGCCAGGTAGAAGTGCATCGCGTCGGTCGCGAAGCTCAGTGCGAACATCCCGAGGCCGAAGAGGATCGCGGAAGCAATGATGAAGATCTTGCGGCGCTGAATCCGGTCCGAAAGCCATCCTGCGAGCTGTCCGGCGATGATCAGCGACACCGTGTAGCAGAGGACACCCGTGGCCATCACCTGCGTGGCCCTCACCGGTGTCAAGCCCAGATCATGCTGGATCCACAAGAGTCGGAACGTCGTGAACATGAAGTTTGCGAGCACGAGCAGGAACCGTGACCCCCACGCCCAGGCGAAATCAGGGTGCTTCCTCGGGCTTACCCAGAAGGTCTTCCAGGCGGTGGACCATGCCGTTCCGGACTCTGGGCGCTTCGGCAGCGGCTTGTCGGGGAGAACGACGGCGAAGAGGGTGACCAGCACGAACCCGATCAGCCCGGGAATCAGGAACAACAGCAGGAGGTTGGGCGCAAACATCGCCGCAGTGAACGCCGCGACGTATTGTGCCGCCTGTTGGGCGATCCCCACCGCCCCACTCACCTTTCCGCGCTGAATCGGCGGCAGCTGGTCCGCGATGGAAGCGGTGTGCGCGGATACCGCGGCATTGCCCACCAGCTGCCCAAGCACCCAGAACACTCCGAGCAGCACCACGGAGGTCGAGACGGACATGGCGACCAAGGCAATCGCGAGAGCCAAAGCTCCGAAGATCATCCAGAGCCGGCGCCGGCCGAACCGTCCGGTCGTGCGGTCGCTGAGTCGACCGAAGATCGGATCGAAGATCAGCGCCGAAAGCGCCCCGATAGATGTGATTGCGCCCAGGGTGCCCACCAACCCGGCGGCGGGCACGAGCGTCTGGAGCTTGAGCACCAGTCCGGCGGTCAGAGGCGCAGTCAGCGCCGTCATCAGGCCGAGTCTGGCCAGCACCATTGTCGCAATGACACGGAACTGTGCCTTATCGGTCGGCGCCGGGAGCAGCGGGTTCGTTTTGACGTACGCCACTGCTGAGAGCCCGGTTTGGGCAGCGGCTGGCTTGTGAGCGGCCATGAGGTCTCCTCGTTGAGAATGGAAGGGATCGGGTACAAACCGTGCGCTCGGTCTGTATGACCCTAGCGTGTGATTGCCCGCGGAGCAATGGTCCTCTTGGGGGCAGTGCGGCCTGCCGAGTATCTGCGGATCGATATAAACCGTGCGCTCGGTCGGTATGATGAATGCCGCACGGCTTCGTTGAGCCAACCCCCTGGAGGGCGAATGATCACCCCTGTCATCTTTCTTGGCCTCGCCATCGGTGCGCTGACCGGCTTTGCGGGTGCCGGTGGCGCCATCATCACTGTTCCCGCGCTGGTGTATCTCGTTGGTCTCTCGCTGGACGCTGCGATCTCGACTTCACTGCTGATGGGAGCGGTGGCTCCACTCGCCGCGCTCGCTCCGCGGATCAAACAACGGCTCGTCAACTGGCCCGTAGTGGTGTTCGTCGTCGTGACCGGTATCCCCGCAGCGTTCGGCGGCACGGCAGTGGGAAAGCTCCTCCCGCAGAACGTGCTGCTCTTGGCTTTCGCGGCTCTGATGGTTGCATCTGGCGTGCAGATGCTTCGTCCGCGTCCTACGCGGCCGGGCAGCGAGCGACCGCGGTTCTGGGTGCTGCGTGCCCTCGTCCTTGGCGCATTCGTGGGGTTTCTGACGGGTCTGTTCGGCGTTGGCGGGGGATTCATCACCGTTCCAGCGCTCGTGCTCGCGCTCGACATCCCGATCGGTGTGGCTGTCGGGACCTCTCTGGCCGTAGCCCTGGTCAACACCCTTGCGGGCTTGATTGCCCACGCAGGGGCGGCGCATCCGGACTGGACCGTTGCTATCGCCTTCACGGTGCCCAGCATGATCGGAGCATTCCTCACCGCGCGTCTGGCCCACAAAGTGAGTCCCAAGCTCCTTCAGCGGAGCTTCGCCATCCTCATCCTCGCGATCGCAGCAATGACCGGGATCCAGGTGCTCCTGACGTGGTGAAGGCTGCCCTGGCGCATCCGCACAGGTGCCAGAAGGCACCTGTGCGGATGGACGGGAGGATCAAGGTCCTTCGCGGGTTGGGCGCTTGTGTACCGGGTCCGCAGTCGGTGCGCGCTGTCGCGGGGCTATGCGAGTTCTGCGGGCAAGCGCTATCGGTACTTGGTGGCCCCGACCGTTCAGCGGTGCGGCTGCACCCCTACTTCCCGGATCGGCGCGGGTGAGTTCCGGCTGCGGAGCGCGCGGATCTGGCCGTTGATGATGACGCTCGCGATGCCGGTGATGTCACCCCGGTTCAGCGCCTGGATCGGGTGGTTTGCGGGTCCGCCGACGGGCTCCTGTACGAGGAGGAGGTCGGCGGGTCGTCCATCTTCGAGCACGCCCTCGTCGCGCCGCAGTACGCGTGCGGCGTTGCTCGTGGCGTAGGCGATGACGTCGGTCGACGGGACACCGCCGATCGACGACAGCTCGGCGATCGTCTTGATGATCGCCATCGGCATCACGCCGGTGCCGGAGGGCGTGTCCGAGCCCAGGATCACGCGGTCGAGCGCACCGTGCTCGGCGGCCATCCGCTGAATGTTCAGGCTGGCGGACAGGTTGCCGGCCTGCACGAGCTGCAGAGCCGCTGCGGACTCCTTGACGAGCCTTTCGACATCCGCTTCCGGCAGGCTCGTCGTACCGCCGTTGATGTGGCCTGCGATATCCGGGGCCATGGCGATGAGATCCTCCACGGTGATCGGCGCGACGCCCGGAACCGATGATGCACCACCGGAATGCGACATGACGACGAAGCCCGCCTCCTGCGCCCACCGCACGTGCGGGACGGCATCCTGCGGCTTGTCGAATCCGCCGAATCCGACCTTCATGAGCCAGATCCCCTGGCGGGCGAGGTCAGCGTAGTCCTCCTCCTCCATGTACGGACCCGTCATCAGCGAGCCGCCGTGAATGCGCACGCCGCCGGGCCTGTTGAGGGTGAACGAGCGGTTCGCGGCGACGGCGACGGCCTTGACGCCGAACCGGTCCATCGGGCGGCCGGGGAAATGGACCTCGCCGGCCGACATCATCGAGGTGACCCCGCCGTGCATGTAGCTCTCGATGAACCCGACCGTGTTCTGCTTCGGGTTGAAGTCGCCGATCGCGAAATGCGTGTGGGTGTCGAACAGTCCCGGCAGCGCCACCGCGCCCTTCGCGTCGATCACGACGTCCGCGTCGACATCCGCCGCCCCTCCGATCTCCTCGATGCTGTCGCCCGCGATGCGGATCGTCTCCACCTCGCGCAGCGGATCGCCGAGGCGGCCCGAGACGACGCCCCGAAGGTTCTTGATGAGCAGGGAGCCCCCGGTCGGGCCGAAGAAGCCTTCCGGGTAGGTCTCGTCCCAGGTCATTGTTCTACCGCCAATCTGTGTTCTGGCGCCCGCTGTTGCGGGCACTCTGGTCCTTCGTCATTGGGCCGCGGTCAGGGCGACCAGCAGCTCCACCTCGACGGGGCTGTTCTTGGGCAGCACCGCCACGCCGACCGCGGAACGCGTATGGATCCCTGCGTCCCCGAGAGCTTGATGAAGGAGTGTGCTGGCCCCGTCGATCACAGCCGACTGCTCCGCGAACGCGGGGTCGCTCGCAACGAATCCGGTCACCTTGACGACCCGAGAGACGCGCCCAAGGTCTCCGAGCGAATCCGCCAGAGCGGCGAGTGCGTTCAACGCGCAGCGCGCCGCCAGCTCCTTCGCGGCCGTCGGGGAGACGAGCCCCTCACCGACGCCCACCTTCCCGGTGACGGAAAGCGCTCCGTCGACGAGGGGCAGCTGCCCCGAAGTGAACGCGAGGTCGCCGACCTGCAGGGCAGGCGTGTAAGCGGCGATGGCCGACTGCATCGAGGGCAGTTCGTACCCGGCGTCCTTCAGATTCTGTGCGATCTCGAGGTGGCGCGCGGACGTCATCGTTGCACCTCGGCGACCGTCGCCGCCGGATCCGTCGCCACGTCACGGGCGGATTCACGGGCCACGATGATCGAGACGATCGTGATCGCGAGCATCGCGGCGACGTAGATCGCAATGGGAAGCCAGCTCTGGAAGCGCCCGTACAGCGCCACCGCGATGATCGGCGCCAGTGCTCCGCCGAGGATGCCGGAGAGCTGGAAGCCCAGCGACGCACCGCTGTAGCGCACGTTCGCCGGGAACAGCTCGGTGGTGAACGCCGCGAGAGGGCCGTACATGGCCGCCCAGCACAGCATCCCGACGAAGTCGGCCAGCACGATGAGCGGGAGGTTGTGCGTCTCCAGCAAGGGGAAGAATGCGAACACCCAGGCCAACGCTCCGAAGGCACCCGCCAGGTAGACAGGACGCCGGCCGATCCGGTCGGAAAGCGCTCCGAAGATCGGGATGAACACCACCATGGTCGCCGCGCTCGCCAGCACCACGAGCGTCGCAGTCGACTGATCGACACGAACCATCTGGGTCAGGTACGTCACCACGAACAGCACGAAGATGTAGAACGCGACGTCGGTACCGATGCGAGAGCCCGTGGCGATGAGGAGTTCACGGCGTTGCGTGCGCAGCACCTCGAGGATCGGGAACCGTACACGCTTACCCGCGGCTGCGAGCTTCTCGAACTCCGGGGACTCGGTCACGCGCAGCCGGATCCACAGGCCGATCCCGATCAGCACAGCGCTCAGCACGAACGGCACCCGCCAGCCCCACACGAGGAAGGCGGCGTCGTCGGTGAGCCAGAGCATGACAGCGATCGCGCCGTTCGCCAGCAGGAGCCCCAGTGGAACACCGATCTGCGGCCAACTCGCAGCGAATCCGCGCCGCTTCGCATCACCGTGTTCGAGCGACATGAGCACCGCACCGCCCCACTCGCCACCGAGACCGAATCCCTGGATGAAGCGCAGGACCGTCAGGACGATCGGCGCTGCGACGCCGAGGGTCCCATAGCCGGGGAGGAGGCCGACGAGCATCGTCGCGATGCCCATGATCATGAGCGTCATCACGAGAATCCGCTTGCGCCCGATCCGGTCTCCGAGGTTGCCGAACACGATGGCACCGATCGGACGAGCGACGAATCCCACCGCGAAGCTGCCGAACGCGAGCAGCGTTCCGGTCAACGGATCGACGGTGGGGAAGAAGACGTGGTTAAAGACGAGCGCGGCAGCAGTGCCGTATAAGAAGAAGTCGTACCACTCCAGGGACGTGCCGATGACGCTGCCGCTGATAGCTCGCAATCGCGTGCGACGGTCAAGCCCTGATCCCATCCTTGTCGAGGCCATGCTGCCTTCTCCTCTGAACGCATTGGCGGATGCGCATCGACACCAGTGCCGTACGCCTCAGACCGCTTCGGGTGATGCGGTGACCTCATCATCGCCACACTTGAGGGCAAAAACCAATGGGCATTAGCTTGGCACAGACAAACTTCTGCTTATACTTCGTGCATGTTGGACACGCAGAGGCTCCGGACTTTTGAAGCAGTCGTGCGCATCGGCAGCTTCGCCGGCGCCGCCAGGGAGCTGGGCTACACGCAGCCCGGCGTCAGCCAGCAGATGAAGGCACTTGAACGCGACCTGAAGACCACGCTCTTCTCCCGTGAGGGGCGGGGCCTCAAGCTCAGCGAACAGGGGGAGGTGCTCGCCGCTCGCGTCGGAGAGATCCTGGCCGATCTCAGGGCGACAGAGGAGCGCATCGCGGCGGTCACGCGGCTGAAAGAAGCGCGCGTGCGAGTATGTGCCTTCCCGAGCGCAAACGCGACCCTGGTGCCGGCTGCGATCTCCCGGCTGCGCTCCCGGCAGCTCGGCATCGAGATCGAGCTTTTCGAAGCTGAGCCGCCGGAGTCCCTGCAGG
>JABLTH010135331.1_pt1 | contig 12159 bp, 10 predicted proteins | sample 7875711 | NCBI WGS metagenome assembly JABLTH01 (sample SAMN14941262, study PRJNA633318) | bioreactor metagenome | isolation source: bioreactor | place: China | collected 2019-03-05 | reverse complement strand
GGCGCAACGTGGCGCAACGCGTGTCGCCGCGGCGGCATCAGAAGCGGTCGGCGAGCCCCATCGCCGGGTCGCTGACCGAGTGGCGGCCGGTTTCCACGCGGCCGGCGACGCGGCGCGAGAAACCCGGGTCGCTGTCCGCGGTGACGATGAAGTCGTACCAGTGGCCGGTCGAGTCGAGCTTCCAGTCCAGTTCGGCCTGGTCGCCGGCGCGCACCGTGACCGTCCACGTGGTACCGGTGCCGCGACCCTGGCCGTTGCCGTCCTCGATGCCATGGTCATGGCCGTGACCGCGACCGTCGTGTGCGCCGCGGCCCGGGAGCGGCCCGTAGACCTGGTTCGACTTCACGGTGAAGCGCACCGTGCCGCCGCCGTGGTTGCGCAGCCGCAGGTGGAGGTTGCCGCTCGCGCCCGCATAGCCGACGCGGACTTCCGGATGGGGTGCGCGGGCACCGGCCAGGCGGCTCAGGTCGCCGGTGAAGCGGCGGTGATAGCCGTTCGGGCCCAGCACCCACAGGTCATATTTGCCGCCGTCGTCCGCGCGCGCCGCCCAGTCGCCGTGCAGCGTCTTGCCCGGTTCGACGACGTAGCGCCGCGGCAGGCGGTCGAGGTGCAGCTTGTCATAGACGTGGAACACGGCGGCGGCGCGGCCCGTATTCGCGAACTTCAGCGTGAGCGTGCCGTTGCCGGCATCGGCACGCGCGCTCGCATGCAGTTCGTAAGGCAGCGCGCGCGACGGGCGCACGCCGGTCGCCTGCGCGGGCAGCGAAGGAGCGGCCGGCGGCACGATCTTCGGCGCGGCCTGCTGCGCGGCGCTCAGCGCGTCGACCTGGCTTTTCGTCGTATGGCCCGCGAGCGTCGGCAGCGGTTCGTTGTTCGGCGAGCGGAAGTTGAACGCGCTCGTCAGGTCGCCGCACACCGCGCGGCGGTACGCGCTGATCTGCGGCTCTGCGACGCCGAAGCGCTTTTCGAGGAAGAGCAACGTCGACGTATGGTCGAACACCTGCGAGTTGACCCAGCCGCCGCGGCTCCACGGCGACACGACCCACATCGGCACGCGCGGGCCCGGGCCGTACGGGCGGCCGTCGATCGCCGGCTGGCTCGACGTGGCCGGCGTGAAGTCGTGGTACTCGACCGCGACGTCGGCGTCCCGCAGCGTATGCCCGCCCGCGAGCGTGCCGTCGGCGTTGCGCGACGGCACGGCCGGCGACGGCATGTGGTCGAAGAAGCCGTCGTTCTCGTCATAGTTGACCAGCAGCACCGTCTTGCTCCACACCTCCGGGTTCGCCGTCAGCGCATCGAGCACCGCCTGCACGTACCAGCCGCCCTGCGCGGGGCTCGACGGCCCCGGGTGTTCGCTGTACACGGACGGCGGGATGATCCACGACACCTCGGGCAGCTTGCCGTTGCGGATGTCGTCGCGGAATGATTCGAGGAAGCCGTACGGCATCGTGTTGCCGAACCCTTTCGCGAGCGGGCTCAGCGGATCGTCGATTGCCGGATCGTAGAACGCGCCGGCCGCCGTCACCGGCTGCGTGATGTCCGTCGACGCGACGTAGGCGGGCCGGCGCGCGGGCGGCATCTGCTCGATCGCCGCGCGCCAGTGGCGGAAGCTCATCATCTCGTTGCAGCCGAAGTTGTCGATCAGGCTCTGGTAGACCTTCCAGTTCACGCCGGCCTGCTGCAGCCGGTCGGCGTAGGTGGTCCAGGTCCAGCCCTGGCTCGACGGGCCGATGTCGTTGCCGCCGTTGAACTGGTTGTTCAGCGCGGCGATCTTCACGCGGCTGCCGTCGGCCGGGCTGATGCCGTTCGGGCCGTTGGTGCCGCTCCAGTAGAACAGGCGGTTCGCGATCGTGCCCGTGTGCATCCCGCAGTGATAGTGGTCGCACAGCGTGAACGCATCGGCGAGCGCGCGCTGGAACGGGACTTCCGCCGCGTCGTAGTAGCCCATCGACAGCGGCGTCTTCGCGTCGGGCCAGCGGTTCATCCGCCCATGGTCCCAGGCGGCCTGCGCATCGGCCCACGTGTGCGGCGTGCCGCCCGCGCGCTGGGCGTTGCCCTGGCTCGCGTCGAGGTGATACGGCGTGACGGTGGCGGCGGGCGTCGGCTTCGTGTACGTCTGGTAGAACACATTGCGGCCGTTCGGCGACGGCACCGCAAAGCGGTCGCCGTAGCCGCGCACACCCTTGAACGTGCCGAAGTAGCTGTCGAAGGCGCGGTTCTCCATCATCAGCAGCACGACGTGCTTGACGTCCTGGATGGTCCCCGTTTCGTGAAACGCGGGAATCGCGAGCGCGCGGCGGATGCTCGGCGGAAACGCGGCGAGCGCGGCGGCGGCGAGGCCGGAAGTGGCGGTCTGCTGGAGGAATGTGCGGCGTGACGTCATGGCGTTCGGGTCCTGTGATGATGGGATCGTTCGTGACTTCGTCTGGCGGTGCCCGTGCGTCGCCCGCCGGGGCGACGCGCGCGGCATGGGCGGTCGAGTGCGGCGGCCGCGCGTGGCGGAAGTGCGTGCATCGCGTGCGATCCGTGGTGTCGCGCGGATGCCTGGGCCGGTGCCGCGATCCTGCGCGACGCGCGCTCGTGATGTGCGGGCCAGGACGTCGGCACGCACCGGACGGGTACGTGCCGGATTGGGCGGCGCCCAGTCTAGGGAGCCGACGTGACGTCGACGTGATGAAGGCATGACATCGCGTGTCGCGCGCGTGACGTTGCGTGCGCAACGATCGATCGGGAAGCATCGGGAACCATCGGGAAGCGATGCGTGACGGAAGCGGGTAAGGAATTACCGGTCCCCGGTCGCCGGGCCGGTCAGATTTTCCCTGCGCGTGGAGGCGTGGTTTGAGCGCCGGTCGTTGCGGGTGCAACGGCATCGCATGACGCCGATGTTTCAAATGCGTGAAATCGGATAAGCTCGATCCGTTGCTGCGCATGTGCGCAGCCCGCGCCGCGGGCGCGACTTTTCGGAACCGGCCCACCCATGACCGACATCAAGATCCGGCACAGCGAGACGCACGACGTCGACGCGATCCGGCAGATCGCCGCGCACCCCGCGGTGTACATGTATACGCTACAGTATCCGTTTCCATCGCTCGAAAAATGGCAGAAACGGCTCGCCAACGCGCACGAGCGCGGCGCGAGCCTCGTCGCCGAAATCGACGGCGCGGTGGTCGGCCATCTCGGCCTCGAGTTCGAACCGAATCCGCGTCGGCGCCATGCGGCAGGGCTCGGCATGATGGTCGACGCGACCCGGCACGGGCGCGGCATCGGCAGCCGGCTGCTCGCGGCCGCGATCGATCTCGCGGAAAACTGGCTGAACCTCACGCGCCTCGAGCTGACCGTGTTCACCGACAACTGCGCGGCGATCGCGCTCTACGAGAAGCACGGCTTCCGGATCGAGGGCGAATCGCCGGGCTACGCGTTGCGCGACGGCGTGCACATGTCCGTGTATCACATGGCGCGGATCAAGGGCCGAGAGTGAACGCGCGGCGACGATGCCGCGCGTCATATTCATTCAAGAATTCGTTCGTTTCCCGCCGGCTGCACGGATCGTATCGTTGAAGGATTTGCCGGCCGCTTCGGGCGGCGTTGGCGGTCGCCGCATCGATGCGCGCGGCGTGCGTCGACGCACGCCGGCTTGCGCCACGCCGCACGCCGGTGCGCTTCATCGCTTCATGGATCTCGCTGCATGGGCGTCGCTTCAGGTCGTCGCTTCCCGTCGTCGCCTGGCGCGCCACTCCTTCCCGCAACCTTCTTTTTCAACGGACCCGCTTCGATGAAAACCGCTCTCCGGAATCTGACTGCCGCCTGCCTGCTCGCTGCCGCCGCGGGTGCGGCGTTTGCCGCCGCCGCGCCCACGGGCACCCCGGTCGCGAGCGCATCGCCCGACGGCGCGCACCTGCCGCCCGGCATCGCGTGGCAGCACGGCGACGTCGACGCCGCTTTCGCGTTGGCGAAGCGCACCGGCAAGCCGCTGCTGCTCTACTGGGGCGCGGTGTGGTGCCCGTCGTGCAACCAGGTGAAATCGACGATCTTCAGCCAGCAGGCGTTCAAGACCCGCTCGTCGTTCTTCGTGCCCGTGTATCTCGACGGCGATACCGAAAGCGCGCAGAAGCTCGGCGAGCGCTTCAAGGTGCACGGCTACCCGACGATGATCCTGTTCCGTCCCGACGGCACCGAAGTGACGCGGCTGCCGGGCGAAGCCGATCTCGACCGCTACATGCAGGCGCTGTCGCTCGGGATGACGGCCGCGCATCCGGTGCGGCAGACGCTCGCGACCGCGCTGAAGAACGGTGCGTCGCTGACGCCGGACGAATGGCGCCTGCTGGCCGACTATTCGTGGGATACCGACGGCGCGCTGCCGGTGCCGGCCGATCGCGTGGCCGAGACGCTGCAGTCGCTCGCGCAACGCGCGCGGGCGGCCGGTGCGAAGGCCGAATCGGCGCGCTTTGCGCTGAAGTCGGCCGTGGTCGCCGCGTCCGACGATCCGGCGCAGGCCGGCGCGCTGGACAAGACGGCGCTGGCCGATTCGCTGCGCGCGGTGCTGCAGGATCCCGCCTTGTCGCGGGCCGATTCGGACGTGCTGGTCGCCGCGCCCGCGCGTGTGGTCGCGTATCTCGGTGGCAGCGACGCGCAGCGCGCGAAATTGCGCGGCGCGTACGACACGGCGCTTGCGCGCCTGTCGACCGACACCACGCTGTCGTCGATCGACCGGCTGATGGCGCTGCACGGCCGCGTGCTGCTCGCGCGCGGCGATGCCCGCAAGGGCGCACCGCTCGCTGTGCCGGCGCTGGCCGACACGGCGCGCAAACAGATCCTGGCGTCGGTGCAGGGTGCCGCGAACGCATACGAGCGGCAGGCACTCGTCAGCGAAGGCGCGGACACGCTGACCGACGCGGGGCTGTACGACGAGTCGGATGCCTTGCTGAAGGCCGAGTTGCCGCGCTCGTCCACGCCGTACTACTTCATGTCCGGGCTGGCCGCGAATGCGAAGGCGCGCGGCGACAAGGCCGCGGCGCTCGACTGGTACCGCAAGGCATACGATGCGGCGAGCGGGCCGGCGACGAAGCTGCGCTGGGGCGCGACCTATTTTGCGAACGCGGTCGAACTGGCGCCGGACGATTCGGCGCGCATCGAAGGGATCGCCGCGAGCGTGCTCGCGCAGGCCGACAAGACGCGGGACGCGTTCTACGGCGCGAACCTGCGCGCGTTGACCAAGGTCGTCACGCAGTTGAACCGCTGGCGTGGCAGCGGTGCGCACGACGCATCGGTCAGATCGATCGCGAAGCAGTTCGACGGCATCTGTGGGAAACTGCCCGCCGGCGATCCGCAGGCAAGCGCCTGCGAGCGCCTGATCCAGCCGGTCAAGGCATAGATCCGGTAGCACTGCGTGGGCTTTCGGGATGCCGGCCGGCGTATTTCCCGATACCGACGAGGCCACCGACCCCATGCCCCACCTGACGCTCGAATATTCCGCGAACCTCGACGGGTTCGACGCCGGCGCGACACTGCGCGCGCTCAATGTTGCGCTTGCCGCGTCCGGCCATTTCGACGAGCGCGATATCAAGAGCCGCGCGCTGCGGCTCGATACATTTGCGGTCGGCACGTCGCCGGCGCCTCGCGCGTTCGTCCACGCGAAGCTCGCGGTGCTGAGCGGCCGGCCGACTGACGTCAAGCGGGAATTCTCGGAGCGGGTGCTGGCGGAACTGAAGCGGCACGTCGTCGCGCCGCCCGGCATGCACCTGCAACTGTCCGCGGAAATACTGGAACTGGAACGCGAGTCCTACGCGAAAGCGGGCATCGAGCCGCGCTGACCGTGCAGCGCGGTGCGCGCTGCACGCGGCGGGAACGCGGCGCTGACGCGAGCGCAGCCCGCTGGCTTGAAACCGGACTATTGGCCCGTGGCGGACGCGCCGCGATTGCCGTAGCCGGCGCCCGCGGCCCGCGGCGCACCTTGCTGCCGGGCGATCTTCGCTTCGGCGGCCTGGATGCTGGCAGGGTAGAACCAGTCGCTCGGCTGGAAGCCGGCTTTTCTCAGTGCAACCACTTCGGAATGCACTTCGGCGCGCGTGAGCGGCTGGGTGGCTTGCGCCTGCGCGGCGACGGGAGCGGCGAATGCGGCGGCGAGGGCAAGTGTGCGGAGCAGCGGGTTCATGAGCGGATACCTCCAGGTTTTCGACGGCGCCGATCACGTACGGTGACCGTCGAAAGCAGTGTAGGCCTCGCCTGACGCGCGAAAAATGCCGCTGCGCCCAACGTAGTGTTCTCCGGAAGACAACAATGAGCGGCCGGCGCGCGCACCTGGACGGTGCCCGGCAAAAAGGGGAGGAGCGGGGGAGAAGCCGGCCGCAGCGACGTGGCCGGCGGCCGGCGGGCAGCGGCCCGGAGACGGGCCGCCGCATGCGGGGGTATTACACGAGGCCCGTCGTGTAGTACACGGCGATCACGAAGAACACCGCGAGCGTCTTGATGATCGTGACCGCGAAGATGTCGCGATACGACTCGCGGTGCGTGAGGCCCGTGACCGCGAGCAGCGTGATCACCGCGCCGTTGTGCGGCAGCGTGTCCATGCCGCCGCTCGCCATCGCGACGACCCGGTGCAGCACGTCCAGCGGGATATTGGCGGCCTGCGCGCCCTTGATGAACAGGTCCGACATCGCGGCGAGCGCGATGCTCATGCCGCCCGACGCCGAGCCCGTGATGCCGGCGAGCGAGCTGACCGACACGGCCGCGTTGACGAGCGGGTTCGGGATGCTCTTCAGGGCATCGCTGACGACGAGGAAGCCCGGCAGCGCCGCGATCACGCCGCCGAAGCCGTACTCCGACGCGGTGTTCATCGCGGCGAGCAGCGCACCGGCGACGGCGGCCTTCGAGCCGTCCGCGAAGCGCCCGCTCACGCGTTTGAACGCGGTCAGCACGACCAGCACGATGCCGAGCAGCAGCGCAGCCTCGACCGACCAGATCGCGACGACAGTCTTGATCGACGTCGTGACCGGCGCGTGCACGCCGGGCAGCACTTCCGGCGCGACCGTGTACGACGCGGCGCCGTACCACTGCGGAATCAGCTTCGTGAATGCGAAGTTCGACACGCCGACCAGGATCAGCGGCAGGATCGCGAGCGCGGGATTCGGCAGCGACTTCGCCTCGACGCGCTCCGGTTCGTTGACGAGCGACGTGCCGTAGCCTTCACCCTTTGCCATCGCCGAACGGCGGCGCCATTCGAGATACGTGAGGCCGACGACGATGATGAACAGCGAGCCGATCGTGCCGAGCGCGGGCGCGGCCCAGGCGGTCGTCTTGAAGAACGTGGTCGGGATGATGTTCTGGATCTGCGGCGTGCCGGGCAGCGAATCCATCGTGAACGAGAACGCGCCGAGCGCGATCGCGCCGGGCATCAGCCGTTTCGGGATGTTGCTCTGGCGATAGAGTTCGGCCGCGAACGGATAGACCGCGAACACCACGACGAACAGCGACACACCGCCATAGGTGAGCAGCGCGCACACCGCGACGATCACCGCATTCGCGCGTGAGCGGCCGATGTAGCGGATCGCCGCGTGGACGATCGACTCGGAGAACCCGGAGAGTTCGATCACCTTGCCGAACACCGCGCCGAGCATGAACACCGGGAAATACAGTTTGACGAAGCCGACCATCTTCTCCATGAAGATGCCGGAGAAGACCGGTGCGACGGCGGCGGGTTCGGTCAGGAGCACCGCGCCGAGCGCGGCGATCGGCGCGAACAGGATCACGCTGTAGCCGCGATACGCGGCGAACATCAGGAACGCCAGCGCGGCGAGGACGATCACGAAAGACAAGGGAGTCTCCTAAAAGCTTGGAATGGCTTTGGTTGTTGTTCGATCGCGCGATGCGCCGCGGACCAGCTCAGGTTCGTGCAGGTTTCGTGCCATCGGCCGGATAGCGCCGCCGGACATGGGTCCGCCGGGGACCGGCGGGCCCGCGCCGGTCGTTGTCTGACGATTCTACATAAAACGTCTCTATCCGGAGACGTTTTGGCTATCCGGCCAAGCCTCGACATCGTGCAGGGCTTTACCCGACAACGTATTGCAGCGTGTCTCCGGAGTGAGATAATCCGTCTCGTTCCGGAGACGGCCGGTCGACGATACACGGAGACGAAGACACGATGATGAACGACTGGGCCCGCCTGCCCGTCAACTACGGCGACGTGCTGCGGCGCGCCGCCGAGTCGCTGTTCCGGACCTTCGAGGATTCGAGCGCGGGCACGGTGGTCGTCGATCGCGATGCACGCGTCGTGTGGATGAACGAGCGATATGCGGCGCGCTTCGGTTTCGCCGATCCGCAGCAGGCCGTCGGCCTCGACTGCGAGGCCGTGATCCCGAACAGCCTGATGCGCGAGGTCGTGTCGACCGGCCAGCCGATCCTGCTCGACATCATGGAGACGGGCCGCGAGCCGCTCGTCGTCACGCGCCTGCCGCTGAAGAACGAGGCCGGCGAGACGGTCGGCGCGATCGGCTTCGCGCTGTTCGACCAGTTGAAGACGCTCACGCCGATCTTTTCCCGCTACGCGCAGCTTCAGCAGCAACTGATCGCGACGCAGCGTTCGCTCGCGCAGGCGCGCCGCGCGAAATACACGTTCGCGAGTTTCGTCGGCACGAGTGCGGCGAGTCTCGAAACCAAGCGCCAGGCGCGCCGCGCCGCGCAGGTCGATTCGCCGGTGCTGCTGCTCGGCGAGACGGGCACCGGCAAGGAACTGCTCGCGCATGCGATCCACGCGGCGTCGGCGCGCGCACTCCAGCCGCTCGTGACCGTCAACGTTGCCGCGATTCCCGACACGCTGCTCGAAACCGAATTCTTCGGCGCCGCGCCCGGTGCTTACACGGGCGCCGACCGCAAGGGGCGCGTCGGCAAGTTCGAGCTGGCCGATCGCGGGACGCTGTTTCTCGACGAGATCGGCGACATGCCGCTGCCGCTGCAGGGCAAGCTGCTGCGCGTGCTGCAGGACAAGGAGTTCGAGCCGGTCGGCTCGAACCGGATCGTGCGCGCGGACGTCCGGATCATCGCGGCCACGAGCGCCGACCTGCCGGCGCTGGTCGCGGCCGGGCGTTTTCGCGCGGATCTTTATTACCGCCTGAACGTGCTGACGATCCACGCGCCGCCGCTGCGCGAGCGCGCCTCCGACATTGCGGCGCTCGTCTACGCAACCCTCGAGGAACTGGCCGCGCAACACGGGCGCGCGGCCCATTGCGAGCTGACCGACGATGCGCTGCGGATGCTGTGTGCGTATCCGTGGCCGGGCAACGTGCGCGAGTTGCGCAATACGCTCGAGCGCGCGCTGATGCTGTCGGACCGGTCGGTGATCGATGCGCGTGCGCTCGCGCCGTTCCTTGGGCCGGTGCGTGTATCGACGGACGGTGCAGTACCGGCGCAGCCGGTGGCTGTGCAGACGGTCGAGCGGCGCACGGGCGAAGTGCGGGCCGCGCCGGCAGCGTCGTATGCCGATGCATTGGCGGCGTGGGAGCGCCAGTTCCTGACCGATGCGCTCGCGGCTTGCGACGGCAAGGTGGTGGAAGCGGCTGCGCGCATCGGGATCGGCCGCGCGACGCTGTACAAGAAGCTGGCGGCGCTGGGCATCGACCGGTAGGCCGATCGGCAAGGCCGATGCGGCCGGACGTGCGGCATCGAACAGGAGATCACGATGAAACGGATCGGCATCTCAGGATGGCTGACGCTGTTGCTGGCGAGCGCCGCGCTCGCGCAGTCCGGCGACGCCGACGCCCCCGAGGCACGGCGCAACTGGTACAACGATCCGTTCATCGCGCTGTCGCGGGACGTAGCCGAATGCCCGCTGCCGCTCGGCCCGTGGATGACCCGGGCCGAGATGACGGACGACGCGCATTACCGTGCCGAACGCGGCACCACGTGCTGGCTCGCGCACCGCTGCACGAAGCCGAACTCCTACATGTATGACGCACCGATCGCCGACGCCGTGAAGGCACACTTCGCCGGCTCCGATCGACTGCATGGCACGAGCCTGTGGATCACGGTGCAGCGGCGTTTCATCTACGTCGAAGGATGTGCCGATACGGCGTTCGACCGGCAGGCATTGCAACGTGAGCTCGAGGCGATTCCGGACGTCGAGCAGGTGTTCGTTCGCATCACCGACGATCCGCGCAAGCGCTTGCCGTACAAGGCGCGCGGGCAACCCGGCCGCACGCCGGACTGACGAAGAAAGGGCCGCGCATGGCATACTCGCGACATTCAAAAAAAGGTTGACGGGAAGAACAATGAAACACATGCTTGCGTCGGTCTGTCGGTGGCCTCGGGCGGCCGTTGTGCTGGGTCTGGTTGCCGGGCTCGGCGGGTGTGGCGGCAGCGCACCGCTGTTCACTTCGGACGGGCGTCCGACTACCCAGGTGCAATGCACCGGCAGCGACTGGAGCAATTGCACGGACAACGCCCGGGCGATCTGCAACGGGGATTTCGAAGTGCTTCAGCAATCGAGCGATGACGCCACGCGAAATCTTCTCTTCGCGTGCAAGAAAAAGAGCGGTTATTGACCTCGAAATAACCGGCTGAGGAGACCACGATCGGGCGAAGCGCTTTTCTGTTTGCTGAGAGTCACCTATTTTTCACGAATAACACTCACGGAGTCCCATCCATATGGCGACCTACAGGCAACTGACCGCGCAGCTCGAACGGCTTCAGCAAAAGATCGACAAGGAACGCGAAAAGGCGATTGCCGATGCGATTGCCGATATCCGCGCGAAAATCGAGGAATACGACATTACGCCGGAAGAGCTCGGGTTCCGTGCGGCAGGGGCGGCCGCTGCCGCCGCGAAGCCGAAGCGTACATCGCCGCCGAAGTACCTGAACCCGAAGACGGGTGAAACGTGGAGTGGCCGTGGACGCTCGCCGACGTGGCTCGGCAAGAATCGCGCGCGTTTCCTGATCAAGGACTGACTCCCGAAAATTCTCACCTTTCGCGTGCCGACCGACGGTGCGAACGGCCATGAGGCCGTCGCACCGTTTTGTTTTTGTGCATTCCGGCGCGATTCCCGACGGCGTATTGAACTGCGATGCCGCGCAATTAACGGATCCCGTTTTGCGAATTCGCTGCGATTCGGCGGCATATCGCGGCGATTTTCGGTAAACAGCGCTGCAATTTCACGGCATATCCGCATTGGCCCGCGCCATTCTCGCGGTGCACGCGCGCCGCGAATTCCGATCACCTTTCGCGTGTTTGCGCGTCGCGCCGTGCAATTCCCGAATTTACTCACCATAGCTCCTGTAAATCCTCACCTTTGACGAAGCGGACATAGCGGCGCGCCGAATGCGAACGCCGCCCGCGTCGAGCGAATGTGGACGCGCGGCGTGCGGCGACGGCTTTCGTGCCCGTGTCACAGGCCCATGGTGCGTGCGTTGACGTCTGTCGAATAGTCGGCCGTCCGGCATATAGGCAGCCGCATGCGCTTCGCCTATGCTTGGGGTTCGCGTCGATCGGTGTACGGCCTGTCCGTGCCGCATGCCGATCGGGTCGTCTTTCGTTACCGCAGGGAGCCGATGTGACCGTTCGCCATCTCGATGCGTTGTTCCAGCCCAAGTCCGTTGCGGTCGTCGGCGCGTCGTCGCGCGCGGGCAGTATCGGCGCGATGGTGTGGTCGCGCGTGCTCGACGGCGCGTTCCAGGGGCCCGTGTGGCCCGTCAATCCGAAGTATCGTGACCTGCACGGGCATGCGGTCGTTGCCGATGTCGACCGGTTGCCCGCACCGCCGTCGGTGGCCGTGATCTGCACGCCGCCCGCGACCTGGGCCGGCATCGTGCGCAAGCTCGGCGAGCTCGGCACGCGCGTGGCGGTGATCGTCGGCGAGGCACGCACGGATGCCGATCGCGCCGCGCTCGATCGCACACTGAAGGCGGCGAAGCCGTTCGTGCTCCGTATCGTCGGGCCGGGCAGCCTCGGCGTGCTGTCGCCCGCACGGCATGCCCATTTCGGCGCGCCGGCCTATACGGCGCGATCGGGCGGTGTCGCGTGGGTGTCGCAATCGAACGCGCTGACGAACGCGGTGCTCGGCTGGGCCGACGCACGGGGCCTCGGGTTTTCACATGTCGTCGCGCTCGGCGGCGAGTCCGACGTCGATGCGGGCGACGTGCTCGACTATCTCGCGAGCGACCCCGGCACGCGCG
>JABLTH010030009.1_pt1 | contig 12167 bp, 10 predicted proteins | sample 7875711 | NCBI WGS metagenome assembly JABLTH01 (sample SAMN14941262, study PRJNA633318) | bioreactor metagenome | isolation source: bioreactor | place: China | collected 2019-03-05 | reverse complement strand
CTTCCCGAGGACGTGCTCGCGGCGATCGGCTTCGGCATCGACATGTTCGACTGCGTGATCCCGACGCGGTACGCGCGCTCGGCGTCGGTCTTCACGACCCGCGGGCGTCTTCGCCTCACGCACCGCCGCTACCGCCGCGACGGCTACCCGATCGACACCTCGTGCGACTGCGCGGCCTGCGCGGGCGGCTTCAGCCGCGCCTATCTGCACCACCTGTTCGCGGCGAACGAGATCCTCTCCGCGATCCTGTGCTCGGTCCACAACGTCCGCTTCTACCAGAGCCTGGTGCAGGGAGCGCGAAGGGCGATCGTCGAAGGCCGCTACGATGCGTGGCGGACCGGGTTTCTCGCGGCGTACGCCGGAGGCTCCGGCGGCGGCGCCGACTGACGCCCTCGGCGCGCGCCCCCTGGCGCCGCCCGGGGATTCGGGGAAGCTACCCGTCCCATGGCCCTCCGCTGCGGAATCGTCGGCCTGCCGAACGTCGGCAAGAGCACGCTCTTCAACGCCCTCACGGCGGCGGGGATCGGCGCGGAGAACTATCCGTTCTGCACCATCGAGCCGAACGCCGGCGTGGTGGCGGTTCCGGACCCCCGGCTCGCGGCGCTCGACGCGCTCGTCCACGCCGCGCAGACCGTCCCGGCGACCGTCGAGTTCGTCGACATCGCGGGCCTCGTCCGCGGCGCGTCGAAGGGCGAAGGGCTCGGCAATCAGTTCCTCGCGCACATCCGCGAGGTCGACGCCATCGTCCACGTCGTTCGGTGCTTCGAAGACCCGAACGTCATCCACGTCGAGGGCGCCGTCGACCCGGTTCGCGACATCGAGACCATCGATACCGAGCTCGGCCTCGCCGACCTCGACACCGTCGAGCGTCGCCTCGAGCGCGCCCGCCGGGCCGCGAAAGGCGGCGGAGCGAAGGGCGCGAAGGAGGAGGTCGCGTTCTTCGAGGGCCTGTACGCTCACCTCTCCGAAGGCAGGCCCGCGCGGAGCTTTCCCGTTCCGGACGATCAGGCGGCGGCGCTCCGCGAGTGTCACCTGCTGACCGCGAAGCCCGTTCTCTATCTCGAGAACGTCGACGAGGCGGGGCTCGCGGGCAATGCGTACACGGCCGCGGTCGAGGAGCGTGCGGCAAAGGAGGGCGCGGGGTCGGCGCGGCTGTGCGCGACGGTCGAGAGCGAGCTCGCGGAGCTCAGCGACGAAGAGAAGAAGGCGTTCCTCGAGGACCTCGGCCTCGAGGAGCCGGGCCTTCACCGCCTCGTCCGCGCGGCGTACGCCCTCCTCGATCTCATCACGTTCCTCACCGCCGGGCCGAAGGAGGTGAAGGCGTGGACGATCCGGCGCGGAACGCTCGCGCCGCAGGCGGCGGGAACGATCCACACCGACTTCGAGCGCACGTTCATCCGCGCCGAGGTGATCGCGTTCGACGACTACGTTGCGTGCGGCGGCGAGGCCGGCGCGAAGGCGAAGGGTCTGATGCGCGTCGAAGGCAAGGACTACGTGATGCGCGACGGCGACGTCGTTCACTTCCGCGTGGGAGCGTAGCGGCCGTGGCGTTCCGGCCGCGCGAGCTGCTCACTCCCGAAGAGGTGCTCGCGCGCCATACGGCGGGGCCGAAGACGGGCGTGTTCACCGACGGAAGCTGCGAAGGAAACCCGGGGCCCGGAGGCTGGGGCTTCGTCTGGGTCGAAGACGACGAGATCCGCGCGCAGGGCTCGGGGACCGATCCGGCGACGACCAACAATCGCATGGAGCTGACGGCGCTCATCGCGGCGTACCGTGCGCTTCCGCCCGATGCCGTGGTGACGGTCTACAGCGACAGCGAGCTGTGCGTGAAGACGGTGAACGAGTGGGCGGTGCAGTGGGAGAAGCTCGACTGGCGCCGCAAGACGGGGCCGATCAAGAACCTCGAGCTGGTGCAGGAGCTCTACGCGCTCGCGAAGTCGCACCCGAAGGTGACGCTGCGCTGGATCCGTGCGCACGACGGCTCGCGATGGAACGAGTACGTCGACGCGCTCGCGAACGCATTCCTTCGCAACGGGAGGGCGAGCTGACGGCTCGCTCGGCGCTCCTCGAGTCCGGCGGGGCCACGCGTCGTTGCCGGCCGGCGAGCGTCGCACGATCTCCGCGCGGCTCGGGCCGCCACGGTCGCGGAGGACGCGCGTGCCGCAGCGGCGTGGCCCTCGTCTCGGCATGTCTCGCGATCGCGTGCGCGGCGCGTCTGCCGAGCCGGCAGGCCGAGGGCGCTGCGGCGAAGGCCGCTCGGCCGGGCCTCGCGGCGACGGAGAACCCGGAAGCCGCGGGAGCGAGCGTCTCGGAAGCGCTCCGCGGCGCCGCGGAATCCGCGCGGCGCGGCAAGGACGGCGCGCCCGCGGAGCAGGGCCCCGGCGACGCGCTCTCCGGGCTCTACGAACGTGCGGGCTGGAGACCGCTGTGGATCGAAGGCGGGCGCGCGACGCCGCAGGCGAGCGCCGTCCTCGCGCAGCTCGCGAACGCGCACGACATCGGTCTTCGCCCTGCCGACTACGACGCCTCCGGCCTCGCCGCGCGATTCGGCGCCGTCTCGGCCCGGACGCCGCAAGCCGACCTCGCGCGGCTCGACGTCGCGCTCTCGCTGGGGCTGCTGCGAAATCTCGCCGATCGGCACATCGGGCGCGCGAACCCCGAGCGCGCCCGCTTCTCCGCGGGCGCCGGACAGGACGCGCTCGTCGCTCTCGCGTTCGAGATCGCGAGCGCCGCCGACGTGCCCGCGCGGATGGCGAGCGCCGAGCCCCGCTACACGGGATACACCGATTTGCGACGGTCGCTCGCGCGCTACCGCGCGCTCGCGTCGGCCCCGGGCCTCGCTCCGCCGCCCGATCTCACCGGCCTGCGGCCGGGAGCGCGCAGCCCCTTCGTTCCCGCGCTGCGGCGCTGGCTCGAGGCGCTCGGTGACGCCCCTGCCTCGGGCGCGGTCGCGGCCCGTAGCGAGGTCTACGACGCCGGCCTCGCCGCCGCGGTGAAGCGCTTCCAGGAGCGCCACGGCCTCGCAGCCGACGGCGCGATCGGCAAGGGCACGGCGCAGGCGCTCCGGGTTCCGCTCGCCGAGCGCGTTCGCGCGATCGAGCGCACGCTCGAGCGCTGGCGCTGGCTGCCGGAGCCCGGGCCGCAGCCGCCGATCGTCGTCAACGTTCCCGAGTTCCGCCTGTTCGTCGCGGAGAGCGTGCGCGGCGCGGACGCCGGCGCTCCCGACATGAAGGTGATCACCGGCAAGGCCGGCGAGACCGAGACGCCGGAGCTCTCGGGAGAGATGGAGTACCTCGTCTTCCGCCCGGCCTGGGGAGTTCCGTACAGCATCGTCGTGAAGGAGATGCTGGCGAAGATCCGGAAGGACCCGAAGTATCTCGCGAAGGAGCGGCTCGAGATCGTCGGCGCGGGCGGTGCGGCCCAGCCCCTCTCGAAGGCGACGCTCGCGGGCCTCGCGTCGGGCGCACTCGGGCTTCGCCAGCGTCCCGGTTCCGAGAACTCGCTCGGCCTCGTGAAGTTCGTGTTTCCCAACGACGAGGACATCTATCTGCACGCCACGCCCGCGAAGAGCCTGTTCGCTCGCGCGCGGCGCGACTTCAGCCACGGCTGCATCCGCGTCGAAGATCCCGTCGCTCTCGCGCAGTACGCGCTGCGCGGCGACCCCGCGTGGACGCGCGAGCGCATCCGCGCCGCGATGGAGAGCGGCGGAACGAGCCAGGTCGACCTGCCGTCTCCGATCCCGGTCCACGTCGTCTACTGGACGGCCCGCGCGGGGCCCGGCGGTGAGGTTCGCTTCTTCGACGACCTCTATCGCCGCGACGAGGCGCTGGAGAGCCTGCTCGCGGGAGGGTCGGGTCAGCCCTGACGCGAGGCGACACGCGGCGCGGGCGCCGGAGCGTCGCAGCGCAGGTACGCCGAGCGCTGCTTCCAGCGCGGATCGGGCCCGTAGGCGAAGACCGCGGCGCCGTCGCGAAGGCGCTCGATCACCGACGCCGTCACCTCGGGAGCGAGCGCGGGGCAGCCGAGGCTGCGGCCGAGCCGCCCCCAGCGCGCGACGTGCGCCTCGCTCACGTACCACGCGCCGTGCATCACGATCGCGCGGCTGCTCGCCTGATCGTTGATCCCCGGCTCGAGGCCGTCGAGGCGCAGCGAGAGTCCGTGCTCGCCGGCGTAGACGCCGCGCGCGACGAAGAGCCCGAGGCTCGACTGGTACGACTCGGGCTCGTTCGAGAAGCGGTCCGCGAACAGATCGCCGCTCCCGCGCCCGTGCGCGACGAGCTCGTGCTGCAGCACGCGACCGCTTTCGGTGTCGATCAGCCAGAGCCGCTTCTCGCTCGACGGCAGCGTGTAGTCGATCACGGCGAGCGTCGGTCGCACCACTTCGCCGCGCGATCGCGCGCAGCGGTACGCGCGCAGCGCGGAGTCGAGCGCCTCCGGGTTCGGCGCCGCGGCGCCGTCGCGCGGGGCGGACTCCGGCGGGGCGTGCGACACGGCCTCGCGCGGAGCGCGTTCGCGAACCCGGGAGGCCGCGGCATGCGCTGCGGCGCGGCCCTCGCGCGCGGCAGCCTCCCGCGCGCAGAGCGCGGCGGCGAAGAGAATGGCCGCGCTCGCGGCGCGTCGCGACGGTCCCCGCATCCTCCCCCTCCGGCGGCGGTCCGGCGGCCCCTTCGTATCAGGGGCGCGCTCGCGTGGCAACCCGGAATGCAGCGGATCGCCGCCGCGCGTGCTTTAACTTCGATCTCTACACGTTGTTCAGTAAGATGCGCGAGCCGGCGCGGAGCCCGAGCAGGAGACAGGAATGCGGACGCAGACGCGGACCGGCCGGGCTCGATCGACGTGGCGAATCACCCCCATCCTCGCTCTGCTCGCCCTTGCGGTCGCGTGCGAGAAGAAGAGCGCGACCGGCGAGGCCGCCGCTCCGGAAGTGCTCGTGGCGCCCGTCGAGAAGCGGGACGTCGCGCTCGACTCGGTCTGGATCGGGACCACCGTCGGCTACGTCAACGCCGAGATCCGGCCCAAGGTCCAGGGCTATCTCCTCCGGCAGGCGTACCGCGACGGCGCGGTCGTGAAGGCGGGTGAGCTGCTCTTCGAGATCGATCCGAGGCAGTTCAAGGCCGCGCTCGACCAGGCGACCGGCCAGCTCGGCATGGCGCAGGCCGCTCTCGGCAAGAGCGAGATGGACGTCGCCCGCTACCAGCCCCTCGCGGCCGAGGGCGCGGTGAGCCAGCAGGAGCTCGACAACGCCGTGCAGGCGCGGTCCGCGAACGCCGCGCAGGTGGCGTCCGCCACCGCCGCCGTCGAGCAGGCGCGGCTCAACCTCGCGTGGACGAAGGTCGAGTCGCCCGTCACGGGCGTCGCCGCGATCGCCACCGCGCAGATCGGCGACCTCGTGGGCCCGGCCACCGTCCTCACGACCGTTTCGCAGCTCGACCCGCTCAAGGTGAGCTTTCCGGTGAGCGAGATCGAGTACCTGCGCTTCGCGAAGTCGATCCAGGAGCACCAGCAGACGGGTCCGTCGGACGATGCCCCGCCACTCACGCTCATCCTCGCGAACGACGAGGTCTACCCGCACCCCGGCAAGTTCTACGTGACCGGTCTGGCGGTCAGCGAGACCACCGGAACGATCATGGTGCAGGGCTTGTTCCCGAATCCGAACGCGATCCTTCGCCCCGGCCAGTTCGCGAAGGTGAAGTCGCCGATCGATCGACGCGAGGGAGCGCTCGTCGTTCCGCAGCGCGCCGTGACCGAGCTGCAGGGGACGAGCCAGGTCGCCGTGGTCGGGCCGGACGACGTCGTGCAGATCAAATCGGTGAAGCTCGGCCCGCGCACGGGGAGCGACTGGATCGTCGACGGCGGCCTCGAGGCCGGCGAGAAGGTCGTCGTCGAGGGCCTGCAGAAGATCCGTGCGGGAAGCAAGGTCGTCGCGAAGCCGGCGCCCGCGTCGGACGGCGGCCCGGGCGCCGCACGGCCGGCCGGGAAGTAGCGCGTGTCCAGATTCTTCATCGACCGCCCGATCGTGGCGATCGTGATCGCGATCCTCACGGTCGTGGGCGGCCTCGTGATGCTGCAGCGCCTCCCGATCGCGCAGTATCCCGACATCGTTCCGCCGATCATCCAGCTCTCCGGGGTCTACACCGGCGCCGACGCGGTGACGGTCGAGAAGTCCGTCGCGACGCCGCTCGAGCAGCAGATCAACGGCGTGCAGGGCGGCATCTACATCAAGTCGATCAACGGCAGCGACGGGACGATGACACTGCAGGTGAGCTTCGACGTCGGGACCGACGTGAACCTCGACCAGGTCTTCACGCAGAACCGCCAGTCGCAGGCGATGTCGCAGCTCCCCGAGTCCGTCGTCCAGCAGGGAATCACGGTGAAGCAGACCACCGGCCTGCCGCTCCTCGTGATTCCGATCTACTCGCCGAACGGCGATTACGACGCGACCTTCGTCGGCAACTACGCCGTCATCAACGTGATCGACGATCTCGCGCGCGTTCCGGGCGTCGGCCAGGTGACGCTCTCCGGCGCGGCGAATTACGCAATGCGGATCTGGGTGCGCCCCGACACGCTCGCGCGGCTCCAGCTCACGGTCCTCGACGTCGTGAACGCGATCCAGGCGCAGAACGTCGTCAACCCGGCGGGGCAGATCGGCGCAGAGCCGGCGCCGCCCGGCCAGGAGTTCACGTACAACGTCACGGCGCAGGGCCGCCTCACGACGCCGGAGCAGTTCGGCGAGATCATCGTTCGCGCCGAGCCCGACGGCTCGCTCGTTCGCGTGAAGGACGTCGCGCGCATCACGCTCGGCGCGCAGACGTACATGCAGCTCGGACGCTTCAACGGCAAGCCCGCCGCCGTGGTCCTCGTGTACCAGTCGCCCGGCTCGAACGCCCTCTCGACCGCGAACGCCGTGAAGGACCGCATGGCGAAGCTCTCCGAGCGGTTTCCGCAGGGCGTCGCCTACGACATCGCGCTCGATACGACGCTGCCGATCACCGAGGGCATCGACGAGATCGTGAAGACGCTCGCCGAGGCGATGGTGCTCGTGATCCTCGTCGTCTTCCTGTTCCTGCAGGGCTGGCGCGCGACGCTCATCCCGCTGATCGCGGTACCCGTCTCGCTGGTCGGAGCCTTCCTCGTCTTCCCGATGCTCGGCTTCTCGATCAACACGCTCTCGCTGCTCGGACTCGTTCTCGCGATCGGCCTCGTCGTCGACGACGCCATCGTCGTCGTCGAAGCGGTCGAGGTCGGCATCGAGCACGGGCTCTCGCCGCGCGACGCGACGATCAAGGCGATGGACGAGGTCTCGGGGCCCGTCGTCGGCATCGCGCTCATCCTCGCGGCGGTCTTCATCCCCGCCGGCTTCATGACGGGTATCACCGGCAGCCTGTATCAGCAGTTCGCGCTCACGATCGCGATCTCGGTGCTGATCTCCGCGTTCAACGCGCTCACGCTCAGCCCGGCGCTCTCGGCGCTGCTGCTGCGACCGAAGGCCGCTGCGCGCGGGCCGCTCGGCCGCTTCTTCGCGGCGTTCAACCGCGTGTTCGAGCGCGTCACCGGCGGCTACGTGGACCTGTCGCACGGTGCGATCCGCCGGACTGCGCGGAGCCTGATTCTGCTGGCCGGCATCACGGCGATCGGCGTCGGCCTCGCGCGCGCGCGGCCGACCTCCTTCGTTCCGGAGGAGGACCAGGGCTACTTCTTCATGCAGATCTCGCTGCCCGACGCCGCTTCGTTGCAGCGCACCGACCTCGTCGCACGCGACGTCGAGAAGATCCTCGCCGGGATGGAGGACGTGCAGAGCTACACGGCGATCGTCGGCTACAGCATGCTCACCGGCATCTCGAGCACGTACAACGGCTTCTACTTCGTTCAGCTACGGCCGTGGAGCGAGCGGCACGGGCCCGAGAACACGGCCGCAGGCATCATGCGGCGCCTCAACGCGAGGCTGCGGACGATGCCCGACGCTCAGGTGTTCGCGTTCGGCCCTCCCGCGATCCCGGGAATCGGCAACGCGAGCGGCTTCGACGTGATGATCCAGGACCGTGGCGGGAACGGCGTCGAGTACCTCGCGAAGAACACCCAGCGTTTCATCGAGGCCGCCGGCAAGCGCCCCGAGATCGGAAGCGCGCTCACGCTGTTCCGGCCCAACGTCCCCGAGCTGTTCGCGAAGGTCGACCCCGCCCGGGTCTACAAGCTCGGCGTCACGTCGACCGACGTCTACTCGACGCTGCAGGCGCTGCTCGGATCGACGTACGTCAACCAGTTCAACGAATTCGGGCGGCTGTGGAACGTGTTCCTCCAGGCCGAGCCCGATTTCCGCGTGAAGCCGAGCGACATCGGGAGCTTCTACGTCCGCAACAAGGACCGGCAGATGGTCCCGCTCTCGACGGTGGTCGACATGGTTCCGTCGTTCGGCCCTGCGTACACGAACCGCTACAACCTGTTTCGCTCGGCCGAGGTGCTGGGAAGCGCCGCTCCGGGATACAGCTCGGACCAGGCGATGGCGGCGGTCGAGCAGGTCGCGCGCGAAGTCCTTCCGTCCGACATGAGCTACGACTGGACGAACCTCTCGTACCAGGAGAAGAAGGCCGGAGGCAGCGCCGGAACGTTCGCGCTGTCGCTGTTCTTCGTCTTCCTCATCCTCGCGGCGTTGTACGAGAGCTGGTCGCTGCCGTGGAGCGTCCTTCTCACGACGCCCGTCGCCGTCTTCGGCGCGTTCCTCGGCCTCTCGATGCGCGGCCTCGACAACGACGTCTTCTCGCAGATCGGCCTCATCATGCTGATCGGCCTCGTCGCGAAGAACGCGATCCTGATCGTCGAGTTCGCGAAGCTCGAGCTCGAGAAGGGCTCGCTCTCGCTCGTCGACGCGACGCTGCTCGGCGCGCGGCAGCGGCTGCGGCCGATCCTCATGACGAGCTTCGCCTTCATTCTCGGCTGCGTCCCGCTGTGGACCGCCGCGGGCTCGGGTGCGATCTCGCGCCAGAGCATCGGAACGACGGTGATCACCGGGATGCTCGCGGCGACGGTGATCGCGATCTTCCTCGTTCCCGTCCTCTTCGTGCTGGTCGAGCGCGTTTCGAGCGTCGGCGCCGCGCACCCGCCGGCGAAGGTCGAGCCGCCTGCGCCCGGGGCGCCTTCGGAGGGCCCGAAGTGACGCTGCGCGGCTGCGCCGTCGCGGGCGCCGCGCTCGCGCTCGCGACGGGATGTGCGCTCGGCCCCGACTACGTCCGGCCCGAGGTCGCGACGCCGAGCGAGTACCGCGGGCAGGCGACGCCGGTCGACGCCGCGTCGATCGCCGATCTGCCCTGGTGGGAGGTCTTCGGCGACCCGGTCCTCCAGCAGCTCATCGCCGACGCCCTCGCGGCGAACTACGACCTCAGGGCGGCCGTTGCGCGCGTCGAGCAGGCGAAGGCGCTGGTCGGCGTCGCGCAGTCTCCGTTCTATCCGCAGATCCAGTACCAGGGAAGCGCCGGCCGGCAGCGTCAGCCCGAGCTGCTCGGGACGCCGGCCGCGACGTTCGACCTCTTCTACGGCGCGTTCTCGCTGGCGTGGGAGCTCGACGTCTGGGGCCGCATCCGGCGCTCGAGCGAGGCGGCGCGCGAGCAGTACCTCGCGACCGAGGAGGCGCGCCGCGGCGTCCTGCTCACGCTCGCGACCTCCGTTGCGCAGGCATATCTCGGCCTGCTCGAGCTCGACCGCGAGCTCGACATCACGCGCGAGACGGTGAAGTCGTTCGAGGAGACCCTCCAGCTCTTCACGCGCCAGTACACGGGCGGCGTCGGAAACAAGCTGCAGGTCGATCGCGCCGAGGCCGCGCTCGCGCAGACGCAGGCGCAGGTTCCCGACCTCGAGCGCCGCATCGTCGTCCAGGAGAACGCGATCCGCGTCCTGCTCGGCCAGAGCCCGGGGCCGATCCCGCGCGGCGCCCCGCTCGTCGATCGGCCCGCGCCTCCCGATACGCCGCCGGGCCTTCCGTCCGCGCTGCTCGAGCGCAGGCCGGACGTGCTCGTCGCCGAGCACGCCATCGCGTCTGCGAACGCGCAGGTCGGGGTCGCCATCGCGAACTTCTTCCCGCAGATCGGCCTCACGGCGCTCTACGGCGGACAGAGCACCGAGCTCTCCGACATCGTGAAGGGGAGCTTCAGCGTCTGGAACGTCGCCGGAAACGCGGCCGGTCCCCTCTTCCAGGGCTTCGAGCTGCTCGAGCAGTACCGCGCGCAGGTGGCGGCGTGGGAAGAGGCGAAGGCGCGCTACGAGCAGACGGTACTCAATGCGTTCGCCGAGGTCTCGAACACGCTCACGGCGCAGACCCGGTTCGCCGAGGTACGCGCGGCGCAGGAGCGCGCGGTCCGGGCGTACCAGGAGTCGGTTCGCCTCTCGCTTCTGCGCTACACGTACGGCCTCTCCGGCTACTTCGAGGTGCTCGAAGCGCAGCAGCAGCTCTTTCCGGCCGAGATCACGCTGTCGCAGGTGCAGCTCAGCCAGCTCCTCACGGTCGTGAACCTGTACCGTGTGCTCGGCGGCGGCTGGCAGCTCAGCGACGAGCAGTGGCTGCAGAAGCCGTAGACGGCAAGCGGCGACGCCGGGCGCGGAGGTCATGATCGTCTCGAGCCATTCGAGATCGGAAAGGGGGTTGCGATGCTCACCGTCACCACACGCGCGGCCGCGGCCCTGGTCGCGATCGCCCTGCTCACCACGTCGTGTGCGAGCACGATGCAGGGGATGAGCGAGGACGCGTCGAAGATCGGGACCGAGATCCAGGACAACCCGAAGGCGGTGCTCGGCTCTCTCGGCGGCGCCGGCGGCGGTGCGCTGATCGCGGGCCTCGCCGGAGCGAGCCCCGCGTGGATCGTGGGCTCGGCGCTCATGGGCGGCCTGCTCGGCGGCTACATCGGCCACAAGCTCGACCAGAAAGACAAGCAGATGGCGGCCAGCGCCGCGGCGCGCGCGTTCGAGAAGAACCGCGCGGGACAGGCGTCGGTCTGGAGCAACCCCGACAGCGGGAACCGCGGCGAGATCCGGCCGACGAAGACCTACCAGCTCGCCGACGGGCGCTACTGCCGGCGCTACGAGCAGAACATCTGGATTGGTGGCGAGAAGCAGACCAGCTCCGGTACCGCGTGCCGCCAGGCCGACGGGAGCTGGAAGATCGAGGGCTAGAGCGCCGGCGGCCCGGCGCCGGACGAGGAGATCCCAGCATGAGAATCCAGCGGTGGCTCAGCGCGCTCGCGACAGCGGCCTGTCTCCACGCCGGGGCGGCTCTCGCCGACGGGCCCGCGAAGTACGATCCGAAAGCGGCCTTCACCGAATCGGACGAGAACGCCGACGGCAAGATCGATCCCGCGGAGCTCTACGCGCGCCTCACCGAGGTGTTCTTTGTCGCCGACGTCAACAAGGACGGGACCCTCGACGTCGTCGAGTACGACGCGGCGGTCGCCCTGCCCGGGAACTTCGGAAAGGCCGACGCGAACGGTGACGGAAGGGTGTCGCTGCAGGAGTTCTTCCGCGAGCGAACGGCGCGCTGGAGCGAAGCCGACAAGGACGGCGACGGCACGCTCACGCTCGAGGAGGTCGAGGCGGCGTGGCAGGCGAAGGGGCCGCAGTGATCCGCCGGGTCGCGGTCGGCTTCGCGTGCGCCGCGGCGCTCGGCTGCGCCTCCGCGTATCAGCGCACCTACGACCAGACGTACGAGCAGCTCGAGGCGAAGGCGGACGCAGAGCGCAAGGCCGAGGAGGCCGCGCACGCCGAGGCGCAGAAGTACGCCTCGGTCGTCTACTTCGACACGGGAAGCGCGGTCATCAGACAGCAGGGCTACGACGACATCGCGTGGTTCGTGCGGCAGATGCAGCCATATCCGAAGGCGATCATCGAGGTCCGCGGATTCACCGACTCGACCGGCAGCGAGACGCAGAACCAGCAGCTCTCCGACCAGCGAGCCGACGCGGTCGCGAGGGCGCTCGAGATGCAGGGCATCGACGCATCGCGCATCAAGAAGCTCGGCTACGCGTCGAGCTTCCAGGCCGCGACCAAGACGACCGCGCAGGGCCGCCGCGACAACCGCCGCGTCGAGATCACGGTCCAGTAGCAAGGCCGCGAAGCGGCCGCGCAGTGAGGCCGTCTGCGGCCGAACGAAGGCCGCTGCCGGCGAGCGAAGCGAGCCGATGCGGCTG